>Ga0307509_10008182_pt1 | contig 13390 bp, 11 predicted proteins | sample 10_EM_MG_FD_202245 | JGI IMG/M metagenome (GOLD analysis project Ga0307509, IMG submission 202245) | Populus trichocarpa ectomycorrhiza microbial communities from riparian zone in the Pacific Northwest, United States - 10_EM | ecosystem: Host-associated > Plants > Roots > Unclassified | place...
GTTCACGTGATACCCGTGCCTCGGTGGTTCACGTAAAGTCTTTCCACGAGTCGTGGATCCGTAATAACGATAGAAATAGATCAAGCCAAACAGTAATAAATGCGACGTGTTGACAACAAACAACAATGAGATAGGGCAAATAGCGTGTAATAAATAATTGATGGGGGTGTGATCGACGAGCTAATACCATGAGAGAAATAACGAAGTCAAGGGAATGACGATGGTTAAATGTTGTCTGGAAAAAAATTGTCAAGAGGGGAAATCGACAATCTTGATTCGAAAATGGCTCTGACAGGGATGACGTACGGATTCAACTTTGGGCTGGGTCAGTTGAAAGGGTCGAAGTGCAGGGGAGCGAGTAAATTCCATCATGATGAGGGGGTCATCAGGGCACCGACCCAGAATTACGGATTTTGCAAATAGTCGGGATTATGTGGTTAGCGTAACGGGACGGGTTGTGTTTCATCGCGGATACAATTGGAGCGCTTCCTTGAAACACGGCACTCACACGTTAGGTTCGGAATTTGGGGCGAATACAACTACCTACCCACTGTACGAATACTACGCAGCTGCATAGTGGAGTATCGAGACAACACGTGCTCGCCTTGCGACGCCCAGTATAACGGAGTCCACCCAGGAGAAGCTTGGGTCATCACATTGGCGCCGCGCTCCGACGAGGGTGACTGAAACTTATGGCTGAACAAGGAGCTGCGTGACCGCCTCATTTTCATTTTGCGATGCCAAATCCCAAGGGGTTTTCCCGTCCTTGTTCCGGGTTGTCACATCCGCGCCGTGCTCAACAAGGAATTTTACGACTTCTCCATGGCCCTTGGCTGATGCCAAATGCAGAGGGGTCCACCCATCGTCGTCCTGCGCTGTCAACTCGCCACGGTGCTTGACAAGAAGTTGTACGACCTCCGCACGTCCAAGCTCTGATGCCACATGCAAAGGAGCCCGCCCGACCTTGTTCTGGGTTGTCGTGTCTGCGCCATGCTCGATAAGGAACCGCACGGCGTTTGCATGTCCTTGCATCGACGCCAAATACAGAGGGGTCCTCCCGTTTTTCTCCAGGGCCGTCACATCTGCGCCGTGCTTAGAAAGGAGATGCACGACTTCCATATGTCCAAAATATGATGCCTCGTGCAAAGAAGTCCACCCATCATTGTCTTGGCGTGTCACATCTATGCCCTGGTCGATGAGAAGCTGTGCAATTTCCAGATGTCCTGCTTGTGATGCCATATGCAAAGGAATCTGTCCGTCCTTGTTCTGGGCTGAGACATCTGCGCCGTGCTGAACAAGGAACCGCACTGCGTTTACACGTCCTTTCTTCGACGCCAAATATAGAGGGGACCTCCCGTTTTTCTCCAGGGCCGTCACATCTGCGCCGTGCTCAGCAAGGAGTTCCACGACTTCCACATGTCCAGAATCTGATGCCTCGTGCAAAGGAGTCCACCCATCATTGTCCTGGCGTGTCACATCCGTGCCCTGGTCGATGAGGAACTGTGCAACTTCCAGATGTCCTGCTTGCGATGCCGCATGCAAAGGAATCTGCCCGATCTTGTTCTGGGCCGACAGGTCCGCGCCGCGCTGAGCGAGGAACCGCACTACGCCTACACGTCCTTCCTTTGACGCCAAATGTAGAGGGGTCCTCCCGTTTTCATCCAGGGCCATCACCTCTGCGCCGTGCTCAGCAAGGAGTTGCACGACTTCCACATGTCCGAAATATGATGCCTCGTGCAAAGGAGTCCACCCGTCATTGTCCTGGCGTTTCACATCCGTGCCCCGGTCGATGAGGAACTGTGCAACTTCCAGATGTCCCGCTTGCGATGCCACATGCAAAGGAATCTGCCCGATCTTGTTCTGGGCTGATGCATCTGCGCCGTGTTGAACAAGGAACCGCACTACGTCTACACGTCCTTCCTTTGACGCCAAATATAGAGGGGTCCTCCCGTTGTCATCTCGGGCCGTCACATCTGCGCCGTGCTCAGCAAGGAGTTCCACGACTTCCACATGTCCTGCTTGCGATGCCGCATGGAAAGGAATCTGCCCGATCTTGTTCTGGGTCGACAGGTCCGCGCCGTGCTGAACAAGGAACCGCACGGCGTCTACATGTCCTTGCATCGACGCCAAATACAGAGGGGTCCTCCCGTGTTCATTCAGGGTCGTCACATCTGCGCCGTGCTCAGAAAGGAGTTGCATGACTTCCACATGTCCAAAATATGATGCCTCGTGCAAGGAAGTCCACCCATCATTGTCCTGGCATGTCACATCCGTGCCCTGATCGATGAGGAACTGTGCAATTTCCACATGTCCTGCTTGCGACGCCACATGCAAAGGAATCTGCCCGATCTTGTTCTGGGCTGACACACCCGCGCCGTGCTGAACAAGGAACCGCACTACGTTTACACGTCCTTTCTTTGACGCCAAATATAGAGGGGTCCTCCCGTTTTTCTCCCGGGCCGTCAAATCTGCGCCGTGCTCAGCAAGGAGTTGCACGACTTCCACATGTCCGAAATATGATGCCTCGTGCAAAGAAGTCCACCCATCATTGTCCTGGTGTGTCACATCCGTGCCCTGGTCGATGAGGAACTGTGCAACTTCCAGATGTCCTGCTTGCGATGCCACATGCAAAGGAATCTGCCCGAACTTGTTCTGGGCTGACGCTGACGCACCTGCGCCATGCTGAACAAGGAACTGCACTACCTCTACAGGGCCTTTCATCGACGCCCAATACACAGGGGTCTTCCCGTCCTTGTCTTCGGCTGTCGCATCTGCGCCATGTTCGACAAGACACCGCACGACTTCAACATGCCCCTTGCGCAGTACCATATGGTTCCACCCGTCCTTGTCTTCGGCTGTTGGATCTGCGTCATGCTCAGGAAGGAAGCTGGTAGCTCCTACACGCCCATGATGCATCGCAACATGCCATGGAGTACTGCCGTCTTCGTCTTGAGCTGTCGAATCTGCGCCACGCTGGAGAAGGTCGCGGGCGGCTTGAAAACTTGCCCCTTTGGAAATCAGATATGATAGGAAGTCGATTTGTATCCTCGAATGCAACGGCTTTCGCCCATGCTCGTCTTCGTTTTTGGTTACGTTATGGTCGAGAAGGACGTCTGGGGCTTCTACATGTTGGGTTTTCAACGCGAGGTGTAGTGGTGACAACCCGTCCTTGTCTTGGGCTGTGGTAAGCGCGCCGTGCTCAAGAAGGACGCGCACGACTTGCAAATGCCCTTCGAACGATGCAACGTGTAGTGGAGCCCGCCCACCTTCGTCCTGGGCTGCAACATCCGCGCCAAGATCCAAAAGGGTACGAGCAACTTCCTCATGTCCCCAAAGCGATGCCATATGTAGCGGAGTCAAATTGTCGAACCCCCGAGGGTTCACGTCGTGTTTGTGCTCAACGACGAGGTTCTTCACAAAGGCTTGTAAGCCACAAGCAGTGGCATAATGCAAGGGGGTTCCGCTGGTTGGCAGGGGCCTTTCGCCTCGCTTGAGTAGCTTCCAGGAGGGCACCTCTGTGTTGTACAAGGAGACCCAGATCGCAAGATGTGGTTTGCTTGGGTCAATCAGGTCATTCATCCCACCTTCCAGGTTTCGCGACGCGTCCTCGGACCGGGCATGATCAACCCAGTGCAAGGCAGCATATGGAGCAAGAGCGAATTTCCGGACGCTCTCTTCGGTGTGGCCTTTATCTGGGTGTAGGAGAATTCCAAGGCAGGCTTGTGCCATGAGGGTGTGAGCAGGGGTCATGGAGATATGATAATGGGAAATTTCGTCCTCTGCTCTGGCAAGGCGAGGAGAAATCAAGAATTCTTTGACAGAAAAATGTGAAAATTGTATGAGTTGGGAATCCCCGACGTCGATGATGGCAAGCAAACTGGGGCAAGTAGACAGCACTGCGTCTACTGGATCATCCAAGCGCCATCCCTCACGGAACTTTGGAATCGGCCCCGCCTTGAAATCGAATGCGAGAAGCTCTGCCAATTCATCAACACGGAGAGGGCGGGAAGCCACAGCTACACATTGAAACAGTCGGTGGGCAAGTTCCCTATTCGCCTTATTGATCTCTTGCAAGGTGCGCTCATACGTCTTGTCGAGTGTCTCTGGTAATTCGGCCAGGACACCGTGGATATTCGAAGGGTGGCAGCCACGAAGATAGACAAGTTGGCAATATACCCATCTGAACCTACGTTGCGGGTATGAGTAAGCCTCATCACGAATTTAGATATCCACGCCTCACATCCCATCAGCTCTTTTCGTTAGGACGTCAATGACGAGCTGCTTATGTTCCGATTTCCATCTTCGCATGCCGTTAACGACCGACTTGATATAGTCTTTGATGTCCTGCATTTGGCCCCTTTCTTCGTGTAAAGAAACGGAATATGAAGTCAACGGATAGAGGACGAATTTGATGTCCGCCTCGGGTCGGCTAGTGACGCATAGGCGTAGGTTCGGGACTCGTAACTCGATAAGCTCCTCCAAAAGATTAAGGACTTTCTCGCGAGGTGATGGTATATCAGAAATGTCTGAACATTCGTCCAAGGCGTCGACAATTAGGAAAACAGGGGCTTGTCCTGTTAGTTCCAGTAATTCCTTCAAACACGCGATAAGTTCATCGTCGCTGGGATGTTGTAAACCGCTGGCATGATCCGAGTAGAAATTGGAAAGAATGTCACAGTACGGTTCGGATTGATGACAAAGCTGGACCAGCATAGACGAGAGTAGCCCACGTAAATTCCTCTTGTCATCTTCGTTGAAGTCATGATAGAAAAATGCCAGTGAGGCAAGCCCACGTCTCTTCATAGCGACGATATCTTGGATGATTGCGGAACTAGCCGGGGTCATCAGCTTTCGGGAAGGAGATACCAAGGAACTGAGGATCAGCTCACCAAAGCACGCTTTTCCCGACGCCCGCTATGAGAGGTGGAAATCATCAGTTTCTATAACGTTTGAAGGGCTGCACAGCAACTGACGCTTCCCATGTATCCATAAGAGAGAGCTCAGTCCGGATGATTTCCATTTCAAGAAGGTATCACCTTGGACGAACCACGCAGCCGTCCCTTTATGACGCGATCCCAGGGCGGTGTTGTGATTTTTCCATGGATCGGGAGAGGAGAGCCAACTTTGGATATCTTTTTGCAACTTGTCGCCTGCCAGACGATCTCAGCGCTTTCAGACAGCCATGACAATGTCAAGGTATAACTGACGTTTCGACTTGTTCATATCGCTCGCCATTTGATGTAGAATTTCTAACGCTCAGTCAGACACAGAACTAGTTCCGTTGTGGCGAACAAAACATGCCAAGAGATTTTAGGACAGTAGCACCCGAAGCCTTTCCGTCTAAATGGTTGGATACTCAACGATCAGCGGGAGACGAGTAGATGCGTTTGCTCACTTATATCCTGTACAAGACCATGGACGATCTTGAGAATCTCCGCCGCAGTCGTCCGGGCCTCATCCTGGGTGAGCCGATCTAGCCTTTGGAGGACTGCCTCGGCATCCTTTTCTCCTCCAAAAAGCCTTTTGACGAATTTCTCTGAGTTGCACTGAGTAAGGTACCACGTTGGGGAGGACGGACTCACTCGGTCGTCCCTGCTTGAGCTCTTTTGTGGCCAGCGCAAGTGTGGAGACCAGCTCCACCATTATCTTTACAACTATCTCGTCCATGGCATGTGTAGGAGGGATCTTGGTATATATATCGAGACGCTTGAGAAAATTTTCAATTGACTCGAGCAAATCGCCGAGTGCGTCGTAGCTATCGATCACGCCTTTGGCTGCCTGGTGCATTCGGATGTCAACGATACGTGAGCAGAAGCCTTAAAATTGCACATACGGCAAGTAAGACACCGAGGCCCGCCTGTATAATTGTCGCAGGTGGAAATGCCTTTAGGACAATATCAGAGATTTGTGAAATCCTCGCAGCATTATCTGGCGTACCAGGCCTATGGCACCACTGAGGGAACTGGTGGTCGAAAGCTGATCTAGAACCGATACCGTACTCCCGATTGATCGCATGATTCTATCGCTTCCTCTGAATTCTTTTGCCTGATCTTGAAGTAATGCAACAATTGTCTCGACAGAGTGGCAGTTCCCGAGTTTCTCGGCAAGCGGGTGTTTGGCCAATGTTATGTTCGTCGTTGATTCGTAATCTCGCAAAGCCAACTCGAAAAGCGCCTGAAGGCGAGACGATCCTGACTGGTCACCCATATCTGAAATAAGGAAGAAATGTGGACTCGAGAGAGTGAGTTGGCTTGTTGGAATGACGCTACTGATGACAGTATGATACAGTGGTAGTGGTAGTAGAGGGTTAGGGTCGGTGCACTGCCAAGCCAAAAAAGGGTTTGCCATCAAGTTCAGACAATACGCGACGTGATTCTGGTAGCAACGTCGACCCTTGACAGTACGTTGATGAGCCTCATCGAGAACGAAAATGACAAGGGGTCACCGCAGCCCATTCTCCTTGCAAATACCATTCGATGGGAAGATGATATTGATAAGCTCCTCTCCTGCTTGCCGCACCCCTCTTTCGTGGGGTTTGGGTAGAAAGAAACCTGATCGGTTTTTCTCTCTTCCCTTCTGAACGTGTATATACTTGCAAGGTCTCATTGACCACGTAATGTCATAGACGAGAACGAATACTCACCATCCTCGGCCAAAATTCCTTGTCGGTATTGACCAATATTGACCAGTCTCTCCGAATTTTTGACCTTTTGTCATGCGCTCGCGGAACGCACTCGCAAGCCCCTCTTGACGCTTTATCGCAATTCCTCTTAAGTCATTTTGTGACATACCATAGTACTACAGCGGTCATAGACAAGGGTTCGTGAACGGCGAGCACGTCGAGGAAACCCCTTGCAGCGATTTGCAAGCGCATGAGGCGGCGGCGGCGAGCCACACCCTTAGGGTCCCTTACATGGCTGAAGGGGATGAAGAGACGATGGGGTTGATGGCTCAGGTTGACCGGGATCACACAAAATTTATAGCCTGGTCCCGGAAGTGCCCAATGTGCCTCTTGGGACTCTTGGTATGCTGTATGCATCCGTTGTCGTTGCAGTGCCAGAGCACTTCGTGGCCAAGAGCATCACCTCCCACGGGTCGACCCTGGTTTCATGCCTCGGTCTTGAGAATTACAGCGTCCTTGAACAGTTAAGAAGACGTGAGCGAGCAGACAGGTGCTCCTGCACACGGTGTCGTTAGGATCTTTCAGACTTCCGTTCCAAGGCACTTAATGAATACCATTTGCCATACAATACTAAAGGTATCCGTATAAGCATAAGGAAAGATAGAGGTGGGCTTATTAGTCCAAGATATTACCCCCTTCCCCAAGGGATCCATGTCTATAAGCCGGAAGCGCGTCCGTAGCACGAAGTCAGGCGTGACTCGTCTCTGGAACCACCTCCTTCCATGCTGATCGTGTTGCTGCGCGGATACGCATGCTGATGCTGCTGAAGTTATCCAAGGCAGGGCGAACGTCGAACGAGAAGACGGGCGACCCGTCCGGAAGCGGTGATGCGCCATAATAATCACTAACATATCGGATTTCTTCGCCAGCCGAACCCGTCGGACAATCCAGACGTGGCGGTCAAATGGACGTTCGCTACTGGTAGAAGGGTGACATTATCAGTATCGTGGTAGCTGAGGGTCAATGTATCCTAAAACATACTTGAAGCGGTCCCGTAGGAGCCAGCCGGCGAATAGGGAAAACCTCGCCCTTGACGAGAGTTCACCCAGACGCCCTTTGAGAGCGTACCAGTCGAAGCCTCTCGTCTCTGCCAAACCAGACACACGTTCGTTAGACGCGCGATCCACCTCAGTCGAGTGAAGGAAACAACACACTTGTCGACGTGAGCCTTCCACTTCTGCACTTCGTCCCACGCCTTCTCATCCAAGAAGTTGTGGATCTGCACAATCGTGTCGATCTCGCTTCCCGAAGTTGGAAATCCCTTGCGGACCAACGCGTTGTAGAGCTGTTGCGGAGACGGGATACTCTCAGTTCCCCGCGCCGTCGCGAGGGATCGGAGATTCCGTGCCCTCGGTGGGGAGATCGGTAGTCTGAGAAGGTGTGTGCTCCCACGTGAGCTCCCACGTGAGGACGGGGAGATGCGTTTTGTGGGTCGAGCGTTTTGCACGGAGCATTGGGCAGGAGCGGCGGCGGCGGCGGCGGCGGCCGATGACGATCTCGACGGGGACGCGTGATTGACGGGACAGTTGGCAACGGAACGTGAGGACGATTGCGCGGTTTGCTAGGGAGGCGTGATCTACCGGACGGACAGGAAGACCGGGCAGAAGAAGACCTTTCCGTGCGTTTTTCAAACGCCGACCCACTGGACAACTCCCGAGTGACGATGACGTGGCAGAGTGTTGGGTGGAAAAAGAGGTCCGACCCATTCTCTAGAAGAAGGAACACGTCGCGTTACAGAGTGCAATGTATAGCGCAGAGCGTAGAAATTTTGTTCGGGTTTGAGGTTTTTTGCTCAATGAACGGTGGATGAGACATGGGCGTGACGACAGACTACTGACGGACTCCGGAGTCCGTCCGGACATAAACTTATGCATTATGTCCCAATTTGCACGACCCGACATTTGAGCGTGAACAAAAATTTCTGGGGCGGGAAAACGCTAACTAGTATCTGGCACCCCCCATAGAGATCAGATACAATCCAGCGCTAACGCACTCCTCTTATCTTCTTCCTCATCTTTACACCTCCCATTCTCTTTTCGGTTTCCCAGAGACCCCAGACACTACGAGTGCATCCTCTGACCCTTTACTGCGTGCTGCAACCAATAACGTTCCCTCCATCCCAGCCGCGCTACAGGCTTGCCAACGAAAGGGGGCTTCGCATCCGAAACTCAGTGGGAGCGGCTGGCGGTTCACGACAACTTGAAAGGGTGATGTTTCGGGACGGGACGAGCCTTCCGAGCCCATGACGGCCCTTGTAACGCCTCCTCTTATTTCTTTTGCGAGTCCCGACTCAGGAAAACCCCTTATTCACTTTTTCTACTTCTTTATGCTTTTTTAGAAAAGAACTACAAAAAAGCCAAGTCCTTTACTTGCAAGAGTGGTTTCTGAGCCAGTCAAAAAGGTAGATTGCTTTTCAAAGTACCCTCAACTCAAAAAGTACATGTTATCAAAGTCTGTGCTTTCCTGGTGGAGGTGGAATTTCGGAGACCCTCAAGTGCCCCATCAGCGGAATTTCTCTCCGCTTTCGGAACGCTCTGGATTCCACGTAGCTACATCACTTGCGGTTACTCCCCATGGACTTGGAGAAAAGGCTGGTTCTTCTCTCTTCGTGTATGGCCGCGTTGCCGCCTCGGGCTTCACCGGTATCCACTCACTTCGTAATGGCTCATTCAATTTGGCGTACCACCGCGGGTATTCGGATCCGATTCTCCATCCTCTCGCAAAATGCGACGGTTAAAACGTTAAGATTCCTGCTCGCTGGAGGGAGAACCGTTCAATCACAAACATTGACCCGAAGTTGGTGCGGAGGGTGCAAATGGCTCCCCCTTCGAGTGAGTGATCGGCGTCGACGAATGAGAAGTGAGAGTTCGGGCGCTGGTGCTCGATGTGGTATGTCCGTGTTCGGGGCGCATAGAGTACAGTCAGGTATTGCCATGGAACCGGACGACAGAGCTAACGCCGACCCTACAAAACTCCCCACAATCAATGATCAGTCCACGGCTGCCACCTCTGCCTGGCAAGCCAGATGGCACAATGCGCCCCGATGCATACAACTGTGTGACACAAGCCTACCTTGCCCTCACCCCTCCCCCAAATGGGAAATTTGCACCAGCTATCAAAGGTGCATGGGAAGGCTCAAGACAGGCTGCCGCCACTGTAGTCCGCCTCATCACAGGCCATGCCTTTGTCGGTTCCCACACGGCCTGCTTCCACGCACGCAAATGAACCAGCTGCCCGGCCTGCAGGGTCAACCCCCAAACCTTTGTCATCAAATCTGCCCATACCACGAAAGGGCCAGGGCTGCCCATCCCGCCCTGAGAGTCCTGTACTGTAAAATCTAAGATCTGCTGGAGCCAGAAGTGGTTCAGGTGTAGGGTTATTGACTGGGTTTTCTTTTCCTGTATACTAGGTCGGTAGCTTGAAAAATATATGGGGTAAGTGGGAGGATGGGTTATCGGATGTGTGTCCTGTGACGTGCTCGGTAACATTGTGCGTCGGAAACTGCTAGGTGATTTTGGAAAAGCGGCGGTTCAGGCGTCTGGGACAGTAAAGAATGAATATGCATCTGGTACTGCGAAATCGACTGACCTAGAGTTGTACCCAGCTGTAGAACGACGAGCAATCGATGTGTCCACCAGAAATTGAGGCGCTTCATTAATTGCGAGAAAATTCCACTGGGTACAGGTACACAGATCCCAGGGGGAATGATTTGGGGTGAATCACGAAGCGTGAGGGAAACAATACCGTATGTGGGGAAGTGTCTATTAAAAATTTGAGGGCCAAGGTGTGGGGTTGGGTGTCTGGGGTCCCGGGTTGATCTGAGATGATCCGAGAATGGTTGAGCTGGTGAACCACAAATGGGTTTAGTTCTCTACTTTTCAACACTCTTCCAACCCGACTGCTCAAACTCTGCTCAATTAGCGGGACAGTTGGTGTTACGTTTACATTAAGACCACCCCGATCAGCATAAATAGCATAGACGTCTTCTCATGTCTCTCTCACTCCCAGCGGTTTTTCTCTCCTCCCGTTCTCCCACCTTGACTCCCGTACGAACCCTTGAAGAAGTGATACGCTCATCATGCCAGGTGGTCCAGTTGCAGCAGGCGGGGGCGTCGGGGCTAATGCCCCTAAGAACACATTAGCTGGCATTCTTATGGTCTGTCCTTCCTACCCTGCTCTCGCGTCTCTCCCTTTCTCATCCTCTTGTTTTTCCACACAAGACCGGTTTTGCTGCGTTCGGCGGTATTCTCTTCGGTTATGATACCGGCACCATCTCTGGCCTTCAGCAGATGCCAGACTGGCTCCGTACCTTTGGTCACCCTGTTCCCGTCTCACCCACCTTCCCCGATGGCTATGGTATCTCATCCTCTCAGAGGTCTCTCGTAGTGTCCATTCTTTCTGCTGGCACATTCTGCGGTCCGTTGAATCACCTCACTTTTTTTCGGCTTTGTCTAATTCGTTTTATCTAGGCGCCCTACTTGCCGCCCCCTTTGGTGACACTCTTGGCCGAAAATGGGGCATCATTGCTTCATGTGCTGTCTTCTCCATCGGTATCGCTTTCCAGACCGCAACCACTCAGCTTACACTCTTCATCGTCGGCCGTGTGTTTGCTGGTCTCGGTGTCGGTTTGGTCTCCACTTTGGTCCCGATGTATCAATCCGAGTGCTCTCCCAAGTGGATCCGTGGTGCCGTCGTAGGTTGCTACCAATGGGCCATTGCCATTGGTATCCTCCTCTCCAACATTTGCAACAATGCGACCAAGGATCGTCCAAACCACTCATCGTATCGCATCCCCGTCGCTATCCAGTTTGTCTGGGCTGCGGTTCTCGCTGGTGGCATGTTCTTCCTTCCCGAGGTGCGCACTTTCGTGCCTGGTCAATCTCGTGTCGCATCCGTCTAACACACGCTATTCCAGTCCCCTCGTTGGCTGATTAAGCGCCGTCGTGATGCCGATGCTGCTCACGCACTTTCTCGTCTCACTTTTGTCCCCGCCAATGATCCTGACCTTCTTTTGGAACTCGAAGAAATTCGTCTCAATTTGAAACACGAGGACGAACTCGGTTCAGGTTCTTACCTTGACTGCTTCCGGTCCACGGACAATCGCATCCGCTTCCGTACACTGTCTGGTATCTTCATCCAAGCCTGGCAACAGCTTACTGGCATCAACTTTATCTTCTACTTCGGCACGACTTTCTTCACCAACGCCGGACTCCATAACCCCTATCTTATCTCTATCGCCACTTCCACGGTCAACGTCGGAATGACCGTCCCCGGCATTTGGGGTGTCGAGCGCTTCGGTCGCCGTCGCCTACTTCTCGTTGGTGCGGTCGGCATGACCATCTGCGAATTCATCATTGCCATTATTGGTTCGACTACGTCAGCAAGCAACCATTCCGCACAGTCCGCAGAGGTAGCTTTCGTTTGCTTCTACATCGCATTCTTTGCCTCTACATGGGGACCCATCACGTGGGTCATCACTGGCGAGATATTCCCCCTCAAGGTCCGTGCCAAGGCAATGTCGCTCTCAGTGGCATCCAACTGGCTTTGGAACTGGGCCATCGCGTATTCCAGTGAGTTTCTCTTCTCGTTTCGCCGGTGAGCGGTTCTGGCAACGATTCTTATCCGAATTTACAGCGCCCTACATGGTCGACTCTGGCCCCGGAAACTTAAACCTCGGCACCAACGTGTTTTACATCTGGGGTTCGACGTGTGCCTGCTGTATCCTCTTCGCCTACTTCTGCATTCCCGAAACAAAGGGCCTCTCTCTCGAACAGATCGATCTGCTGTACCAGAACGTCGCACCCGTTCACTCGGTCTCGTACCGCAAGCGACTCCTCGCGGCGGGTGCCGAGCTCTCGGAAGCCAGGGTCAACGCCTCCGCTGCTGGCGCCAGCAAGGACGACGACTTTGCGTCAAAAGAGAAGGTTTGAATTGTGCCTCGTGTGTAGGCCGGCGGCATACTCGCCTTTTTTTTATTCTCCATCTCATAGCCCCATATTGTGTCTTATCCCCTTGATTCCAACCACTTAATTGTTATGCTCACACCTGGGGACTGGGACCTCAATCCTTGTTGGGGAGCGTTGGGTAGTATCCGTGATTCTGCCTTAACTATATCGATAAAACAAAAATATACACGATCCCGTTGTATTAACTCCTGATGCATTATTCGAATCTCTGTTTATGTCTTCCTGGCAGATTACCGGTGATCCATCCTCACTTTGAGACATTTTTTCACAACGCGTGAGCAGTCTAGTGTTGTGCCTTGAGAGATGAGGCGCTCCCCAGGGGTGACGACCCCGCTACACGCTCATTCATTTCAAGCGTGCCACATGCAATCTCTCTTTCTGAGTCTCGACTGGCGAATGACATATATAGTCCCGTCAAAGCCTCCCAGGAGGTACATGTGAGAACGACCACACGCATCGCTGGATATACGGTTTGGGTTCACTCATTACAGAGTTTCCCATCCCATCTACCCCACAAAAAACCCGAAATGAAAGATGTCATGGTGCTTGCGCACGTGACGATAGCGTCGTGAATTCATGAGTGTGAAGGTACAAGACGCGTCTCCCACGTCCGTAGTACAAGAGTGGATAAGAACACACACACAAAAAAAGACAGTTGAATAAGCAGGAGGAAGGGTTCGTCAGTTTGGCCGGGCGGACGCGATCAAACGTTTCGCCACGTCTTTGCCCACGTCATTCAAAA
>Ga0307509_10008184_pt1 | contig 13389 bp, 22 predicted proteins | sample 10_EM_MG_FD_202245 | JGI IMG/M metagenome (GOLD analysis project Ga0307509, IMG submission 202245) | Populus trichocarpa ectomycorrhiza microbial communities from riparian zone in the Pacific Northwest, United States - 10_EM | ecosystem: Host-associated > Plants > Roots > Unclassified | place...
GTGAGGACCTAGAGTCCTACGTCTCAGACGTCGAAGGCCCCGAAGGCGAACAGGGGACTGGGAGTGGTCTCAGGCGTAACCTCATTCTTATCAACAAATCCGACCTTCTGACAGCGAAGCAGCGGTAGGCAATCCGCCTTTTAAACTTGAGTCGCGCTGAACGGTGAATAGACGACGTTGGGCAGATTATTTCGACCAACGAAACGTCAGGTATGCGTTTTTCTCTGCCGCCAACGCCGCAGCCCTCCGGGAGCTACGCCGTGAGGTTGAATTAGCCAAGGTACGGGAGGCGGAGAAAGAAGCTCCTGAAAACGAAGAGCCCAGTGGGAGTGATGATGAGGATGATCCGCAGACCCCTGGGGATTTCGAGCCTCAAGAAAGCGCCCAATCGTTCCCCTTGCCCTCGGAAGAGGATTCCGAGGATGCTCGCGATCCCCGAACCCGGGTACTTTCCGTCCTGGAACTGGAAGACTTATTCTCCCGGGTGGCACCAGATCTGATATGGCTCACAACCCGCCAGTCGATCGAGCTAACTTTTCTTCGTCTACAGCTTTCAAGGATGCCACCGGTAACCACCCTACCAAACTGGTGGTCGGCCTGGTCGGCTATCCCAACGTCGGGAAGTCCAGCGCCATCAACGCTCTTATTGGCGAAAAGAAAGTCAGCGTTTCTTCAACGCCGGGGAAGACAAAACACTTTCAAACGATCAACCTCTCGTCTAATATCACACTCTGTGATTGCCTCGGTCTGGTTTTTCCCCAATTCGCGACAACAAAAGCATCCATGATCTGTGACGGTGTGCTTCCCATCGACCAGATGAAGGAGTACACGGGACCTGTAACTTTGCTCATCAAACGGATCATGAAGGAGGTCCTCGAGGCTACCTACGGTTTGGATATACAGGTGACGAGCGTCGAGGACGGTGGTGACGGTGTGCTCCGTGCAGAAGATCTTCTGTCCACCTACGCAGGTACTTTATATCTTGGAACTGATGTGATCTACGGCTGACTTCTGATTACAGTCGCCCGAGGATTTTCCCGAGCCGGACAAGGTACACCAGACGAGGCTCGCGCAGCCCGGTACATTCTCAAAGACTACGTCAACACAAAATTACTGTACTGCCACCCACCACCCGACGTAGACTCGGTAGACTTCAACGAGGAGACACGGGCGATCTCTCTGGAACGCGTAGCTGGGAAGAAACGTGCACCAACCACACGAGTTGGGAAAGACTCCGTTACTTTCATCCCATCAAATTCAACCCCCGTGGTTGCCAATACTATGCTGCTCTTCGGACCCCATTTCTCCCTCTTAGTTGCCTCGCCGGCCGACGGCACAGGCTATCCACTAACTCCGGGATGTGACATTCCTGAGGAACTTGCGCTGCCGGCGTACTAGGATCCTGCAAGTAGTGCACCGTCGCGTCGCTCAACGAGCCGCCTTAGTCTGGATGGGCGAGGGGGTCCATCTCAAGTCGAAGTTGACAGTTGACCGTCCGTGTATGTATGGGGGCGTGCACGAGGAAGTTGGTGCGAGCAGGGTCTTTTGCAATGCACGAATACTGTACTCCAAGGTTTGTTTCGTCCCCATTTCCAACGCCCATCATCTAACGTTCCCTTACAGAAAGTGTTAATGGACGAGCCATAGCGATAGGATAAAGGTCCAAAGTACGTTGGCCGTCCGGGGCCCGTCCCGGAGACGTCCCTGATGGAGTGTATGGTCGACGTGGTGAAACGGAGAGATGGGCGCAAGCCGCAGTGCCCCGGGATCAACACGGTTCGCAGAGGGGCGGTCTGTGTCACTATGACTAGGCTTGCTGAATACCGGCGGCCTCTCTTTGTTTCGTGCGAGAGATAACGTGTCAGGAGATGGAACCCCTGTGGATCAGCCGACTTTGTCACCCAAGTGCACACACATATACAACGGCGGCCGATAAGAACGACGCCGCAGGGAGGGGAAACATGTCCATTGAATGGATTGTGAGTTTATCCTGGAACACGAGCTGGCCAGACGTCTAACGATCGACACCGGTGGTTAGCAGGCTCCTACCCAGCCGTCGGTGAACGTCCGAGTAAATAACCGGGTGCCCCATCGAGTGGCGTAGGAGCCTGGGTGGTTAGCGCTTTGGCCCGAACAAAACGTTGATGGGTCGTTGGATGGCAGACTAGGTCGAAGTTCCTTGGCGCCGCATGGCCCCGTGCGACACCTGGTCACAGACTTCTGGTTAATAAATTTTATTCTGCTTTCCGGCCGGGAATACCTAATTGCAATCGCGGATCAACGAGTCCGGTGAGTGGACGGAGCCTCGGAGGGGTTCCCATACAGAAGGGATGGAGTGAATTTGGTCAACCCCTTGTTGGTCGATCCACGTCTCACCGCCCGGCTCCATCGAGGAACGCCTGTTCTATCCGTTTGCGGCTTGCACAGAGTTGGCTGCAGTCTTGATGTTCCTTGGACTAGGCGTTATCCCTCTCAAGCGCGAGGTTACCGAAGCGTCCAGGCGTGAGCCCCCTTATCCGACGCTGGCGGCGCGAGGTTGGGTCGGGAGATCAAGTGTCCAACATTGCCCACGTATATGGACGCAGCCCACTATGCCTCCACTGAGACCACCTACGTCCATCAAATTTCGCCTGTCCTGTTCACCGACGGCTGGGCAGGAACCTGTCGAACAAGGTGAATTGGCGGAGACCCAAACAGTTGACCGCGTCTTGTGTACTAGGGCCTAGTATGTCGGGCTTGAATTCGAGCAATCCCTGACGCAATGAGGGGGAAAATCCTGGGGGGTGGGGGGACGAAATAGATGTGAGACCCTTGTGAAGAAAAAGGAGGAGTATGTCAAGTTCTGAAGAGTCCGCAGCAAGATCGAACGGTCTGAGAATCCCGGTGCATCCCCCTTCAGTGGACTGACGTATGTTAAGGTGCTGCACTTACGACCTTCGAACCAACAGACACTGGGAGCTTGCCACCAAAAGTCCCGCCAGACCTCTTTATATGATGACCAAGGCACTAGGCGAAGGGGGGATCCTTGAGATCCGAGCCGTAAAGGTTGTTGCGGTGGCGGCCCTTTTGACCTTGGCGGAGCGCCGATAAGCCCCAAACCATCTTTTGGACCACACGGATTGCCTGGGCGGAGGGGGCGGAGGGGGGCGGCTCCTCCGGTTGCACACCACGGGGCCCGATGGGAAGGCTGATTCCATCACTATTTTCGGCACCTATACCTTCTTACGTAACCGGTGACTCTTCGCTTTTGCACAACCCCTGATCGATGATCCCCACCACGTGTCCCCGCTCACCAACTCCTCCCAAGAACCCATGGCTCAATACTCCCAACTGTGGAACGACGTCACTAGCACAACCGACAAAGCCGAAGCTGTTCTGGCCTTGAGTAAGATCTTGACCGATAAGGCGGGCAAAGATTTCATCTTGCATTTGAGGCGTGAGGAGGCCGAACGATGTATCGAAGTTTTGGACCGCGTAAGTTTCGATTCGCATTTGCCACTGCCCTGCCTCAGATGGTTCGTCAGGGGATCGTAGAACCCAACCTCGGGCCCGCAGAGAAGCACGATTTCTTCGTCGTGTTGAGAAGACTCGTTGAACGCCATCGACGACTGCCAGATCGCATGATGATAACAGAAAACATCGAAGTTACGAGTGTGATACCCACCTTTGATGGATATGTCGGGCCCGGAATGTACAAAGGACTCCTCGTCGCTGTGAAGACCTCGAGATTCGCATTGTTGAGAGACCTCGAGAAGATAAGCAAGGTGAGAATTAACAATATTTTAGTCCCCACTCGCGGCGCCGTCTCAACCATTCCGCTCCAGCGATTTTGCAAGGAAGTCGTCCTCTGGAGCGTGCTATCCCATCCGAACATCTTGGAACTCGTTGGAGTTCAGATAGAGATGGAGAGAGGCCGATTGACCACCGTGTCAAAGTGGATGGGACACAGGAACATCATGGAGTTCACCCAAACGAATCACGTTAACAGACTGGAACTAGTGCGTGACTTCACTTCCTCTCCCACCCATTCTGCTGAGACGGGACGATAGTTGCATGGGGCGTCCCACGGTCTGGAGTACCTGCATTCTGTCGGCCTCGCACACGGGAACCTCAGAGGGGTCAGTGTCTCTCCGTTTCGCGACAGTTCCCCTTTTGACACCTGACAGACGAACATCCTGGTGTCCAACGAACCCTCTCCCCGCCCCTGCCTCGCGGACTTCGATTTTATTGCCGCGGCCCTCGACCCTGCCCGGGAGACTTCATCTGCTAGCCCACCAATGGGCGGCATGACGCAGTTCACGGCTCCGGAACTATTGGTCCCTGGTGATAAGAAAGCAAAACCCACGCCACAGGCGGACATCTATGCATTCGGAATGACTATCTTCCAGGTGTGTGAGCAGGATCACGGGTATCGGCCATTCTCATGTATACTTTCTTTAGGTCCTTACGGGTGGGATCCCGTTCCCTGGTGTTTATGATATTGATGTGGCATACAACGTACTTCATGGGGAGCAACCGAGCAAACCAGGGAACCCCTCAGCCATCGGGTTTTCCGATTCGCTATGGACTTTCACCGAACTTTGCTGGGGTGCCCAGGAGCTCCGGCCAAATGCGAAGGGAGTTGTGGTGCGCCTTGGGGAAGCGGCAGCCGGATGGGGTGAACTCAAGCCACCTTTGTCCTTTCCCCTGACAGACTCTGAGGAGCCGATGCCGACTTTGGGAGAGTTTGGCGAGTTCGTAGTCACGCCTCCCCACGCCTCCCGTCAAACAGCGACACAGATGGGCGCTTTATATCTTCCCGACGCCTTTCATCAAACAACGACACGGATGGGCGCTTTCTATCGTCTCCGTCCAAGCGACACCCCTGGTGGTCATCCCGAATCGCCAACCGCCTTCAAACCATCCCAAGGAACTATGCCCTGGGCTCCAGGCCTCAACACCATTGCGGTCGGAGGACCCACGTGATGATCTTCATGTAGCAGTCCTACACCCCCCTGTCCCATCCTCCCCAAAGGTCGAAGCTACGCCAACTCTTGGGTTCCGGTCGCTGGCTTGTTATCCCTATTTTTTTTTATCATTCCTACCTACACGTAATTGTGTCATAAAGGCAGATCCACTCTATAACTTCCTTCTCGTTTTGCGTCGTTACATTACTTAGGGAAAGTGTTTGGGTTGCACTCGATTTACGTATGGAGCACTCAGAGTCCGCTGATCCGCGTGATGGCAGTTTGTAATGATTCGTAGTCCCACTACATTTGGTAACAAAAAAGGGGTCGCTCGGGAATTCGTAGTCTCATTACATTTGTTTCCCCTGCGTAACAACGGGCAAGTGCAAAATCTGCGAAATAAAAATGGAAAAGGTACCACACATTGCCAGCTGTCGACTTTGGTTGATCCCGCTAAACGCGACGCGAAACGGACGTGAATTTAGCTTGCAATACTCGATTTTCGAACGGCGGATTTCCACACCATCAGCGCCTAACATAATTTCCTTTTTGGGAACGGGCGACTCAGGCTGTGAGAACATCACAAACACTTACTCATCCATTCCGGGTTTTCGCACACGCGTTGTTTACATGGGTTCTAGTCTGTGTCTACGATTATGGACTAGCCAGGCATGTATTTTGTGCCCAGTGGAAAGTGAGTCTGGGATCCAGCAGTTCCCACAACCGCTGCCACATCTCGATCGGGTCCCAGACTCGACTTTCACCAGGCATACAATGAGCGCCTGGTCAGTCTGTAAATGTAGGATCGATCACTATATGCGAATAACGTGTACATACAAGTTCAGGAGGGAACAAGTGTACCTGGTAAGGTAGCATACTTTGATGTACTTACAGCAACTATCCCACCACAAGTCTCCCAGTCACGACAGCGCTGATATGCTCGTTGTGTACTTCTCGTGGCACAGCATTGCACTTTGCCTCAAAATGAATTAACAAAATACATCAATAGATATCATATAAACTAAGTGTCATGTGAGTGGAACACAACCGGACGATAAAAAGTCAGAGCGACCACTACTGCAGAACGGGGGCCGGTGCAAGCAATCTGTCAATGTCCTCCCTATCCATCCCCCATCCATAGTAAGACACGGTGTTCACAGTTTTCAGGGGATTCTCAGCTTCCTTTCTCCACCTGAGCATCTGCATGAAGGTGTTCACGACGTGGGTGTTAACAGTGTATAGTTGAACTGACACCACCTCGAGGTGCGGACAGGGAACCAAGTCGGCGGACTGGAGCAACGGGGAAAGGACGAAGAAAATTTCCACATCCTCCTCACATCGGATCAAATCGAGCTGTTTTAGATTAGTAAATTCTCCGACCCTCAGAGCCAACGGTCCCGCCGTCGTCTTAAACGTCAACTTCGTGATCGGCGCGAACGAGAAGGGGGAAATGGGGGAGTTGAAGAGGCCATCCACGTCCGCTATGGCTTCAAAGGGTATGTTCACAGTGACCTTGGTGCCCTCGCCTTCGACCCTGATCATGTTTGCCCTCATTCCTTGGCGAAAGTCCATCGCAGTGGCCTCCCTTATCAGGGGGTAAGAGTCTGATGGAAGGAGATCGGAGATGGGCCGACCCCCCGCGCGGGGTGGTAGAGTGAACGAGAGCTCCTTAAGCCGCGGAGCCTTGATGTAGGGAATAACTCGACAAAAAGTTATCCCGGATACCAAGTTGAGATAGTGTAGGGAGTCGAATTGGATGTGATGCATTGGGGTTCCATCTGGGTATATTTCTCCATCTGGGATCGCGATAGAAACGTGCCGTAGGTGAGGGGCAGAGGAGATTAACCCCAACACGACCGTCAGAGGTTGTGCCACATCCTCATCATGGTACGGAAGTTGGGTGGGATCGGGATTGGGCTCTTCGAAAGGTTCCGGCCCCGGAGGTGGACGTCCCCAGCGGAGGAATTTGAGCGAGGGAGTGTGACCGCCGAGGAAATCCACAGGAAGTAGGGGCGGATAGCCGGAAATTTCCAGGTGCTGAAGGAGGGGAGCCGGGCCACGGAAATTGAAGATGGTCTGGTATACCTCGCCGGTATAAGGAGAGATCTTCATCAACCTCACCCTTTTGAGATGAGGGATGACCAGTTCCAACGCCGATTCGCTGGGGGTGAGGATATCCTTGTCCACAGCTATAACGTCGATCGGCACCGATTTCGAACGTTCGAGGTAGGTAGACGTGCGATCCACGCAGTAACACGGTATGCGTGCCCATAGGCAAGGGGTCGATATGAGCACGGCACGCCAGTAGCGGCAGACGTGTGTGGGGGTTACTATGTCTTGTGCCCGTGCACGAAGTTCGAGGATTAATGTCAGGATTTCTGGCGGAAGACGGTTGATTGGTGGCTCAGCGCGCAGTGGCATCTGGGCTGGGTATTGAGAAGAAATCTGGTTGGTAGGTGGCTCAGCTCGCATTGGCATCTGGGCCTGGTATTGAGTGGAAGTCGGGTTGTTAGGCGGCTGGCTGCAGAGGATGGAAGTGAGTCACTTGCTCGCCCTCGGCGAGTGCATTATCCGTTCGTGTGCGCTTACCTGGTAGGTGTGGGTAAATCGTCCATCATGGTGGAAGGGGACGCGAGACAGCAACTCCCGAGTGCGCGCCATACGTCGTGTAGGAGGTCAACGACGCGACGCAGTAGTGCTGCTGGGAGGCGAGGATTCGACATGGCGGTTTGACTCAACCCAGGATTTGTGCCCTGCGCCACGAAACCATGTCAAAGCAAGGCTGTACATGATGCATGACTCGCTGGCTTCTCACGAGTGTCAAAGCCCCTGTGTTGGGCGTGCCCAGGGCTGCAGGTTCCGGGCACAATGCCAACAAACATTGCCCGACGAATTCGCAAGTACCTCAGTTAGCGACAGACTTCAGCCACACGCAACGATATGGAATTCTTGGTTCCCGCTGAGAACCTCTCACTATTTCCGGGGCTGCCGGCCCACCCAAGACCGACACCATCATCGCTCAGGGGACTTTCTACTTTGAACCTCGAGGACGCGGGGAAACCATGAGTAGGATCGATGCTCGTCATATGCTACAGTAGACATTGACTCTGAACACATGTGATCGACTCGGATCCCCCGATCTACCCTCATGGAGGAACTCCCGCCACCATCCGTCCTAGCCCACATCGTCGACGTCCACTGCCACCCAACTGACACCGATATCCCAGATGGATTCCCGGACCTCCTCCCCATAAAAATCTGTGCGATGTCCACTCGGACAAGGGACCCACCACTCGTCAGAGATATCGCCACGAGGTGTCCTGATAAGGTTATCCCGGCATTTGGTAAGTGCCTTCGTATATCGGGAGGGCGTCAGCCCGGTAAACTTCTTGAGGTACTTATGGATGTAAGGTGTATAGGGTACCATCCGTGGTTCACACACCAGATCGCCCTCACGAAACCGGAATCGAAACGGAAACACTACGAATCGCTGCTGCTCTCTCCATCGCCGCCGGAGGAGGATCTCGTAGCTTTCGAGAAGGTCCTGGAAAACCAACCAGAACCGAGGCTGTTCGATGATATCCTCTCAGAAGTCCGAACGAACCTCCTTGATTTCCCCGACGCCCTCCTCGGTGAAGTTGGGTTAGATCGCTCGGTCCGCATTCCGTACGACTACGACGCCACCCCACGCGTCCTTTCACCGTTCTACATCCCATTCGAGCACCAACTGAAGATCTTCGAAGCTCAGTTGGAACTGGCAGTGGAATTAAAGAGGAACGTGAGCGTGCACACCGTTAAAGCTCACGATGCCACGCTGCAGCTGTTGGAGAGAATGGTGAATAAGTTTGGGGACAAATTCTTGGACGTGAGTCTGGATCTACATTCATGTGGGCTGAGCCCACAGATGTGGAAAGATATCGAGGTATCGCGCTGCGGTGGATTTATTTGATATCTTTTGCTGACCATCCCTCCCGTCATACGCGAACAGAGGAAGTACTGCAACGTTTTCATCTCACTTTCAACCATCATCAACGGCCGTTCGGAGAATCACAAGAAGCTCATCGCAACCGTCTCCCCCAACCGACTCCTCGTAGAATCTGACCTCTACACCATGTCCGAACTCGCGCCCCAGACATTCCAAATGCTCAAAACGGTCTCCGAGATCAAAGGTTGGCCGATCGAACAAGAGTGGGTCGATGATGAGGATCCGGCCAGCATCGATACCAGACCCAGGATACCGGAGAATGAGTGGGGCGCCGTGAGGAGGTTAGAAGCGAATTGGAAAGCGTTCGTAACAGGTGGTCACCGGCCAGAGAAGAAGGTCCTTAGTAAGTTCAAAAGGTTCCAGAAGGATTGGGTGAGCGACGACGAAGCGGAGCAGGTGTGACATGGACGGGGGATCTCCCAAGGTATCACATATCGCGGCGAACATGGGTGACCAAAACCAGAAGAATAGCCAAAACATATACATGGTCATTAGTGTGTGTACAAACGGATGCAATGAATCTACCGCGGACCGAATAAAAATAAGGCGACGATGTCTGGAGTTTACTGCGAGATGTAGCCCAGCAGCAGGACGAGACAGACCCCTATCAGGAGACCGACGATGATGGTGTCTCGCCGTCGTCTCGACTTTATCATGCCCAGGAGGTTGTTGATACCGGGCATGGTGCTGAGGACTCCTGTCATTCGAGTGTTGATGCCAGTGATAGTCGCTCGTTGACGACCAAAGTCAGCTCGGGTCTCGTATGCCTGTCTGTAGAATGCGGGTACGAGTCCACGTGGTCAACTCGGGTTTCAGGGACGAGGGAGGGGTGTACACACTCTAGGATCTCGTCAGTCATCTGGTGCGAGCTGTCGATGTGGCCCCTCTCGGCAAGTAGCATGTCCGCGGCGGAAGATTTGTGTGCGCTAAAGTGCGGCGGTCAGCACAACCTCCATGAGAAAGAGAATACGGGTATCGTACTCGATGTCGTTCCTGACTCCAGAGAGTAGATTCATTTGATCCAAAGCTTGTTTGACGCTTGCCTATCAGGAGGTTGGTCTCCTTGCCCATCCACTCGCCGCGATCCGACGTACCTTGGTCCGACGGAATTCTCTAATGTCATCTTGATGCACGTCTCTGTGTCTCTGAATGGCACGCAACATCGTCTGCGTTGTTTGACTCTTCGCGTCATTCGACAAAGTATCAAGCTCGTCGTTGATCTCTCCCAACTACAACCATTGGAGAAGGTCAGGAACCAGGGAACTTAATCTGAAACGGCGCGGACCTTCTGAAGGAGTTCTTCCAACTCTACTTCCAAATCTTGCCACCGCTCCAGTGATCCAGTGCTCTCGAGGTCATGCGAACCAGGGCGGGTGATCGTAGACGCCAAACGACTGTAGGCGGTAAGTTTGTTGTCAAAGAGGGATTCGAGAGTCCGGCATTGCTTGTGCAGAGATTCTGTGGTCGCCATTGTTATCTTCTTCGCGGGTTGGGGAGAGGTGGGAGTGTGAAATGAGACCCGCTCGGTTAGGCTTGTAGGCCGCAGTCAGATGGGAGAAGGCGGACGTGTGTGTGAGAAAGTTGGCCGGGGGTTGCCGGGGGGGGAGGTGGCTGAAGATCGAACTTGCGAGCGTGAAGGGACTCCCATCGGATTCGACTTCGAAAAGTTGAACTTGCTCGGCTTCTGACGAAGCTGTGGGGCGCGAAGCCTCGAGGGATGACGACGCGATGTTCGAATTTTTGGTTGGGGATATATAACCCAGTCCTCTCCTCGAGGTCCTCAGTCCGCTTTTCCCTCTCCACCTCACCGACAACGACCTGAGATAATTCCTGCGAATATGGCCTCCGAGTACTTCCCCCCCATCGCCAACCCTCTTCCTTCTCTAGGCAGGGCGGCGAATACAACGCGTCTCCACTCCGGTGAGCCGCTGTTGTCTCCCAGGATCCTGCTATCGTTGGGCCACCTCCCAAGCAAGCGGGAGATCACCATCGATTCCAGTTGGCCAAAGACGCCTTCCAAGGTACGGGTGCTTAGTTGTGTCGAAGTGTGCCTGTGTTGATTTGGAGATTCGCAGGTCAACCCAGAGGTTTGCGACGGGAGCGCCTGTGGATGCTCAGGCGACTGACTTCGCTGCTTAGAATCCGCCCTGGCCCGTGTTCAGGGGCTACCACGAATTCTCTTTCGCCCATGCAACGATGGGTCATCGCCTTCCGACAATCCTCGGAAAAGCAATCGATGACGTTATCCGCACTCTGAACGAACAATCCGGGGAGGACGAGATCGTCGATCTCATCCGGTGCATCGACCGCATGAACATCCTGATGGTCGAGCTCTCCGAGAGTGCAAAGTTAAGGCTCATTATCGACGGTTGTCTGGTTTGGCGCTGCTGTTGCTTGCAAAACGCTGACCTTGGCACCCTAGATGACGAAGCAGACGTTGCGTTGTGGAACAAAGAGATCGCAAGATTCTTTCAAGGTAACGCAGACAGGGGTTGTATTTGGAAGTCCTGACCTTGCGGCCGTAGGTCAAACGTTCATGAACGCCCCGTGGGTCTTTGCGGAAGCGTACAAGTATCGCCGTCTTCGCGAGTGTTTCAGCGTCAGCAAATACTGGAAAGACTACGACGTCTTCTTCCGTCAGAAGGTAAGAGGCACATTACTGGCTTTGTTTCCGTGGAACTCAACCATCCACCCAAGTGCGATACCTTTTCGCGTTCACAGGACGCAGTATTTGAGCTCTCCATGCGGTTCGCGGAGGCTTCCGTGCTACCCGCTGGGTTGGACCGGCAAGCCGCTGCGGAGAAGGAACGCCTCATGTTCCACGAGCTTACGCAGAGTCCGTCTCCACATTTTCGGATGAAATTTACGTCCGGGAGACTGACCACATATGATAGTCTGCCTGTGGGGCAACTCGACAGACCTTTCGTTGCTTATCGACATGTCCGAGGAGCAGATCAAAAGTCTCCAGTCCACTGGGGGTGCCCACCTAGCGGCTACCGAGAAGAATATCCTTGGAAACCACCTTCCGCAGTTGTGGGACACGGTGAAGACCCTCAAGGCCAAGGGAGGTGGTAGGATCGATTTTGTGTTGGATAATGCCGGGTTCGAGTTGTACTGCGATTTCGTTTACGGTAAGGTTCATGCGGCATCCAGCAGAGATAACTCATGATCACATTTACTAGCGGACTTCCTGATCCAAAGCGGATTGACTACGGAGGTCAGGTTCCACGGCAAGCGCTACCCCTGGTTTGTTTCGGATGTCACAAGGAAAGATTGGAGCTGGCTGTTGAATACGATGGTTTACGGGCAACTCTTTGACAAGGCGGGCGACCAGGAGCTCAGATCATTGAAGAAACTGGGGATGAGATGGAAGGTACGTCAACAGCAGCTTCTGTGTGCCAGTTTTGACAATAACCTCCACGTGTCCACAGGAGTACGAGAAGCAAGGGAAATGGGTAAGCATCCCCCACATAACGGCTGTCGTACTATGGCTTCTGACGCGGAAGATGGACGTCTAGATCTACGAACAACACCCGTTCTGGTGTTCAGGTTGGACGTTTTGGGAGTTACACTCGGAAGCGCCAGATTTGTTCTTGCACCTTTCCCATTCGGACCTGGTGTTTTTCAAGGGTGACTTGAATCACCGCAAGCTGACGTACGATTGCACGGCTCCGGCTAGCACGCCATTCGAAGAGGCTATCGGACCCATGGCCAGCAAAGTCGGGGCGCCGAAGATATGTTCGCTGAGGACCATCAAGAGCGATGTAGTTGTGGGGCTCGGAGAGAGCGGGGATGAGATTGCGAAGAGGTTGGATGCTGAAGAACCAGGGTGGAAGATCAGCGGGAAATACGTGAGTAGCATGGGCCATCACCACAGTTTGCCCCTCGAACACTGATACTCTTATGACAGGCTGTGGTCCTCTTGTCGTATGGAAAGCCTGGTGAGAAAGTGGATCTCTCGTAAATGTTGAAGAAAGGGACCAGTACTTCCTGTGTACGAATGGCGGAGTAGAAGAAACATTTTGTGCGTTGTGATGAATTGCAGACGAGGCATTATTACGTTGTATATCCCATCCGAAGTGCCTTTGGCCAAGGTACTTGAGTGACCGATTCTGTTGGCCCGCACGGAGCGGAGCATGGTTACACCGGCGTCGTCGATCCGTTGATCCACCGACGATTGCCCGCGCCTGTTTCCTTCCCTTCTCTTCCGCCTGGGAGAGCCCCAATCGCTGTGTTATTGTTGCGTGCGGCAGTGCTTCAAAAATTCTCATCCCCGGCAGTTGGTGCATCTGGACGTCAACTCACGACTGCTTTGCTGCCAACCCGAATGTCACCTCCGTGGTCACCGTCGCTGCTACGGTTATGATCCATGCTCCGCCCCACAAGATTGCCCTCTCGTTTGCCAACCTTCCAAAGAGGAGGAACGGTGCTGGTCCTGTCTGGCCGTGCACCCAGGAT
>Ga0307509_10008185_pt1 | contig 13389 bp, 13 predicted proteins | sample 10_EM_MG_FD_202245 | JGI IMG/M metagenome (GOLD analysis project Ga0307509, IMG submission 202245) | Populus trichocarpa ectomycorrhiza microbial communities from riparian zone in the Pacific Northwest, United States - 10_EM | ecosystem: Host-associated > Plants > Roots > Unclassified | place...
ATCGACGACCGCGGGGTCGACGCGGCCGTTGACCAGGGCGGCTTGAGACAGCTTCACGCCGAGGAGGAACATCTGGCCCTCGCGCGAGGTCGGCACGCCGCCGTTCTTCGCGCCGAGGGGGTCGCTGCTCTCCTTCTTCTTGCAGCCGACGGCGAGCGCGATCAGGGCGGCCAGGAACAGGATTCGAACGGAAGCTCTCTGGGTCATGCCCGAGGGACGCGGTGGCGACGCAGGGCGTCTCACGGATTCGCGCGCCATTCAGCGCGCGGAAGGCGCCACGGGGTCGAACCGCAGGCAGGCGCGCACGGGTTGCGGCCCGTACTTCGGCAGCGTCGGCTCCTGACACATCAGGAACGTCGAGCCCTTCGCACTCTCGACCACGCGCAGGTGGACGCAGCGATGGCACAGCGAGTCCGGAAACGGGAGCACGGCCGGACGATAGCCGACGACGGAGTAGGCTGCCGCATGATCTACGATCTGGGGCCACTCGGTGTTCATCTGTCCGTACTGCCATGGCTGGGAGGTCCAGGACGGGCGATCTGACGACGCCGATGCAGAGCGCGATCGCGGCGGCGGCCGCCGGGATGTTCGCGGTCGGCATGATCAACCACGCGCTCATCCCCGAGCTCGCGACGACCGGCGTGATCTAGGTCTCGGCCGACGTGCGCGCGCTCGCGGCCTTGTCGGTGTAGAGCGCGCGCCGCTTCGGATCCTTCTCGCGCGCGGCGGCACGCTCCCACTGACGACCCGCTTCGAGCCAGCCCTGGACCCGCGCGTGGTCGTCCTCGGCGTCGGTCGCCTTCTGCTCGGCCGTCTCGGCCTTCGCGACGTGTGGATTGGTTCCAAAGCCCATGGCGCAACCTAGTCGATCGGTGTGACGGGGAGTACGGTAGCCGACGATGACGATCGAGATCGCTTCGCACGTGGGCCCGGCCAAGCTCGACATCGCCTACGAACGGCTCGGCGATCCCGCAGCGGCGCCGGTCCTGCTGATCATGGGTCTCAACGCGCAGCTGATCGCGTGGCCCGATGGCCTGTGCGACGAGCTGATCCAGCGCGGCGTCCAGCTCGTGCGGTTCGACAATCGCGACGCCGGCCAGTCGTCCCACATGACCGGCGTGCCGAACATGGCCGCGGCACTCGCGGGCGACGCTTCGTCGGCGCCGTACACGCTCTCCGACATGGCCGCCGATACGGTCGGCCTGCTCGACGCGCTCGGCCTCGCCAGCGTGCACCTGGTCGGCGCGTCGATGGGCGGCTTCATCGCGCAGACGATCGCGATCGAACATCCGGCGCGCGTGCGGTCGTTGACGTCGATCATGTCGAGCACGGGCGATCGCGCGGTCGGTCAGCCGCACCCCGACGTGATGCGCCTGTTCGCGGCCGGTGCAGTCACCGATCGCGCGCAGGTCGTGCAGCGCAGCGTCGACGTGTTCGGCGTGATCGGCTCGCCGGGGTTCCCCGCGGATCTCGATGGCGTCGCGGAGCGCGCGGGTCGCGCCTTCGATCGCTCGTTCGATCCGTTCGGCATCCTGCGCCAGGGCGTGGCAGTGATCGCGTCCGGCGATCGGACCGCGCGGCTGCGCTCGCTCACCGTCCCGACGCTCGTGATCCACGGCTCCGCCGACAAGATGGTCGACACCAGCGGCGGACGGGCGACCGCCGCCGCGATCCCCGGCGCGGAGCTCGTCGTGATCGAGGGCATGGGTCACGATCTGCCGCGCGCGCTTTGGCCGCAGCTCGCGACGAAGATCGTCGAGCTCGTCCAGCGCGCCGGGTGAATCAGAGCGGCGCGCGCCGGCGCCGGCGATCGCGGCGATCGCGCCGGAAGATCCACACCGCGATGCCGATCGGAATCGAGGCGACGATCAGGATCACCAGGATCCCTCCGACGACCTCGCCGGCGCGATAGGCAGCCGAGCGCGTGGGCTGGGAGGTCGGCGTGGCGACATCCGGGATGACGAGCTGCATCGACTGCAGCGCGCCCCGGCACGCCGCCAGATCCGCGGCTGATGCCCAGCACTGCATCGTGAACCAGTGAACGTCGTGGTTCGAGTCGGCGCCGTAGATCGTGCGCACCTCGACATGCAGGCCCTGCGGAGCGTCACCCGCGGCTTCACTGATGAGGTAGTCGCCGGCGCGTTCGCGCCGCGTCAAGTGGGCGGAGTGGTTCGTCTGGTCGCCGAACGCATCGACCGCACCGTGATCGAGTTTCTCGAGGTTCTCCCACGACAGGTCATCACCCATGGCGACGACCGCGTTCATCATCGAGATGACCGCCTTGGGCTTGTCTGACTTGTAGGCGCGGACGTCGACGCTTCGCATGGCCGGCTGGAGCCGCAGTTGTTTGGCTTGCTCCTCACCGGCGCCGGGAACCTCCTCGAAGCCAAAGGGCAGCTGGAACGACCACGGTTGGCCATCGGGGTGTAGCGGCGTCCCGATCGGCTGCGGCGCGGGTTTCGCCGCGGGTGGTGCGGGCAGCGTGTTCACGACGTCGAGCCTCATCGTGCGCTGCGCCTCCTCACACACACCGATTGCGGTCGCCGGCCCCTTGCATACCGTCCACCACAGATGGCCGAGTCCCTTCGCGTCGATCGCATAGAGCTTGCGGTGGTAGATCCGGTCCTTCGCGGTCTGGTCGAACGCCTCGGCGAGGACCGGATCGCGATCGAACGACCGGGTGTCGGAGACGTGGTTTCCCACCGTGGTCTTCGCGACGAGGTCGCGATCGAATTGATCGATCGCCGCGGTCGTCTTCGCGGCGGGCGCGAGCTCGAGGAGGATCGTGGTCAGCTCGACGTCGCCCGCCGCGTAGACCTGGACCTTCACGGCTCTCGCGAGCTTCTTGTACTCGTCGCCGCCGCCGCTGCGCTTGGTGAACCCCGCGGGGATCTCGATCCGTTGCGCCGACGCTGTCGCACACATCACCAGCACTCCAACCAGCCACTTCATGATCACCTGGAGCATACTCTCGCCGCGATGATCGTTGCCGCGGTCCAGGTCGAGAGTCACAACGGCGCCGCCGAGGCCAACCTCGCGCGCGCCGAGCCCTGGATCGCCGAGGCGGTGAGCCAGGGCGCCCAGCTCGTCCTGTGTCCGGAGTTCCTCGCGGCCGGCTACATCTACGACGAGTCGATCTGGAATGCGGGCGAGCGCCGCGGCGGGGCGACCGAGCAGTGGCTCGCCCGCCTCGCGCAGCGCCACGCGATCCACCTCGGCGCGACGTACCTCGAGGCGGACGGCGACGACTTCTTCAACACGTTCGCGCTCGCCGCGCCCGACGGCAGCATCGCGGGCCGGGTCCGCAAGGAGTCGCTGCCCGTGTTCGAGGGCTGGTATTTCAAGAGCTGCGATCGGCCCAAGACGATCGACACCGCGCTCGGCCGGATCGCGGTCGGCATCTGTCAGGACAACCACACCGCGCGGTTCATGCGTCAGATCGCGGACGCCGCACCGGATCTGATCCTGATGCCGCACTCGGCACCGTGCGCGCCGTTCGCGACACCGCTCGTCCGCGAGGGCCTCGGCGAGACGCCGCGGTTCTACGCGAGCGCGTTCGGCGTGCCCGTCGTCCTCGTCAACAAGGCGCGGACCCGCTCGCGCTCGCCGCTGCCCGGCATCCCGTTCGTCACCGTGCCGTTCGCGTTCCCGGGCATGTCGGCGATCGTCGACGCCGACGCGCGGGTCGTCGCGCAGCTGCGCTCGAAGGAGGGCATCGTCGTCGCCGACGTCGCGCTCGATCCGGCGCGCAAGCGGCGCCCCGAGGTGCCGGCCGGCTACTGGTCGCGGCGGCCGACCCGGTTCCCGCGGATCGCGGGTGCGTTCCTCGAGATGATGGAGCGGCTCGGCAAGCGCGCGTACGCGAGGAATCCGGCGCGCGCTCGCGCCGCCCGCGCCGTGACCTCGTCAGTCCGATAGCTCGAGATCGACGGCCCGGCGTTCGTCGCCGGCCGCGAGCTGGAGCGCGAGCTCGCCGTGGCGATCGCCGAGCGAGACCTCGACGAGCGCGGTCCCGGTCGCGACGCCGGGCAGGCGGTAGTTGCCGTCCGCGTCGCTGCGCGTCTGAGCATCTCCAACCCAGACGCGCGCGCCGGGGATCCGCGTGCCGCGGCGATCGCGGACGACGCCGGCGACGGTGGCGGCGCGCGCGAGCTCGAGGCGGAGCTCGACGGGGATCCGGGTCGCGCGGATCTCGAGCGCGCGGGTGACCGGCGCGTGGCCCGGACCGCGCACCGCGAGCGTCCAGGCGCCGACCGCGAGGCCGGGCAGGTCGACGCTGCCGCGCGCGTCGCTCGTGCGGGTGACCGTCGCGCCGTCGGGACCCCGCGCGTCGACGCGCAGGCCGGCGAGCGCGGTGCCGTCGCGCGCATCGGCGACCACCACGTGCGCGCGCCCGCCTTGCTGGAGGCGAATATCGGCGGGGCGATCGCTGTCGAGTGCGAGCCGGCGCGGCGGAAAGTCGGGGGCGAGCACCTCGATCACGTAGTGGCCGGCCGCGACCGGGATCGAGAGCTCGCCGGCGGCGTCCGTCGTCGCGGTGCGGAGCGTCGGGCCCTCGACGATCCGCACCGTCGCGCCGGCGACCGGACCGAGCGGCGAGCGGACGACGCCGCTCAGCCGCGCATCCTCGGCGACGAGCGCGAGCTCGAGGCGCGTCACGTCGTGGCCGGCGAGCTCGATCGTGCGGGACACCTCGCCGTAGCCGGGCGCGGTGGTCGCGAGCGTGATCGTGCCGGCGAGCCAGCGGAACACGAACTCGCCGTGCTCGTCGCTCGTGGTCGATGCCAGCTTGCTCGTGGTCTCGCCGAAGCCGGTGCTCGCGAGGATCGTCGCGCCGGCGAGCGGACCGCTGCGCCCGACGACGCGGCCGCGCACGCCGAGGCCAGGTGCGAGCGTCACGATCACGCCGTCGGCGCTGCCCTGGACCTCGGCCGGTGTGCTCGCACCGGGCGCGAAGCCCTGCGCGAATGCGACCGCGACGTAGCTCCCCGGATCGAGATCCGAGACGCGGAACCGGCCGCGCGCGTCGGTCGTGATCTCGTCGCTCGGTTGCGTGATCACGTGCGCGAGGCGCGGTGCGGCGAGCTCGATCGGTTCGTCGAGCGCGCGCGCCACGGGGAGCGGCACCGCGTGGCGCAGGCTCGGTTCCGGATCGAGGTACCAGGTCCGCCCGCCGCGGTGCTGGGTCAGGGCGAAGTGGAGGTGGGGGACCGCGCGCGCCGGATCGAAGCCGGTCGAGCCGACCGTGCCGAGCGCGGTCCCTGCGCGGATCGTCTGACCGACCTCGAGGCCGTCGCGGACGTGATCGAGGTGCATGTACATCGTGACCAGGCCATCGCCGTGATCGATCGCGACGAACCGGCCGGCCTCGCTCGCCAGCGCCGACGTCGCGACGGTGACCGTCCCGTCTGCGACCGCGTGGACGACGGTGCCGCGCGGCATCACGAGATCGATGCCGCAGTGGCCGGCGCCGCACTCGGCGAGCCGGGTGCCGAGCCGGGCGGCGCCGAACCGCGCGCTGTCGTTGCTCGGGAGCTGGCGGTGCGCGGCGAACGGATAGAGCCAGCGCATGCCGGGCGCGGACCACTCGACGGGGTGCAGCCCCTTCGTCCCTTGCCGCCGCACGACGATCGTCGCGCCCGCGATCGGTGCACCCGCACGGTCGACGACGGTGCCGGCGAGCGCGCCTGCGGGCTCCATCGTCACGACGAGGTCGCGCGCCGGCACCACGATCTCTCGCGCGCTGGTCTGGCGCAGGCCCGGGCTCGTCGCCGCGATCCGCCAGCGTCCGGCGGGAACACCGTCGAGCGCGAACCGACCCTGGTCGTCGGCCGCGATCGTGCGGACCGCGTGATCGAGCTCGATCGGGGCAAGCTCGATCGTCACTGGCGCATGGCCCGCACCCGCGATCGTGCCGCGCACCGTCGATGCGGGTTCGAGCGCGAGCTCGACCGGCGTCGCGGGGACGTCCGCGATCCGGACGAGGGGCGAGGCGAGCTCCGGCGCGATCGCCCACAGCTCGAAGGGTCCGTCGCCCAGATGCGCGAACCGCGCGATGCCGGCGGCATCGGTGCGCGCGGTCCCGGAGGTCGGAGCGCTACCGTCGGAGATCCGGACCTCGACGCCGGGCACCGGATGGCCGTCGCGCACGACCCGCGCCTCGAGCGTGGAGCTGACCGGCACCGGCAACACCGGCCGCCGCGGCGCCGCGATCGCGCCCGGCCACACGACCGCCTGCTGGGTCGCCGGTCGACCGACGACCACATACACGCCCGTCGCGGTCGCCGCGAGCAGCACGAGGACGACCGCGAAGACGCGCACGCGCGCGAGGAGTTGCACCTCGCGTGCCTCGCCGAGCCGCGTGATCCAGCGCCGTTAGCCGTCGCGCGCGACCGCTCGCGTGCCAGGTTGGCAAGGCGTGACGAACGGCGTGCCGGCGTGGCCCGAACTATTCGTTGAGCCACTCGCCCCGCGCGGAGTACGTGACCTCCATGAAACACGCACTCTGGATCTCGGTTCTCGCGTTCGCGGCCTGCGGCAAGGGCGGCAAGCACATCGACGGCGTCGCGTGCGATGCCAAGGCCGTCGGCGACCTCGCCGCGAAGCTCGACCTCGCGAGCGGCGTCAACGTCGACCTCACGAACGAGAAGATCAAGGCCGACATCGCGGCGGCGAAGAAGGACGTGATGGGCAAGGCGTTCGCGTTCACCGGCTGCAAGTTCCAGAGCCAGGGCAACGACCAGGTCTCGTTCGCGTCGACCGACGGGACCAAGTCGATCCGCTGCACGATGAAGGGCGGCGAGAACGGCGTGACCGAGTTTCGCCACGCGGCGATGAAGGTCGGCCAGGACAAGCTGATCCTCGACGTCAGCGGCACGATCGGCGAGTCCGGCTCGAAGGACTTCGAGCGTGTCGGGATGACCAACTGCGAGATGGTCGCGCACGACTGATCGCAGACGCGGTAGCTTCGCGGTCATGCAGATCGAGCTGGCCGAGGGAACCCCAGCCGCGTTCGGCGCGGCGACGCTGTGCGAGGCCTTCCAGATCACCGTCGGTGCGCGGAGCGATCGGATCGCCTTGCGCACGAAGGGCGGGGCGATGCAATGGACGTGGGGCGAGTACGGCGAGCGCGTGCGGCGTTACGCCGGCGGCCTCGCCGGGCTCGGCGTGCGCCCGCACGACGCGATCGCGCTGCTGCTCGTCAATCGCCCGGAGATGAACGCGGTCGACATGGCCGCGGTCCACCTCGGGGCCGTGCCGTTCTCGATCTACGCGACCTCGACGGCCGAGCAGATGCGCCACCTGCTCGTCGATTCGGCGGCGCGCGTCGTCGTCACCGAGACGGCGTTCCTCGCGAAGACCCGGGACGCCGCGGCGGGGACCGGGGTCGAGACCATCATCAGCATCGACGGAGGCGGCGACCTCGATCTCGACGGGCTCGCCGCGCGCGGGCCGGCGGGCTTCGACTTCACCGCGACGTGGCGGGCGGTGACGCCGGACCAGCTGCTGACGATCATCTACACGTCGGGCACGACCGGTGCGCCGAAGGGCGTCGAGCTCACGCACGCGAACATGATGTTCGAGCTGCGCTCGATCCAGGCGGTGCGCGGGCTCGAGACCGACTCGCGCAACATCTCGTACCTGCCGTCGGCGCACATCGCGGACCGGATGGGCCTGCACTACCTCCACATCGCCCTCGGCGGCACGGTCACCGCGTGCGCGAATCCGCGCGAGCTGTTCGAGTACGTCGCCGAGGTCCGCCCGACCGAGTTCACGGGGATGCCGCGGGTGTGGGAGAAGCTGAAGGCCGGCCTCGAGGCGAAGTTTGCCGCCGAACCAGCGGAGAAGCGCGCGGCGGTGCAGGGCGCGATCGATGCCGGCCTGATGCGCGTGCGGCTCGAGCAGGCCGGCCAGCCGGTGCCCGACGCGCTCGTCGCCGGCTGCGCGCGCGCCGATCAGCTCGTGTTCGCGCCGCTCCGCGCGGTGCTCGGCTTCGATCAGACCCGCGCATACTTCACCGGCGCCGCACCGACGCCGCGCGACGTGCTCGAGTTCTTTCACGCGATCGGGATCCCGATCGCCGAGGTCTGGGGAATGTCGGAGCTGTCCTGTGTCGCGACCGCGAATCCGCCCGGCGAGGCGAAGATCGGCACGGTCGGCAAAGCGATGCCGGGCGTCGAGGTCGCGCTCGCGAGCGACGGAGAGGTGCTCGTGCGCAGCCCGATCGTGATGCGCGGTTATCGCAATCAGCCCGAGCAGACCCGCGAGACGATCGATGCCGACGGCTGGCTCCACACCGGCGACATCGGCACGCTCGACGCCGAGGGCTTCCTGAAGATCGTCGATCGCAAGAAGGAGCTGATCATCAACGCGAACGGCAAGAACATGTCGCCCGCGAACATCGAGGCGACGATCAAGGGTTCGAGCCCGTTGATCGGACAGGCGTGCGTGATCGGCGACGGCCGCCCGTACAACGTCGCGCTGCTCGTCCTCGATCCGGACGGCGCGCTCGCGTACTGCCGGGCGCAGCAACTCGACCTGCCGCTCGCGAGGCTCGTCGAGCATCCGCCGTTGCGCGCGGCGATCGACGCGGCGATCGAGAAGGCGAATGGCCAGCTCTCGCGGGTCGAGCAGATCAAGCGCTACGCGCTCCTCCCCGACGAGTGGTTGCCGGCCGGCGACGAGCTGACGCCGACGATGAAGCTCCGGCGCAAGCCGATCGCCGCGAAGTACGCCGACCGGATCGCCGCCCTGTACGAGGGTTAGCGCCGGGGTGGGACGTGGGCGAGCGCGCGCTTGCCGTCGGCGAACTCGACGTCGATCTTCTGGGCGAGCGCGGCGACCACGGTGCCGCGGCCGAACTTCGGGTGCTCGATCAGATCGCCGACCTTGAACGTCTTGCTCGCACCGTACGGCTGGACCGCTTGCTCGGGAGCGCGCCACGCGAGCTGCGCGAGCTCGGTCAAGCTCTCGACGAGCGAGTGGACGACCTTCGCGGGCGTGAGCCCGACGCGCGGCTCGTTCGCGCGCAGGATCGCAACTTCGCGCGGGGTCGAGCTCCGCGTGATCGGTTGATCGATCCGCGCCGCGGCGTCGTCGCCGAGCAGTGGCTTCGCGCGATCGAAGCCGGTGTTCGCGATCCGCGCGATCACGGCGTGGCGGGCGTCGGCGAGCGCGCGCTGGATCGCGTGAAGGGCATCGACGGGAATCTTCGGCGTCTTGACGAGCTGGGCGCCGCGGTCGTCGAGCTGGGCGACGACCTTGGCGAACGAGGGCAGAAACGACTCCGCGGTACGAGTGCGCGCGCCCTCGATGATGGTCTCGCGCACGTGCGGGATCGCGAGCTCGGCCTCGGCGACCTGCGTGATCGCCGCGACGACCGCCGCGCGCACGTCCGCGCCGAGCGAGATCGAACGGTCGGGCTCCTCGACGACCGTGAGCCCGGCGGCCGCCAGCACGCAGTCCGCGATCTGGCGCGGCTTCGCGTTGCGCGGGCCGCCGCCGTCGAGATCGATCGTCTTCAGCTGGGCCACGAGCGCCGGCTCGCTGGCCTCGGCCGCGAATTCGACCGCGTCGAGCCCGGTGCGCGCACAGATGTCCTCGAGCCCACGCAACAGATCGCGTGCGAAGGTCTCGAGGTCGCCGCCCGTCTTGCGGCTGTCGAACAGTCGGGCGGCCATGTCCTGGACCGCGACGACCTGGCGCTGGGGGAAGTTCATGGCCGTACCATGTCACAAGTGGTCGGCGGACCTCGCCGTGCGCAGGCCCTAGCGACGCGTCCAGATCACGTCGCGGCCCTCGCGCCGGTCGGCCATCCGATCGATCCGGCCGCTCGGATCGCGCAGGAGGATCTTGCGCGAGCGGGGCTGGCCGGGCACGAACAGGACATCGCGCGCCTCGATCGCGAGCACCTGCGGCGGCTTGCCGATCCGCGTCCCGACGAGGTGATCGCCGTCGCGCGCGATCGTGTAGGTGATGTCCTTCGTCAGCGCGAACGTCGCCGCGTAGTCGTCGAGCTCCGCCGGCGGGAGCGCGATCGAGGGTGGATCGATCAGCGTCGCCATGACCTGACGGCCGATCAGCTTCCAGCCGTCGCCGTAGCGCCACGTCGAGGTCTCGAGGTAGCGCGCGTGGATCGCGTGGCCGAAGTAGTCCTCTTTCTCGTCGTCGGCGTGGCGGACGATCGCGGTGTCGCCGTGGACCTCGATCGCGAAGTCGGTCGCGGTGATCACGCCGGAGATCCCGGGAGGCAGCGGCACGACCTGAGCGAGCAGGCTCGCCTTCGTCTCGAGATCGCCGGCCTCGGAGACGTAGACGATCCGCGGATCGAGATAGCGCTCCCATACCGCGCGGTCACCGGCGGACACCGCGTCCTCGAGCGCCTGGGTCTGGGTCTTCAGGATCGCGATCGAGTCGGCGGGGATGTGGGCGCAGCCGGCGACGACCAGCAAGGCGAGCGAGCGCATGCGGTATCGTCGGCGGTGACCGCCGCCCGGTCTTGAACGTTCGTGATGCTGAAGACGATCGCCCACGGTCTCGAGAATCTGCCTTCCGGCCACTCGCTGGCGCGGCATCGCCACCACGCGCCGTACGCGATCGTGATCCTGAGCGGGTCGTTCGAGCAGGCCGGCTACGCGGGTCGCGTGCGAGTCCGCACCGGCGACCTCCTTGTCCAGCCCGCGCTCGACGCCCACACGAACGCGATGCGGGTCGGGGCGGGCGCGACGATCCTGCGCCTCGCGTGGCCCGCGCACGCAGGTGGGGTGTGGCGATTGCCGGACGTCGACGCGATCGTCCACGCGGCGGAGCGCGACCTCGAGGAGGCGACGCTGCTCGCGCGCGAGCAGTGGGTGCGCGCGGGCGCGGTCGCGCCCGCGGATGACCTTCCGGACCAGCTCGCCGCCGCGCTCGTCGCCGGTGCGGTCCCGAGCCTGGCGCGCTGGGCCGCCGAGCGCGGGGTCGCGCGCGAGACCGTGGCGCGCGCGTTCACGCGGGCGTACGGCGTGTCGGCGCGGCGGTTTCGGCTCGAGCTCAAGACCCGCGACGCGTGCCTCCAGCTCGCGCATTCGCGGCTGGACCTCGCGGCGATCGCGGCGGCGGCCGGCTTCGCCGATCAGGCGCACATGACCCGTAGCGTCGTCCGGCTCACCGGCGTGTCGCCGCGGGCGTGGCGTCAGCGCGAGACCCGGCGCGTGTAGACGAACGACACGAGCAGCATCGCGGCGCCGGCGACGACGAACGTCACGATCCGCTGGTTCGCCGAGAACGAGCGCAGCTCGATCCCGAGGAGGCGGATCGCGGCGAGCCCGAGCACGACGAACGCGCTCCACCGGTAGGTCGCGGCGCGCAGCGCGAAGCCGAGCGCGAACAGCACGACCGCCGCCGCGACCCAGCCGACCGTGTGCAGGCCGTGCGGCAGCACGGTGGCCGAGAGCTGGACCAGCCCGAACGCGAAACCGGCGACCGCGATGGTGCGGAGCTGCGACGGCTTGTCATCGGCGACGTGCCAGCGCTCGAGGGCGAGCATGACGAGCACGCACGCGAACTGTGCGACGAACGACGCGTCGGCGCGGTACGAGATCAACACGAGGACGAACGCGAGCACGGCGAACCGCGGCTCGGTCCGCCGCGCGAACACCGTCGCGAGCGCCGCGATCGCGAGCCAGCCCGCGACGAGCACGAGCCCGTGCGCCTCGATCGGCACGACGAGCGCGAGCGTGACGAGCGCGCAGCCGAGCTGGAGCGCGACGAGCTGGTGCGGTGCGCGCCGCCAGCGCGCGAGGGCCGCGGTCGCCGCGAGCACGACCGCAAACCCGCAGCCACCCGCGAACGCGACGTGCGGCGACATCCCGGCGAGCGCTGCGCCACCGAGGACGAGCGCACCGGCCCAGTTGAGGACGGACAGCAGGACGAGCGGGCGGACCGCCGTCGAAGGCCCGATCAGCGCGGCCGCCGCGAACAGCCCGAAGTCGACGCCGACGAACGCGGCGCGCAGCTCGGGGCTCACCGCCGCGCTGCCGAACGCGAGGACCGCGTGGGTCGAGTACACCGCGACCACCGTCGACAGCGGCACGAGCACCCAGCGATTGGACGCGAGGAAGAACCCGGCGCCGGCGGCGAGCAGCGTCGTCGCGATCAGCGACAGCGCGGTGACCTCCGACAGCATCCCGGTGTGGAGGCCGAGGAACAGCGCGATGCCGGCGACGGTCTCGGACTTCATCCGGTGGGCGATCGCGACGATCGCCGCGATCACGATCGCGACGAGCACGATCCCGAGTGGCTCGCTGTCGATCACGCGCAGAGACCCGACGAAGTGGAGTGCGTAGGTGACGAAGTACGCGATCGCGAGCCCGCCGCCGAACACGATCCGGCCGAACGTCGTGTGGACCCGTGCGAGCCGGAGACCGACCCACGCGAGCGCGCCCGCCATCGCGTAGCCGACGGCGACGCGCACGAACGGACCGAGCGCCGCGAAGTACGTGATGATGAGGAGCGCGGCACCGGTGATCAAGGAGACGATCCCGAGCCGGCTCAGCCAGTACGTGCCGAGTGTTGCCTCCAGCTCGGCCGCGCGCTCGGCGACGACCGGTGCGATCGCGCGGCGGCGCGGCGCCTCGAGTTGCGCGAGACGAGCTTCGAGCCTGGCGATGCGTTCCTCGAGCAGATCGACCACGCCGAACGAAATTGCAGCCGCCGCGCCACCGCGTGATCTCGCACGGCTATCCGGCCCGACCGCGCCGGTGGTCTGCATCGCGTGTCACGCCACGAGGGTTTCGCAGTATCCAATCCGCCACGCCCCGACATGTGTGTGAATACCCACCCAGAAGTCCTCGTACATTGTTTGCCGGGACTTGCTACCTTCGCGCGCGATGAAGCTCATCGTCGCGTTCGCCGCGCTCGCACTGTTCGCCTGCGGTCCCACTCCGAGAGGACAAGGTGACGACGATGACGACTTCGGCGGAAGCGGCAGCGTCGATGCGCCGCAGAACACGACGTGCACGCCGTCGGCGGAGCAGTGCGGTGACGCAATCGACAATGACTGTGATGGACTCGTCGACTGCAACGATCCGGACTGCTCCGGTATCGGCTCGTGCCCGGTGTGCGGCATGGTCCAGCACCCGCTGTCGAACCCGCTCGCGCTGCCCGACGGCGCGGGCGCGGGTCCGCCGTACACCTCGAAGCTGCACTTCGACGGCTTCGGTCCGACCCAGACGTTCATGGCCCCGAGCAACATCATCTCGGTGTGCGCGAAGATGGAGCACTCGTGGGTGCGCGATCTCCAGATCGAGCTGCACAGCCCTACCGGCTTCAACAACGAACCGTCGAAGATCGTCGTGCTGTCGCCGCAGCTCGGCAACTCGTGCCCGCTCACCGGCACGTGTGAGGTCT
>Ga0307509_10008187_pt1 | contig 13387 bp, 16 predicted proteins | sample 10_EM_MG_FD_202245 | JGI IMG/M metagenome (GOLD analysis project Ga0307509, IMG submission 202245) | Populus trichocarpa ectomycorrhiza microbial communities from riparian zone in the Pacific Northwest, United States - 10_EM | ecosystem: Host-associated > Plants > Roots > Unclassified | place...
CTGCTCCCCGCCCGCGGTCGATCTTCGGTCGCTATACAAAAACCCGCCTCGGTTACGCCCGTCCTTCTGGCCGTCGCTAATGCCGCCTTGGCACTCCCACCGGGGACCCCTCATCTGAGTCTCCGCCTTTCTTATCCCATCCTGCCATCGGGCACCGCTTTGTTCCCCGGCACCGCTCCGGCGTGCAGGTCCATACTCTCACTTCCTAGCTCAGGCTGATCCACGTCACTCATCAGACGTAACTTCCCTTTGTCAGGGGTTCATTCATTCCTTATGTTTTTATACTTTCTGTAGTAGATGTCGCTGAGGGTTCTCCTCTCCTTCCTGCTTGCTTCTTTCCTTTCTACTTCCTTCGGGTGTACGAGTATGTTCGTAGGATTTGGTTGGGCGATAGGCGAGATGTGCGGTTGGTCTCATACCAGAGGGACTTGGGGGTTTGGATGTTTCCTGGGGTGAGGAGGGTAGGGTTTTTGTCGGCCATATCGTTAAAGATGCATGCTGTCTTTGTACCTTAATAAAACAAACGCACTTGATTTAAAAAAAAAAAAGAAAAAAAAGAAAAAAAAGAAAAAATTGGTCGGTGAACTTCGGAGAAACAACGGTTAGACAAATCAGAAGAAGGGGAACCAAGTCATAAGAAGAAGGAAGAGAATTCAGCCAGGCACCGAGACAACACAGCCCAACGTAATCGTTCATAGAAATTGGTAGTTGAGTTCAATCGCGTTAAGAGTACTGGAACCGGATGAGGTAAAAAAACCACAGTACGGACCGAGAGAAGATTGAGAGACGTTGAGGGCCGAGAAGGATTCATAAAAGCGAGATAATTTCTGACTTTGCATGACTGGAAGCTAGCCAATAGAGACAAGACTATTCTACCTCGATCTAAGGGACAAGATGGCCCAAAATTACCGGAACCTGATGAAAGCGGACGCTGCACAGTAGGGGATAGATAAAAGACACTGGAAGTGAAAAGCTAGGATACAATCGTGTATTCAGACTCACTATCTCGGTTGAAACTATCCCTGAGACCAAGACAGGTGCTGCTCTAGTACAAGGGTTCCGAATACGTTGAGGAAGAGCAAGGGCGAGGATCATTACCCGAGCTGTGGCTTTAGTAACTCGAGCACCCTTGTCTTTAAGCCTATACGCTATCCAAGGCCCAACAGGTATCTCGGTTAAAATCCCAAATGGTATAGACGAAGGTACCATTCCCGATCAGTCGCCAATGGTCCACGAAATAAGTCGATAATACGGACTGCCCAGGCCCACTCGCAAGGTGGAGCCATTATGTGAGACCGTAATGCCTAGTATTTGGGAACTCCTCGGCAGGAGGTAAAGACCGCTGGTAGTGGGCTACCCGAAATACTAATTCAGAAAGTTTATCTGAGGAGACCTCTCTGGACGAAACTGCGTGGGCGCGTTAATAAACAACCACAGTCCACGAGACAATGCATTTTAAGAGAAAAAACGAAGAACAGGAGAGCCCAAGGCCGATACCGAGTTCTCCAAAACATTATTCATGTCCAGAAGGACCTGACCAATTAGACGTTGAGGGCAAATGCACGCGCATTCATGTTTTACTGGACCCAGGTGCCAGTTGCTGCCTATTAAGCGAAAAATTAGTCGGACGACTGGACATCCCATACAAAGTCCGAAAGAAACCCATAAAAATAGTTGGATTCGAAGGACTTCCAACTTCATCAGGCGGTCAAAGATATACCCGCCCCATCAAGTTAGAAATTGCGAATAGGCATTGGTCTCCCATCTCCGCCGAAATAGCGCCCACAGGACGCTTTGACCTTATTATCCCCTTTGGATGGTGGTACCATGAACACCACTTATCATATCTAGATGAACCGAAAAAATGGAGTTTGGAACAAATAACATGACGCGATCATGTTGAGAATGAGGCCGTAAAGGATCTATTTGAGTATGGCGAGACGGTCGCATACAATCCAAAGGCCCAGTATGTGGGAAGAATAGGAACGGTGGAAGAAAAGGATCCTGTGGAACTGGAAACCTTGCCACAAGACTATGCTCAGTTCAAGCATTTGTTTCGACCAGAAGCGTCAGAAAAACTGCCCCCAAGACGGACGTTTGATCACGCGATCGACCTTAAGAAAGGATCAGAACCTCCATGGGGACCCGTCTACCCTATGTCACAATACCAATTAAATACGCTAAAAACCTACCTCGATGAGATCTTGGCACAAGGCAAAATTACGCATAGCCAGTCACCTGCTGGAGTGCCAATTTTGTTTGTACCAAAACTAGACGGTCGCTTACGATTATGTGTGGACTACCAACAACTCAACAAGTTGACGATTCTCGATAAATATCCGCTTCCTTTAATGAGTGAATTACGAGATCAAGTTGCAGGCGCCTCAATACTGACGAAGTTAGACCTCAAGGATGGTTATCACCTAATTACGATTAAGAAAGGTGATGAATGGAAGACAGCGTTCAGAACTCGATACGGACAATGCGAATACAAAGTCATGCCATTTGAACTAGTCAATGCTCCAGCAACTTTCCAATGCATGATGAATAAAATATTACGCGAATTTCTCGACCAAGGGGTAGTGGTGTACCTAGATGACATCCTCATCTACTCCAAGACGCATGCGGAACATGTTGCAATGGTCAAGAAAGTACTCTCGCGATTGATGGAACACCAGTTGGCGCTGTCGATTAAGAAGTCCGAGTTGCATGTGAAAGCTGTTGAATTTTTGGGATATATTGTGGCAACAGACGGGGTAACAATGAGCACGAGGAAGGTGGACTCCATAAGGAAATGGAAGGCACCTAGGTCGGTCAAGGAAGTTCAAATTTTTCTTGGCTTTGCAAACTTCTATCAAAGGTTCATAGAAAACTTCTCGAAGATATGCAAGCCAATAACGGAAACACTGAAAGGAGACAAGCAAAAGTTGAGCTGGGGACGAGAGCAGAACATAGCTTTTGAAAAGCTCAAACAGCGGTTTACAACGGCGCCAATCCTGGCGCATTTTTACCCGGAATGGGAAACGGTAATTGAAACCGACGCAAGCGACTTCGCACTCAGGGCAATTTTATCCCAATTTCAGGATAAAAGACTCCACCCAGTGGCATTCCATTCCCGAAAACTGAACTCAGCCGAACGCAACTATGAGATTCACGATAAGGAGCTCCTGGCCATTTTGGAAGCGTTCATGGAATGGAAACACTACTTGTAAGGTGCGAATAAGCCAATTACGGTTTATACCGATCACCAAAATTTGCAACACTTTTTGACGACAAAAAAGTGGAATCAAAGACAAATTGGTTCGGTGCAACTGCTTGCATGGTTCAACTTCAAGATTATCTATTGGCCGGGTTCCCAAAGCGGTAAACCAGAGGCATTGAGCAGACGACCGGAGTATCGTCCTGAGGAGGGAGCTGAGCACACCGAACAATCAATTTTGAAACCACAACACTTTTCAATAAGCCTGGTACAGGATGAACCAGTTCAGGCAAAATTGAGGAGACGGTTGCTAGTACAACAAGCCGCGGCCATTCAAGTAATGAAAATGGCAGCAAAGGCCACGCTACCCTGAAGAGGCTCAAGGTGTTTGGCAGGACACAACTTATACGCCCTAGCGGACGTGCTAATCCCACCAAGGGGACAGAAGCTTGTCGGAACCGGAATTGCGATAGGAATACCACAAGGGACTTATGCAAGAATAGCCCCGCGAAGCGGCCTAGCATACAAAGAAAGTATAGGAATCGGCGGAGGTGTGATAGACGCCGACTATACAGGAGGAGTCAAAGTAATTATTTTGAATGATGGCAAAAAGAGTTATCAGGTTCAGGAAGCAGGCCGGATTGCACAAATGATCATCAAAAAAATAGACATGTCTGGAATGATGGAGGTAGACCACCTACAAATAACCGATGGGGGAAACAAAGGATTTGGGAGGACGGACCTCTCGCCTAAGCGAACCATCGCAGTAGAACAGGTACCGCCGATCATGTGTCAGCTATATGCAGACAGCAGCCAAAACAAATTATTTAGCGAAAGCGATATCAGACGAAACCCATGGCTTACTCAAGAAGAGGTCATTGTGTCAAGCGCTATGATATCCAAAGCTCTATTACAAGAGTACGAGTTAGAACTCTTGGAAGAAGTCCGAGAAGCGTCAAGAAAGGACTTGGAATGGTTAAGCAGAGAAGCAACGCTAAAAGAGCTAATAACCCGTGGCAAAGAATTGCCTACGAATTGGCAATATAAGGACGGGTTTCCCTACGTCAAAAGTCGGCTCTACATACATGCGAACGATGCACTAAAAACTAAGATTGCGAAAGGATGCCACGACTCAAAGGTAGCAGGACATTTTAGAATGGAAAAGACGATAGAGATAATCATGAGAGATTTTTATTGGAAAGGACTCACCGAATGGATAAATGACTACGTTAGGTCATGTGATGAGTACCAACACAATAAATCCCCTCGACATGCACGATGAGGATTACTTCAATCTCTCGAAACGCCATATGCAGCATGGAACTCTATCTCAACCGATTTCATTACGCAACTACTGGAATCACAAGGCTACACTCAGATTATGGTAGTAGTCGACCGATTCACAAAAATGGCACATTTTATCAGTCTCCCTACAAGCGCGACCGCAAAGGACATCGCAAACGTCTTCCTACGAGGGGTTTGCAAGCTTCAGGGTCTACCAACAGAAATCATATCCGATATGGATGGAAAATTCTCAGGAGAATTTTGGGAATCCCTATGCAAGTTGCTAGGGATTAAAAGGAAAATGTCAACAGCATACGACCCACAAACGGGCGGTCAGACAGAAAGAACCAACCAAGGGCTGGAAGGTTACTTAAGAAATTTCGTCAACTACGACCAAGACGATTGGTATCAGCTGTTACCCTTAGCCGAATTCGGGTACAACAATTCCGCAACCAATGCACACGGAATGTCACCCTTGTTCGCGAATTACGGCTACCATCCACGAACAGAATGGATGAGAGAGTGACAAGCTCAGAACCCGGGGGGTGAGTTGTATAGCCACTGGATGAAGGCGATTCACAAACGAGCGGTAGAAGCGCTAAATTATACACGAGAGGCAATGAGAAGATACTAGGACAGAAAAGCATTACAACAGCCGGACTATAAAGAAGGCGATTTAGTAATGTTAAATGGAAAAAATGTTCATACAAAACCACCCTCGAAGAAATTAAGTCCCAAGCTGTATGGACCCTTTAAAATCATAGAGGCGAAAAGACAACGCGCTTTCAAACTCGAAATATCACCTACATGGAGGATACATCCAACTTTCCATGTTTCGCTGTTGGAACCTTATCGATCGTCGATCCGAGAAGGAAGAGAACAGCCTCCATGGGAGCCAGAAGAGATCGATGGCGAGCTTGAATAGGAAGTGGAACGAATTGTAAAGAGTGAAATAATCTCTTATACAAGGAAGGTTCGCGGTCGCAATAAGCGAATGTGCGAACTAAGATATTTTGTTAAATGGAAAGGGTGTTCTGAGGACGAGAACACCTGGGAACCACCTGAGAGTTTAGAAAACGCTCAGGAATTGATAGAAGGTTTTCATGAGGAAAGCCCAGATATGCCAAGTAGGGCAGATGTTGAATAGGGAAAAAATGTTTTCCTTGTGTGGACAAGTAAACGCATGAGGTTTTTTACCCTACTACCCGGAGTTCAAAGAGGATTTCATTTATTTAATGGAAGAAAGATCTTAGGAGCGTTGGAGGACAAAGCTTGGAGAGAGGGAGCTCGTGTTAGGCATACCGAAGGCTTAGCCTTCCCTGAGTGAATAAAGACCTATAGTTACCCTACCTTAGGATTCTGAGTTCAAAAGGACAAGCCAACACCACCCTCCCGCACCAGGGCTGGGACGGCGCTACATCGGCAGACGCCGCCGTAGTTGCGTCTCCTCACCAAAGACAAGGTCATTGGAGCCCTCCTCGTAACCCCGTATACATCGCGGCCGTCCGTCTGACCGGATTCCGTTCGCAGGATATATGAGGGATGGCCTTTCGCGAGCTTATTCAAGTATTTCGAGCCAAATCTGTCGATGTCGCATAAGGTTACTGAGCACTAAAGACGAGAGTCGCAAAGGTGGTCACTAAGTAACAGGACCTTTCACAGACAATGGTTAGGCAACATATTCTATACTCCACACTCTCACGATGAAAGTTGCATAAGTGAATGGTGTTGTCGGATGAGGTAGTTTGAGAAATCAGGCATACGCACACTCACACACGTCAATAGTATCAATAGGATGCTGACGGAACCCGATGATAACGATATGACTATGAAAGGATAATGGCTATTGGTGCGATTATCGTAACAAGTCTATCTTATGCCTCGCAGATGTCGGTTGCAGAATATGTCTGCAGTGCTGAGAGGTTCAATAACAAAGCTGGCCCCTTTGTTGGTTTGATCATGCAAACCATTCTGCGTATGCAAATGGTGAGCAAAACTCCATGCCGACGAAGATGGATTGTAACCAATGGACTGATGTGTGGAAGCACCGTCAGGAAATATCACTGTGTTGCGATTTGGAAGTCGAAGTGAGATAACAGAATTGTCAGGGTCAAATGGTGTTCGCACCCTTAAGAAGAAACTGGAGTTTGTTAGTAGATACTTAGTTAGTATGAAAACAAGATGTAGCCTACTACCACCCAGACGCGGCATATAAATATCGAGGTGCCTCCCGAGCTATTTGAACATCTTCAAGCGACGGAGAAGAGATCTCATTAATATAAGTTTTTACCCTAGGAAAATCTTTATCACTTTACCTACCTCTATTTTGAATCATTGAGCCTTCCTAGACAATCTCCGTCTACGATTAAGATTATCGGCCTGAGTTATCTCGCAAGACTTTGAGATAGGCTACCGCCTAACACCCGGACATGAAGAAGAACCCCATGTACCGACATAACGCACTCACTGCCCTGGTCTTCATTGCATCTCCCCTCATCCCTGAAGTGGTCATTCTCCCCCCAGACTCTCTCCACCCTACAGAGTATCTACCCCATATCCCACAGACCATCCCCTCCTACAAGAGGCTCAAGGCCCGTGCAAGACAACATCTGCTTGAGGATTGGGGCCCTGATCCTGCCCCCAAATACTACCCTTGCCCCAGGCTCCCCGCCCACACCCCTTCATGGGCCTAGGCAAGTTTGTGGCCGGCAGCATCAATCAGATGCATTCAGGGAAAGGTTACCTGCCAGCTCACACCTCGTGGGAAAACTCCAACCCGGACACAACCTGCCCTCGTTGCTCAGGCGCTCCCCAATCATTTCAGCACGCCATCCTCACCTGCCCCACAACAGCCTAGCAGAGATCCCGCCTCCTCCCGGGGGCCTCAGAGCTTGGCCCAGAAGCCCCCTTCTGGTCGGACCAGCAAATGCTCATAGGCTGTAACGACCCTACGATAGGTAGCTACAATAACTACCACCTTAGCCCAAATGGTATACCGAGTGGTAACCCGAGTTGGTATAGTCTCGTATACAAATGGCTGGTTAACCTAGGGCAAAGTCTAGGGAATGGTTGAGTAGCCCTGAGCACTCTATTAGGCAGGGTAACCTGTAGGGAGAACGTTCGCATAAGGTCAAGAGAATTATGGGAATGTTACCCGGATATCCGAGACGACTTTTGTGGTCAACTGGAGGCCTTTCGGAGCGGTTAATGGCATAAGAGGGCAAAGTTACCCTAACTTGGGAATTTGGTCAATATGCCTATGGACCCCAGTTACCCTACGCAGGAGTCCAAGTTATCCTACCTTCACCGGCAAAGTCATCCTAGAACTTGGAGGTCGATTGCCACACATTGTATAGGCTCTTAGATGTTCATAGGCGCACACGCATGTGCGTGAGGAGGCCCCACACCTGAGTAAAGGTGGCCCGAACATGCTATTGAACTATGGCGGGTTTTGCTAACACACCTCTCTGGCCCCAGCGTTGGGACGGCGCGTCATAGGCAGACAGCTGCATGGTTGCTCGTTTGCTCGTGAAAAGAGGTGATAAGAGCGGCTGCCGTAATACCGTATACGTCGTCACCGTCCGTCAGACAGAATGTCGTTCGCAGGATATATAAGGGGAGTATGGGTAACCTGCAAAATGGAGGTCGCCCATATATGGTCTCTCCGGCACCTAGGAGCCTATCTTAGCCTACGGGTAGCAGGGTAGTCTTCCTAGTGGTACTTAGGTAGTCCAAGGAGGCCAGGGAGCTTTCGGGACAAATACTTCAGTAACCAGCCAGTACCTTATCCCCTTGATTTGTAGCATTACAATGGGTTGTCAATGGACTCTAAAGGTATGAGACTTATCACGGTAGAGTGTAAGGCATACCGGAAAGCTTAGCCTTCCCTTGATGATTAAAGACCTATAGTTACCCTACCTTAGGATTCTGAGTTCAAAAAGACAAGCCAACACCCCCCTCCGGCACCACCGTTAGGACGGCGCTACATCGGCAGACGCCGCCGTAGTTGCGTCCCGTCACCAATGACCTGGTCATTGGAGCCCTTCTCGTAACCCGGTATACGTCGCGGCCGTCCGTCCGACCGGGACCCGTTCGCAGGGTATATGAAGGAAGATCTCTGGCGAGCTTATGCAAGTGATTCGAGCCAAGTCGGTCGACGTCGCATAAGGTTACTGAGCACTAAAGACGAGAGTCGCGAAGGTGGTCACTAAGTAACGGGACCTTTTCACGGACAATGGTTAAGCAACACATTCTATACTCCACGCTCTCGCGATGAAAGTCGCAGAAGTGAATGGTGTTGTTGGATGAGGTAGTTTGAGAAATCAGACATACCCACACTCACGCACGTCAAAAAGTATCCTACGGATACATGACGGAACCATACGATAACGATATAAATATGGAGAAATAATGGCTATTCGTGCGATTATCATAACAAGTCTATCCTATGCCTCGCAGATGTCGGTTGCAGCAATATGTCTGCAATGCTGAGAGGTTCGATAACAAAGCTGGCCCCTTTGTTGGTTCAATCATGGAAGACCATTCTGCGTATGCAAAATGGCAGGCAAGACTCCATGCCGACAAAGATGGATCGTAACCAATGGACTGATGTGTGGGAGCACCGTCAGGTAATTTCATGGTATTGCGATTTGGCAGTCGAAGTGAGATAACAGAATTGTCAGGGTCACATGGTATTGGCACTTCTTAGAAAAAAGCTGGAGTTGTTAGCAGGTACTTAGTTAGTATGAGAACTAGATGTAGCCCGCGACCACCCAGATGCGGCATATAAATATCAAGGTGCCTCCCGAGCTATTTGAACATTATCAAACAATGGCGAAGAGATCTTATCAATATAAGTTTTTACGCTAGAAAATCTTTATCACTTTACCTACCTCTATTTTGAATCATTGAGCCTTCCTTGACAATCTCCGTCTACGATTAAGATTATCGGCCTGTGTTATCTCGCAAGACTTTGAGATAGGCTCCCACCTAACAGTATTTTGATAGTTCTCCTTGTTACCAAGGCTCACTATATGACAACTCTCCTCGGCGAAATAAGTGAAGCGTGCATGTTCGAACCCTTATCTCTTGCCGATTCTATCTTCGAACATCGATTCTACCCGTTCGAAGAACTTTTAAAAGATTCACCTCATATTCTCCAAATCCCTTACCTTTTCCCGCAAGGCAATACTGTTGCCATTGCCCCTACAGCTGCTCAGAGGATCAAGACCTACCTCCAGCAGAAACGAGATCTGGTAGAAGAACCAGACGAGGAGTGGAACACTCCCTATCCCACGAGGGATATAAAAACCTACGAGTTTCCAGACAACTTCTGGAACACCCTATACCCTACATCCGAAACGGGCTACGAGATCCCACTTATCTGGCTTAACCCCAAGTCAATTTGATTAGCATCATCAGATACTCTCCAAACCAGTGAAATAAAGCACAAAGAAATTCCCGGTGTATCGGCGACCTGACACATCACGATCACCAATCATGACTGAGGAAACACACGATTCCGAGATGACGGGTGGGGTTGAGACTATCATCCATAGCAGCGGCCAAACCCCTGGTCCACTGGATACCAGTACAACTGGCAGGATAGATTTTGGACGACTAGTACAAGCACGCTCGAAAACACCAACTCTTAACTATGGCTCAAAGGAAGAGTTAAACCAATTCGCGGGCCACCTTGGAGGAGTTCTCGGATAATTTAGTCAACAAATGGCTAGAGAACAGAAATCCATGTACCTAGATATCGGACTACTATCTAGCGAAGGCCAACAACAGGCAAGAGGACTAGGAAAACTCCAGCGCAGATTGGAGTTAGGTGAGTCCATACTGGTCGACGAACTAAACATGTTCGCGAGGACCATCGACATGCGAGACCAAGAGTCCAAAACTATTCAGGCAGAGATCGTGGCAAAGGTCCAGGCTGAATTCCAAGCCCAACGAGCTCGCTAAACAGAACAGGCAGAACACAGCCAGTGACAGGACGAGCAGCTTCGGGACCGAATCCTCGAGGTAGAGGCAGCCCGAGCAAACGACAATGCCAACTACGTGTCTGTTATAAATCGACACAAGGAGGAACACAAGGAGGCCGCGAGATATCAACAAGGACGTTATGAAGCAGAAATGGCGAAGCTTCATTATATACTGAATGATCTAAAAGCCCAAGTAGGAGCCATAGCGGCTCAAAGGTCAGCAGCCCCAACTGGAATTACTGACAATAGGGAATGGCCAGTACGGAATACCGACGGAGCTCCAATAAAATGGTCAAATCCAACTCCTGAACAAGGAGGAGGAAATGGAGGAGGCCAATTACCACCAACGACTATGCACGGGGCAGGGGACCCCGATCCTGAAAATGGTGACGACGATAACGACGATGGGCAGGATGCGAAAGGAGGCCCGAGTCGCAAAGAAAAGGGGAAAGGTCTGGAGAGACAAGATCCCGAGACAGGGGACGAAGAAGAAGACGTCGTGGACATCATGGCGAAGGCAATCGCTTGAGAACGATTGCTAAACAGCAAAAGGCCCTCCGCCCCTCCGTGGATAATCAAAAACAAGTCCCATCAGGATATTCGAATCTGGTTAATGGCAGTTCAAGACTATTTCGAACGGAACAGTCACCTATGGACCATAGAGGTAGATCGAATCAAATATGCCCTGGGAGGAATGGAAGGAGACGATGTAGCTCCTTTCACAGATACCTATCGAAAAAAGATGTCGGGGGCATTAGGATATACAAAGGAAATTGGATACGAAAGATGGTTCATGTTTGAACAGAAAGTAACCGAACGATTTGCGCCTACACACGAGGCAGAAAGGACCCACAAGTTAATGAAACTTGAGAGTTATCATGGGGACATACGACAATTCCTTTTGCGAATGGAGAACCACAACATTAAAGTTGGACTCCAAGGGGTAGCATGGAGAGACATGCTTAAAGCTCAGATGCCAGAAGCCGGACTATTAAGACTATCGTTCGAAACCTATCCCAACGACGAATTATGGCTAGCAGGATTTAAGAATACCATGATTCAACATGAGAATCACAAGGAAGACAAACACCTAAGACATGGAAAGGGCGAATCCTCGGGGACATCGATAAGTCGAAAGACAGAAGACCGAGCTTCAACAAAGAGCAATCAAAGACCCCCCAAAAGACATATGGTGGAAAAACGGGCCGCCTATATGGGAAAGCCTAAGGTAGACCGTAAGAAGAAGGAGTGGTCGAAAGAAAAGACAGCTACCAATAAGAAAGAGGTAGTACACACAGACTGGGACAAAGCTCACGACTCCATCCCTAAAGATGTTATTGATCGACGACGAAATAACAAGGGATGCACACGATGTGGAATGACAATCCAATTCTGGAAACATTGTTGAAAGGAGCAATCCGTCGCGACATTCGGTACCAAAAGGTACGAATCAAATAAACGAAAGCACGATCAACCTCAAGCCCAAAGAAAAAGAGTAGCTGCCGTGGCTGAACGAAGCAAGGGAGAAGGTTCACAATCGGTGAACAGGATAGACCGTCCGGTTGCATGGAGCATGTACGACGGTGAAGAACTATGAGTGTTCTCAGGCACGACCGGCGACGGAGGATGGGTAGTTCAGGCGTACCTCCGGGAAACGAAACTCACAAAGAACAACGCGGCGGGCATCTTATGACTGAGGTCCCAGAACGAAGAGCCTATATCGAATGAACCCCTTGGTCGATGTACCTTGGAGAAACGACGGTTAGACAAAATCGGAAGAAGGGGAACCAAGTCATGAGAGTAAGGAAGAAAGTCCAGCCAGGCATCGAGACGACACAGTCCAATCTAATTGTTCATGGAAGTTGGCAGTTGAGTTCGCTCGTGTTAAGAGTACTGGAACGGGACGAGGGAAGAAACCATGGCACGGATCGGGGAAAGATCGAGAGAGGTTGAGGGCTGGGAAGGGTGCAAAAAAGCGTGATTTGACCTTCTACTTTGCATGACTGGAAGCCAGCCAATAGAGACGAGACTATTCTACCTCGATCTAAGGGACAAGATGGCCCAAAAATACCAGAACCTAGCAAAAGCGGACGCTGCACAGTAGGGGATAGATAAAAGACACCGGAAGTGAAAAGCTAGGATACAATCGGGTATTCAGACTCACTATCTTGTTTAAACTATCCCTGAGACCAAGACAGGTGCCACTCTAGCACAAGGGTTCCGAAAAAGTTGAGGAAGAGCTTGGGCGAGGATAATTACCCGAGCTGTGTCTTTAGTGACCAGGGCACGCTTATCTTAAGCCTATACACTATCCAAAGCCCAACAGGTATCTCGGTTAAAATCCAAAAAGGTATAGACGAAGGTACCATTCCCGATCAGTCGCCAATGGTCCACGAAATAAGTCGAACATACGGACTGTGCAGGCCCAGTCGCAAGGTAAAACCATTGTGCGAGACTGTAATGCCTAGTATTTGGGAACTCCTCGGCCGCAGGTAAAGACCGCTGGTAGTGGGCTGCCCGAAATACTAATTCAGAAAGTTTATCTGAGGAGTCCTCTCTGGACGAAACTGCGCGGGCGCGGTAATAAACAACCACAGTCAACGAGACAATGCATTTTAAAAGAAAAAACGAAGAACCGGACAGCCCTCAGAGGCCAATACCGAGTTCTCCAAAACATTATTCATGTCCGGAAGGGCCTCCCCAATTACATGTTGAGGGCAAACGCACACGCATTCATGTTCTACCGGACTCAGGTGCCAGTTGCTTCCTATTAAGCGAAAAGTTAGTCAAACAACTCGACATCCCATACAAAGTCCGAAAGAAACCCATCAAAATAGTTGGATTCGATGGACTTTCAAGTTCATCAGGCGGTCAAAGATATACCCGCCCCATCACGTTAGAAATCGGGAATGGGCAT
>Ga0307509_10008188_pt1 | contig 13386 bp, 7 predicted proteins | sample 10_EM_MG_FD_202245 | JGI IMG/M metagenome (GOLD analysis project Ga0307509, IMG submission 202245) | Populus trichocarpa ectomycorrhiza microbial communities from riparian zone in the Pacific Northwest, United States - 10_EM | ecosystem: Host-associated > Plants > Roots > Unclassified | place...
CACCAAACAAGCAGAGATATCAAGGAACCGTGTCAAGGCATTTTCAACGGTGGCCTCGAGTCCACATCACAGTTTAGTTGCGTTTTTTCACGAGAAGGGATCCCTTTGAGTTCACCATCTTGTAATTCTCCGGGGCATCTCTCTCCTTTCAAGTTAATCAATTAATTTACCAAAATTTGTTGGCGCATGGAAAAAGAAATATGGCTAGTACGAACCAGAACCAGAACCAGAACCAGAACCAAAACTAGGGTTACCATTCTTTGCAGAGCATGACGATATTGGTTGTGAAACATATCACATTGAAGCACGACATACTGGGTCAATGGCTTCGATAGTCATAGATGTGCGCACAGTAATTAGATCCATAAAACGGCAAATTATGAGGACATTAATGCTTTAATGAAGGTTATGCCTATATCTGTCCAAATTGCTAAAAGCACAAGTATACCAGGACCAGCACTTCTAGCATTCAACAGCAAATGAGAGTATTTAAATAACAAATAAACAAGCTGACAATTCTAACAACAGGGCAATATTACATCACGTTCCCTTCCCCCTTCTACGCTTTCAAATAGTAGATATTCACAGACCTAGCAGACCAGTTTCTTCCCAGCTCCGAGTCTGCAGTAAAAACAGCAGAAAGAAAAACAGACATTTGAAGTTGGAACACATCATCCTTCCACCTAACAAATAAGTGAACCATAGGATAGCAAATTCTTTCTAAACAGATTCCTCTGCTTCAACCCATCGCATACTTCTGAGTACAGCTACGGGCAGTTGCCTCGTACTAAGCTCTGTCTGTCCTGTACACGTGAGCAATTTCAGGCACAAGTGGATCATCAGGATTTGGGTCGGTCAACAGAGAGCATATGGACAACAACACCTGCATTTGAAAAAAAAAAAAAAAAACCAGACAGCTGTTATTAAACACTCCCCCACCAATAAAAAATTGATGCCGACGAAAACAATAACAGAAAAAAGATTGCAAATATAAGCAACACGAATCATTATATAAAAACCCTAATTTGAAATTGTATTGCTATACAATTCTATGTAAGTAGTCTTTTTAAATACAAATTAAACAACCTTATTTATAATTGTCCTAGGACTAAAATAAATAAGAAAAATATGATTTCCAATCAAAATAGAATGAAAATAACTAAGGAGACAAATATATTCCCCTAAAAACCCCTTACATCAGTCTCTTCATATTGGAAAGAACTCGTTCTCGAGGCACGCAGATGTCTAATCAAGATCTATCAACCTCTTTTCTTTCTTCGCTTCAAGTGCATACTAATTTTTGATGTTAACTTCAATCCCTTCAAGTTAAATTTTGCATGAGAAACATCGACTGATAAATGATTTCTCTTCAACTAACTTCTAGAGTAATGAACAACAAACCTCAAACTTGTTTTCTCAGCATATGTTGTAGTCTTACAATCCTTGAACAAATCTACATTTGTGATAATAATAAACTTTTAATCAAATCAACAATTTTTTTTTTGTTTAACACCTTCCATGTTGTATTTACACTTAACCTCTAACATACCAACGAGGACACTATTGATGATAGCATCACTGTTATTGTTTATGCTATCATTATCAAAATAAACATTATAAATTGATCAAGGATACCAATCCATATTTATCTCATCATAAATGGGCTCATCAAAATCTCCATGATACTCATCCCAATAAAAAAACTATCTTATTTGCTCATGCTTCTAAAATGAGTTAATTAACTATAGATTTGTGATCACTCTCTTCAAGATCTTCTAGTTTTTTCTTCTTCATCTTTGTTAATTGACAGGATAATTATTCAACTTACCTTTGAAACTTTACCACCGCCAGTCAACAAGTTGTTTTTATAATTTTTCTTTGCATGTCTTCTATCACAGGTTCATGAACGTTTCTTTCCTGAGAGAAAACCTCCTCATCCCATCCTATCATGTCCTGTTTTGCGATCTTTTCCAGCAATAGTTATTCAACTTATAACCGACCACCAGGAATAGTTGAGCTTTGATATCAATTGATATAGAGTTTTGATACCAACTCATGCAGACAGAATCAACATAATAAATATAGCAAGCACAAACAACATAAAATTCTGCCGAATAAAGTCACCACACAAAGCCCAACTGCTGGGGTTCAGGCATAAATTATCCTACATAACCAACAGTAAATTGCATCAGAGAAACAATTCATGAAGAATCTTCCTCTCCAATCCTATTCTTTGTTACATTATATTTTCTTACAAGGAATCAATATTTGCCACCAAAGTCTTACAATTATTCTTCACCTTGGTTTCAAGACAAGGAAATGGGAGCTGAACAAATACCTATTCAGAAAAGTAGGAAAGTAACAGATCACCGTATCCACATCAATCAATAACAAGTTCACACCGGTGAGTGTTAGAGAAACCGATGTACACCACAATATTCAAAGTCTATATCTCAAATTCGTGAAGGCCTAATAAAAATGCTAGTATAATTCACAATTAACATACTCCATAGATATCAGAAAGCAGAAGCTAAAGTTGTCAGTGCATGAAATTAGCAGCACCATGATATTCACTCTAATCACCAAAGGGAGAATGAACATTGAAAATAGGGGAAGATCTGCTCGTTATATTGTTCAGATGCAGTCCAAGACATTATCAATTGCATTCTTTAATACGTATAAGAAAATGGCTAGCAGGCCTTCCAAGACCTTATCATTAATGGTTACTACCATATTCTTTTCTGTTCATAACCAATGGTCACCATAAGTTCCTTCATATTGATAGCACAAACTCTTGCATAAATGTGGAACCTTCAGGACCTCACAATAGTGTTCCATCCACCCTCACCTCACTGTTACACACCTTAAATCCTAAACTAGGTACAAGTTCTGTTTAAATTCACATTTGTGTAATTGTGCATATTATGTTTGTACTTTCAGCATAAATCGAAGAGTCAGATGGTCATTACCAATGGATAACAATGAACAAGGTATTTTGGTGTCTCGGCTATCATTCTAAACATTTGATCTATGCACATGGAACACAAAACAAGTACACAGATTAAGAAGAGTTTCAACATCAGCAAATGGCTGAATAGATAAGTCAAAAGGGAAATGGTCATATCAAACCTTGGAAATGGTTAGTGCTGGGTTCTACTGCTCTTTAAGAATATCCAGACATATGCTTCCATCGCTGTTAATGTTTGGGTGGAAGACTTATGTCCTCAATGCAACCTGAGGCATATAATCCAGATAGTCTAATCAACTTCTACAAAACACAAGCTATTGACGATACAATACATGAACTCACTGTACAAATCAAGTTAAGCAAGCCTTTGGTCCAAACTAAATGGGATTAGCTACATGTTATTTCTTCTATTCTATCATGATTGAACAAAACTTTTTATTAGTTTTTGTGATTCTAGTTAAGTGGATATAACATTGTTATCCAATGTATCATTGGTCTAAAATATCTCAATTAATACCTAACAACCAATAAATGTAGAACATGAAAGCACAACACTTCTACTCATCTAAATAATGCCTACATTGATTCAAATTCCAACAATAATGCCACCTTATAATATTTAAGGCTTGTGTAATTGATATTTGATAGCAACTCTATTTCATGCAATCTCTGAGTGTTATTGAGCTGCTCTCCAATATAATAGCTCTTTAGGGCTTGAAGTTCAGCACAATATATAAAGCTTGGCTATAGCATCCAGGATTATAAGAACTATCTAGAAAGCCCTTCCCACTTCTGTGCTGCCCTCTGATCTTATTCAGATTAGTAGCTACATCTCTTATATAACTTTTTCTAAATTTCAACTAAACACAAAAACTTACAGCCAATTGTTTGCATTTAGAAAGCACATAACATTACCAGACATTAATGCCCACCACAAGCACTGATATGAACTTTCACAGTATCATTTCCATTAATACCTTTCATTTTACTTTTTGAAACCTACATCTAATGCAGGAGCAAATTTCAACCCTTCAACAAATATCAACAAGAAATAGTTTTCCAGAGTTTTAATGAAGGTACGAGAAAACAATATTTCTCTTTCCTTCTCTTGGTGACAAGGAAACCCAAAACTTGTTATATAGATACTTAACTCTCAAGGGTCCTTCTTACACAAAAAATAAAAACATAACAAGCAAAAAGAAAAAAAAAAAGAGGCACAGAAAAAATGATATACCTTGGGGGGTTTAAAAGGATAATCAGGAGGGAAATGAATAGAAACTAAAAAGATACCTCCTGCATATGGGCTATCAGCAGGTCCCATAATTGTTGCTTGCCAATGGAACATGTCCTCATCTACTGGACCTAAAATTCCAACCATTTATAAAGTCAAAAAACAAGTGAACGGGCCAAAAAGATCGAGACTTTTCCCTCTAATTCTACAAGTATATACAAAATCAGCTCTCAAGTGCAAAAGGGTCAGCAAATAATTTAATAATAAAGAGAAAATAGCTTTAAAGATGATATTCTTTTTAAGGGAAAAGAGAAAAGAATAGGAAGCATACCAGCACTGCAAGAGGTAGGTGGATCTTTCTGCAAGTCCTTGAGCTCTTTCAAGATGCCCATAGAATCAGAAGCCAAAAATCAAATTTTGACTGACTGAACCACCGACTAACATCAAAATAAGGAAACAAAGACAATCCAGATGAGCAAAAGAGCAGCTCTATAAGTAAATACAAAAAAAGAGAGAAGTAGTAATTACCCAAGAGAAGATTTTTGGAATCTAAGGACAGCGGAGGGGAAAGATTTTACCTTTGGGCTTTTTGTTTTTTCGGTTCAGACTGCGTTTTCTGATTTTTTTTTTAAATTAATTTTTTAATTGTTTTAATGGGTTAATTTTAAAAATAATTTTTTGAAAATAAAATAATATTATAAAAAATTATTTCTTTACTTTAAATGAATTTTTTTTATTTTTAAATTGTGCAATTATTAAAAATATTATTTTAATATATTTTATAAAAATATAATTTAAAAAAATAATAATTATCACAATATCAATTAAACTTAAAAAAAATTAAAGGTATATAAATAAATACACCCAATGTCACAAGCAGAGGCAATGACTAACTTTTTAAAGGCACGTACTCTCAGCCTACACAGAATCTCTAGATACACAGTCTATTTTTTGAGGCACCCTCTAACACAAATTCTGCCCAGTTTTGCAGCAAACCATAAAAAACCAAATTTTTGCGTCAAGTTTTTTCACGAATTCATCAGAAACACCAAGAGAAAGCACGATGATAGCAAGCGCAAGTACTCCCAGGATCATCCATGCACAACATACAAACCATCTTAAACTGTGCTTTCTTCTCTCCTTTTGTTCAGATACCTACTCATAAGGGATATATATCAGAGAAAGAAAAACGACACGTGAACCAGCTCTGTGGGTTCTTACAGTTCATATACGAAGAAAACTGGGAAGGAGGAGGGTGCAAGGTGGAACTGATGATCCATAACTGCTCACATCAGAATTAGCCATTCCTAGGGATGCTCCTCCTCCTCCTCCTCCGTCTAAAAGAGCAATGCCCGTTCCATGGGTAGGATTTTATGTTTTTTTTTTTTTTTAAATTACACGGATGATGTGTCGCCAATATGCGCAAATGATGTGTCATCCATCGGCTATCCTTTTCTTTGACTTGAGTTGTTTCTGGTTGCCAGAAAATCAATGTTAATTAAGAGCTTTTCCTCTCCGCAATTTTTTTCCGGCAACTCTTTCTCCCCCCTCTCTCTAGATCTAGGGATTGAAAAACAAAACAAATGAAGTTTGAGAGCAAAACAAAAATCTAAAACTAGAATTGACCAAATTCAAAATAAAATAAAAATTGAGGGACTAAAGTATAACTTTACATGCCTTTGGAATGGTAAAAGCTATGAAACCTTGTTAATATCAATATCAATTTCAGTTTCTATTCTTTTTATTTTGTTTTTGACAACAACTTAAAATTCTCTCATGTAAAATTGATATGAAACAATCTCTAACACCGTGGTAATGATATTCAAAAGAGAATAAAAAAAATTCTAGCACAGCAAAAAAGGAACTTGTTAGGAAGAAATTGAAAGAAAATAAAGTTAAATAACCAAAATGAATCAAAAACAAATTGACAGACCGGGGACGTATTGTTGCAATGGTGAACAATGATATGATATGAACAGAGATTTCTGGAAATCATTACAGCACAAATCCAGGTTGTAATCTGCTGCCTTTGATATATTATTGACTAAAATTAGAATCGCATGTCATACATATATGGTGCTGATAATCTCAGGCAGTCAAAAACTGATCTTATCATGCTTTGGCTCAGAGCGAATCATGATTTCCAAGGGCAGACCAGAAGAGAACCCTCGTAAATGTCATTTTTCCTGAAGATGGATAAGAATCTAAGATGCTGCTGTAATGACAAGAAACAGGCAGTACCCTCAACAGCAAAGGCAGAAAAAAATGGAGTGTTCTTGATTCAAGTCTCATCAATTCATTCACAAATTTTGAATGAAGTTTTACAACAAATCAAGAGGTTTCCAGCTAATCAGACTTAAAAATTAAAAATCAAAGCACTGCTACATATCTGAAAAAAGAAGAGGAAAAAAAATTGAGACAAATTCACACTCTATGATGCTGCACTGCACATACACATAAGCTTGAATAAATGCTCGAGAAACCTTACAAGGCAGGTGCTCATAGCACTTTTTGAATCTTGATCTTAAAATCAAGCAGCAACAATTTCGTCAATCATGGAGTATGCACATTTGAGTCCTTGGACTTGTTCCCTTCAGAAGATGGCCGGTTCTCTGAGTCAGATTGCCGGATTTCTTCAATCATTCGAACAACTTCTTCCATGTTAGGTCGCATGTCTGGCACCTTTGCTACACAGGTCATCCCAATTTGCAACATCTGCACCATTTCTTCTTCAATGTTTTGGTATCTCATCAGTTCAACATCGAAAACCTCAGCTGTCCACTCCTCCCTTACAACTGATTGGACCCATCTTGGGAGATCAACCATGTCATCACGCCTTGGTGATTGGATTGGAGCTTTCCCAGTCAGCATCTCGAGAAGGATGACACCAAAGCTGTAGACATCTGATTTATGAGAGTGCTTACTGGTTTCAATCACCTCAGGAGCACGATAACCAGCACTCCGAGATGAAGAAGCAGGGACGTTCATAAGAGGTGTCAGGCCAAAATCAGAGATGCAACCATCATGATCTTGGCTGAGGAGGACATTTGACGACTTGATATTTCCATGAGTAAACTTTGGACCGCCAGCAGAATGAAGGTGGGAAATTCCCCGTGCAGTACCAAGGGCAATCTTAACCCTAGAGTCCCAATCTAGTGGAGTTCTGCCAGCTCCCCTGTTTGCTGTTGTCAAATTTGAATAGAGTTTAGGATATTAGTAAAGCAGCGGTTTTAAATTCCATGCCAAAGTGTCAAAGACGATGAATGCCATGGAAGATGATCTCCTAAAACTAATTGTTTAGTCCTTGTATGTGTGTGCGTGGCAAGAATCATCTCTCCTAGGAAACGTGGACTACTTGTCTAAGCACATTGATCGATAAATGCAAGGAAATACATAGTGCTATTCTTTGGCATGGTACAAGATTACCGTGCTAATCCTCCATGTAGGATATCAGGAAATGGTTTTTATTTTCCCAAAGCAGATGAGAAAAACTGAGGAAAGTAAATTTGGTAAACGTCAGTGGCAATGTCAAAAAGTTTCACAGTATTATCAGCATTCTGGTCATACTAGTGTTCTTGTAGTGTAAAATAAAAATAACTGAAAGCATCCTTCATCAGTTTCTAAAGCAACCTCTAAGCATCATTAATAGAGCTGAAGACGTACCATGCAAAAGCGTGGATAAGCTGCCACCTGGGATATAGTCATACACTAGAAGCCTCTCATCCTTTGAGTAATAATAAGCACGAAGTGGCACAACATTTGGGTGCTGCCCAACTCTCCCCGCAATCTCCATCTGCTGCTCAAAGTCTCTCTTTCCCACCACCACTTCTTTCAACCTTTTCACCACCACTGTGGTTGATTCCTCCAAGACAGCCTTATATGCTGTACCATAACTACCCTTTCCTAAAACTTCAGCTGAAGCTCTTAATAAATCCTCGAGATCGAAATTGTAAGAGCAGCCTTCAAAGAATACCAGCTTGTTTTTCTCAGATTCTTGCACCCCACTTCCAAAATCCTCTTTGGGCTTCTCACCCCTACCACTGCTAACTGCTTTCCCTTTCAACACACCAGGGCCTTCATTATCTTTTTTCTTCAAACAGCAGCAAAAGACGATTAAAACGACAAGAAACAGCACAGCAGACCCTCCCACGGCAATGGCAATGATTGCTCCCATTGTCAGTTTCAATTTTGAGCTTCGCTTATGTGAAGTTGCTGGTGGGGGGGTGTAAGCAGGGGATGGAGGAGGAGGAAGGACTATGGAGCAAGGATTAAGAGGTGGTCCACATAAGAGAGAGTTTCCAATGAAGGATGAATTAGGGAACTTTTGAAGAGACACTGGAATTGATCCATTAAGATGGTTGTAGCTTAAATTCAAATGCTTGATCCTAGTGTGGTTGAGATCAGGTATGGGTCCAGAAAGTGCGTTATTTTGGAGGCTTAATCCGGTAAGTTGTGTTAAATTTGCTATTGTTTGGGGAATGTTGCCTGTGAAAGAATTGAATGAGAGATCCAGTACATTGAGCTTCAAGGAAAAGGAGGTTGGAACACCACCAGAAAAGTTATTATGTTGGAGAAAGAGGTTCTGGAGTGATGGAAGAGAGGTAACATCAGAAGGAAGGTCACCTTCAAGGACATTGGATCGGAGGCTGAGAGTATTGAGGGCATCTAGTTTACCAAGGGTGTTTGGTGGGACATGACCCAAAAGTCCTACTCCAGGGAGTCGAAGTTCAACCACACGAGTGTCATTCGAATTGCAAGTGACACCTACCCAAGACTTGCAGACCAATGAAGCAGGGTTCCAGTTGAGCTTCCTTGAATGGGGTACAACAGCAGCAAAGTCAAGAAGAGCTTGCTTATCTGACTTCAGGTCAGAAATAGCAAAGGGAAAAATGATGGTTAGGATGATGAATAAATGAATAACTGAAGCCCGGAAGAACTTCATGGGGGAGTTGATTTGGACTTGCTATATGAAAATGTATGCCCTTCAGGTATTGCTGTTCCTCTGTTTCAGCACAGAAACGAAAAATCAACATTAGACAGCCAGCACATAAGGCAATTCATGAAAAGAACATATGGATCTCTGTTACAAGCTAATTATAGCAAAAAAGATGAACATTCTCATTTCTGAAATGCACTAGTCACGGCATAGCAATTTCTCATATAAAGAGCATTTCAACTCGCTATGTGTCTATCAAATGAGATCTACTTGAGCTGTTGGTAAGCTTAAATTTTGAAAGTGAAAAGTTTTTTAGTTTTCCAATGCATAAACAATAATGATTACTGCAGTCTTCTCTGCGAAGCACCCAAAACAGCGGCAAGTGTGTCCGGTACTTCAACAATTAAGAGATTTAAAGATCTATAATTAAAAAGCTATCGACTGATCATTCTCTCAACTTTCCTTCCCAGAAAAGTTAAGAAATATTTCTCTACTCCTCCTTACTTTTATCCAGTATCTTAAGAAACGTTAAAAACAATTAGAAAAGGTAATTATTATCCAAAAGCAAGAGGCAAAAGAATATCACAAAACGAATAAAGCAAGCAAAAGAACAATACTCTTCCATTACATTCCAGGGCTCCCCAAATGATATGCTTATTCTTTATAGTGATGGCGAAAGGGCATAGAGAGATTCAACACCCAAAGGAAAAAATAAAAAAAACAAAAAGGTGAGAAATAAAAGATCATTTGCTCATCAAAGAGCACCAAATAAAGCAAATTACACTCGCATTAATTAAAGAAAACAAAATAACAAAGAATCCAAAGACGACCACGTATGGTTCTATACCGGATATAACCCAGCAAGATCCTACATCACAAGCATTTGGAAGGATGAACCTATTCAAATTCTGCTTTAAGGACACAACAAAAGTGCAACAGCTGCTCAAGTTGAAGAGATAAAGAAGACATGGAGAAACCTGAAAGTGTGCTAAGCTTTACCAGAAAAGGGGAAATTAAGCAATTTAAAGTAATGTCAGCTAGAGTTGTTGAACAACTAAAGGTACATTCTTTGCACTGAAAAGAAAGGAAAACAAGTCGAAACTAGCCAAGCCTAAAAAGTAACCGAAGTAACACAAACATTACAACAAACTCACTTGAAAATCCAAGAAATCGAACTTTCTTATGAGAATCAACAAACAATATTCATATTGAAACAGATCTAGAAGCTTAAAAAGATGCCCAAAATGTACAACAGTAGATAATGCAGGTAAACTTTGAGACTTTGAAGAGCTTAATTAATGAAATAGAAGACTAATGAATTACAGGGTAAGTTTGTGAACCTGGGAAAAAGAAGAAGCATGCATCAAATAATGCCTTGATAGTTGAACCCAGTAGCTGCCACTGCTACAGCTCCCTCTCTCCCTCTCTATACATGGAGGAATTATAACTGAAATCTCCAAAGAACCAACCAGCCGAAAAAACTCATTTCCAGAACATCAAGAATCTGCAAAGAGAGAAGCTTTAGATCCAGTTTGAATGTTGTAATTAGCTGAAATGGGTAATCTTTGGACAATGAGCTACCGACATAGGAATTCACAAGCTTCGAGGATTTGCTTCCACCCCCAACTAATAGTAGAGCATTCTTAGGCCAAGATTAGCAGAGCGTTTAAGAGGGTAGAAGCAGCAGCTTTAAGCTTCGAGTTTACTCAAGACAAAATAAACAAAAGTGAGAGTATAGAACCAGTATTTGTTTTGTTGAAGAGTGGAAAACAAGGCAAATTTTTGGTTTTTGAATAAAATGGGCAAAAGCGAAAGATTAGAAGAAGCAAAGAGAATCAAAAAGCGAGAAACTTTGGTCTGTGTAACAGTAAAAAGAGAGAGAAGAGAAAGTGGAAGTGAGAGAGTGTGAATTTGACTTATTAAGGACAATTACAGAATCAACCTCATACCATAAACTAATCAACTCCAAAGAAGGCTACTTTACTGTACAGATTCAGATAGCTAATGTGATGGTCATCTCACCAACTGTCTACTCTTCTCTAACTTGATACTCACAACTCTGCCACTGTAGGCTGCATGCATAGTACATACAGTCTTTGGAAGGATGCCTGCCCACATGGATAGAAGTCACAAGTGCAAGCCTGGAGGCAAAGCCTTCCTCTTTCTTTTCTATTTTCCTGGACTCTAGCTGCCCTTCTCTCCTTTACACAAGAAATAATAAAAAATAGTCGGTGAGGTGTGGCCTGTGGGGACTACTTACTGTACCATCGGCTACACAGGAAAGTCATGGGCCTTGCCTTGCCTTGCCTTGCCTCTCATACTTGACACTGTTCTAATTCATACATTAGAATGCTTTAATATATCGTGTACCTACACTATCAATTTATCAGTTTCTTTCCCTCACTCCTCTGTTGTCTATAATATACCTTGCAACTTCCAGAGAGTTTCGGGTTTTAAAAGGGTTGCATCTTTCAATTCAAAGTGAATGTCATGAGTTGCATGTTGAAACCTAATGAAAAAAGTTTTACTACAAGTATTGCACGGACCAAACTTATTAGTCTTCGTACAGATAATGACTTCACGGCAGCAATGTCCCACATTTCTAATTCTTTCAGGTTCCTTCCTTGCTCCCCCCCACCCCCATTTTTCTTTATAATTCAATGAAACAATAATGACTCCTCTCAAGTGCTATTCCACGAACTATTTGAAGCCAGACAGAAGAAAAATGACTGTGATCTGCTGCCCTGGACTTGAGGTTATCTTATCACCACACATACCTTACCCGGCATTTCTCATTCACTCTCAGCTTGAATGGAAGGGAGGGGGCAAATAGTAGTTGGCTATCCACTCCAAACCCCACACAAGTAAATGAGAAAGGGTGTTTATTGGTGACGCGCTGATGGGCTCATGATGGATAGATTAAGAAGGCATTAAATTGATATTCTTGGCGTTGGCGACCTTAATCCTAAACGATCCTTAAATACTGTAGTCATACAATGTATAGCGCTCCCTTCAGTTTCTGCATTTTCTTTGTGGGAATGGGTGGGCAAGTCAAAAGGTACAATTTTTCTAGCCAGGACCTTGCGTGATGAATTCATTCGTGCCATCAATGGGTTGAGGACACACCACTTAACAGCTAGCTTCAATGCAGAATTCTCACAACAAATTAAGGCAAGGCAATTTATTAAGTTCACATTATTGAGCTGAAATATGAACAGTACTAAGCATTAATTGAAGAGCATAGTTAGAAACTATCGGTTATATAGATGGACAGTCCTCGGAGAAACTACAACAGTAGGGTTTGGAAAGGTGAAGTAAATATAGACCATCGCTTCCTTTTTTATAAAGCGCAACCACCTCTACCAAATCAATTTTATTGCTCTTTTTTTCTCTCCATGTACACATGCAGCTGCAGATCCTGTACGTGCAAGGAATATATATAAAAGTGTGCAGAATCATGACGAAAGAGGATTGTCTTTGCTTTGAAATCTGGTCAATGAGATGTCTGGAGGTGATAATTGATGAAAGTGACGGATTTTTTGGAATCATGTTTTTCCCTTGCTACCTTCAGAAAATTGTAAACCTGCTGCTGCATCACTTGTATATCTTAAATGTTCCGGTGAAGCTTACTCTCTAACCACTCCCTAGCTAGATCTCCCATCTAAAAGAATTCACGGATGGAAACTTCCAACCCTAATTATGATGTCTAAACTCTCATAAAAAAGCTCATGATTGCAACTGTGGGACTCTGTTAATTTGGTATGAGAAAAGATAATGGCTTCTCCCAAATCAATAATTCACGGCTAACTAGAGTGAGAATACAAGATTCACAAATCACATCTCTAGCTATTCTCTCTTGTCCACACACACAAGAATGTTATATATATATATAAAGCAAGAGGATTACAGACAATGGTGTTCTTATATATTAACCATTTACATTAACTAGCTCTAGTGGGTTGTAAGCTTATACGATAAAAAAATCTCGGGAAGAATTATTCTCTCAGCTTGCCAGAGATGTAGTGGAAGCTTTGTTGCCTGATTTTTGTTTTCGATAAATTAATTCACAACGTACATATAAAATGGGATTAATTTGGAAGCTTTGAAAATAAGTCATAAGTTTGGAGGAGGAGTGGGGACTGGGAAACCTGATTACTTTATGATCACGTAATTACCACATCAATTAGAACATCTTATTAAAGAAAATACTAATTAAGAGTTGATAGCCAGATCATTATGCATGTATATATA
>Ga0307509_10008189_pt1 | contig 13384 bp, 11 predicted proteins | sample 10_EM_MG_FD_202245 | JGI IMG/M metagenome (GOLD analysis project Ga0307509, IMG submission 202245) | Populus trichocarpa ectomycorrhiza microbial communities from riparian zone in the Pacific Northwest, United States - 10_EM | ecosystem: Host-associated > Plants > Roots > Unclassified | place...
TAACTATATTAAGTTTTACCGTTGATTCTTCTGAATTATTTTACCTCATCTTTATCTTCTACTTTGAGTGTTTGGTGCGGTCGCAACCTTAGAGTTCACCTCTCTATAGGGTGCCCCCGTTACACTATTTCGCTATCTTGCTGGTACTCGAACTCTAGGACTCAACTATGGGCAAGGATACAGTGGTGGCCACACCGATGCCGATTGGGGGGCAGGAGAAGACTGCAAATCAGTTGGCGGCTATGTCTTCATGATCAATGGTGCGGCTGTGTCATGGCCGAGTATGAAGCAACCTAGTGTTGCACTCTCCTCAACAGAGGCAGAGTATATGGCGTTGACCCAAGGGGTAAAGGAAGCGCTAGAGCTGGGAGAACTACTAAAGGACTTTGGTGCATTGGGTCATGCAAATGAGATATGGGAGATTCGATGTGACAAAGAAGGTGCTATTGCTCTTACCAAGAACCCCGAGTATCACGCACGAACCAAACACAATGATATTCGGTTTCACTTTATATGACATCATGTCGAAACAGAATATATCAAACTCAGCCACTGTCCGACAAACGAAATGACGGCCGATATCTTTACAAAGCCCTTGCCACGCCCACAACTTACGAAACACCTACTTGGGCTCGGATTGGAACACTCACTGATATCACAGAATGGCAACTTACAGAAACTGAATCTGAACGAGCCATAAGTTGGGAATGGGCACAAGGTGATCACCAGTGAGGGGGAGTGTTGAAAATCACCGCAGATCATACCGCACAGAAGTATCTTTCATTTGTACCCACTCCTATTGTGTTAGTAATTTGTACTAGTTTCCTTTGTCAGTATTATCAATGAAAAAGACGAGGAACATGGATGTATGGCTCGTATTCGGAATACGAGAATTCGCAAGTTTGACCGGACATGATCGGCAGGTAAACTGGAGTGTGGATCGGAACACTCTCCGTGGGGGAGACAGGAATTCCTTAGATGTCGGTACCTCTCTGGAAAGACCTCGGTAAAGGAAGAAGGAAGAAGTACTGGAGAGACTTCGACAATTGTCTATATAAACCCTATGTTCTGCCTCACTAGATAGGAGGATAAGGCACACCTCCGATCAATATACATAAGTTTCCTCCTTGACTTCTTTGTCCTTCTTCATTTGAGCCCGACCGCCCTTCTCCTATACAGACCTCATAACAACAGGTAATTGGTAAGGCCTCATCGCCTATAATGCGGTACCATTCATTAAGCCGTATTATTTAGGTATAGCCTCTATATAATTCACAGTCACCTCAAGAGCTCTTGCGCGATCGCCTACCGCTAATCTTCTATCTAAAGAGAACATAACCTGGAATTTATCTACCGCCCGGGGAAGAGGGTGGGAGAGGGAAAAATGGAAGGGGAAAGAAAAAAAAAAGAAACAGGGCAGGGAAGAATCTATAGCTACAGGGAAACTAAATACGCTAGGATGGAAATCGCAAACTATAAACTAAACCTTCTTGCAACAAGAGAACTATTTCTCACTGTTGGAAAGATTATTGTACTCTGTAAACAGGAAATTCATGAATCCTCACTTGGATGGGTCAGATAATGAGTTTTGGACGGGTGTGATGACATGTATGTGCGTTCCCATCTCATGGGGTTTCCTTCGCTCGCAAAGGATAATATCCACAAGCAGCTTCCGTGAACAACATGCTGCCAGAGGGAAGGAATGGGGCTGTTTTCCACCAAGGTGGTGTCTTCTAGATCTCAAGTGGCACCGGGGGGGTTGCCGCTTCGTCGTGAGGTTGTAGCAGTGCTACCACCGCCTTATGGCCATGCTTGGCTGCCTACATGAGCGGTGTTTCGCCGCGATTATCTGGCTTGTCGGGCGTGACGTCTTCCCGTCCGAGCAGTATCTTCACCACTCCCTCACGTCCATACATAGCAGCGTACGTGAGCGGTGTTCGGTCCCAAGCAGTTGGCTTGTCCGGATTGACCTCTTCATGCTCGAGTAATATTTTCACCACACTCTCGTGCCCAGCCCAAGCGGCATACAAGAGGGGTGTTTGACCGTAAATATCTGGCTTGTCGGGCGTGATCTCTTCGTGACCGAGTAGTATTTTCACCACTCCCTCATGTCCAACCTCAGCGGCGCGCGAGAGGGGTGTTTGGCCATTCTCAGTTGGCCTGTTGGGATTGACCGCTTCACGGCTGAGTAGCATTCTCACCACTTCCTCATGCCCACCAAAAGAGGCCAACCAGAGCGGTGTTGCGCCGTTATTATCTGGCTTGTCGGGGTAGACCTCCGGATGCCCGAGTAGTATTTTCACCACTCCCCCATGTCCATTCGAAGCGGCATGCGCGAGCAGTGTCCTGCCGCCACTATCTGGCTTATTGGGGTTAACCTCGTCATGCTCGAGCAGTATTTTTGTCGCTCCCTCATCCCCAGCCGTGGCCGCACGCCAAAGTAGTGTTTCGTCCCATGTGTCTAGTTTATCGAGGTTGACTTCTTCATATGCGGATAGTATTTTTACTACTTCCTTGTGTCCTTCTCGGACGGCATACGCGAGCGGTGTTCTGCCGGCATCATCGGGCTTGTTGGGACTGACCCCTCCTCGCGCAAGTAGTATTTTCACCACTTCCCCATGTCCACTCTCAGCTGCGTGTGAGAGCGGTGCCTGACCAGCAATACCTGGCTTGTCGGGGTTGACCTCTTCTCGTCCTAGTAGTATTTTCACCACCCCTTCATGTCCATTATCAGCAGCATGCGAGAGCGGTGTTCGACCAACAAAACCGGGCTTGTCGGGGTTGACCTCTTCCTGTCCGAGCAGCATTGTCACGATTCCCTCGTGCCCGTTCCTAGCGGCCTGTAAGAGGGGAGTTGTGCCACCATTATCTGGCTTGTCTGGATTGACTTCTTTACACCCAAGTAATATTTTCACTACTCCCTCTTTCCCATGCAGAGCGGCATGCGATAGGGGCGTTCGGCCAAGGTTATCTGGCTTGTCAGGGTTGACCTCTTTACGCCCGAGTAGTATATTCACTACCCCCTCCTGCCCATACATAGCAGCATGCGATAGGGGCGTTTGGCCCTGATTATCTGGCTTGCCGGGGTTGACCTCATTACGCCTGAGTAGTATATTCACTACTCCCTCTTGCCCATGCGCAGCGGCATACGATAGGGGTGTTCGGCCGTGAATATCTGGCCCGTCGGGGCTGACCTCTTTGTGCCCGAGTAGGATTTCCACTACTCCCTCGCGCCCATCCATAGAGGGATGTAATAGGGGTGTTTGGCCGTCATTATCTGGCTTGTCGGGGTCGACCTCTTTCCGCTCAAGCAGTACTTTCACTACTCCCACTTGCCCAGACCAAGTGGCATACGATAGGGGCGTTCGGCCGAGATTATCTGGCCTGTCGGGGTTGACTTCTTTATGCCCAAGTAGTATTTTCACTACTCCCTCGTGCCCATTCATAGCCGCATGCGATAAAGGTGTTTTTCTGTGATTATCCAGCTTGTCGGGGTTGACCTCTTTACGCTCGAGCAGTATTTTCACCACTCCCTCATGCCCATCTGAAGCGGCATACGAGAGCAGTGACCTGCCCTCATGATCTGACCTGTCGAGGTCGGCATCTTCACGCCCGAGTAGCATTTTTGCCGCTACCTCGTCTCCACCTATAGCCACATGCCGGAGGAGTGTTGTGTCCCATGTGCCAGGCTTGTCGGGGTTGACCCCTTCATACGCAAGCAGTATTTTTACCACTTCCTTATGTCCTTCCCGAGCCGCCTGGGCGAGAGGTGTTCTACCTTTATCATCTATCTTGCGGGGGTTGACCTCTTCCCGCCCGAGTAGCATTTTCACCACTCCCTCATTTCCCTTCGAAGCGGCATGCGAAAGTGGTGATTGGCCGAAATTATTCAGTTTATCGGGGTTGACCTCTTCACGCGCGAGTAGTATTTTCACCACTTCCTCATGGCCGTTGTGAGCCGCCCACGCAAGCGGTGAATTCCCCCAGTCATCTCCTGCGTCGGTATCATAAAGTCCCATCTCTATCAAAGCAGCCACAACCTCAACAATTCCGAAAATCGATGCCCAGTGTAGCCCACTGAACAAACGCAACAACCCACCCCCCAAATTCCAATACCCTCCTCGCTCCACAATCAATTTGGTCGATATGTGGCCATCACATTCCTGGAGCAGCTGCAGTGCAAGTGACCTTGTGCAGTCCGAGAGTTCCCTTTTCGCGTGGACTCCCCAGTATAAAGAAGAGTACCTTAGAAAGGGTTTGTGGAGCATGTTGGAAGGACGATAGGCTGTAATGGCCTTGACCTGCTCGGAATTTAGATAGGTCAAACAGATATCAGCGATTGCCGAGTGAGGTCTACTGAAAATATCGGGAGTGGTGGAAAGATACTCCTGTAGAGTAAAGTGAATGAGTCGAACAGCCGATGCCTCCTTATGGACAGTAATAAGCCCCTGACAGCAACCCACTAATGTCGAGATGGAAGGGACATTGTCGCCATTGAAATCCTTGTCGCCTATCTCGATCGCTAGGGCGTGTCGTAGCTCATCTTCTATCAACGGTCGTTCCGCATGACTGATCCACATCAAAGCTGCCATCCCAAGTCTCGATTTATCCCCACCCTGTGCCTTTATCCGTTCAATCGTCGCTCCATAGGAGTCTCTTAACCCCAATCCACCAGTTATTTTGCCGAGCCGTTTTCGTCTCTTGTATATCGTTGATTTCTTGCAATGTTCCCAACCGTCCAGGGCGCCCTACAGGGCCCTGGGGGGCCTGTAGTCCCGGGCGTCCCGGGCGGCTTAATTCAGGACCGCAGCGTACGGCGTCCGCTTTTCATAAAGACCGCCGTCCTAGGGGTTGACGGCAGACCCCACAGTTTTAATCCAAATGGGATATTCCGGTAGGGCCCGGTGAAGATCTGCAGGGCCCGGCCTTCACCTGCAGGGCCCTATAGTTACCTACAGGGCCCGGCCGTCACTTACAGGGCCCGGTCGTCACCTACAGGGCCCGGTCGTCACCTGTAGTCCTCAGTCGTCAGCTGTAGTCATCTGCAGGCCCAGTCGTCAATGTTTGGTCTATTGGTAACAATTAACACAATATCACAAATTGATGATCCAAGTGAGACACCTATAGGGCCCTGCAGTCCGTCCCGGGCAGACGCAAGGACGCCCCATGGGATTGTCGCCCGTCCCGGGCACTGTCCTGGAAATTGGCGTCCGTCCCGTCTTTAGCAAAAGACGGACGGACTGGACGCTTGGGAACACTGGATTCTTGCAAGATTGCTTCGATATTTAGGGAAACCAGTAGAAACCTATACTTGCCAATTAGCCGATAATGTACTACGGGGTTCGTAGCACTATTGCTCCTACTCTACTTACACTTCTGATATATTTTCGGGAATCTTCTCTAGAATTTCTACCCTCAGACTCTCGTCCATCGCAACTGGGGTTTCGTCCTGACTCATCCTAGCACGAAGGTACATCGTGATATCGCCCTTGGTAGGAGTTATACAGACACTTGCCACTTGTCCAGCAAGACGACTTTCAATTTCTGCCTGAATATGGGGTCTCCCAGTCACAAATACTCGGGTTCCCGTGGACTGCTCCAGGATTTCTTTGAGCGAATCAAGGAGCTTCAATCGTTGCACTCCAGTACATTCGTCTAGGGCATCAATACATATAAATTTCGGTCGTGAGGACGCGATGCCCTGCAGCATTTTCACGAGATCAACCAGTTGCGGTCTGCGTCCACCGATGGCCCTTTTCTGCTCCTGAAATGCCCGCGATATTTCCTTCGGAACTCTTTCCATTCCACTAACCATTTGTTTTACTGGGGAGCCCAACATATTAGTCGCGGACTGCTCCTTTCGTGCCGCAAAGTCGAAGTAAAAACACATAACGGCGGCGTTTCGTCCTTTGGCCTGGTCGCACAGCCTGTCCACCACCAGTGAACTGCGCCCGTGGTCTGTTAGCACAAGCCCCCTTTCTCGACTCCCCGAAGAATAATCCTTATTACCTAATAAATGTCTTCCCAACCCCGGGACCCCCTTAGCAAAACAGGACTGCCTTATCAGCTTGACCATTCCCACCCAGTCCGCACCATCTTCCGAATTCCTCAGTTTGTGTGAGCCATTCCCCGATATCGTTTACACGGCGCTCTTGGATATCGCAATGCCGTAAACTAGGTTCCAGGGGCGATAACCAGGTTAGGAGTTGAGACCGATCATCGGCAAAAGTGCAGTTGTTCCACACTTTATTAAAAGAGTTCGTAGTATTGAGGCAGTTGTTGCTATTGTTGGTGGTATAGTGCGACATCTTCTCGTTCTTTTTGGTTCCCTTGAAGGGGAGGAGCTGCTGAGTAGGTTTGTTGACGATGCTCCTAACAGCGGAAGGAAAGGGGAATCTAGATAAAGAAAAGTGGGGGTCTCCGGGTGTTACAGCAGCGTTGCACATTAAGCTTACAGTATATGGTGCCGAAGAATACTCTATCATAATTAAGCCACTCGCAGCGTGAGGAACTCATGAAATTCCTGTGGCTGCCCTATCGGCAACGGTACTGCAGCGGTGGCTGCACGTGTACTCGGGTGTGTCCTTAATATTCGGAAACTAAGGGTGGCAAAACAGGGTTCGGAGAGATCGGGAGATAAAGTTGTCTGGAAAACTCAACCATGTAATTCCATATGGATGGACAGCTTAAACAAGGTATGTTGAACTGAGTTAGCAGGTGTACCAAGCAGGAGACAGGAAGCCAATACATGGTGAGCTAAGGGGGAAAAGTGTGGATTGCAAGCAGGAAAAAAAGAGGTGGATATGGTTTGTTTAATAGCTGAAAGGTTCTGTCATTGGTATCACTGGGATAAATTTATGATTTTAAATTTCCTTCTCCAGATTCTGCTCTGATACTACAAGTGGTACATGCTTTTTCTTTTCAGCATACCACAGGTTCTTGGACTGCTGATCCCCAGGGGGGCTTTCCAATTTTTATTGTTTTCTGCTCACCAACGTTGCATAACAGGGATACCAATATTTCCGTTTATTAAGAACACACCCGAGTACTATTGTCCGTGGGTAAAATTAACCGCGGATCAACCATCGATGGCAACGCACCCCTACTCATCATGTTGCGCTCTCAACACTAATTAAAGAAATTTCTCTAGCTTAAATATGAATTTCTACTATGTATTTTACCTTATACTTATATCTTTGATTTTTTTCCCCCGCTTTAGTGATGGCGGGGTTGCTGGGGGAGTGTTGTTGTCATGGCTTAAGTTTCTCCCTCTTGGTTGAAAAAAGGTATAGAGTTGGGATGTAGATAGGCTCATCGGAGTCCCCACGCTTCCCACCGGGGTATATCTTCCTGCCTGTTGCGACAATCCACGGTACCGCGTGCCTAATGTTGATTTCTTCTCTTTAACCTTTCATTTCCTTTCCCTCCTTTCCTTTCCTTCAAGCATTTCCTTTGTCTTATTGTCCACAGTAATGGATCACCAGACCGGGCGGCAGAGTTCATCCCCCCTCCTCTCTTATTTCAATTTATATTAATCCCTAACTAATCCCCCCTTAAGAAATGTTTCTTCGTCGATGCTGGTCATACATTCTATTCTTGCACTTTATCTCAGTATTCACCTTCGCAGCAGAAATTGGCTATGACTCGCTATTCGACCCCTGTGGGGATAATTGCCAGACACAGATGGTGAATTTTTGCACGGTTGACTGCAATCTTGCCCAAATGGCAGATTGCTGGTGCGGTGAGGACAAGGGAGGAGGATATATCGGGAGAATGGATTCTTGCTTGAACACATGGGATCAGGCGGTGAGTAACCGCTCCGTGCAACGGGATCAGATGGTTCGCTACCGGAAGATTGTCTGCGAGGGACAGAGGGGGAAAACGGTTATCGCCGATACCCTCTTTGCCGAGTACTGGAAGACTGGGTTTCAGAGAAAGGGCGAGAGCTTTGTGCCGGCGGTGACAAACGGGATGCCACCCCCGACGGCTGAGCCGGTAGGTATCACGAGCGGTGATGACCAGATTTCGAGAAGGGAATTTACATCGCCGACGCCCCCTACGGGCATCCCCGTGACTTCTTTGGAGTCTAACGAGGCTGGAAGCCTTGTTTCCCCTTCTTTGACTCCCCCTCCAGTGAGCTCCACCACGATCGCGTTGTCGTCGTCTTCGGCTACCCTAATTATCCCCACTACATCGTCAAATCTCACTACCAAGAGCTCGCCAGCCCCGTCCACGTTATCATCATTCCCGAGCCAATCCCGCCTAACACTAGGACAACTCGCAGCCATAATAGCCTCTTGCCTCTTGGGATTCTTCCTGCTGGTGTTATCGGTGGGCTTCTGTCGCCGTCGCCACGCCAATTCCAAGCCATTCGCCTTCCTCCCGACTCGCCCAGGTTCCCATCCCCGCCCACGATTAATCACAAACCATCAGCAATCGTGGTGGTCTCGAAACATCGAGGCCGCACTAAACAACCCCCAATCGCCTATTGCTCCCATCCTCCCAAGGTACTACCGTCCGAAGCCGCGCCCCCCACCATCCGGCCCGCAGAGCTTCCCTCCCCCCAGACAGACGACCTACAGCCACACCATAATCCCGTTCCTCCATCCCCCTCTTCAAGGAGTTCCTCTACAAGAATTCTCACCTGATCCACCACCTTCTCCCGCTCCCGGGACCGAATCTCGGAGCACACCATCATCGAGCCACAACCGCAAGAGGCTATAACGGAGGTCTCAACGACAACACGACAGTCCCTTGCTAGCTCGCAATGCGACTATAGTTCCGCAAGTTTCTCTACCTGGAGCAAGAGGAGTTGGGTAGAGAATGATGATCCGGGGTAGCCGTAGATATTACTTTCCTGTTTTCAACTTTTAGTACTCTCTTTTTCGCATTGGGCGGTGTTTGTTTTTTTCTTTTTTTCCATTTCTTTTCTTCCTTTCTTTTCCCCCAGTTTAAAATAGAGGTTTGGTTAATCAATTTGTATATATCATACACAGGCGAGACAAGGCAGGAACCTTGTCCCGGTTTGGGAGTAAGTAAGGTAAGTATATTTTGGGGCTAAATTGTATTTATATAGTGCATTAATGGGTGGAGAGGAGCTATGTAGTAGGTGTTTGTTGCTGTTGGGTGGGGAAGATATCGAACATTTTTTCATTTGTTACATTTTCATTTGTTTGGAGGGTGGCGTGGGCTGGTACGATGCCGCTGAGTGGGTACTGCTAAAGTAGGTTTAATTGATAGTGCGGAGGTGATCTTATTCTGATAGTGACAAGTTGAGAGGATGATCTACCCGAGTGGGATAAATGAACCCCCCCCCCCAAGGTCGTTTGATACCGGCCCAGACACGGTACAGTAACCTCCAATCAACCTTTGACAACCCCGTATGTAGAACGAATATCAAAAAATGGTAGGAAAAATAGTAACCATGCCGGGGGAGATAAAAGAATGCATAAACACCCAAGATAAGCAGTGAAAACCCCCCAACCACTGGTAAATATATATATATATATATATGATACCGAGAGAGAGCATCTAACCTAACCCACAACTCATCAATAAACCACCATGCCAACAATCCACAGAGGTTCAGGATGCCGCATCACCAGCTCCCCAACCCTTCACCCGCGAAAACGCGAAATAGAAGTATATACAGAGGTGAGAAGTGATTTTGGGAACCTATAATAATAGTAGCACCGCGAAAGTCGCCCGGGTGTAACACACGAGATAGGAAAAGAAGGATAGCCTATTCGGTGATTTGGTAATCGCAGTGGGGTTTGGGACTCCTGTCATCATTATTCGGGGGTCTCTGGCGGATTGATCAATGAGTTTACTTGCCGAAGGGTGATTGGTTAATTGCGGGCTTTTATAGGGTTCACCTGGTGACGGCGGTGAGGTACAGTACAGTACTGGCCGGGGGAGCGCTTTGGTGGGGGTTTCGGCGGGCATGGTTGGGGAGGGGGGAGGTGTGGGTGTCTAGTGATACGGGCAATGATGTTATTGCCATTGTTACTATGGTAAATATCACTAGTGAATGAGGACTTGGTCGTAGCATAGGACGTTGAATGAGGTATCATATGGAGCGAGACAAGTACCCGACGGATGATTGATTCCTTAGCGGAGAAATATGCCTGCAGTCTACTGTTGATATGGACTTTTATTGCCCTTCCCTTGCTATTCCGTCAGTTTGGTTCGCTCGTGTCCGGAATTTAAAGACCCGGATTTCACGAGATGAGTATAGTACCGTAGCCGCAAGGAAATGAGGGGGGAGAGGGCAGGAGTTCTTCGGGTTCGAGTAGACTATCTATACGCGCAAACACAGATCAATCGCGAAGCTTTCATTTTACTGGATATCTACCCATACCCGTGTTTGTATAATTCACAAATTAGGGACTTTAAACGTAAGCCATAAAGTCACCAGACGGCAGGATACCGTCTAAATCACCGGAAAAGTAGGGAATTTTTTGGGCTATCTTGAGTGCTAGTATATCTAGTGTTGTGCCGTAATTGCTTTATCGGAGTCTATTCACATAAAAGTCGTCAGAGGCCTTGCCTTCACGAATTTTACATTAGGTAATTATTTACAGTATGGAATGTGGGTATGTGATAATGAAGAGGGTGGGATGGATGTGAGAAAAGCTAAGAGGCAAAGGGAAGATTCCATGATAAAATACTGGTCAACTACAAACGAGAGGGTCGATGGGGTGTTATCAGGATGTGTATCAGAGTGTAATTCAATTCTCAGAAGCTTGCATGAGGGTAGGGAACTCCATAGTGGAGCAATCCCATTGTGGTATGTCGAGTAAGGATATGCGGATGGGATTGCCACTACGTGTGGTGCCCTGAGGAGACTAGTTTCGGGCTATGTGTGATAGTGAAAAAAATGCATAGGTTGACCACCACAAACTATATCTATTCTATCATCGTTGTCCTTTTCTCTGTACTGACATTTAACAACGAATAAACTTTTTTTCATCCCGATGGCACCTTTCCTCCGAGTCCTTCATAGAGGGTCCCTGCTCCACGGCCATTTTGCTCTACCGCTTCCGTTTCAATGGAATTACTGCTCCCCCGGGATTGCTGCGTGGAGCGGCTGGCGAGAGTAGGGCTCGGTCATAGTCGGTGTCTGCTTGGTCGGGATTGACTTTCTCTAGTTCTAAAAGCATCTTTACTATCCAGCCATGCCCTCCCCCCGCCGCCCACAATGTTGCCGTTCGGCCAGAATTGTCTGCATGGTGGGGATTGACCTCCTTTCGTTCTAAAAGCATCTTTACTATCCCCTCATGCCCTCCCATCGCCGCCCACAAGATTGGCGTTCGGCCATATTTAGAGTCTGCCTGGTCGGGATTGACCTCCTCTCGTTCTAAAAGCATTTTTACTACCCCCTCACGCCCGCTCTCTGCCGCCAACGAGAGATTGGCGTTCGGCCATATTCAGTGTCTGGCTGGTCGGGATTGACCTCCTCTCGTTCTAAAAGCATTTTTATTATCCCCTCATGCCCCCCCTCTGCCGCCCACGAGATTGGCGTTCGGCCATATTCAGTGTCCGGCTGGTCGGGATTGACCTCCTCTCGTTCTAAAAGCATCTTTACTATCTCCTCATGCTCCCCCCTTGCCGCCCACGAGATTGACGTTCGGCCATATCCAGTGTCTGGCTGGTCGGGATTGACCTCCTCTCGTGCTAAAAGCATCTTTACTATCTCCTCATGCCCCCCTATTGCCGCCCACGAGATTGGCGTTCGGCCATATAAAGTGTCTGCCTGATCGGGATTGGCCTCCTCCCGTTCCAAAAGCTTTTTTACAACTTCCTCGTGCCCTTTTCTAGCTGCCCATATGAGAGCAGTGCTGCCCGTGCGATCGGTTGCATTAACATTCCATTCCTGTCTCTCCAGTATCGTAGCAACTACCTCTGCTATCCCAAGAAATGATACTGCGTGGAGTGCGGTAAATCCGGTACCTCCTCGCACGCAGGGAAAAAACAGGCCCCAATCTCGTTCTTCATAATAGCGCCATAGGAGTAGGTAAGCAGATATATGCTCGCCAAATCTGTCTAGAAGCCTTAGTGCTAGTATTTTGACATTTTCCGTTATCCCTATTCTTGCGTGCTCCCACCAGTAAAGAGAAGCATATTCTAGAAGGGGAATTTTTGGGGGGTCCCGGTCAGAATCTGGCGGGATTTCCGTGATACATCCAAAATTGAGGTATGTCAAGCAAACCTTCGCAATTGTTGAGTGGGGACTATGAAATAGTGTCGGGATACTTAAGAGATGCTCCTGCAAGGTAAAGTGCACCAGTCGAACTGTGGACGAAGACTCCTCAACCGTGACAAGTCCCAGACAGGATGATACGAGTGTTCGTAACACGGGGATGTTTTTCGGATCCAGATCTCGAGATCCCATCTCCACCGCCAGGGAATGACAGAGCTCCTCCGCCCGTAACGGCCGTTCAGAATACAGCACCCACTTTAGCACTTTCAATCCGACTTCTGCCTTATTTCCTTTCTGCCCCTTCAGTCGGGCCAGAGTTGCCGTGTAGGCATCGCTCAGTCCATTGCCTCGCTCCATCTCTTCAAGTTTCTCTCTTCTCAGACCAATTGTCATTTCTCCTAGAACGGCTTCAATGTTGATCGAAACTAGAAGGAATCTAGACACAATATTTTGTAAGAATACACCATTGATGGGATGGAAAGGTAAAATGCTCCTACGCACATATCCGACATCTTATCCACAATAACCTTTACAATATCCGCCCGTAAATCGTTGTCCATCGCCTCTAGATCGTCATCCAAGTCTAACTTCATCTCCAGGTAGCTCCTGATGTCGTCTGTGTTAGGGCTGATGGGTATTACGACCGTCCTCGCGAAATATCGTTGAATAGCGCCCGCAACATGGGGCCTCCCAGTGAGGAATACTCTCGTGTTGGGCGACTCCTGCACAATATCTCCAAGGGACTTAAGGAGCTCTGGCAGATTCTTCGGTAGGAATTCATCAAGCGCATCAATGCAGATGAAAACCTTCCTCGGCGAAGCGATAGCCGTCTTCAACATTCGCCTCAAATCCGAAATTAGGAGCCCTCTACCACCAATCTCGTTTTGCCCTTTTTGGAACGCCTCGCGTAGGTAATCGGGGATGTCGCCTCCGCCTACTAGCTGTTTGAGAATAGCTCCCATCACGCTAGTGATAGTCTGCTCTTCCTGAGCAACGAAGTCGCAGTAAAAGCAGGCAACCGTGATATCCTCCTTCCCTGCCTGATCGCACAAGCTATCTGATAGCGACACTCTGATGGCAGCTCGCTCACAACCCAATGATAACTGGGGTAGCGTAGGTAACGGCGCGAAGCACGGAGAAAAGCACGTAGGTGGTGGTTCCGGTATGTGATGATAACGATGT
>Ga0307509_10008190_pt1 | contig 13384 bp, 10 predicted proteins | sample 10_EM_MG_FD_202245 | JGI IMG/M metagenome (GOLD analysis project Ga0307509, IMG submission 202245) | Populus trichocarpa ectomycorrhiza microbial communities from riparian zone in the Pacific Northwest, United States - 10_EM | ecosystem: Host-associated > Plants > Roots > Unclassified | place...
ACCGTGCCGTTCACGGTGAAGGCGACGGTGTCGTACGACGGGAAGTCCAAGCCGCTCAGCTACAAGAGCGAGCTGACCGTCGTACGCGGGAAGACCACCGGGCGGGCGCTGGTCGACTGGCAACCGTCCGTCGTGCACCCGGAGTTGAAGACCGGCGATACGTTCGTCACCGGGGAGTCCGCGAGCCCGGCGATCGAGGCCGTGGACCGGAACGGGACCGTGCTGACCAAGGAGAAGTACCCGTCGCTCGGGCCGATACTCGACGAGCTGCGCTCCAAGTACGGTGACAAGGCGGGCGGTTCGCCCGGTATCGAGCTGGCGATCAAGCACCAGGCCGAGGGCTCGGCCGACGCCACGCTGCTGACCCTGGAGAAGGGAAAGACCGGCAAGGTGCGTACGACGCTCAGCGCGAGCGCGCAGGCCGCCGCCGAGAAGGCCGTGACGAAGTACTCGGAGTCGTCCGTGGTGGCCCTGCAGCCGAGCACCGGGCAGGTGCTGGCGATCGCCAACCACCGCGACGACGGCTTCAACGCCGCGTTCCTGGGGCAGTTGGCGCCCGGCTCCACCATGAAGATCATCAGCGCCGCCACGCTCATCGACACCGGGCTGACGACGATGAACGGGCCGGCGCCCTGCCCGCCCTCCGCGGTGTCGGAGAGCCAGACCTTCCACAACCTCACCGGTCTCAAGCCGGACGAGGGCGCCACGCTCGCCGACAGTTTCGCCCGCTCCTGCAACACGGCGTTCGTGAAGTTCGCCGACTCGGTCAAGGTCGACTCCCTGACCCGGGAGGCCCAGGACCGCTTCGGGCTCGGCCGGGACAACTGGAAGACCGGCATCCCGTCCTTCGACGGCTCGGTGCCCGCGTCCGGCGGCCCGGACACCGCGGCCAACCTGATCGGCCAGGGCCAGGTGCAGCTGAGCCCGCTGAACATGGCGTCGGTGACGGCGACCGCGAAGACGGGCACGTTCCGGCAGCCGATCCTTGTCGCACAGAGCCTCGACGACCGCCAACTGGCCACCGCGCAGGGCCTGTCGGCGAGTACGTCGGCGCAGCTGCGGGCGATGATGTACCGCACCGCGACCAGCGGCACCGCCGCCGGCATCATGGCCGGGCTCGGCCCGAACATCGGCGCCAAGACGGGTTCCGCCGAGGTGGACGGGCAGTCGAAGTCCAACAGCTGGTTCACCGGCTACCGCGGCGATGTCGCCGCGGCGGCCATGACACAGGACGGCGGCCACGGCATCGACGCCGCCGGCCCGATCGTCCGGGCGGTACTGGCGGCAAGTGGCTGAACTCACTCCGCGGGGAAAGTGAACCACCCGCACAGGACGGGACTCTAGGGTGGGCGTGGTCGTTGAGGTGTGAGAGAGCCGAGGGCGACGGGGGCCCAAAGGGATTCGCGGAGGATCGGGAACTGTGGGCACGAGGGGCAAGAAGAAGGTCGCCGCCGAGCGACGCAAGGCGAGACCCGCCATGGTCGGCGGGGTGATCGCCGTGGCCGTCGTCGGCGCGGGCGCAGGCGCCTACGCGCTGTACGACGGCGGTGCGTCGGCCGAGGCGCGCACGTCGACCACCGCGGACCACAAGGCCATCAAGAAGGGCCCGTTGTCGGCGACGGAGGTGCAGACGACCGCGCAGCGGTTCCTCACCGACTGGCAGCAGGGCAAGGTCACCCAGGCCGCCGCCGCGACCGACAAGTCGACGGCGGCTGCCGCCCTGCTCAGCGGCTACACGAAGAACGCCCACATGACGGGCATCACCGTCACCGAGGGCACCCGTACCGGCGCCAAGGTCCCCTTCTCCGTGAAGTGCACGGTGTCGTACAAGGGCCTCACCAAGCCGATGACGTACGCCACTTCACTCACCGTCGTGCGCAGCGCGAAGGACGGCAAGCCGTACGTGCAGTGGCACGCCTCCGTCGTCCACCCGGATCTCGCGGACGGCGACACCCTGGTGACGGGCGATTCCGGCACCCCGCCGATCAAGGCCTACGACCGTGACGGCGGCGAGCTGACGACGGCCAAGTACCCGTCCCTGGGGCCGGTGTTGGACGGGCTGCGGGAGAAGTTCGGCAAGAAGGCGGGCGGCAAGGCGGGCATCGAGCTGCGGGTGGTCCGGGGCAAGAAGTCCAAGGAGTCCGACAAGACGCTCGTCGAGCTGAGCAAGGGCACCCCGGGCAAGGTGAAGACGACGCTCAGCCCGACCCTCCAGGCGGCGGCCGAGACGCAGGTCGGCAAGCAGAAGGACTCCTCGGTCGTGATGATGCGCCCGTCGACCGGCGAGATCCTGGCCGTCGCGAACGCCTCGCACGGCTTCAACGTGGCCTTCCAGGGCTCGCTGGCTCCCGGCTCCACGATGAAGATCGTGACGTCGACGATGCTCTTCGAGAAGAACCTGATCACCCCGGACGCGTCCCACCCCTGCCCCAAGACGTACAAGCTGGCGGGCTGGACCTTCCACAACGACGACGACTCCGAGATCAAGCAGGGCACGTTCAAGCTGGCCTTCGGGGCCTCCTGCAACAACGCCTTCATCAACTTCGCGCCCAAGCTGTCCAACAGCGACCTGACGACGGAGGCCCAGCAGGTCTACGGCCTCGGCATGAACAACTGGGCCATCGGCGTCCCCACCTTCGACGGCTCGGTCCCGGTGCAGAGCGGCGCGCAGATGGGCGCCTCGCTGATCGGCCAGGGCGGGGTCCGGATGAACCCGCTGAACATGGCGTCGGTCGCCTCGACGGTCGACACGGGCACCTTCCACCAGCCGTACCTGGTCTCCCCGACGGTCGACAACCGCACGATCGCCAAGGCCTCGCGCACGATGTCGTCGACGACGCAGTCGGAGCTGAAGGAGGTCATGAAGTACACGGCGGACTACGGCACGGCGGCCAAGGCGATGGCCGGGCTCGGCCCCGACTACGGCGCGAAGACCGGCTCGGCGGAGGTCGACGGCCAGAAGAAGCCCAACGGCTGGTTCACCGCGTACAAGGGCGACCTCGTGGCCGCCGGCGTGGTCCAGGCGGGCGGCCACGGCGGCGACACGGCGGGTCCGATCGTGGCGGCCCTGCTGAAGCTGGGCAGCAGCCTCGGAGGCTGAGGCTCAGGTGCCGACGGGTGCGGCGGCCGTATAGGTCCGCCGCAGGAACCGCATGATCGTCTTCGTCTCGAACTGGACGACGGAGACGCCCTGTTCGGAGTGGAACTCGACCACGGCCTGCACCCGCCCGCACGGCCACACGCGCACCTCGCCGCTGCCGGCGGGGGCGCGCAGCCCCTCTTCCAGCAGCTCCCGGTCGAAGGTCCATGCATGCGGTCCGGGCAGGTCGATACGGACGGTTCGCGGATCGGATTCGGGGTCGTACCGCAGGACGACTGGCACGGCGGCGGGGTCCAGCCGGTCCACGTCCTCGTCGGTGACGATATGGGCTCGCGCGTACTGTTCGACTACAGACATCGGGCGGCCCCTTACGCTGAGTGACCTGCATGAAAGCTGTGCATCCGCTTCCACTACCCCAATGTCGCATATTTTCCCGGGACCGCCCCTCGAGGCGATAGATCTCACATATCGGCAAGAGACTCTCTCGCTCTTGCAAAAGACTCGCAACAAGCATCTAAAATCATCCCGTGCATGTGCCTGACGGATTCATCGACGCCCCTGTGTCCGCCGCGACCGGAGTGGTCGCCGCGGCAGCCATCGCCGTGAGCCTGCGCGGCGCCCGCCGCGAACTCGACGAGCGGACGGCGCCGTTGGCGGGCCTGGTCGCCGCGTTCATCTTCGCCGTGCAGATGCTCAACTTCCCGGTGGCGGCCGGAACCAGCGGCCACCTCCTGGGCGGCGCGCTGGCCGCGATCCTGGTCGGCCCCTACACAGGCGTCCTCTGCGTGTCTGTCGTCCTCCTCATGCAGGGCATCCTCTTCGCGGACGGCGGGCTGACCGCGCTCGGCGTGAACATCACCGACATGGCGATCACCACGACGGTCGTGGCGTACGCCGTCTTCCGCGCCCTGGTCAAGATCCTCCCGCGCAGCCGCCGCTCGATCACGGCCGCTTCCTTCACCGCGGCCCTGCTCTCCGTCCCCGCCGCCGCCCTCGTCTTCACCCTCCTCTACGCCCTCGGCGGCACCACCGACGTCTCGATCGGCAAGGTCGCCACCGCGATGATCGGCGTGCACGTCCTCATCGGCGTCGGCGAGGCCGCGATCACCGCGCTGACGGTCGGCGCGGTGATCGCCGTCCGACCGGATCTGGTCTACGGCGCGCGCGGCCTGGAGCAGCGGCTGAAGCTGCGCGTGAACGGCGAACTCGTCGACGCCGCTCCCCGGTTGACCCCCGTAGCCACCACGCGCACCTCGCACCGCAAGGTGTGGCTCACCGGCCTCGTCGCCTCCCTCCTCCTCGCCGGTTTCGTCAGCTTCTACGCCTCCTCGAACCCCGACGGCCTGGAGAAGGTCGCCGCCGACCAGGGCATCGACCGGACGGCGAAGGAGCACGCCTCGGCCGACTCCCCGCTCGCCGACTACGGCGTGCGCGATGTCGAGGACGCCCGGCTCTCCGGCGGCCTCGCGGGCGTGATCGGCGTCGGCGTCACGGTCGTCGCGGGCACCGGGGTCTTCTGGGCGGTCCGCAGGCGTCGCAGCACCGCGCAGGCGGCCTGAGATGGGCGCGGGCCACGCCCACCGGCTCTACCGGCACGGTCACTCCCCCGTGCACGCCCTGCCCCCGCACACCAAACTCGCCGCCGTGTTCGCCTTCGTGGTGGTCGTGGTGTCGACCCCGCGCGAGGCGATGTGGGCGTTCGGTCTCTACGCCGTGCTGCTCGGGCTGGTCGCCTACGCGGCCCGCGTGCCGGCGGGTTTCCTGCTCCGCCGCCTGCTGATCGAGGTCCCGTTCGTCGCGTTCGCGGTGCTGATGCCGTTCGTGGCGGAGGGCGAGCAAGTGACCGTCCTGGGGCTGGAGTTGAGCGTGAACGGCCTCTGGGGCGCCTGGAACGTCCTCGCCAAGGGCACCCTGGGCGTCGCCGCGTCCGTCCTCCTCGCCGCCACCACCGAACTCCGCGAACTCGTCCTGGGACTGCAGCGGTTGAAGCTCCCGCCCCTCCTCGTCCAGATCGCGTCCTTCATGATCCGCTACGGCGATGTCATCACCGACGAGATGCGGCGGATGCGGATCGCCCGCGAGTCACGGGGTTTCGAGGCCCGGGGTGTCCGCCACTGGGGTGTGCTCGCGAAGTCGTCGGGCGCGCTGTTCATCCGCTCCTACGAACGCGGGGAGCGGGTCCATCTGGCCATGGTGAGCCGGGGTTACGCGGGTTCCATGCCGGTGATCGACGAGGTGACCGCCGACCGGGCGCAGTGGTCGTACGCCCTCGCACTGCCCTGTGCCGCCCTGGTCGTATGCCTGTTGGGATGGACCCTGTGACGACCTTCTCTCTGGACGTGTCCGGGCTGGCCTTCGCCTACCCCGACGGCCATCAGGCCCTGTTCGGCGTCGACTTCACGGTCGCGCGCGGCGAACGGGTCGCCCTGCTCGGCCCGAACGGCGCCGGCAAGACCACCCTCGTGCTGCACCTCAACGGCATCCTCACCGGCGGCGCCGGGTCGGTGACGGTGGCCGGACTCCCGGTCGGCAAACGGCACATGGCGGAGATCCGGCGCCGGGTCGGGATCGTCTTCCAGGACCCCGACGACCAGCTCTTCATGCCGACGGTGCGGGAGGATGTGGCGTTCGGCCCGGCGGCGGCCGGGATGAAGGGCGCGGAGCTGGAGCAACGGGTGCGTACGGCACTGGAGTCGGTCGGCATGGCGGACTTCGCGGACCGTCCCCCGCACCATCTGTCGTTCGGGCAGCGGCGCCGGGTGGCCGTGGCCACGGTGCTGGCGATGGAACCGGAGATCCTCGTCCTCGACGAGCCCTCCTCCAACCTCGACCCCGCCTCCCGGCGCGAACTGGCCGACATCCTGCGGTCGTTGGACGTGACCGTCCTCATGGTCACGCACGACCTGCCGTACGCCCTGGAGCTGTGCCCGCGCTCGCTGATCCTGAGCGAGGGCGTGATCGCGGCGGACGGCGCGACCGGCGAACTCCTCTCCGACGAGGCCCTGATGCGGGCCCATCGTCTGGAGTTGCCCTTCGGGTTCGACCCGCGGTCCGTGACAATGGGCGCGTGACGAACGAGGACCATACGGTTGTGGCCGGGTCGCTGCTCCTCGACGAGCAGCTGTGCTTCGCGCTGTACGCGGCCCAGCGCGCGCTGACGGCCGCGTACCGCCCGCTCCTGGAGGAGCTGGAGCTGACCTACCCGCAGTACCTCGTCCTCCTCGTGCTGTGGGAGCGCGGCGAGAGCACGGTCAAGGACCTCTCGACCGCCCTGCGCCTCGACTACGGCACCCTGTCGCCGCTCCTGAAGCGCCTGGAAGCGGCCGGACTCGTGCACCGCGAGCGCGCCGCGCACGACGAGCGCTCGGTGCTGGTCGCCTGCACGGAACGCGGCAGTGCGTTGCGAGAACGGGCGGCCCGGGTGCCGGGCGCGCTGCTCGCGGCGACGGAGCTGGAGATGCCGGAGGTGGTGCGGCTGCGCGCGGAGCTGTGGCGGCTGGCGGAGCGCGCGGAGGCGGCGGCGGAACGGGCCCGCTGACCTCGGGTTACCGGCGGTTGCTACCCCCTGGCGGCCATCGGCGCCCTACCGGTCAGTATCTTGTGCACGATGTAGTTGCACACTCTTGTATTTCCGTCTTGTGTTTCCGTTCTGGGGGAGGTCCCGCCATGGCCGACGACACCGCCGTCGACACCCGCCCGACGAAGATCATGTACGTCGCCGAGGCCACCGCCCACGGCGGCCGGGACGGCTATGTCAGCAGCCAGGACGGCCAGCTCGCCCTCCAGGTCGCGATGCCCCCGGCACTGGGCGGCGACGGCAACGGCACCAACCCCGAGCAGCTCTTCGCGGCCGGCTACAGCTCCTGCTTCCACAACGCGCTGGTCCTGGTCGGCCGTAGGGCCGGCTTCGACCTGACCGGCTCCACGGTCGCCGCGAAGGTCGGCATCGGCCCCAACAAGCAGCGCGGCTACGGCCTCGCGGTCGCCCTGAGCGTCTCGCTCCCGGTGCTCGACCCGGACATCGCGGCGAAGCTGGTGGACGCGGCCCACGAGGTCTGCCCGTACTCCAACGCGACGCGCGGGAACATCGACGTCACGATCCTGCTTGGTTGAGGTAGGACAGCGGATCGGCGGGACCGGGAGTGCGGACGTGAACGTGAACGGCGTGGTGGCCGAGGGCTTCGAGCCGGTCAGGGAGGCGTTCGCGGCCAACTTCGAGGTGCGCGGGGACCGGGGCGCGGCCGTGACGGTGTACCGCGACGGGCACCGGGTCGTGGACCTGTGGGCCGGCACCAAGGACGTCGACGGCACCGCACCCTGGCAGCGGGACACGGCCCAGATCGTCCGCTCCGCGACGAAGGGCGTGGCAGCGGCCGTACTGCTCCTGCTCGCGCAGCGCGGGGAACTGGACCTGGACGCTCCGGTCGGCGAGTACTGGCCGGAGTACAAGACGGCCGGCAAGGAACGCACGCTCGTGTGGCATCTGCTCGCGCACCGCGCGGGCGTGCCGGTGCTGGACCGCCCGCTGACCCCGGCGCAGGCCGCGGACCCGGCACAGGGCGCCGCGGCGGTGGCGGCGCAGGCGCCGGTGTGGGAGCCGGGTACGGACCACGGGTATCACGCGCAGACGTACAGCTGGCTGACCGGTGAACTCGTCCGCCGCGTGACGGGACGGTCGATCGGCGCGTGGATCGCGGGGGAGATCGCGGGCCCGGTCGGGGCCGACCTGTGGGTGGGGCTGCCGTCCGGTGAGGCGGGGCGGGTGGGCCGGGTGGCGCAGGTAGAAGCGCCGACTGCGGACGCGGGGGTCCTCCGCGTCCGCCCCAAGCGGTCGGTCTCCGAGGCATACGCGAACCCCGACTCCCTCACCCGGCGCGCGTTCGGCGCGATCACCCCGATGCCGGACGAGAACGACCCGGCGTACCGGGCCGCCGTACTCCCCGCCTCGAACGGCATCGCGACGGCGGACGGCCTGGCCCGCTTCTACGCCTCCCTGATCGGCGAACTGGACGGCGGGGTACGGCTGTTCACCCCCGAGACGGCCGAGCTGGCGCGCACGGAACGCTCCTCGGGCCCCGACCGCGTCCTCGTGATCAACACCCGTTTCGGCCTGGGCTACATGCTGCACGGCGGCGCGTCCCCGCTCCTCTCCGACAGCTCCTTCGGCCACCCGGGCCGGGGCGGCGCCCTCGGCTTCGCGGACCCGGATTCGGGCATCGCGCTCGGGTATGTGACGAATTCGTTCCGCAAGAGCGTGACGGCTGATCCACGGGCGCAGGCGCTGGTCAGGGCGGTGCGTACCGTACTGTCGTAGCGCACTGGTACGGCTACGGCTGTCGGCACCACGGCCGGCGTTCACGACCCTGGGGCAACAATGGGGTATGCGCTGCTGCTTCTCGGCTCCCCTCGCGGCCCTCGCCGCGCTCCCCACTCCCTACGACGTCCTGCGCTCCGGCACGCTCCTCGCCCCGGCGCTGCTGCGTGCCGCCCACGCCCGTCCCGGACGCGGCGGATTCCGCCAACTGGCCGCCGTCCACCTGGAGTTGGTCACCCTCACCGAGGACAGCGCCATCATCACCTGGCACACCCGGATACCCGGCACCGACGACGGTTTCGGCCACCCGCTCCCCGCGGTCACCGAGGGCGAGGTCGTCTACGGCACCCACCCGGCCCGGCTCAACCGCGTCGCGGCCGAGGACCGGCCCACCGCGCACCACCAGGTGGAGCTGACCGGCCTGGAACCCGGGCAGACGTACTACTACCGGGCACGCTCCCGGGGCGTGACCGCCGTACCGACGCCGTTGCAGCACGTGCGCGGGAACGCCGTCGGCACCTCGCGGCACGGCCTCGGCTCCCTGACCGGCACGTACTCCTTCACCACGCCCCAGCCCCCGCCCGGCAGGCACCTGCTGTCCATCGCCCTCTGCAACGACCTGCACCTCGGCGAGACCACCGCGGGCCGCATGGCGGGCTTCCCGCTGCTGCGCGGGGTGTCGCAGGCGGCGGGCCTCGCCGCCTATCCGGAGATCATGACCCGGGCCCTGGTCGAGGAGGCCAAGCGGCGCGGGGCGGACGTCCTGCTCGCCGCCGGGGACATCTCGGCGGGCGGATCGCCGCGGGACCTGGCCGAGGCCAGACGCATCCTGGACGGCTTCGGCACGCTCGGCCGGGACTATCTCGTCGTACGCGGCAATCACGACCGTGCGGGTAGCTCCGCCGACACGTTCCATGAGGGGTTCCGGGAGGGCTTCGGCGACGGGCCCGGGTACTTCGCGCATGATCTCGGCGGGCTGCGGATCATCGGGCTCGACACGTATGCCAAGGCCGGCAACGGGGGTGACGCGGGTGGGCTCGGCGAGGAGCAGTTGTCCTGGTTCCGGGCCCAGCTCAGGGCCGAACCGGACCGGCCGACCGTCGTCTTCGGCCACCATCCGCTGACGGTACGGGACTCCGTGTTTCCGGTGACTCGGGGGCAGCAGCTCGATCGGCGGCAGGCTCGGGCGATCGTCGACGCGTATGCCTCGGCGCCGGGGGTCTTTCTTCATCACGCGGGGCACACCCACCGGAACAAGCGGACGACCCTGGTGCGGGCGCCGCATGTCGTGCAGCAGGAGGTCACCGCCGCGAAGGACTATCCCGGGGGGTTTCTGCTGCTGCGCGTGCACTCCGGGGGGTATGCGCTCAACCACTACAAGGCTGGTGGTGTTGAGGCGCGTGAGTGGGGGGAGCGGTCGCGGCGGGTGGCGGGTGGGCTGTGGCCGCATCATGCGTTGGGGCGGGCGGCCACGGACCGTAACAGCGTCAGGGCGCATGACCTGTCCGGGGTGAGCTCGTTGGGCGTGTCTGTTGCTTGAGGATTAGGTAGTCGGTTGGCGGCTGCGCCGTCGTGGCTGGTCGCGCAGTTCCCCGCGCCCCTAGAAAGGGCCCTGCGGGCCCATTTCTAGGGGCTTGTGTCAGCCGTCGTTCTCCGGAGACGGTAGGTACGCGCCCGGAACTTCATCCGGCGTGTAGATCTTCTTGTCGCCGGGGTAGGGCTTGGTCCAGTTGTGGGTCTGGTACCAGGTGTAGCGGTTCATCTGGGTGGGGTTGGCGTAGTCGGGGACCGCGTTGGGGCCCGTGAGGCGCTGGTGGGAGGCCCATGTCTTCCACTGGGCCGCGAGCGTCTTCTCGGCCGGCGGGACCGAGACCGTCGTCGGTGCGGCTGCCGCGCTGGTGTCCTGGGCCGCCGGGGTGTCCGAGCCGCAGGACGGCTGGGGGCTCACACCGAGGGTGAGGGAGGTGCGGTTGGGGACCGCGGTGAACGGGGTGTTGTCGGCCTTGCTCGTGAACGCGCCGTACATCGGGGTGGCCGCGCTGTCGAGCTGGTTCATCGGGTGGATACCGAGGATCTGCTCGATCGTGCGGACCATCGTGATCTGCGAATAGTAGTGGTCGTCGACCGTGCTGTGGTTGGCGTAGGGGCTGATGACCTGGACCGGGGCGCGGTGACCGTCGACGTGGTCGAGGCCGGCCTGGGAGTCGTCCTCGACGACGAAGATCGCCGAGTCCTTCCAGTACTTGCTGTGGGTGATCTTGTCGACCATCTTCCCGACCGCGAGGTCGTTGTCGGCGACCTCGGCCGCCGCGTTGGCCGGGCCGCCGGTGTGGTCGTTGGAGAACCAGAACATGTTCAGGTTCGCCGGGCCGTTCTTGTCGAAGTCCTGCTGCCAGATCTGCTCTTTGTAGATGTCCGGGACGTCGAGGTCGAACAGCGGGAAGCCCTGCACCGACACGTCGTTCAGGGAGGGGATCGCCGAGCCTGTCTTGATGGGGTAGGCGGTCCCCGCTCCGGTGGCGGCCATGTTCTTGCTGTCGCAGTACAGGTTCTGCCAGGTCGCGCCGGCCGGCTTGGTCTCCAGCGACTGGAACTCGCCGAAGTCCTTGACTGACTTGCCGGCCGCCTGCGCGCCGGTCCAGATGAACCCGGTCTTCTGGTGGCCCAGGACGTCGTTCTCGGTGTCGTAGCTGCGCGTGTACTCGCCGGCCGAGGACTCGGTGTACTCCGGGTTGTCCGACTGCATCAGCCAGTTGTGGCCCTCGGCGGAGTTGGTGCCGATGTCGTAGAAGTTGTCGTAGAGCCCGAACTGCTCGGCCAGCGCGTGCTGGTTGGGGGTCACGTTCTCGCCGAACTGGGTGAGCGAGGCGTTGCCGTTGCCCTGCGGGAGGTCGCCGAAGACCTGGTCGTAGGTGCGGTTCTCCTTGACCAGCAGGAAGACGTGCTTGATCGTCGAGGGGTCGCCGAGCCGCGTCGGGACCGGGACTGCCTTCGCGTAGCTCCTGCCCTTGGCCGTGGTGACCGAGCCGGGCGTCCAGCCGTTCTGCCTGAAGACCTTGGCCGTCTGTGACCTGACGACGAGGTCGCTGGGCAGGGTGAACTGCGTGAGGCTCGATGTCGTGTCGTGCGTGTTGTGGCCGGCGGCGTCGGGGCGGAGCGCGTCCACGCCGCGGGTGTTGGCGACGACGATCTGCTTGCCGATGGCCGTGATCCCCGAGGGGAAGTAGTCCGTGGGGAGCAGGCCGACGTAGCGGGCGGGCTGCTGCGGGGAGCTGTAGTGGTAGACGGCGACCGCGTTGGCACGGCCGAGCGTGACCAGCAGCCGGCCGTCGTCGGTGAGCGTCACCGCGTTCGGCTCGTAGCCGACGGAGGCCTCGGGCCACGGCTGGGTGGCGATGGTCTGGACGACCTTGTCCTTGCGGGTGTCGATGACCGACACGCTGTTGTCGGCGGTGTTGGTGACGAACACCGCGCCCTTGCTCGCGTACACCGCGGTCGGGTGCAGTCCTACGGCGACGGTGCCGACGGCGGCGGACGGGTCGGCGGTGTCGATGACGCTGACCGTGCCGGTGGTGCTGGCGCCCGTCTTCGGGTTCGCGGGCACGTCGGTGCCGTAGGAGTTGATGGTGGTGTCGCCGGCCTTCGCCGGGCGCCCGCCCTCGTTGCTGACGTACAACTTGCCGCCGACCAGGGCGATTCCGCGCGGGGCGGTACCCACTGCCCAGGTCTGCTTGATGGTTCCGGTGGCCGCGTCGATGGCGACCACCTTGTTCTGGCCGTTGACCGCCGAGTAGACGGTGGAGCCGTCGGCGGAGAACACGGCGGCGCCCACCAGTGCCTGCTTGGCGCCGTCGGCCGCGATCGGGACGGCCGTGGGGCTCGCGAGGGTGCCGTCGGCGTTGACGGTGAACTTGGTGTAGCCGTTCGCCTGGCCGAGCCACAGCTGCTTGCCGTCGGGCGAGTAGGTCGGGCCTTCCTGGCCGACGGCGCCGCTGCTGATGCGCAGGTCGTCCGCCGTGCTGGTGCCGACCTTCTGCTTGACCTGTCCGGTAGCCAGGTCCATGACCACCAGAGAGGCGTCGCCGTCGGCGATCGAGGCCGCGAGACGGGTGCCGTCCGGGCTGACCGTCGACGACATGATCTTGCCGTCGTTGATGACGGTGCGGCTGCCGTACGGCTTGATGTACTGGTCGCTGGAGATGACCTGGCCGTTGGCGGTGGTCTGGCCGACCTGCTGGGTGCCGAACTGGTATGTCGAGGCGACCGCCGTGCCCGTGACACCGAGGGCGACGGCGATACCCGTCGTCACGAGCAGTGCCCGGCGGCCGACGTGTCTGCCGAAGAGGTTGACCTGGTTTTTCTCTTTGATCCGACGCTGGCGGGTTACCTGCACGGAACTGTTCCCTTCAGTGGGTGTCGAGCAGTTCGACGTTGCCGTCGAACTGCCACAGCGGATTCGGGGCATCGCCGGTAGAAGTCCGCACCAGGAAGTAACCGTTGACTTCCTTGGGACCGTCGCCGTCCGCCACGAACCGCCCGTCCGAGGTGATGTCGAGCTGGTAGATCGCCGTCCCCGTGACCGCGACCCCGGGGAGATGCCAGCTCACGACGCAACGCCAGTCGTTGCCCGCGCCCTCCTGGGCTGCCTGGCCGTCGCTCTTGGTGCACGCCGCCGAGGTCCGCAACCGGTCCTCGGTGACGGCGGGTCGGTGCAGCTGCTCGGTCTGCAGGCGGTAGAGGTGCGCGAACACCGTCGCGAGGGACTTCTGCACCTTCCCCTGCTCGATCCCGGAGCCCGTCGACGGCGTCGCCACGGCGACCGCCCCCACGGTGACGGCGGTCAGCGCGGCCAGCGGCAGCACACCGAAGGTGAACGCGCGGCGCCCGGAACCGTCGTAGGCCGGGTTGGTGAAGTCGCGCCGTACGAACAGCACATAGGCAAGCGCGGTCGCGAGGACGGCCCACGCCAG
>Ga0307509_10008192_pt1 | contig 13384 bp, 16 predicted proteins | sample 10_EM_MG_FD_202245 | JGI IMG/M metagenome (GOLD analysis project Ga0307509, IMG submission 202245) | Populus trichocarpa ectomycorrhiza microbial communities from riparian zone in the Pacific Northwest, United States - 10_EM | ecosystem: Host-associated > Plants > Roots > Unclassified | place...
ATTCAAGATCTCGAAAAACGGTCCAAACCATGTAAACATGTTTAATTCATTTTCTCAATCATTTTTAGTTGACTTAAATAACCTGTCGCCAGCAGTGTAAATCAATCAGTGGATTTAACTCGGTACAGAGGTGTGACACTCAGTAAAATGGGAAATTTTACATTTGTCATACAAGTCGTGCCTAAGTCGTGCTCAGCTCGTGCTCTCGGCATACGAAGTCAAACTGGAAGTCAGCGAGATTGCGAGTGCCGTAAATTCAACAATAACACCGTCAAATGAGCAGATTATAGTCATCAAATAGTCATGCAAAATTCATGCATTAGTCGAGCAATGGTCTGCCCCATTTCACAATTATTCATCTTCCCGAAATACCCGAAGTTGAAACTTTCTGTGGGATATCCTCAAGCATTCAACACATTCCCACGCCTTTCTCCTTCCTTTCGTACCATCACCACAACACAAATACCAGTACCGCATCATCGCTCCACTCCACCTTCCTTCATACCCCCTCTGTCCCTCACCAAGAACAATTAAGAAGGTAAATTTCTATAATCTAATTGATTTTGTGTCTTATGCACCCATCTCAAACAGGCCATGTAATTTACAGGAATGCCAATACATGCAGAACGTGTCGCGTGTCCGTCCTAATCCGACTGAAAGCCTGGTTGTGGGCTGATGTTCAAACGGATCCAAGTAGAGAAGTAATTCTGGGACGTTGCAACCATGGTCGAGGTCTTCAGGCCCAGTGCGTCGCCGAACAAGTCGATTTTCTCGACTTGTTTCGTGGTTCTCTCCCCTCGGCTTCTCTCTTACTCACAAGCTCTCCCTATAGCTAGGCCTGTTGTCCGTGCCTTCAGCCGTTGCTGGCGCACTTTTCGCAAGGAACACGATCCGCAGACCCCACCCACATACCTACCATCATGATAGGATGGCATGCACGTAGTGACGTAGGTATAGGTGGCCGTTGCTGCTGCTCTGCTGTGAGGACACCATCTTACGGGCACAGACTAGTCCGTCTGCTTCTGTCAGGTCCATTCGTGCATCGCAGTGCCGCCCCCGCCGCATGCTGTGTTGGCGACAAATAGCCCTCCATAGCCTAATCCCAATGTGAGCCTCCCACCTGCTCCCAGGCCCCCAGTGGGTACACCCACCACCAGCCAGCCAGGATCAACGACAAGCGTTCGGATTGGTCAACGGGGTGGTAACAACGATGATGAGCCTCATGCGGCTCTGGCCCCAGAAAACATGATTTTGGCACATTCTACTTCCGGAACATCGTTGCGAGGGCCGGAGATTTTACATTTTTCTACTATTACACTTTTCATTCTACTTCATCTATTTTAGGATTGTTTGGTTTTTTTTATTATTCTTCTACATTTTATAATTAACAACTATCTTGTACCAGTACCAGTACCACGTCATCAACAGAGCTAGTTCCCCCTTGTTTTCGCCCTCTCGCTGCCCGTCGCAGCCTCGATCTCCAGTCTCGTTTTTGCGCCCGCCCTTCGTTCTCGCGCCCGTTTTTCGTTTCACAGGTCATCTCGGACCCCCTTTTTCCCGCCTCTCTCCCGCGTTTTCACCTCCCAACCCGCCGTTACCACCCGTTGCCACCCACATCCAATTTCCGTGTTGGATTCCATACGAAACCCGACTGCAGCAACACGCCACATCACGCCCCAGCATGCGCCATCTTTTTTGTTTGTTTTAGGCACAGCCAGCACATCAACAATATAAAATCACAGCAGGACCACACTGGGAAGCATCACTACAACCTACATATGATGGACAGGCCGCCACAACGCGAGCGGTATTGTCGGCAAACTCTCAGGACCAGGAGAAGCCATGGCAGCAGCAGCAACACGCCCACATGTCATAATGACAGGGAAAGCCAGCAGTGGCGTAGGCTACACAGGTAGGACGTGAAGGTTACAGTGAGTTTGTATTCATGCTGATTCTGGCTAGATGCTCGCCCGCTTTCTTACCAGTCCCCATTTCTTTCCCTCTACCTTGAGTAGATGGCTAGAACATCCGCCACTGCACCACCCCGTTCAGGCTTCGAGCTCAAGGTTAAACAAACGACTGAAATGTGAGTCTTCTTTAAAACTACCAAGGTGCAAGATAGCTTACCTGCGGACAATAGTCTTGACTATTTAATACCTTGCCTGGCTCCCTCCTCGGCCTCAAGAATTATAGCTGTAAGTATTTTACTAGTATCATTCTACATATATATATTATTTTTTACTGACACTTTCACTTTTTCAGGCTATGTACGAGGCGAATGAAGTGCCAATATGCACACCCCTTACAAGTTGACTAATTAGTTAGTTGAGAAATGGCGCTACAACTGGAAAAGGCTTCCAGCAGTCATCCTTCCATTGACACATCAATGTTACTATAGAGTTTTGTGTTGTCAGTAAGGCCTGGAACCGTATATAATTGATTTATCCAATTTCATTGTCTCCTATTGCCCTGACTCTTGCTTGACCATAGTATGATGAATGCTAGACTATTGTTTGACTAATGTGTGATCAATACCTACTGTTTTTTGACTGTGTGAGAACCCTGTATTGCAATCCCTAGCGTAGTCAGAATTTTGCTTGACTTCTGCTGGCCAAAGTCATACCAAAGTCATGCCAAAGTCATGCAATAGTCAAAAAACTTAGTCATGCACAAGTCGACCGATTTGCACACGACTTCTGCATGACTTTGCACGACCTCTGCTTGACTAATGTAAAATTTCCGTTTTTACTGAGTGTGACAGGTGACACCAGGGTCAAGGTGCGAGCAAGCGACCTTCCTGGGGAAACATGGGAATGACGGTCATAAAATCAGTAAATACGCGGCTTTGTTTCTGAGGTAAAGTAGCTGGTGAATAAAGTAGCTAGTGTAATTCAACGGTGGCTCAGTAAATTTGTCCACCGGGAGTTCAACCGGGAGGGAGAAATTTTTTATAAATTTGAAGTGAAAAGTCGAAATTTAAAACTAAAACGAGCACATAACCAGTAGGGTAGTAGTAGCTACTGTAAAGAAACTACTGTAAAGCATATAGTTAATGCTTAATGCACTGTGCAGTCCAGGCAGTACATCGGGGTGTGACTTTACCTAGTCCCTGAGGCGACCCGCGCTAGGGTCCGCATTGGGGAGCCAAGCAACCATCGTTGGGTGAGCAGCCTTGAGCCGTGGCCTGTGTTCCGGGGGGGTGATCCGCCTTAAATCATGTTAAATCGTGATTAAATCCAACGAGATAAACGCCTTACTCTGCCATTTTCACGCTTATCTTCATTTTTCCTTAAATTTAAACCTCGGAACATCGGCAAGCACTGTATAACATTCACAATTGGCATCGGAGGCCTCAGAATCACCTAAAGCATATAATTTTCTACCTAACCGTGTATTTTACATGAAGGAGCGGTACCAGAAGGGGGTGCTGAAAAACGAGCGTCGTTGGGGCATGCCCACTCACCCACTAAATCGCGCGAGCGCTGTTCCCGAAATGGGAGGTGACAGATCATGATCTGTCAAGAACCCTGCAAGAGGCACGCTGGAGAACGCCGGCCATCAGGTCCTCACATGGGGCTTTTTGATTTCCTCAGTCTCGAGCAAAAAGCCCTGTTCGAGAGTTCGTCTCCTTCCCCTCGAGTGGGGTTTTTTCCCTTCCCTCTTCCCCCACCGCTCCGTGTCACAGACCGTGACGGTTCCGATCATGCCGAGACGCCGGCGATCACTTAGATAAGCCGGATGGCCCGATCGGGCTTAAATCATTAGTATACCTATCTCGTAAACTTGGTCAATAATTTCTTGAGAAGCGAAGCTGACAAGGCAGTCTGAATTGTGAGCGAGGTTTTCTCGTTAAACGTTTCTCGAGCTTCAATTCCGCTTCTGTTAGTTGAGCGTGGGATACTCAAATGATCACCCAGCACGGAAGTCCCCGGCACCAGAACGGAATCATGAATTGGACCAAAAATACTCCAACCACTCGATTCGGACACATGCACACATTGCATAGCAATTCACCGCCAGACGATCTTACTACGAGATTCGAATCGAGCTAGTCTCTCCGCAGTTAGTGGCCATTCATGGCTTCAGGGTGGCGATGACTGGCAACAAAGTCCATGATAAGTATAGTGCGGCATTTTCACATACCATACTACATAACTCACTGAATTGGCATGACAGCGATGGATGATGTACCCCAAACCTTCACAGGCTTCACGAGTTGCCAAGAAATTTCTTTACATGTTGGGAGAATTGAAATGGCACCCTCCAGGCGTTTTGTGACAACGTTTCGGTTCTAACTTGGAAGTTAGATGAAACCCCTGTCGCCCAGCCAATGACGTGCTGCGGTGTTCCCCACAACAGACGGAATTAGCAATCCTGTGCAGGAGAAAGGTATATAAGGCCCTACCGAACCCATTCTTGTCCCCCCAAGTGCCAGGTGCATCTTCATCTTCGCTCATATCAGTATGTCCTTCCCACCTTTTATATTTTATCTTTTCGCTTACTCTCATGAAGAACGACTAGGGCCGGTCCCCTCGTTGCTATATTCCACCCCGATTTCAATTAACGAAGTGTGTATCTTGCTAGATCGCCACGAGATAACATTGGACTAACGACGATGTCGCTGCAGAACCTTTACGACCCTACATTCATTCATTAAACATGCCTTCCGCTCGCTCTACTCTCGCTCTTGTTGCTGCCCTCGCCTACGGAGCTTCCGTGATGGCTATGCCCATGGTGTGTTTTTGTTCAACACCCTAGATTTAATACTAATCTGATGCGCTTTCTTGTAGCAAAACTCCTACGACCTTGTTGAGCGTGACTATGATGACCTTGCTGAACTTGACGCTCGTATGTACGATACGGACATCGAGGAATACTATGTACGGGACGTGACCACCCCCGCCGTCGCTGCACCCACACCCGATGCAACCACTGAGGCCTCCCCCGCTGCGACAAGCGGAGTACCTACGGTATTTACCATTTGTTTTATCGCTGTCCATTTATTGATCATTCAATATTCGGCACTGATAGCACCACAAAGGACCTCATCATCACGGCCACAAGGACAAGCACCACCACAAGCACCATTCTCATGGCCAGAAACATGGCAAAGAGGGCGAGGTTGCACCAACCACCACAACTGATTCTCTGTCCGCGCCTGCTCCATCTCCCGATGCCGCCAACTCCAAGCTTTCTGCCCGTGAGCCTCGCGTGAGTTTTTCTATTCTCTCCTATTCGACGGGTGGTTGTTGAAGTATCTTTTTCAGGGTGGGAAAGGCCGCCGAGGAAAGAAGGGCCGTGGAAAGAAGGGCCGTGGACGAAAAGGCCGCAAGCACGGAAAGGGTCGCCGTGGCGGCAAGCGCGCCACAGCTGCTGCCGAAGCTAGTGCTGAGCCCCCCGCTGGTGGTGTAAGTAACCTCTTTATGCATCGAGTATCACGTCTGAATGACGGCGCAGGATGCACCCGCTGCTGAACCCATTGCTGCGCGAGGTCTCTTTAGCAAGAAGGTACATCCAATCCTCTAAGCTACATAATCAAGGACTTTGCTGATACACATCACACCACTAGAAGACCGCTGATGAAAAGGCCTCGGTCACTTCAGAGAGCACCCCAAAGGCTGAAGAGAAAGAAGTCGACGCAGCAACGGAGTCTTCGCCCGCCACTGTATGTTCATCGAAGTTCGTTGGAATCTGATCTGACCATACACCTCCACCCTGCAGCCCAAACACAAGCACAAGCACTCCAAGAAGGCTGGCCGACGCCACGGCCTTCACCGCCTCCACCGCCACCGTCTCGGCAAAGCCTCCAAGCCCACCTCGACGAGCAGCCTTGAGACCTCGCCTACCCCCGCAGCAACCGTTGTACGTTCTCCTCTCTGATCTGTTGTGACATGTGTTGATGTATACTCGTCTCCCATCCAGTGAGATTCCAATATTGAGCCTAACGTGAAGATGTTGATGTAGAGTTGTAAATCACGTAGTCACAACATAAATTGATATTTGTGGATAGCAACAATGAGGACAATCGTCCTTGGGCAGTACCAGTGCTCCTAAGCGATGGTATCAAAATTATCTGACGATAGGAACGAAGTCCAATCCAACCCCAAGCGCTCTCCAGAAAGCGTATAAATTATATTTCTAGACTCACATGTGGCGACGCTAAAGGTCAGGGACATCGTTGAAGGATATTCTACAGTGCTTGAATTCCAAATTTTAATCTGGAAAGGACCTCCTTCCAGAATCCAGACTTAAACTTCCCTCGCTGGTTTTAGGCTTCACGGAGCTGGTTACATCATCCAAAAATATAACTACAACAAAGTTTAGCGATCGTTACAATTACTATTGATAACAAAACATGGAAAAGGAAGCAGCCCTGTGCCCTAATCTCCTATCACGACCGTCTTACCTCTTCGGTGGCTGCCCAGTGACCGTCTCCCACTCAGTGCCATTTGGAACCTTCCAATCTCCAAGACAGTCCCAGCTCCAATCTGTCTCCCCAATTGTCTCCTTCTGTGCCCGCACGAATGTATCCACCGGACACATACCATCCTTCTGCTTCGGGCAGCCCTTGATGCCAGTTAGAGGGACAACGGCGTCATTGAGAATGATGCGGATCTGAGGGCCTGGGAGAGATGTACATTCCAATACTAAATGATAGGATTAAAAAGGAGTCACATGTTAAGTTAGATGAAATGGGATGAAATGTTACATACACTGGAATTGGATGTTAGTGGCGAATGGGGCAAGCTCTGACACGCGGAAGCTTCGGTGGCGGTCAGCATGCGTATATGGCAAAGGACCCGACGCCGCGAATGTGGTCAGGTTGAGGGCAGTGATGACTGAATGAAATGTAATTTACATTTGGTATGTGTCAGGCATAGACACAGAAGGGACTGACTATTAAGAACCACCGCATCGTGCGTGGCATCCACGTACAGGCTCTGTCCGAGCGGGAAGGTGATCGGGTTATCGTTGAGGGTCGCATTCGTAGACGAATTGTGGGTCTCGATGGGTGTATGAGTCAGTCGGGAAACGAGTTCTTGAACGTATCCGATGCCCTGAGCACGGGCAACAGGAGAGCCAAAGGCGGAGCCATACCTAATGGTATACTTCAATGAGCGGACTGGGGAAGTAGGACATAAAGAAGATCGTACCAGGACGTCAGATCAGCTCTGTAAACCGGAGCAGCGTCAATAATGAATGGCGACAGGGGAAAACCACTGGGACATACGCATAATTGAACCCTTCCCACTCTTCCTCCGTGAAGAGTTCACAGAATTTAGAGTATCCAAGTGCCACGGTCTAAAGTATCAAGTTGAGTTGGAAGACCAAGAGCGCGAAAAAAGAGGCGTAGTACTTCATAAGCGCACATCTGTTGCATGGTGTGGACATCTTCGATGGAAAGGTCTAGGCCATGCAGTTGCTTCTTGAGGCGCTTGCGAGCATGCTTAAGGTAGATGTTCGCCCAACGTTCGAGATACCACAGTCCTCGATCGCCTTTCGTGGGAATTAAAGCATTTTGACAACTAGAGGTAAAGAGATGATCAGGGAGGGAAAATTCCAAGACGTATATAGAGGAACGTACGTCATGTAAGGGGCAAGGGTATTGTTGAACTGAAAGGGAATATGTATGAAGGTTTGCATCGTAATACGTTGACACTGTAAGTAAACATACCCCGAGGGCCTCGATTATGATACTCTGCTGGTATTGTCCATCGAATGGATAACCGAAGAAACCGATGGCAAAATTCATGGCTGACGCAAGCATGCGATCTCTAAAGGAAGAATAAACTCGTCAGCATCAGCATTTAAGTAGCACACACGAAAACGAACTGTGATTCGGTCCTAAATACAGGGATGGTGTTCTTTTCAGTAAAGTTCTAAGACAAAGGTGCCGTCAGACAGAGAATGCCTGAATGAAATACGAAAACCTCGCACCTGCAGAAGGAATCCATATTTCATTCGCAGGGAGACTCCAAGATCGTCTATGAAGGTGTGACAGTTGAGTTAACAAATGCATTGGGGCATTAATGAGCTTACAGAGCTGTTGCCTGCCAAATGGTGTCAGTACTACCTGTCATGAGCACCATCATCGAATAGAAATTGCTGGTCCAATGCTCACATTCTTCCCCGAGTTTATATGTCCTGTAAAAGTAGGTAATATATCATTTTGCAATCCAAGTGTGAAACTTACATACCAGTCGTTGAGAAAGTCCAGGCTCCCCGATGCAGTCCATGACTCCGGGTTTTCATGGAGTTTAGTAGCGAATTTCGCAGGGCCACCGTAGCTTCCTGTTCGCAAACAGATTCATCTCTGGAAAGATGAATTCTGGATGGGAAACGTACCTAAGCTTGGATATCTGGCGCCATGCCTATGCAAGAAGTGCAGTCCTGTAATTTGACACGTATCTGGCGTGTTGGGGCTGGAATCGATGCCAAAGCGACCACGTTCAATGCTATACCACGGTGACAGGGTACCCCACATATGGAACAAATTGAACTTGGGCTTTTCCCCCTTCTTTTCTTTCTTGACGTCGCTACCATCATCGTTCAGGTTCTTTCTTGAGCCATCACCCTCAAGGGAAACGGGCCGGAGAAGGTCATGAGAGCACTGGCCAGTATGAAGTGGGTATGCAGGGGCAGTTTCAACAACTGCCGGCTCAGCACCAGTGGGTGTTCCGCCAGCGTGACCGACATTGGAGGGGAATAATGAGGGGTATGCGTTTGTCGGTTTGGTCGGCGGGTAGTTGTGGACTTGAGTGGACCCGGCCCATGGTGACGCCATTATAGTGATAACCTCCTGGTTCGCATGTCTGTAGATCGAAGTTGGCTGTTGCTCATGTTTTCTGAAACAACCGGAGTCGCAAATGGCGTATTGTGCTAATAAACACGCAACAATTCCGAGAATGAAGCCTGTAGTAATAGGTAGAATTCTGGACTTTGGTTCTATGCATGGCCTAGCATAAAAATGGGCCTTCGGCTTGGTTGGTGAGTCTGGTTTTTCTACATCTGATCTGGCGATTGGAAGCAGCGCTTCAGTCTCGATGTTGTCTGACTTGTGAGCGTCGTTGGTGACCCCGCTTTCAACGTCGAGTCTTCCTGTCATCTCCAGAAATTACTGTGAGGCCGAGAGGGCTGCAAGATTGTCCAAAGAAGTGTAAAAGCCATGAATGGGCTTTATGTAGGGATTTTGATCACAGAACGTAATCTGTAATTACCAAAAGACCGAACAGGAGGTACTAGCTCCGAGCTCGCGAGTCTATGTAGACCGAACTCAAAGGTTTTGTAGCTGTCGAGGGAGCCGAGCAGAACGAGCAAACGAACATCCACATTCCCATTAAAGGCTTTATCGTTCTAAACAGAATCACGATCAACAGACCAAGCGAGATCTTCTACTACTAGTAGAACTTCTAGTGAGATTCGAACACTCTGGGAACCAGGGTGGGGCCAAGGAAAAATCCCGAAACCAAAGGGTAAGTGTTGGACGTTGAATGTCGAGCAAATAAATTGCGTCATAGCATCAAAAGCTCACAAGCCTCCAAAACCCAGTGGGACAAAAGGTCTTATGAGGAAGAACTGAGACCCACTGGTTCTGCGAGATGGGAACAAGGAATCCGGGAAGCAACAGGACATGGCGGCGAAGAGACGGGACCGCGCACATATGGTTCGGTTGATGGCGAGTCATGACTAAGCGCACAGCCACCTCGAAAGTGCGCCGCCTCTCTTACTCCATAGCCTCGTTATCGTGTAAGGGTGGTTTCGACCCCGTTGCTCCCAAGAATTATCAGGTAGAGTCATTATGTAGACCAGTGACGACCCGTGAATAGTTGACTCGTCATCTGATTGTCACCCAATTTCTTGGTGAACCTTAGTACTTGCTTAGTACATATTTTAGGCTAATTTTATTTCAATGAAATATATAACTTGTGCACTTTGCGAAAGAGCTCAATCAGCCAAATCCGAATCACTTAAATTTATAATTATTGGATGGCTGGATGCAAAGACATGGGGAAAACAAGTTGGGAGCTCGGAATTTGCACAAATTGATGGAATATCAGCAATACATACTTAAGTAGTATTGCCCGACCGATCCTCTTCAGTATCATCTAGAATTAAAGGAGCCCCATGTTCTGATCTCCTACCACGATCGTCTTACCTCAAACCCTCTTCGGTGGCTGCCCAGTGACCGTCTCCCACTCAGTCCCGGGTGGAACCGTCCAATCTCCATGACAGTCCCAGTTCCAATCTGTCTCCGCAATTGTCTCCTTCTGTGCCCGCACGAATGTATCCACCGGACACATACCATCCCTCTGCTTCGGGCAGCCCTTGATACCGGTTAGAGGGGCAACGGCGTCATTGATAATGATGCGGATCTGAGGACCTGGGAGGGATGTACATTCCAATACTAAGTGATAGGATAAAAAAAGGGGTTACATATTAAGCATCTGTGGAGTTATATGGAATGGAATGGAATGTTACATACACTGGAATTGGACGTTAGTGGCGAATGGGGCAAGCTCTGACACACGGAAAGTTCGGTCGTGATCAATGTGCGTATATGGTAAAGGACCCGAGGCCGCGAATGTGGTCAGGTTGAGGGCAGTGATGACTGAATGAAATGTCATTTAATTTGGAATGCATCAGATAGAGACAGAAGGAACTGACTGTTAAGAACTACAACCTCATGCGTGGCATCCACGTACAGGCTCTGTCCGAGCGGGAAGGTGATCGGGTTGTCGTTGAGAGTCGCATTTGTAGACGAATTGTGTGTCTCGATGGGTGTATGAGTGAGGCGGGAAACGAGTTCTTGGACATATCCGATGCCTTGAATGCGGGCAACAGGAGAGCCGAAGGCTGAGCCATACCTAATAGTGCACTTCAATGAGCGGACTGGGGAAGAGGGGATAAGGAAGATCATACCAGAACGTCAGATCAAGACTATAAACCGGAGTCAGCGTCAATAATGAATGTAAGAGGGAATAAACCGTAGGGACATACGCATAATTGAACCCTTCCCACTCTTCCTCCGTAAAGAGTTCGCAGAACTTAGAGTATCCAAGTGCCACGGTCTAAGTATTAAGTTGAGTTGGAAGGCCAAGAGCGAAAAAAGGAGGCGTAGTACCTCATATGGGCACATCTGTTGCATGATGTAGACATCCTCGATGGAAAGGTCTAGGCCATGCAGCTGCTTCTTGAGGCGCTTGCGAGCATCCTTGAGGTAGATATTCGCCCAGCGTTCAATATACCACTGTCCTCGATCAGACTTGGTGTGAATCTGAGCGTTTGGACAACTAGAGGGTAAAGAGATTATCAGTGAAGCTAAATTCCGCGATGCGCAGAGAAGAACGTACGTCTTGTAAGGGGCAAGGGTGTTGTTGAACTGAAAGGAAAGAAATGTGAGGGTCTTCACCAAAATACGTTGACGCTGTAGGTAAACATACCCCGTCGGCTTCGATTGTGATACTCTGCTGGTATTGTCCATCGAATGGATAACCGAAGAAACCGATGGCAAAATTCATGGCTGACGCAAGCATGCGATCTCTAAAGGAGGAACAAACAAGTTAGCATCAGAATTTAAGTAACACAGCCATGAAAACGAACTGTGATTCGGTCCTAAATACAGGGATGGTGTTCTTTTCAGTGAAATTCTAAGACAATGGCGTCGTCAGACAGAAAATCTCAGAATGAAATAGGAAACCTCGCACCTGCAATAGGAATCCATATTTTATTCGCAGTGAGATTCCAAGATCATCTACGAAGGCGTGACAGATGAGCGAAGGAATACATTGAGTTTTTAATGAACGTACAAAGTTGTTGCCTGCCAAATGGTGTTAGTACTACCCACCATTAGCACCACCATCGAATAGAAATTATTGGTCTAATGCTTACATTCTTCCCCGAGTTTATATGTCCTGTAAAAGTAGGTAATATATCACTTTGAAATGCAAGTGCGAAGGCTGCATACCAGTCGTTGAGGAAGTCCAGTTTGCCTGATGCATTCCATGACTGCGGGTCTTCATTGAGTTTAGTACCGAATTTCGCAGGACCACCGTAGCTTGCTGTTCAGAAAAGGATTAATCTCTGGAACGATGAATTGTGAATGGGAAATGCACCCCAGGCTGTTGGATATCTGGCTCCATGCCTATGCAAGAAATGCAGTCCTGTAATTTGACACGTATCTGGCGTGTTGGGGCTGGAGTCGAGGCCAAAGCGACCACGTTCAACACTGTACCAAGGTGAGAGGTTACCCCACGAGTGGAACAAATTGAATTGGGATTTTCCCCCCTTCTTCTTTCCTTTCTTGAAGGCGCTACCATCATCGTTCAGGTTCTCTCTCGACGCCTCGCCAACAAGGGAAACAGGGCGGAGAAGCTGGTGAGAGCACTGGCCGGTATGAAGTGGGTACGCAGGGGCAGTTTCAATGACTGCTGCCTCGGCACCAGTCGGTGTTCCACCAGCGTAACCGACGTTGGAGGGGAATAATGAGGGGTATGCGTTTGTCGGTTTGGTTGGGGGGTAGTTGTGCACTTGAGTAGACCCGACATATGGTGGCGCCAGTACAGTGACAACCTCCTTGTTCGCATGTCCGTAGCTTGAAGTCGGCTGTTGTTTTCTGAAACAACCAGAGCCGCAAATGGCGTATTGTGCTAATAAACACGCAACGGTTCCGAGGACGAAGGCTGCAGTAATATGTAGAATTCCGTACTTTGGTTGCACAGATGGCCTGGCACAAAAAGGGGCCTTCGACTTGGTTGGTGAATCTGGTGTTTCTACATCTGGCCTGGTAGTTGGGAGCAGCGCTTCAGTCTCCGCGTGGTGTGACTCGTTTAGGTCGTCGGTGAGCCCGCTTTCAACGTCGGATCTTCCCGTCATTTCAAGAAGTTACTGTAGGGACAGGCGAAGGAAATCCAGGCGGGAGCTCAGCGCGGCTGTCGACAGAGGGAGTTGCAGAAGGTCCAAGGAAGCGATTGAGTTGTACAGCACTAGCCTGGGAATTTGATTGCAGCCTAATTATCAAACGACCGGACATTTTATTTATAGTTGATCAAAGCAAGTCTCTTACCTGCCGAATATCAGCAATTTACATAGGACTACGACGATTCTTTTGAGTTGACCAACCCTGATACAACACGACCACCTGGCTTCACCAATGCGCCCCTAAGTCCTTTACATGATAACTATCTCTCAACTTTCTCGTCAGTTTCCTCCTCTTTTCGTTCTTCCGGACGAATCGACCAACTTTTCCAACCAAATCTTTCTCATCGCACTACCTGCAAGCGAGGAAGGTGGCTGGGCCTCGTGTTAACTTTTGCATGATTTTTCTGGTACTTAACCGTTTGGAGTCTGGACATACAAACTGTGGTCTTGAAATTGTACCAAGCAG
>Ga0307509_10008193_pt1 | contig 13381 bp, 9 predicted proteins | sample 10_EM_MG_FD_202245 | JGI IMG/M metagenome (GOLD analysis project Ga0307509, IMG submission 202245) | Populus trichocarpa ectomycorrhiza microbial communities from riparian zone in the Pacific Northwest, United States - 10_EM | ecosystem: Host-associated > Plants > Roots > Unclassified | place...
TCCTGCAATCCTGCAAGACCAAAGAAAGAAACAAACAATGCTCAGCCTTCGCCAGTGTTACATGACCATTCCATACCCGGAATCCTAAATATAAACTTCCAACAAAGCAAACTAAACATAGCACTACGATAGCATAGCCTATCTGACTCAGAGACAGTGGCGGAGCTGAAATCAAATCAAATAAACCAAATATAAATCAACTAAACATAGGAGATCCTGCACTGCCTGCTCTTGTGTACCGTTACCGGAACATGTACACATGTTACAGTTCTGAGCGTCCTGAGCGTCTGATGCACGGGACGCTCAGGACGCATATAATAATTTTTGCTGATGTATGTATGCTGCCCACAGGGGTCATCTCCCGGCAAGGCTCATAGCTCTGTGCAATATCCCGTCGGGCTATATGCAGCAGGATACGCTCTATCGCCTCACCGTAGTTCAATTCATGAGCCTGGTAGACTCCGGACGACCGTCGGACGTACACGGTCTGGTAACCGTTCAGCTCAGGGACGTTACCCGAGAGCTCACAATTGTGGATATCGGGACGATCTTAGGCCTGGGGCATCTAATACCGGAGACGGACCGGCGCTGCCGTGTCAATAGTCGGATCGATTTACACACGTTTAATGAGATCTATTAGGATCACAGAGGGGGCTTGTATAATAAAATAAATGCGTAGATGTAGCGTCACGATCACGACTAGGCGATGAACGTGTATAATAGACACATATATAGTAGAGATATAGACATAGAGGAATAGAAACATGTAGAAACAAACAAATTATACACGATAGTAGTACTAGTAGTAGGAGGAACACCTGCAGGAACAACTAGGGTGATATCGGCGGCAAGTTGTTATGAGCACACCCGGAAGCAGAAGGAAAAGGGGGTACCTTGGGAAGGTGTCCGGATGCTGCGGAGATGCGAGGCATGAAAAGAGAGGTCAGGACGTGAGATAAGGGGCGGGAGAAGAGCAGGAGATGTGGGGTGGCGGCGGGATGTCGGTATGGTCGGACATGACGTCAGGACGCAATCGGCGTTGGGAATGGCGTCAGGAGACTGGGGACGCAGAGGACAGAAAAACGATGTCAGATGCGTTCAGACGCGGCGCCCGCGCCTCAGAAGCAGTATTAACTTTGGCTGATGTACAGGATGACACTGTCAATCTAGACGACTCAGACTATTACTCTGATCTGGAGCTGCGGATTGAAGACCAGGCGGTATATAAAGACATAGAAAATGATATGCAAGACGATTCAGATACGGAGGGGACTTCTGAACCACCCGCTAGCAGACGCCCATCCAGTCCAGAGATTAATTTTGGAGCTGGAAGACCACTCAGCGATGTTAACTATACTGTCCTCAATTTGGCCACACCAAATCACACTTGAAGCCCTTTCTTGTTTGAAGCAGACTTTAATTCAGCGACTTGGTTTGTGCGGAAAAGGATAGCCAAGTCACAGATTGACACGTACTTTGCCAACGGATTGGGTAGTACAGATGCTAGATGGTTCCAGTGAGCATAAACTATGCGACAACATCTTGACCAACTGGACCCCTCTGGTCATTATCTGGTGTGGACCGAAGCAGGAATTGACAATGGTCAGTATACGACATCTTTCTATTATCAGAGTATGATTGACTGCGTTGGTTTCCTCATCCACCAGGTTACGTATAGACGTGATATGGTTTACATGCCAGTACAGGAATACAATTCAAGTGAAGAGCGATTATACTCAAAAATACATACGGCGGACTGGTGGTGGGATACGCAGCTATGAAATATGTCCAGACCTCTCCAAGTGCTCTCAGTTGCCAGTGGTTACAGTTTATTGCAGGTCCTGGTAGAATACTCTCGCTGCCGGGTCAACTGGGGTGCCTATTATCGTATTGTTAGACCAGGATCACCTAACCAATCTTTCGGGGGACAAGAACCGTGACACCTTGCCTGTCTACATGACCATCGGCAATACCCTTTCCAGACGTGAAACAGCCCTGCCAAAATGTCAGTCCTACATGTGGCCTTGCTGTCTGTACCGCCAAAGCTCACTGGTGAATCAACCAAGGACAATGAAATCCACTGGTAAACCAATGCATATTCCCTGCTGGCTGTCTTTGATCTTATCCTCGCCCCTTTGCACTATGTTTCCTATGAAGACATGGTTATGGATTGTGTTGATGGTAAAACAGGTCTTTTCTTTCCCGTCCTCTCGGCCTGGATTGCGGATCATGATGAACATACCACCTTGTGTAATAACCCTATAGATAGGTAGCTACAGTGGACTAAACTCAAGCCCATATGGTATACCAAGAGGTAACCAGATTGAGGATAGACCAGTATACTTAGTATACGAACGGTAGACATGAGTGGGTACATGTGTCTACAAAGTGACTTGGTAACATCGGGTTAGACAGGGTAACCTAGGTAGGCCAAAGTTACCCTGCTAGGCAGGGTAACCTTCGGAAAGACATGTTCGCGTAAAGTTAAAGAAACATAGTAAACGTTGCATGGGTCTCCAGGGTAACATTATATGTGGTTGCGCGGACCCCCGAAGGGAATAAAGGCATAACAGGGTGAAGTTACCCTACCTTGGAAACATGATTACCCTACCTTAGGGACCCAGTGACCCTACTGAGGTACCCCAGTTACCCTACCTTCACCGCCAAAGTCATCTGCGGACTTAGGGGGGAGTTATCCCACTATAGTGGGGCTCTTAGATGTTCTTAGGGCCACTTCGTAGGGCACGAAACGGGCTACTGACGGAGCAGAAGTGGTCTGAACCTCCTGTAACCTTCAGGGGATATTCCTAATACCCCCCTGCGGCCCCAGCGTTGGTAAGGCGCGACAGCAGTGTACAGCTGTTTAGTTGTGTGCTTCCTAGTCAAGTGAGATCCATAGGAATGCTCCCACAACACCGTATGAGTTGTGGCTGTCCAACCAACCAGAAGCTGTTCGCAGGATATATTAGGGGTGTGAGGGTGACCGTCTCCTGGGGCGCCACCTGGATAACACCTGGGAACCACCTACGGGCATACTTTGACCTCCGGGTAGTTGTATGGTTAACAGTAGAGGGCTTGGGGCTGACCGGGGAAGCTGCAATGCTTCCAGGACAACCATCCCAACGCCATTCCCACGCTACCCCGTGAACTGTAGCATTACCATGGGTTATTAGTGGACTCTAGAGGTGTGAGTCTTGTCATGATTTAAGAGGGTCCCGCATGGTTGACTGTGGGTAGCGCCCATGTAGTGAGGCAGCCGGAGATGTCTTATCGAGGGAGCATGCAGTCAGGTTTAGAAGCTTAGTATAGCCAAGTAGATTTGCCGATGGATGGCGTAGCTTGTATAGACGAAACCACTGCTGGGCCAGTGAGCCCCAATGGATATTATCTCTACGGTGGGCATGTCGGTCGGCCACGAACATGCTACCAATAGGAAAGGGTTTTGGCTCATGCAGATGTAGTTGTAGAGACATTACCGGAAGCACTTGCTATTTGTGGAGATAGTTAATATCCGAGCAGTCCGACTGCCTCTGAGTGTTAGCTCACTTTAGGCACGTGAGTTGGATAGCCCTGAGCTGAGCGGGGTGCTCGCGAAAGGTCAGAATGGTTGACGGGTGTCCTCTGGCTTTACATTATTCTACACAACTAAAGCGAGAAACACCCTATTCTGATAACCAACCATCCTCGAGAGAACCTATTGAGTGAAGCTTTCAGGCTTATCGATATTAAGTTTTACCGCTTGATTCTACTTTGAATTATCTTTATCTTTATTTTGATCTTTACTTCTACTTTGAGTCTTCGGTGCAGTCGCAATCTTAGGATCCGTCTTCCTACAGAGTGCCCCCGTTACATCCTGCATGGGATAAGCAGCAAGTCAGGCCCAAAGTGTCATGTTCTATGCAACGAGCTTGGTGGAAATCCGCGGGAGGTATTTGAGGTTCGCGACAATGCCATATATGAAGAGAAAGCTAGGTAGCTTGAGGAAGGAGAGGCTGCTAGCACCCAAGAGTATTTTCAGCATGTGGGCGTGAAAATAGACCTGAATGTATTTACTAGACTGGACCGATTGAACATGTCCAACCTCCACAAGCTGGACCTCTTGTAGAACATTTATCTCAGCCTATTCCAACATATAATGCAAGGGGTAAAAGGGTTCCAGAAAAAGCATAAATGAGAGCTCGCATTCCACGATGCCTGGAAAGACATTCGGCCTTATCTGGGATTCTGTGTACCAAAAAAGGCCTATTAAGAAGGCAGACAATAGCAGGAAATGGAAATGCGCACTCGTAGCCTGTGTATTTTGGCCATATTGGGGTCTGCATTGCCAAATGTGGACAGTTATCAGCATCAGGATTTTCAGTTGCTTTGAAGTGTGTCAGTACTCTGGTGGATTTCTCCCTCATAGCCCAATATCGCACCCATACACGAAATACACTTTTCTACCTGCAAAGGTATCTGCAGATATTTCACTAGACAAAAGACATTTTCCTTCAATTCTGTATCAAGAAAGCTACCCACGCTGAAGCAAACCGCCAGGATTGGGAGTTACAGGAACTAATCGCTCATCAACCTACTCATGAGATCCGGCGTACCTCTGCGGCTAAACCCCGTCGGCCGGCAGATCGAGAGAGACTTCAAAGGGTTAATCAGCCTGAGGATTTGATCCGGCGGGAAACCTCCTTCCACTTGATCAAAATGCCCTATCCTACTCACCTTTCCTCGCACCTACAACATTTTGGATCCATATCAATATATTCAACTAAGGTCAGTGAGCTAGCCTATAAGAATCAAATCAAAGAAGGTTACCGCAGGCCAAACAAAAATTAAGCTGCCCCCCCAGATCTTTTCACACTATGGCAGCCAGCATGCCCTTGGAATCAGGCTACAGACACTAGATGTTTTTTTGCAGACAGAACATGTCGTTGCAATGGAAAGCACCAGGAGGACGACCGCAGCTGCACCTTGGAGAATTCACCAAGGCCTGATGAAGAACATCAGCCCCCTGACTGCGCTCTGCAGCACCTACAACATCGATTATAGGTACATAACGGAGGAGAGGTTACATTTTACCAAGCAAACTGTCACTGATGACCGTCTGCTGTCTTCTTACCCTACCAAACTTCGTTTTCTTCTCATAGAGCAATTGACGCACCTTGAAATACGGGTCGCTGACGTTCAGGAAACGGAAATTTTCCAGATTCACCAAGCCCACCGCACCGGAATAATGGCTTTCCATAGTGCGGATCCCAGACATCCTTGTGTATAGATCCAGGCCGGTGGAGAGGACAGCAAGTGATATCTTTGGGAGAGGCGGGTTGCGCAATTGTTAGCCCTTTTCAAGATAAGAAACATCTTCAGCAAGGCAGCTGGTGTCTGGTACGTAGCATTACTTCACGTACTCAATCCGATCAATTCTGGTAGATTGTATCTTGTAAGTGGACATATACGAGTCGGGAAGCAGCATAGTAGTTGCGAGAAGGGAATAGTTGATATAGGGACAGAGATTGGACAGGCACATGTAATTCTCATCAGGGAAGGCCAATAGATAGTAAATAACAGGATTGATCTGCAGACATTTAAAGAAATATATTAAATTATTCTATACGACTGGATTGGGTACTAGTATAATATGTACTGAGGCAAGTTGAAGCCACAGGCTTCAGATGGCAATTGCCACCTGGGTGCCCAGATTCAACTCAGCCGTGAGAGTAGGGCGGATGTATCAATATGTTGTTGATTAGGCTACAGAATTGTGTATGATACACACGCAGCCAAGTTGAAGCTGGATGGTTGAGATGGCAATTTCCCTCCAAGTCGACGGATTCACCTCAGCCACGAGGGTGTAGCAGACCACTCTTGATGAAATATATAGATTTATATATAGGCTATGCTAGAAATCGTGAGTGTGAAAGCGGATGAAGGTAGGAGTCCATGTTGTGGGGCCGGCAGGGTGCAGACACGGGTAGGACGCTACCAAGGGTACAAGCAGGGTGCGGACGTGAGTAAGAGTCCGTGAATGGCACCAGCAGGATGTCCATGTAGAAAGGACTCTGCATTGAGTGCCTGTAGAGTGTTGCAAGCATCATACAGAGTTACTGGACAAATCTAGGCCATCGGGTTCCCAGCATCTGGCAGGTATACACATGAGACCCGCGGGCGAGAAGAGACCGAAGGTGGTGGCTGTTCAGGCGCAATCAGGCCCTGACAAGTGTACCGGGTGGTGAGGACAGGAACAAGGGTATTGGGAGGCACCAGGCGCAGAAGGTGCAATCCTAGGACGCCCAGAGGTTCAGGGCGTTCACAACACACAGGACGCAAAGGCAGAAGTTCAGGACACACAGAGCGAATGGGACGGATACACGCCTTCGGGACACAGGCTCTATTGGTCTGGAGTAAGCAGTTTTTTTGCTGATGTTCGTGTGTGTGAAGACTTTATACCTGCTCCTATATTTGACAAAATTTTAAATAACCTAGTAATCTAACATTGCTAACTAAAAAATCAAAACTATAGTATCGTAGAGCAAGAGAAAAGTACAATCTTATAGGAGTGGACAAGGTTCAGCATATCTGGAACTTGGATGAGAAGCCATTTCGGATGGGTATAGGAGCAAGAAAGAAGTGCATAGTTTCTGCCACTTCCCGCAATCCACCATACATTAAGCAGACAAATCACGAGTCATGTACCCTATTGGACACCTTCTCAGCTGAGGGTATATTTCTTATACCAGCAGTTATTTGGAAGATCGTAGTAGGACATCTGTGTGAATAGTATCAAGAGGTGACTGCTGAGAACTACTAGTATGAGTATTCAGAAAAGGGTTATCATAATCATGGGATGATGAAAGAGTACTTAAGAAAGGTTTTTGAGCCATCAACGAGGCCCCAGTATGTTATTCCTCTCATTCTAATACTACATCCTATAGACACTATTTACTGACTGCAATAATATACCAAAAGTGACCCAGGTCAACGGCGTATGCTGATATATGATGGCTTTGAAGCACATCTTGGTTATGAGGTGATTGAATTTTTACTTTCATATCATATAATTGCATTCTGCCTACCAGCGCAGAGCTCCTATCGAACCCAGTCACTAGATGTTGGGGTTTTTTCCTTGCTCAGTTCCGCCTACAAAAATGAAGTATCAAGGTGAAAGCAGGTGGTAAAAAAGAAAACCTTCCCTCATCTCTTGAGCCTAGCACGACAACAGGTATGCACACCCCAGAATGCAAAGGCAGGATTCAGAAAATGGGGTCTTATACCCTATAATCCCTCTCGAGTGCTGGACTTTGTCGTCCTTTACGTGAGCCAACACCTCTTCCGAATACGGCCAGAGAGTCAACTTATCACCACTCTATCGATGCCTATAAATTACCCTACCTGCCTGAACAAGATCTACTTCAATTTTCCTGCTCTCCTCCCACTACTCCGCGCCGTCAAGAATCGCTTTACAGAGAGGCTGTTGACCTTACGAGAACCAGTCCCCGCTCTCACAAGCTAAGAAGTGCTCTAACAGCCTTCCGAACTGCACTCGAAGTACAGACAACTTCTACAAGAATGGCTGAGGAGGGGGAACGCCACCTACAGGAGCCAATCCTTACTGAAAGGCAACAGACTACTACCAATCGCCGCAGAGTTCCTCAGGCTGATGGAACTCTGAAAAAATGTGGAAACTCAGATAGTACGGTCGGGGCTCAAGTACTCGAACAAGGAAATATCCTTGTAAAACGAAAGAAACAGCGGGATGAGGAAGAGGAGGAGAAAAAGGTAAAAAAACGGCAAGCCCGGGTGAAGCAACCTGCTCCTACTTCTTACAATTCAGAGCAAATTGAACTTGCACATGGGGATTTCCGGAGCTGGGTTTGAATTTATTTTTCGGCGTTCTTGGGTATTTTTATATTTTTGTATCAAAACATTCACATCTGGTCACCTCGAGTAAATGCTCAGTGTAAATGCTGAGAGTGTAAGGGGGGCGGTGTTTTCCTCGATTTACAATCCGGAAAGATTGATAGGTATTCTGTGTGCCCAGTGTCCCGACATACCTGCCGAAGCGACATACTCCCCGTGGCGACTGTACGTCAGCAATTACGACCATGCTTGTACGGTCATATGATACTGCGGACAATGCCGGGGCGGCATTCAATAGCAAACTGAAATCAACCCAAATACTCTAGGCCGAGATTCGTGATTGGGGAAGCCCGCCTCTAAGCAACCTAGCTCCCGAGGAGAAACAATCTGATCTTCCTTAACCGTAACCCCTACCCCTATTAGTGCCATCCCCTGGCTATTTCAAGTATGATACAAAAGGTGAGATTCCGAGTGATTGAGTGAGCGACATCTCCAAGCCCGCCGCACCTTTCTAATCCCTACTAGATGTGCTTGCTCCCACATACGATATCACTCCCCTGGGCACAACATCCAGTGCGAGAAACTCTAACACCACCAGATTACGAATTGAGGGAGATACAAGTAGTAATAATAATATTGCATAGGTAAGTTAGACCCGAACCCAGAAATGGCATTATAGGAGAACACGATGGGATTATCAATTAAGCCTTTAAATCCAACTCAGCCAGCAAGACAGACCTAGCCGGATGGACTAAACTGTTCCCCCAATCAGTTCATCCAGACCTCCGGCTTTACAGACTCTCACTCGGCTTGTAATAATCGGCTTCTAATAATCGGCTTGTAATAATGCAGGTTGTTAAAAATAAGCGATGAGGAGGTAATGATTGGGGATGGGGGTTTCAGGAAGAGGAGTGGAGCGGGTCAAGTGGAGACACAGATTTTGTATTAACCGGTGAAGATGTTCATAATTGTATCGAGTGTTAGGAAAGGAAAAGCTTAAGGAAAGTTGAGAAGAGGAAGTAAGGGATGAGGAGAGGAAAGGACCGGAAGGAAGAAAACCAAGTAGAAGAAACCCCTTCATAGCCTGCCCATCCCTCCGCTACTGCATACACATACCGCCACGGCGTTAGAGTGCGGCCCATTTTCCCATCGAGTGCTGGTATTCTAACATATGTATTGTTGGATACATTTTCCTTTGTTCCTTACAAACAAGATTTTTTGTCCCATATGTTGCCTTCCTATATCGTTCCTGTATATTGGGCCGCATACCCTAGGCGATGGGGCGGTTTTGGTGGCTATTTTGCATAAGTTGGATATTTTTATACCCTTCGGGTTTGGGGGCGTGTGTATCCGCCTGGGACTGAGGGAGCGTCAGAGCCGAAGACAAGAAACAGGTAGCCCCTCATAAAGGATGGAGTTACTAGCATTGCTTACATATATTCAACCATTGACATAACTTCCGAATATGCACCTTCTACGTTTTCGTGTATGATACGACAACACTTCTCAGTACTAGTATGCCTTAATTCCGCTTCAGTGCCGTCAGAGTTCAACTTATCTTGTTTGTATTTTCTTTCATTTTCATTACTCAATCAATCAATCCTATATCTAATTCTCTTCTCATCTGTTTTCTCCTGTCTTCCATATTGCTATCTCAGATTTCTTTTCCGCTCTGGATATATGTTCCCGTTTCGCAGCATAAGTAGTCGGTCCTCCGACTCCCTCACAGAATGTAGTTTTTAAGCATTCCTTTATCTCTCCCAAGTTTCCGGTATAGAGCCCGACTATTTCATATTTTTCAATAAAACAACGTAAGTTCAACTGAGTGATAACTTTATACCATGAAGATGGAGAGTAGCAAACGGAGATAAAGGGAACTAAGGCCGAAAGTGTGAAGCGTAAGTGGGAAAAGGAGGATACGGCTTATTCTAGAATTGCAAGGCTCTGCCATTGGTCTCACTGGATTCTGCTGCCAGTGCCTTTCACTCTGTTCTATGGGTTCTTGGGCTGCTATCCCTCCCTGCTGGAGGTTTCTATACTTTGCTGTTTTCTGCTTACTAACCATGGCAGGTCTTCCGGATTTTTTATGGGCACCCAAGTATTGCCGGCCCAGGCACATTACAGGAAAGGGGGTATAGAAGTTGTTGTGGCTATAGAGTACAAGTAACTTATCCAGCAAGTAGTACCAGACTGAGCATTGTTGGCACATGGAGTGCCTTGTGCCATGCCAATATCTCCGGCATGGCACAACGAGATGCCAGAGTTGTGGTGAGGTTGGCCGATGGCACAACCTGGCACAATTCATTTGTTATGGGATGGTTTCTGTTATTGAGGAAGCAAATATTTGGGTTCTTCAGTGCAGCAAGAACTCACAATGATGGGAAATGTGGGATATTTGATGTGAATTGGGCTTGTAGATAGTTTTTCCTTTTTTCTTCATTTTACTTGTACAATTATTGCCAGAGCAGTACTTGCATATGGTGTGCTGCCGGGAACATCGATTCGGGGACTTAGGCCATGGCACAAAGCTCTCGGCAACGCTACATCAGATACTAGACTAACTTTATAGTCCGTCATGGTGTTGTGATGAATATTAGGCGGTTATGAATAGGGATCCATCGTAGGTATTTGTTTGTTACCCTGCTTTGGCGAAATCGATTTCGTGCTTGCCATGAGAAACTGGATTAACGTACCCCACCGCGAGTCAAACCCCACGGTAACACGAAAAAAACACACAGAGTTGTATTCAGAAATCCGGTTTATGCTCTCCACTAGTCTATCCGTATGCGGCTGTTTCGTGTTACTTTGTGTTTCGACTCGCCGTGGGGTAGTGACGGATCGCCTCCGGGTACGGGCGTTCTCTGGTGGGTATTTAGCAGGAAGGTTTATCGATATCACAATAGACCGAAGATCGAAAGGAAAATAAAAATAAAAAGAAGCATCCGATCGGGGTCCTATTCACAGAACAATCCCGGATTTCCTCGTCCTCCCTTGTGCATGTCCCCAGAGCCGCCCATTTATCTAACAAACATTAAGTTACTCCCCCCTAGCCATGACAAAACAACCGCGCAAGTTTGAGAATATCAAAGCACGCTAGGTCTTTCCCAACGGCTCCCCCGACAGTACGTTACTCGAGTAGTAGTCAGCTTTATCCACTTACTCGAGTGCCCTTTGCTGGCTTGGCAGAGCAAGCACCGCCGAGATGATACTTACTTTTTTTCTGGCCTGGTAGGGGAGAATATGCTAGGATGATACTTGCTGCTTTTCTGATTCGGTGGGGGCGAATATGTCGAGATGATACCTACTTTGTTTCTGGCCTGGTAGGGGCGAACATGTCGGGATGATACTTACTTCTTTTCTTATTCGGTAGGGGCGAGCATGTCGAGATGATATGATACAAACCTTTGAGTATAATATCATCCAGTGTGTTGGGTCCTGAGAGTCCTGAAAATCAGCATCACAGCCTTGCGCAACTACCTCCTCGTCGTAAACCCATTTCTAAACCTTGGCCCCCTACTATCGTTGCCCCATCCATGACTCGATGGGGTGTAGTTCATTACTCCAAATCACCTAGCAAAACCCGTACAAAAGCCACACCACCTGCCTCAGTTGTGTGATGGTTTTTACGGAGATGTACCGGGGGTTGTGGGTAAGTCTGGCGAACATCCACCACGTCAGTTACAACCACAGCGATTGAAATTTCAACTCAGTTGACTTGTCATATTTTTGGTTTTGACCAATCGAGATCCTTGGACCCCTCTTCACGACGGCTTCAAGTCTTTAGTTTAAGAGCGTCTTACTCTTACTCTAATTTCTTCCCTGGAAGATAGATTTATCTCTTCCATCTATTGTTTTATCACCTCCATCATCCGTCAACTGCCCCGTATCGTTAAAGATGGTTAAGCAAGGTCCTACTACGTTTTCCGCGACCAAGGTTGCAAAGGCGGGTTTGGTAGCTTCGGCTGCCTTATAAAAGATTATTGACTGGGAGAAAGAAGTATCCAAGTTGCGGCACCATGTTTCTGTCTTATCGAAGAGGAATCATTTGTTGCAGAAAGAGGCGGATGGTAGAAAGAAAGAGGAGGAGGAGGTGAGTTCTGAGGTGGCTTCGCCTGATAGGGTGGAGGAGCCTGAGCCACAAGTAGTGGCTGAGCCCTTGGAGCGGATGAGTGGCGAGATTGTGGCGGAGGGTGAAGAGGATGTTTGGGTGGCGCCTGTGGCGAAGCCGGCGGTGGCTGAGTCAAGAGTGGCATTGGAGGTTGATGAACCTGATGTGGCGTTGGTGAGGCTGCCGAAGGGTAAGAAGAGGAGGTTGACGGTTGGGAGTGATGGGAGTGGAGATGAGGAAGATACTGAAGTGATGACAGTGATTCCGGTGGTTGAAGAGGGGGATATGATGGTGGTTCCTTTGGGACCACCATCGGATGAGGTGGGGAGAAGGGGGGAGATGCCCGTTGGACCTAGGTTGAGGGATGGGCCTAGGGTCAGGGTGTCACAAATCGTGACTAAGCAAGGCAGATTTCACATGACTAATACTTATTAGTCATAAGGTATGTTGGTTTTCACACTATGACGTCACTTGACTCATAGTTCTCACATGACTATGCACTCGCAAGTCATTGTTATATTATGATTGGTTGATTGTTTTATGACTCACGATTGTGACGTCACATGATGTAATGACTTTTGCACATGACTCATATTATGAGTCATGGGTTTCACGCATGTGACTCGTTTGAGCACATGACTTGTTTTATGGGTTTTGATTTGTTAACGGAATGTTGCGCAATGACTCATATGAGTCATCGAGGAATTTCGCGCTATTACTCACTACGAGTCATAGAGGTTTATGTAGCATGGGGTGATGAGTCACCAGGGTTAGGGTTGTGAGAAGATGCCTATATAAGGCGCTTGGTTCCGACCAAGGGAAAGGACCACGCTTCTCGCAAACTTCTTCCCCCCCCCTACATTTCACATACAATCTCAACTCTACCCCGCTTTGCGTCCGGATCAAAACCCTCTCCCACTTTTCCTCACCCACTCGTCGCCATGGCGAATCCCCACAACCTTCCCCCAGGGAACGCGGCCTTCGGTAGGCTCTCGGCCCTTAACTCCCCCCTCCCGTCGCGCTCAGGAACTCCCTCGACCGATCACCCCATCGAGTTCATGATGAGGCAACTCGCTCAGGCGAGGAGTGCCCTCAGGCTCAGCAACCAAGACTTCCCGGACCTTAGCCCCGATGCGCAGGCCGGCACCCTTCCCATCGAATCCATCACGATCGTCCTCCTCTCCCAGCTTGTCCAGGGCCTGGTGACCGTCTCGCATGAACTGAGCGGGGTAAACCAGGCGGTCGCAACCATCTCCGAGGAAAACGAGAACCTCCGGGAGGAGCTCCATGACATCTCCTCGCAACTCGCCAACCTCCCCGCCACTCAAGAACAAACTGCCGCCCCGGGGATCGCCGATCTCCAAGCATCCATACGTGACCTGTCACATCGTGTGTCAGCCCCGACCCCTGCCCCCCTGGCTCAGG
>Ga0307509_10008195_pt1 | contig 13381 bp, 12 predicted proteins | sample 10_EM_MG_FD_202245 | JGI IMG/M metagenome (GOLD analysis project Ga0307509, IMG submission 202245) | Populus trichocarpa ectomycorrhiza microbial communities from riparian zone in the Pacific Northwest, United States - 10_EM | ecosystem: Host-associated > Plants > Roots > Unclassified | place...
TTGCCGTCGCGTGAAATCGACGCGACGTAGTTTCAAAGTCCGAAGATTACATAATGATTTTCTAGCGCGGTTTTGGGGGCGTGGTAAAAACAGGACTACAAGGAAAAGGAGGATGCGGGCTTTGAGTTGTCGTCGTGAGTGTAGTTTTGGTGTAGTTTCGCGTTGGTTTCGCGTTCATTAAAAAAACGTAGCACGTGCAGATTAAAATACGTAATTTACGGTACACATTTCGTAATTTACATTGGCCGAAAATCAGGAACGTATATTACTTAATTATTAGCACTCCGACTTAAATACGCAACCCTAGCGTTTCTATCCGAACTCAGAACTGTGCCAGTCTCCAGATGTCACTGACTACAGCTAGTTAGCTCTGAGTACCATCCAAATCTATGGCTTGACTAGATCAGATCGACCCCTCCTGAGTCTTGCTTCGCCTAGTACAAACGCCTCCGTCCAACCCTTTAATCCGTTGTCGACCGCTCTCATGCCTTTTGATCCATCATCGTGGGCACCTTCGACCCGCCGTCATCTTCGGAAAAGTTGAAGTCTCTCTGTGCTAAGGGACCGTATACTCACGTTGCTGCGGTTGTCCCGCGAATTGTTGTTGAATGAATTGCTAGCGCTATGTGCGCTGTCACCATCACCAGACGCCTCGTACTTGGCATATCGGTCTCCGTTCCCTCGCCTACATCCTCGCTTTACAACCCCGGTTCTAAAAGTGCTACGTCATTAACTGCACCGTCCTCTCAAGCACCTCGATCCTACAACGTCCTCCTCTTCTCCACACGATTGCCAACCATATCCGACGTCGTCCGCGCGCACAAATCCCCTTCGCTTCCCTCACTCTCAACTCGACCGGAACCCTTCTCGCTACCCCGTCTGATAAAGGGACCATGATCAAAGTTTGGATCATCCCGGACACGGAGAATCTGTATCAGTTGCGGGAGTATGCAAGGGGGGTTAGGAATTGGTCGATGAATTCTCATCTTGTGGGTAGCTTGTTGGCGATTAGTTCAGAGAGAGGGACGGTACGCGTTTTTCAGGTTGGGAAGTGGGAAGCAGGATAGCCGGGGGTCGGTGAATGCGCTTGGTAGTGCGAGTGGGAGTTCAAGTCTGATTGGTGGGGGGGGAGTGGTCCGCCCGAATCGGTGGATGGGGCGACGCAACGGTTGGACAGGGGTTATGATACGTTGCGTGACGAGAAAACCACCATGAAATGAAAACCTATTGTGCAGCAAACCACCTATCGCGCCCCCAAATCGACTCGCAAGCCTTGATCTCGGCCGTCTCCCCCGTGACTCGTTCAACGTATTTCGCGAGAGCAAAAATGGCCCTTTTCATAGATGTTGGATGATTTCGATGTAGGTATCCGAACCTGAATACTCTATAACGAGCAAAGTTGAGAATGTTGTGGGAGTACGCTGATTTTGGCAGAAGGAATAGAAGGTATTTTGAGCGAGAATCTTGGTCTCCACTTTCCTCTCTGAATTGGAAGGATCTGTCATTGAGAGACTGATTTTGTGGCATTTGATTGCGATGGCGAGTCCTGAGGTGCCAGTAGAAAGCTACCTGTCTCCGGTGGCTTCCCATCGGGAGATTTTGGTGGTGCCATTGGGAATGGTCTTCCATACGCGCACTGAGAGCGCGGGAGTGTTGGCTGAACCACGTAATGCACGAAACAGGTGGTTTAGAATGCCCAAAAAGTATTTTTAGACAAGCCAAAGCGGCGACAGCGTATCTCCGTTCGTCCAATGCCAGAGGATGATCAGAGTCTAGGAAATCTTCAAAGATTTTCCAATGATATGAGTGATGTGGAAAAGGATGATACGCGCTATATAAACCATGGGCGTCGTCGTCAGTGATTTTCAACCTTGAAGGTAATGGGAAAATACGCGTTCGCAGACAATCGGGCTTGCTAGGCGACAGAAAGGTAAGAAGCAAGGTCAACCGAGAGCTTGAATAGTATAGGTGAAGCTTAGATGTGAAGAAATCAAGAACCAGTGCAAGGCTCTTGTTGTAGATTTCATCAGCATCATCAATGGCCTGCTTTATGTGTTCAATACATTGGGTTACGTGAGCAAAAATAAAAGATAGGGCATACAAGAGTTTTAATAAACAACAGAAACTCTGGAACAAGGATAAATAAACTTTCTCCACGATATGTTGTAAAGCAAGAATCAGGGCGATGAAAGGGAAAGTTGAGTATCTCTTCACGAAGCTGTGAATATGCAGATGGCGGAGTATTTCCACAATGCCATGTTAGATTGTGGGCAGCGTAGGCAGAGTGACGAGTCTGACGACCATCATCGGATACTGAACCTACCAAGCAGGTATACAGCAGCTTCTTGTGAAGAAAACATGCAGACGTACATACATTGTTTGTTGTGTTGAAAGCAAAGGTGCATGCAAGTAGTGTGAATACTTGACATGTTGACATAAAACCCCTTTGAGCGAGCCGGATCCAGAAGGAAATCTCCGAGGGAAGCATGTAGAATATGAATAGGTGAATCAACATGGGAAATGCTGATGACCGATCTAAGGTCACCCAATAACGTCATAATATCTCCTGGGTTCAAAAGGAAAAAAACTTCTATATCTCCTGCATTCATCAGCGGGTACTGGTATAATGAAAGTAGCTGAAACCCGAGAATAAGGAGTACTGCCTCTCTGTCCTCAACACAGGTGAAAACATGGGTGTACAAAGCGTCGAGTTCCCCGAAAGGCATCTCGCGAGCATGACGCGGTGGTCGGATTCCGAGGATAACATTCAGACGGTCAGCGGGCTGATGGCGGATCGATGAGACATATTTCACCACGGTTGAGGCGTATATGAATTGCCCTGAGGATTTTTTGACAAGTGCATCGAGTACATCAATGGAAGGCCATGAATGTTCTAGGTAGTGCCTTGTGGGGTGAGTGTCTCTAATTTGCCTAAAATTATCAGCCAGAAAAAGACGTATATCATCGTCAGGTTTATAGGTGTCGTCCAAGGCCAGTGTGGTATGAAATTCGGGAAGAGATCCGGTATTGAAAGAATGGGTGAGATGACGCTCTGGTCGGCTGGCGATAAAGACGAGGAATGGGAGGCGATAATGGTGAAAGAGTCGTGAGATAACTTCAAGGATGCTACACTGCGCGGCGGGATTGTCGCATTCATCAAGACCATCAATGATAATAAGACGTCGCGAGGTCGGTGCATTGAAATATCCCAGCTCAAGTGGGTCATGCAAAGGGTCGACAACGAGGGCAACGACTTGGGCTTCCATAGATCTATTGAAGATGAGAGGATCCCGCTCAATGGCGGCAACAATCTTGTCTCGCGTCCCGGGAATGTTGATCGCGATCTGGTAGGCAATTGTCGTGATAAAGGATTTGGAGTTATTGCGTGTGGGATCGGATCGAGAGAAGAAGAATGTGGCGAGCAGGAGGTTCTCTAGATCGCAACGCTCTGCGATGTTATGCGCGATGGCGGTCTTGCCAGCTCCAGCGGGTCCGTAGAACCAAAGAATAACAGCGTGCTGATCATCCTCCCCAAGTCCAAGGATCCAGTTCATGATTTTGTTGATGACAGCCGTTCGGGTGTTGGGATGGCACTTGGGGGGGTCGAATGAGTCTCCCGCGTTGTGAAATGCGCTGGTTGCGACTGCTTGTTGGAGACGTTCAAACCCGCCTAAGGAACCGATACAAGGTTAGTTATTCATCTCACCTTGACACACCTCGTACCTGTTGTAGTCTGATTCATGTGAACATTGAAGGTCCCACCAGTAATAAGATTGTTTCTCGCCTCCGAAAACATGATTTTGCAGCAGATGGAAGTATGATGAGAACTTTGCAGTTGAGCATCGGATTTCGAGGCTGTGCTCTATCTGCATCTTATCTTTCCTGTCCGTGATCCGTGGTTCGGCAGACGCGGAGTTGACGGCCCCAGAAAGCTCCCGTTTGTGTCTATGCGATATTTGAGGGCCTCGAAAACAACTATTATTCCAATAGATATTGTTCGTTCTCCTTTCATTATAAGGAACCTCCTGGAAGTCGGTGGTGAAATGAACCACCCATGAACTCATCCATTTAATTGCCCTCCAGATTGCCAATTTAGGAGTTGATTCGTGTCTTGAACTGCCAGAGGAAATGATCACATTCCAAAAATTTCAAAGCTTCCCTTGGAAATTATCACTAAAATATTCTTCCGGCACCAACGAAACATGATGCGAAATTCATATCCCTTTTCCTTATTCAAACTGGGCAAGGCAAAGGATCGCGATACCGTAAGCAGCGATTTTGAGGCCACTTACTTAGTGACAAAATATTTCAATAACATATTCGGCCAGGTTGAATAAAAGAAGAGAACAGGGTGAATCCTCAGCTAATACAGGAAGGAAGGCCTTAAGGACCATAGACGGACAAGAAGATTTCTCGGCGTACTTAGCGGTAAAAGCTTTCAAAAAATGCAGTATTCGAGACCCAGTGAAAAAAGTGTGCAGTACCCTAGTAGAAAATTATAAAGGCCAAGTCACTCATGCCCCAGTAATTCTTCTCAAGTCGCCCATTTTGTAGGGTCCAACACAAACATACGCTCCAAGCAATCCATAACTCATTAGGATTTGGGAAGGCATCCTGCCTGTGGAACAGGTGCTTGAGGGATATGGCTCCTCAACGACTCTGAAAACTTCAACCATCCTTTTAAATTCAGTGTCCATCGAATTTGGAATTTGGTTAGCCAAAAAAAAAAACACTTTTGGTATGTACCGCGGACTAATGATAATTGATTGAATAACACGTCCCTGAATTTGCCTTGTAATATTCCTTTTGGTAATACCGAATGTAAGAGCGTGGAGATATGGAACGCTTTGACATCTCGTCTAAAGAAAGGTGGACGAAGGACCGAAGGTATGACACAATCTTATCTTATCTTCGACACCAAGTAGAGTAACGCGGAGTTCAACGTGATCGCCAAACCAGACCCACGTGCTACTCTTTGTTTGTTGCGATGCGCATTGCGTTTCGCCCAGTCTACATACTTATTCCTACTCTATCGATGCCACTTACTGCAGCTAACTCCGAGGGTCATCCAAATCTGTGGCTTGGCTAGATTGACCCCTCCTGAGTTTTGTTTCGCCGAGTGCAATCGCCCCCGTCGACTGCCTCCGTCATGGCCTTTATAACGTCGTCACACCCTCCATGCCCTTTGATCCATCATCGAGAATGGATACCTTTGCCTTGCCACCATCTTTGGAGAAGTTGAAGTGTCGTTGTGCTAAGGCACCGTGCACCCACGTGGCTGCGGGGTCATGTAGCAACAAAATGTGCAAGTGACACGTCAGAAATACCCTGTCGTCTCTGTCTTGTGTTGTCCACCTCTATTCCCGTGAATCATTGTTGAATACATTGCTAGCTATATGTGCTCTGTCACCATCAGCAGACACCTCGTACTTGGTGTATCGGTCTCCCGTTCCCTCGCCTCCATCCTCGCTTACCAACCCCAGTTCTCGAAGTGCTACATCATCACCTGCACCCCCCTCTGTCTCACCCGGCGCCTCATTCTCCTCCCGTCAAGCATCTCAATCCTACAACGCCCTCTTCTTCTCCACAAGCTTGCCGACCGTATCCAACGTCGTCAGCGCACACAAATCCCCTTCGCCTCCCTCACTCTCAACTCGACTGGAGCCCTTCTCCCTACCTCGTGTGAGAAAGGGACCGTGATCAAAGTATGGAGCATCCCGGGCACGGAGAAGCTCTATAAGTTGCGGAGGTATGCAAGGGAGGTTAGGAATTGGTTGATGAATTCTCATCTTGTGGGTAGCTTGTTGGCGGTTAGTTCAGAGAGGGGGACGGTGCGCGTTTTTAGGTTCGGAAGTGGGAAGCAGGGTAGCCGGGGGTCGGTGAATGCGCTTGGTAGTGCAAGTGCGAGTTCGGGTCCGACTGGTGGGGGGAGTAGTCCGCCGGAATCGGTGGACGGGGCGGCACAACGGGTTTTGTTGACGAGAAGAGGGCGAGCGCTTCGTGCGTTCTCTTAATTATTCCCCATGCTCATTCATCTCGGCTTTTTCTAACCTCTTTTTGCGAAGAGAGTCCTTTCAGTTAACCAAATCATTAACACATTCCATGGATGGGTATCGACGCCCGCGGAACCCAAAACACGAGGCTTTATTATGTCGTCGTTATCGAAGTGTTGGTAAACTCACATTCATATATATGTCCTTCTGCAACTCCGTTCCCTCTTCGACGCCTTTGACATCTTTGACTCCGCCCCACAGTATCTCAAACAACACACCTTCGGTCTGAGAGGACCCTGTTTACCATCGCCAAATAAAATTGTTGGGAACCCAAAAAATATTTTTTGGAAGTCGTTTCGGGGGCACAGACATGGGTGGGAGCTTCCAGGGACGTGGTCGTTGATAACTTGATATGGAGAATCCCATGTCATGATTACTGCACTCACCAATTCGTACACCAAAATTGGGATTCTTGGACGTTTCTGGGACCCATTCTGGCAACGATACTCGGAGCCGAGGGCATAAATTCGCCCCATCTCTTCACCGACTAGGGTTTAGCTGTCATGGATATATGCATACTCGTTAGCGCGGAACAAGGCCGACGTACCCCATCACATCTACTTGACGAAGAGAACTGCCATTGCCGATGGACCGCCACATACAAAAACTTAAAACTAGTCGCCATGTCTCGATGAGGTTCTGCGTTTGCGCTCTAGGGAGCGGGAGGAATAGTCTATTCGATTAGTCTGTACCTACCAAGATTCCGATTTCCTGAACCGGTGCCTGGCTGAACTGTGAGCTCATATATACCGACTTGCTTGGTCGGTTTGACTTCCATCCCTGTACCCTATCATCACACATCTGCAATTGCAGTAGCGCGCCTTATATTCCAACACTCTGGCGTTAACTGAAACAGCGAACATACCCGTATGTCCTCCTCCCTTCCTCATGCCGATTTGAGGGAAAAGATAACTGGGCGACGAGACGAACATGGAACGGCAGCTCGAATATAAAAAGTACGTCAATCCTCTTTCCAAAGGTGCTTAGAACCCACCACTGACCAGCACCAGAAAAGTCCTAACTGCCGCTTGCCGCCCTCTACCCTAGTTCGAACTTGGAAAGCAAAGGAGTACGATACCGAAACTGACTACCACGACTAAACCCTGCTACACACATATACACTACGGGGAATGTAACCATCATGAAATGAAAACCTATTGTGCAGCAAACCACCGATCGCGCCCCCAAATCGACTCGCAAGCCCTGACCTCAGCCGTCTCCCCCGTGACTCGTTCAATGTATTGCGCGAGGGAAAAAATGGCCTTTTTCATATATGTTGGATGGTTTCGATGTAGGTATCCGAACCTGAACACTCTATAACGAGCGAAGTTGAGAATGTTTGGGGAATACCCAGATTTTGGCAGAAGGAATAGAAGGTGGTTTGAGACAGAATTTTGAACTGTACTTTTCCGAATGAATTGCAAGTATTTGTCGGGGAGAGACTGATCTTGTGGCTTCGGACTGCGGTGGCGAGTCCTGAGGTGCCAGTAGAAGGCTACTTGTCTCTGGTAGCTTCCCACCGGGAGATCTTTGTGGCGCCATTGGGAATGGTCTTCCATACGCGCACTGAGAGCTCGGGAGTGTTGGCTGAACCATGTAATGCACAAAACAGGTGGTTGAGAATGCCCAAAAAGGATTTTTAGACAAGGCAAAACGGCGACAGCGTATCTTCGTTCGTCCAATGCCAGAGGATGATCGGAGTTTAGGAAATCTTGAAAGATTTTCCGATACGAGTCTGGACAATTATCACTTGTGCTATATAAACCAAGGGCGTCGTCATCAGTGATTTTCAACCTTGAAGACAACGTAATAACATCTGTTTGCAAATACTGGGGATCGCTATCCGACATTAAGGTAAGAAGCAAAGTCAAACGAGAGCTTGAATAGTATAGGTGAAGCTTAGATGCGAAGAAATCGAGAACGAGTGCAAGGTTCTTGTCGTAGATTTCATCGGCATCATCAATGGCCTGTTCTGTGTGTTCAATACATTGGGTTATGCAAGTAAAATAAAATAGGGCGCACAAGATTTTTAATAAACGATAGAAACTCTGGTACAAGTTTGAGTAAACTGGTTCCAAGTGAAGTTCTAAAAAAAGAATTGGGCCGATCAAAGGGGAAGTTGAGTATTTCTTCACGGAGCTGTGGATATGCAGATGGCGGAGTATTTTCACAATGCCATATTAGATTGTGGGCAGCATAATTTAGGTGATGAACACCAACTTCGGATCCCAAATCTATCAAGCAGGTATATAGCAGCTGTTTTCAATGAAAAATATGTGGACATACATTGTTTGTTGTGTTGAAAGCAAAGGTGCATGCAGGTGGTGTGAATACTTGAAAGATCGATATAAAACTCTTTTGAACAAGATGGATCAAGAAGAAAATCTTCGAGGGAAGCATGTAGAATACGAATAGGTGAAACGACATTGGAAATGCTGATGACCGAGCTAAAGTCACTAACGAGCATCTCGAGATCTCCTTGGCTCAGAAGAAAAAAAATGTTCCAAATCTAGTGCATCCATCCACCTGAGCCGGGTTGATGAAAGCAGATGAAACCCAAGAATGACAAGTACTGTTTCTATCTCCTCAACAGAGCTGAAAATATGCGTGTATAACGCATCGAGTTCCCCGAAAGGTATCTCGCGAGCATGACGCGGTGGTCGGATTCCGAGGACGACGTTCAGGCGGTCGGCTGGTTGATGGCGAATCGATGAAACGTATTTTACCACAGTCGATGCATAGATGAATTGCCCAGAGGATTTTTCGACAAGTCCATCGAGTACATCCAACGAAGGCCACGAAGGGTCCAAGTAGTGTCGCATGGGATGAGATTCTTTAATCTGCATAAAGTTATCAGCCAGAAAAAGACGTATGTCATTGTCAGGTTGGTAGGTGTCATCCAACGCAAGTGTTGTATGGAATTCTGGAAGAGGTCCAGTGTTGAAAGTATGGAGAAGATGACGCTCTGGTCGGCTGGCGATAAAGATGAGAAAGGGAAGGCGATAATGGTGAAAGAGACGTGAGATGACTTGAAGGATGTTGCACTGCGCGGCAGAATCGTTGCATTCGTCAAGGCCGTCAATGACAATAAGACGTCGCGAGGTCGGTGCATCCAAATATCCCTGCTTAAGTGGGTCATGTAGAGGGTCGACAATGAGGGCAACGACTTGAGCTTCCATAGATCGAGCGAAGATGAGAGGATCCCGCTCAATGGCGGCAACTATCTTCTCTTGCGTCCCAGGGATATTGATCGTGATCTGGTAGGCAATTGTAGTGATAAGTGATTTGGAGTTATTGCGTGCGGGATCCGAACGAGAGAAGAAGAAACTGGCGAGAAGGATGTTCTCGAAATCGCAACGTTGTGCGATGTTATTGGCGATGGCCGACTTGCCAGCTCCAGCAGGCCCATAGAACCAAAGAATGACGGCGTTCCGGTCATCCTCCCCAAGGATCCAATTCATAATTTTGTTGATGACAGCGGTTCGGGTGTTTGGGTGGCATTTCGGGGGGTCGAATGTGTCTCCAGCGTTGTGAAATGCGCTCGTCGCTACTGCTTGCTGAAGACGGTCAAATCCGCCTAAGTAGCCGATATAAGGTTAGTTACTTATCTCCCCATGATAAACCTCACCTATTGTGTTTCCAAACATTTGAACAGTGAAGGCACCACCGCTGATCTGAAAGTTTCTCGCTTCTGAGAACATGTTTTCGGAGTAGATGGAAGTACGAAGGGAACCTTTTGCGAGTCGTATTTTCGGGGCTGTGCTCTATCTGCATCTTATCGCTCCTCTCCGTGATCCGTGGCTCGGCCACACAGGGCTTTCCCACCACTGCTACGTTCTACGATCTTTCAATGGCGAGGCTTTACGAATCATTTCCATGGGTGCTAATCATACTCAGTTAGATTCTAATTGAGTATGACTGCCCCATTCTAGATGCAGACATTCAAAGCCCGAATCCCCCCCCTACGTTTGTGCGGAAATGAAATAAATTATATCCAGCCACTTGAAATAAAAGAAGAGGAAATGGTAGGTTCTCAGATAATGCAGGAGGAAAGGACCATATACGGACGAGACCATTTCTCAGCGTACTTCACAGTGCAAGTTTTCAAACAAATGTGGTAATTTAAGACCCGCCGCAGGACAAACCCTGCATTGTATGTGCAGATTCTCGTGTTTTCTCACTTCTCCCCTGCCCGAGAACCTGTGTTGCATCAAACCTTTTGTTTACTGGTTCACCAGCTTGCTTTCACAACACAATCTTCTCTTCGGCGAGAAACCCTGGAATTGATTATGTCATCATTCACGAAGATCAGTTGCCCGCTCAACTCATCCAAACCCTTCCATCATTCGTATTTGTTCTTGGCTCTTCGCGGTATCGACACCTTTCGTATTCCATTTCCAGATTGTCATTTCATAGAACACGCCTTGCGCAGCTCAGCCATTTCCAACGAGAACGCATACTACCTAGGCAACCTGCGGACGAGAGTGAGACTGCACAGTTCACCATGACTCGAATTTGTGAGTCCATGGTACAGTAATTGGAGGAGCGGATGGGCGGTCTAATTTTCCACACTTCTTAGACCACGACCACCAACATCGGAACATATAAAAACCCCCGACTGTGCACAAGACTCTTGCCACGTCGTATTCCCTCCGATTGTTGAACGATCTTTCTCGTCGACCGCATTGTGTCTTGAAAAGGTGAAATTTTCGACAACGCAAATCAGACAAAATTTGGCCGTTTTCGAGGTTCTCAAACCAACGCCGTCATCGTCGTCCATTTCTCATCCGATGAGCTCAGAGTTTCCATTACCGGTCTACGAGACGCATCGCCCTACGACAGGAACGTACAGCCCAGAATACTCGGCACACGTCGCGTCGCCTGTAGCTCTTTCTGCCAAAAAATTCCAAACTCGTCAACTGAGCCACGATCGATGGCTCAGAGGTCAACGCATGAGCTGGTGACGGACGGAGCTACGAAATATCAAATTGTGGTACGACAAGTTCTTCAACATTGGCGAGGTTCCTTGGACTTCAGTGCGTTTCTTTGTGCTTTCTTTTGTTCAGGATGTCGATCTAAAGTATATATAACCCTAGTGGGCATCTTTTGAAGCGCACACGGCGGCATCTTACATCCTCTCTCTCAAATTGAACGCATGTATCATATCCAATCCTAAACCAGCTCGTCGTGGCCCCCAAGCATTCCATGGGCGCTATGGATCCATCAGTACAGTCGCAGGGCATGAGCCACGCACAAGCTTGCGAAAGCTGAGCCAGAACGTACCTCCCAAATCTAGCAAAAGAAGAAATGGCGCGGGAGTTCTGGGACAAGAACTGGACCACGACCGCCGAGGTATATTTATTTTCTGTCTCCCTTCTTTCTTTTTCTTATTCCCGCATTTTAGCTTTGTGACGACAATTTCAAAGAACACATCCTCGGTCACCCGAACAGACCGGGCTTTACCTGCACGGACTAGATATTCGTTCGCGGCATTTCATCACCGAGGATGGGGAAGTCGTGGACGACTTTGCGGAGCATTGAGCGTTTATACAGACGCCTTGGACCACCGTGGACGCGATCAAGGACGTGAAGATGTTTAACGACGAATGCACAGCGCGAAGCAAGTGGAAGGGCGAGCCAGTCTCGAAGGGTTTGTCGTCCGAACGCGTGCCTCCGAACGGGAAAGGTCGGCCAGTTGGCGAGAAGGGGACCGAGACAGACTTTTCGCGACCGCCGTACGAAGCCAACAGTACCCGTTGACATCCCTGGATGTGGTACGCTCTTCGTTATTCCTTCATCGCCCATACACTAACCCGGTTACCAGGAAACACCGCCGTTTCTGGCGCACTCGCTCACACCTTTGGGTTCTGACACACAGAGAGCGACGACGTCCAAGTGAAGAAACCAGCTACAGTACTCACCAAAGCTACTAGAGAAAAAGGACGTCGTCATTGCAGACAAGTTCGTCTCACCTTCTCTTGTTCCATTATCATTTTCCTTATACTTAGACTTACCTGTTCCTTGGTAGAAACAAACACCCGAAACAGCAAGTCCGCAACGCAGTCGAGACCGTTCTGTACGCCTCCTCACACTGAACTGGAGTGTAGTCGACAAGCCACCTGCCATCGTACATCGGATTTGTTCAGATGGAGTTACCCAACATGGCGACAGCCAGCAAACATTACGCGTCGAGACTTCTCCAGATTCTTCCTCTGTGGCAGCAGCGACAACGAAGCACGAGGATATTCTTTGGATGTTCCTCAACACTTTCAAGGAGCTAGCTGATGGCGAAGTGGATGAGGTGCTCGACACATCGCTGGAGAGCGATTTGGAAACGGCCGTACGGCAGGCCATCACAGCATGCGTTGAGATCATCGGGGTACCACAGCTAAAGCGCAAGCACGGTACTACGCCCTCTTGCCTTAAGTCGACATCTCCTCTCTTCTTGAACATCACCTCTCAAGCGACACGGTGCCCGAGGCGGTCAAGGGGTTCTGGACCCACCTTAAATCAGAGAAACGCCTGGTGAAGATACCCTATGTGACGATCGTGCACGGGAATAGCCTTTCAGCCAGTTCGAACGATGTGGACAATAAGGAGCTCTGAGGATGCTGTGAGGGGCTGTATGCTATGCCTTATTCCCAGTTTTTTTTTTCGTGGTAAACGGGGGAGTGTGTTGCGATCCGGTAGAAGGGGTTATGGCGCTGGCGGTTGAGGATTTCGGGTTGATGTTGCACAGACGAGGGATGGGGAGGCTCAAGAGGGGAAGATGTTTGTGTCGACGCTCCCAGGTCGTAGGACTTGGCGGAGACCCTTGGGAATGGTCAGATATGTTGCAACCGCCTCTTGGCCTTCTGTGAGATTGAATGATCGCACGAATCTATTATCTAAGCAGCTTAACATTTAAATTGTCAAGGAACCCGATCGATCTAGGGCTGCGGAGTACGTTTTGGGGGAAAGAAGGATTATGTAGCGGGATGTTGAAACTTACTCATGCGATGTTTTTGGCAAATTTTTGCAGAATTTAGCTCTCCAAGTACTACCCCTGCAGTTCAATCGACGTGTTTGAGAGAGGCGCAGTAAGTACAATGTAAATACGACGCTTTGCAAATTGCCTCATGGCCTCCGCCGTGAAGCATGCTGATGTCAATACCGTTACGTCAATACATCCAAACCAAAAATGGACCAGCCTGAATTTTATGCGATTATACCACCATCACTTCACTGCCGTACCACCGCCGTATCACCATGTCAAACCTCGTACTCCCAAACTTCGACTGGGCGCTTTCTGCCACGATCAAGGCTGTCAAGTCACAGGCCAAGGCTGC
>Ga0307509_10008196_pt1 | contig 13379 bp, 9 predicted proteins | sample 10_EM_MG_FD_202245 | JGI IMG/M metagenome (GOLD analysis project Ga0307509, IMG submission 202245) | Populus trichocarpa ectomycorrhiza microbial communities from riparian zone in the Pacific Northwest, United States - 10_EM | ecosystem: Host-associated > Plants > Roots > Unclassified | place...
GCCCGGACGAAACGAGCCCGGGCGGAAGCACCCAGAACTGGAGTTTACGTTATAAGCGCCTGGAACGTCCGGGGGACGGGGCGAACAGGATGCAACAGGGCGCAGGGCAGTTTTTTTGCTGATGTACCTTGATCGGGATATGCTATTTCAAAACAGGTACTTGATCTTGACACGGGAACATGAGCACCCAACTCTACAGACATTGCACGTTCCAAGCCCTCCAGAACCTGCTCTTAAACTGGATTGAGAATGAATGAATGCCTCCCTGCTCTAATTCTCTTTTCACTATTTTCATAATCATCTGTAACAATCCTAACCAGTATATCAGCAAAAGAATATGCTGTGTCAGGAGCATTGCTCTTGCGTCCTGACTGCTGGTTGCGACTCAGCGTCCTTTGCATCCTGTGCGTCCGGTAATTGGACACCAGAGAAGGTTGTATCCTGTAACCTGGTACCACATTAGGTTGTGTCCTGTGCATCTGGACTGCATCTGGCGGCTAGGTAATGTAGCACCTTCTGTCCTGACACATGCAACCAAGAAACTCCACATTCCATGTTTCCAGATTCATTTCTCAAAATCATCGCACATAATGATTTATGACTAACTAATGCTCACTGCAGGGGCACCCCTGAGTATTTCTTGGTGTAGTTCATGGTTGTTTCTCGGCACTTAGCCTCAAATGCGACACAACAAATTCTTCTTTCACTATCACCACACTCAATATCCATATTCCCTGGCACCCAGTAGAATACTCCACTCCTAGCATTGAACCAATGCAGAATTTAACACCAGGAGGTTGTTGGGCTTGATGCCAGCTATACACTGGTATAAGGTAAATCTCTGGCACATTAATAGTCATGAAATCACTATCTACTCTGGGGTGGGGTTCATACGACGACTGAGAGGGATGTGGCAATCCCAGGACTGAATGGCAGATTCTTCCACAATTACAAGACCGATTTTGGATCTGTAACCTGGACGTCATTGGGCTCGACACCAGCTACGTGCCAGTATAAGGTATGTCCCTGGTACACCAGTATCCATGGAGTTCGCCCTCCCCCTGAGAGTGGTCTTTTGTCACTACTAATCCTGAACTCGATGGCAACATCCTCTACAACCGGTGAACCGATTCTGAATCCGTAAACTGGACATCGCTGAGCTCGACGCCAGCTACACACTGGTATAAAGGGCGTTGATGTTGCACCAATACCCATGAAATAACTATTGATTCAGGGGGGGGGGTCATGTAACGACCGTACGATAGGTAGCTACAATAACTACCAGCTTAGCCCAAATGGTATACCAAAAGGTAGTCAAAGGGGGTATGGTCTGGTATATTAGTATACAAAAATGCTGGTTCGCCTAAAGGCAAGGCCTAGGGAACAGTGGAGTGGCCTTAGGCACGCATTAAGGCAGGGTAACCTTTCGGGAGAACATTGGCATAAGACCAAGACAATTATGGGAATGTTATACAGATCTCCGAGACGACTTCTGTGGTCGACTGGAGGACTTCCTGAGCGGTTAATGGCATAAGAGGGCAAAGTTACCCTACCTTGGGAATTTGGTTATTATGCCCATGGGTTCTAGTTACCCTACTGAGGAACCCAAGTTACCCCACCTTTGCCGGCAAAGTCATCCTAGAACTTAGAGGTTGATTGCCTCACATTCTATTGTCTCTTAGATGTTCTTTGGCGCACAGGCATCTGCGCAGGGAGGCTCCACGACTGTGTAAGGGTGGCCTGAACATACTAGTGAACTTGGATGGGTTTAGCTAACACCTCCCTCTGGCCCCAGCGTTGGGACGGCACGTCATAGGCAGACGGCTGCGTAGTTGCTCATTTGCTAGTTAAAGGAGGTCATTAGAGCAGCTGCCGTAAGACCGTATAAGTCGTCGCCGTCCGACCGACTGAATGTCGTTCGCAAGATATATAAGGGGAGTATGGGTAACCGCCAAAATGGAGGTCGCCCATATATGGTCTCTCCGGCACCTAGGAGTCTATCTTAGCCTACGGGTAGTAGGGTAGTCTTCATAGTGGTACTTAGGTAGTCCAGGGAGGCCAGGGAGCTTGCAGGACAAATACCTCAGTAACCAACCGGGACCTTCTCCCCTTGAGTTGTAGCATTACTATGGGTTGTTATTGGACTCGAGAGGTATGAGTCTTATCACGGTAGAGTATGTCCTGAGAGGCTGGCTATGGGTAGCGCCCACTTAGCCAACCATCGGCTACATCTCTCCGGGGGAGCTTGCATGTCAATTAATCACATTGGATAGTCGTATAAATTAAATGAGGGACTGCATAGCTTGTATAGAAGAAACTACCACTGGGCCAGTGAGTCCACCACCTAGGTATTGACTCCGGTTGTTGTCATAACAGTTAGCCACTTGTATGACTTCGATAGGAAGAGTTTTTCCACCTGGGGTTGTATTGGAGATGCATTGCAGAAACTCATATCCTATTGATGGAGTTAAGTGTACCCGAGTTGGTCCGACACTTCTGGCAGGATAAATCCTGATGGAGGGTAGACCTCAGACAGACCCTGAGCAGGACAGGGTGCTCGCACAAGGTCGGAAGTCGTGGTGAATGTCAAAGGCTTAAATCTGATATCCACTTAAGTTTAAGCGTCTGGCATTCTACTGCGACAACCAACCTTTCCTCGAGAGAACTAAATTGAGTGAAGCTTCGAGCTTAACTATATTAAGTTTTACTGTTGATTCTTCTGAATTATTTGACATCATCTTTATCTTCTACTTTGAGTGTTTGGCGCGGTCGCAACCTTAGAGTTCACCTCTTACAGGGTGCCCCCGGTACTGGTCATGAGACGGCTCAGAGGGAATGCTTGCGATCCATAGCTCAATAGCAGGTTCCTCCACAACCGTGGAACCGATTCTGAATCAGTTACCTGGAGCTCGCCTAGCTCGATGCCAGTTACACACCGGTATTCAGGATGTCACTGTCATACCAATACTCATGAAATCACTATCTATGCTGGTGGCGGGGTCCTGCGAAGCCAGAGAGGGGATGCTGGCGATCTGAGGACTCAATTGCAGATTCCCCCACAGCTGCTTTAGGGATTTTGAATTGGTCACCTAGACGTCACTGTGCTCGGCACTAGCGACACGCTGGTATAAAGAGCCTTGTGAGGCGGTAGTTTCCCATCGAGCTATATGCTTCTGGGGGGGTGGAAGAGGGTGGTGGAAATGGATGGTGGAAAGGGGTAGTGGCTGAAATAAGCTCTATATTAGAAGAATAGAAGACTAGAAGTAGTAAATTTAATACATTTTCATACTGTGAAATATATTGTAACCCAGGTGACCAGGGTCAGAAACAGGTAAAGGGGTAACCCTTCGTGTATCTCCAGAAGTCTTGGTAGTACATCCAGAGCATTAGGTGTGGGCCTCAGGCGTCCTGAGATTAGGTGCTGCATCAGGTTGCATCCCTCGATTAGGTGCTGCGTCAAGTTGTGTCCTGATTCCTGATTGACGTGCTGTCCATCAGGGGCATCAGATGCACAGGATGTACAGGACGCAAGCTATTATTTTTATTGAGGTAGGTGTTAAAGTGCAACAGGGCACAACTTGCTTACATTTGTCTTGAGACTATCGTATAGTCTTCGTACAGGATCTTTTCACATCTGGGATAAAGATATCGGAGTGTCTTCTTGCAAGACTATCTTGTAGTCTCTTGGTTTGTAGTTAGACTATCTTTTAGTATTCATTCTTGATCTTTTGTCTACTGCAACAAAGATGTCGGAGGTTTCTTATCTTACAAGGTCGACATTTCTCTGACACAAAAAGCTAGGTTACTTGCATACAAGCAAGTAGTAAAGGTAAAAAGTTTGTATTGAAAGTATAGTGTAAGAACGTACTTAGATGTTCTTTACTTCTTTACTACTTTGTTATATTGGAAGTGTTACCAAGTCCCCTTTGGGTATGCTATAACACTCCCCCCTACTATGACTATTCTTAGGCACACTACCAAGTCCTCTTTAGGTACACTATAGTGCCCGCCATAGCAGAAGCATGATTGAATAACTTTGCTAGCACAAGGATTCAAACTCGGCACCTTGTACCCAAAGAGCAAAACTATACCAACTAAACCACCAATCATAACATAACGATGACACACAACTGCGAGAAATGTGAGTACTATGAGTCAACTGACCACCTAGCATGAAACATAAACATACCTTATGACTAATAGGTTATTAGTCATGTGAAAACAATTTTGCTTAGTCACAATTTGTGACATTAGCTCCCCTCTCCTCTAGCATTGGTTCCACAATGCTAAACTTCCAAGTCTAACAACATGTGTCGAGCTCGCCTGACATCGCTTCTGAGAATTTTGTATTTCTCAACACTTCCGCGTAGTGTCCTCATTTCAGCGTCAGCTTTACTAAACATGAAAGCTAAGCTCGCACTCGTTCTCCATGGTTTCCAACCGTTGTTTCGAGGTCGGTATTCGTTTGGTAGTTCTTGTCCCTTTCCTCCAACAATTCTTTGATTTGTCATTAGAGGGCTGATATATCTGGCTTTGTTGTATCGCGCTCCTCGAGCTAAGGATGTGTCCTTGCATCTTTTGCCCATCCTCTCAATTGTTTTTCCCAGGGTAATAGCCTCCTAGAGTAGTGGTGGTTTCTTGCTTTTTCCTCACAGTGTGTTTGACACCTGTCTCGATAACATCTTCTCCAATCTGTCTGAGTATGTGCTTCCTTCTTTTTCTGATATACCGCGCTTGTTGTCCTAGGGCCAGTGGGTAGCACTCTGTTGAACCCAGATGATCCTCTTGCAGGTTGTGGCCTGTTGAAAATCTGTTCCTATTGGGAGGGACCAGGAGGTAATTGTTTTCGGGGTTGTGGTTGAGGAAAGTTGGTACTTTCCTTGTCCCTCAAGTGTACTTGGGATGCATCATCGCTGCAAGCTGTCGAATACATTGCTTCGTGTCCAGTTTCTGGTTCTGGGGTTGGAGTATGAAGAGAACCTTGTTCTGAACTGGTTGGTATTGGTGCTTACGAGACTATTACTCAAGTCTCTCAGTTCACCTGTTTTTTGAATTCTATCTTAATAGGGCTTCCCGGGGTGCCAATTGTGGAATCGGTTCCTTGCCTAGTTTGCATATTCAAAGTTTGAGGCTGGTTACCAGACACTATCGTGTTCAGGAGAATAACTGGTCCACTTTGCTTGCTACTGAAGTTTTGCATAGTAGAGTCTCGAGTCGATTATTTCTTCGAGTTTGTATACTTGTTCCCCTTCGAGAATAATAGGCAGAGGAGGTTCCTGTACTTGTAACGGTAGTCTGTTGTCTACATCTAGTTCTAGGAGCGAGATGTGGATTGTTATGTGTATTTCCATTGAGGGTGGTAAGTCAAGTTTATAAGTGCTAGATCCAATCTTTGCCAAGATCCTAAATGGTTCTATTTTATTGTAGTCTAATTTCTTGCAATGTCTTGTAGTTTGTACCTTTCATGGTAGTAACCAGATCATGTGACCTGATTTGAGATTCAGATCGGGCTTTCATTTTTGATTGTACTATTCTTTTTGTCTTATCTGGGCTTGTGATATTTCCGCTTGTAGTACATTATGTAGTTGCCTCATTTCTTACAGTAGTGTGATTTTTTCTTGCATTAGGTGTCCTATCGCTTCGTATTCGGCATTCGTTCCATAGTTCGCACAGAATGGTGTCTGCTTAATTGTCTCCTGATGTTTATTGTTATATGTGAACTCCACTATTGGTAAAAGTTCAGACCAATTTTCTTGTTAGTAATTAATGTATGCACAGAGGTATTGTTCTTATATTGCATTTGTTTGTTCCATTTGTCCATCTGTTTGCGGATGGAATGCTATACTTAACATAATCTTTCAATACCTAATATTTTTGTGGTTTCTTTTCATATGCCCGAGGTGGATAGAGTTCCTTGATCGGTCATGATATCATTCGGTAGCTCATGTAATCTGAATATCTCTTTGATAAAAGCTGTTGCAAAATGCTATATGTTCATATCCTTCTTGTATTATATAAAATGACTCATTTTATTCTGGCCCTTGATGACCAGTAGGATTGCATCATATTCTTCCGATTTTGGGAGGTCGCTATTGAAGTCAATGGATATCCATTTCCATGGCTATTCTGGTATCTTGTTTGTATTAGTCCATATAGTAGAGGTTGGACAACTTTCATTCTCTGGCAGATATTCACATATATTTTCCTTAAATTCCTCATGTGTGACCAATAATATCTTCTTGGTTTGAAGGAGCTCAATTGTTTTAGCTGTGCCTCGGTGTCCTGCGATAGGGTTATTGTGGTGCCAGCTTATAAGGTTGATTTGTAACCCCTTATCTTCCGGTATCCATTTCTTTGCTTGATACCATAGCATGTTATCCTTCCATTGACATAATCCAAGGGTGAATCCTTTTGTTTCCTTGATTCTTTGTTCATTGCTTTTCAGATCTCGTGTGATTGGACATCCACCACTGTCGCTTCTTCAAAATCTTTTTTTTCTTGGTTATTGAGTTCTGTAACTTCCATTACTTCAAAATACTATTCCCTTGGTAAGAGGATCCTCTCTCCTTGTCGGATGCATTCCTCATTGTTCTTGGTAGATTTCCCTCCTTCAGTTCCTTCAGTTCCTGGTTCGTATTCGATTTTGATGTTGTATGGACTCACTAACTCTATTCATCGGATCTGTCTTCCTATGAGCTTTTTTGTTGACATAAATAGTACCAAGTTCTGATAGTCCGTTATTTTAGTGATCTGATGTTTTGTGTTGGTGACATATCTTCTCTAGTATTCTAGAGCTTTGACAAGAGCTAGTCGTTCTTTGTTGTATATGTCATGGTTACATTCGGCCGTCATGGTATTTGATCTGTAGGCTACTGAGTGTACATCAGCAAAAATTATTACCTGCATCCTGTGCATCCTGTGCATCTGACGCTCTGGATGCTCAAAGCTTCAACCGCTACTCTGGATGTGGCGCCTGCATGACGTTACGTCCAGACGTCAACACCTTTCACTCGTCACATCCAAGTATTTTTTTATTTATTTAAATCATATGCATTTGTTTAAGGTACAAAGACAGCATTCTGCTTTAACGCTATGGCCAACAAAAACCCTATCCTCCTCACCCCAGGAAACATCCAAACCCCCAAGTCCCTCTGGTATGAGACCAACTGCACATCTCGCCCATCACCCAGCCAAATCCTATGAACATACACGTACATACGAAGGAAGTAGAAAGGAAAGAAGCAAGCAGGAAGGAGAGGAGAACCCTTAGCGACATCTGCAAAAAGCCAAGAGAAAACAAAAGGAATGTATGAACTCCTGACAAAGGAAAACTACGTCTGATAAGTGACGTGTATTAGCCTGAGCTAGGAAATGAATGTATGGACCTGCACACCGGAGCGATGCCGGGGGACGAAGCGGTGCCCGATGGCAGGATAGGACAGTGTATGGAGGCGACTCTCGTGAGGGGTCGCCGGAGGGTGTGCCAAAGCGGCATTAGCGACGGCCAGGAGGACGGGCGTAACTGAGGCGGCTTTTTGTATAGCGACCGAAGATCGACCGCGGGTGGACAGCAGTAAGGTGCCAGCTGATGGGGTGGGAAAAGGGGGGGGTGGATGTAGCTGTAACCGAGCAACGGGACGAAGACCAAGAGGGTAGAGAGAGGAGGATGTATGGAGGATGGTAATCCAAACACTTGAGACGACCGACTAGAGTAACCGCGGCCGATGCTTTTCCGAATGCAAAACGAGGATGAGGTGCTGAAGTTACTAACCGAAGCGTTCCCCGACAGGACCACATAACCGAGACGGAAAGGTACTTCGCAACGGGTTTGGAAAGCTCAGCGCCGACCGTGAGCGAAGGGGATGAAATGCCGACCGTGCAAAACCTAAGCGAGGTGCAAAGGAAGTGCGGGATAAGGGGGAGAACCGAACTTCATGAGCGGGAGTCAACGATGAACAGGAACAACAACCCCGTAGAGGAGGGGGTAAACCCCTAAGGGAGAGGAGGGGAGATAGCATCACTCCCCTAGGCAGAAGCCATCAAGAGGAAGAAGAGGGGGTGGTGGTGGCATCCCACGATGATTTCCCTGGTGTTGAGATTTCAATCGCCGGAGGTGTAGGGGAGATGGTTCGTGTCGTCACATCCAAGTACCATCCTGAATTATATAGACTGCGGCGCCCACGTCCTCAGGCCATTCATCGCTGAGTCTTGGGGTCCTGCTTACGTTTTATACAAAGCCCTCACGTCTGGATACAATCTGTTTCTTAGTTCTCACATCAGGATTGCTTCTGATGCTAGGTTCTCACTTCATAATTATGAAGTCCTCCAATGGTCATCTGGATGTAGTGGGCACTTGATGCCAATCATTCTGATGTTATCCTGATCCTGCATGGCAGTATCAAGAGACCTTCTGGACGGCCTGTGACATGGGCTTATGAAATCTCAAAGTCGTCCTGAAGGTTCATGTACACACTCAAAACAAAGTCAAGTTCAGAGTGCACTATGTATTGAACATCTGTATGCTAAGACAATAGCATCATCACGATGTTGCTAAGTTCAAGGCATCATTACGTCGGCTCCCATATTATCATTACTGTTCTAGGACGCCTCATGATTCTATTTATTACTAGTTCTATTCTACTACAATACAAATTGTCAACCACCATCACCTGTAGGAGACCTCCAGGTAATCGTCATTTCTATGATTTGAGCTCTCTCCAGACTACTGCTCAGAATGGAGCTCAGTTGTGCCCAAAACATCGATTACTTTGTTTGCTATATGATATAAATTGGTCCTTTACAGGTACATTTCGCCAAGTTTACTTGCACACCCTGCCGGGGTGAGTTCAAAGTATATTATCTGAGACTGGTACGAGACAATCTTGAGATTAGTCGAGGCTCAAAGAAAGTCGGCTGGCCAGGTCCGGGCTCTGTGCGCTCCATGGCTCTAGTCCGAGTATCAGCTCCTGTGAGTTATCTAGACTAGGTGGAATCGAGTCGAGCATCCGCATGACCTGCACAAAAGCCCTCTGGCTGTAGTCAAAAGACATATTGGTTGTCTGAGATGTTTTCTGAATATTAGCCTGATGATCGAGATACGTAGTGCTATTGTTCGAAGTCAGTTCTTGTTTGCGAGCTCGGTGTGAATTCCCTCTAAATAACTCATGCTGAAGTTTGGCGTGAACTTCGTCATTATCATAGTCAAAACCTTCTCTCTGTTCCTTCAATACTTGATGCTTTTTCTGTATATGTTCGGTAATCATCTCACATAAATTCGTCAGCATCAGTTCTTGTGTCAGCTTGGGCATAGCCTGCCAGGTGTTCTTCTGTTGCAATAGCAGTTCTTGCATAAAAGATTAGCCCTCGGATCAAACAAATTTGTGCCAATTGTTGGTATCTTACGTCCAACTGCGTCAGGTTTGAAGTCTGGAGGGTCCGGATAAAGACCAGCATGCCCTGCTCGAAGTCTATGGCACAGTATTGCACATGTCAGGCATTCCATCAGACGATTGATGAGATCGGCATATTCCGGATCCTGTATTCCAAGCGCTCTCTTGCCATTGAAAAACTCACTGTATATGCCGTCAGCAATCTGGGGTGGGAGGAATCTGAATTGTATTGTCTATGGCCAGTTCAGAGTCAGCTGTACGAAGAAGATGTTGGAATGGTATCGTCACTCAGATAAAAATCTCATATCCAGATAGGAGGCACATAAAGAGATCATCTTCAAGGAGGAATTCAACCCTCTGAGTGATGGCCGTTGGGTCATCCGACAGTTTGTATAGATCTTGGATCTTGTTTTTTATAAGATATACATAGTGAGGGCACACGCTGGTGTGTTTTTGACGTATCTGAGGTAGTTAGTACAAGATCGTATATTTGGTGATAGATAACCACACTTACGATGTGTATACTCTTGTCAGATGGTTCAATATTTCCAGTATCCGCAATCTCATCTTTAGCCATATTCCAAACTCATTATACCTCCAACATCAAAGCAATTGGGTTTGAAAGTGGGTGAATAAAAAGAGTGAAATGGAAGATTAGAGTCTTCGCAACGCTTATTATTTCTCCATCAATAGCTGTTACAGTGTTTCGTCGTGAATTAATTCTATGCCATACGGTCAGGCGTCCTGAAGAGCTTCGTTCTGAGAGTAGACTTGAACATATGATAACAGACTCAGTTAGAGTATTAGGGTCACCAATTGAGAAACAATATGTGATTAAACTTGAGGAGAGGATGGTCTGGGATTGGACGGGGTTATCAGGAGTTATTATCACTCCAGATCTAGTTCTCCATGGGGTAATTGCTACATCCTGTGATCCAGAGCATGTCGAAATTCTCAATGCTCCTTGGTCCATTGTTTCCTGTACCAAGGCTCCGTGGATGGACTGGACGTTGTGCTGCAGAGTCGTCATGACAATCATGGTGTTCTTGATTGATTTTAGTGTCTGGCTCGGTTTCACCGTCAGGGCGTGCTACATTGTACTCGTCACTGCTACTGTCAGAGATGTGAACAGCTTCACCTTGTCCGTCAGCATCTCTTTTTTATTCTTTTTTTCTTTTTTTCTTTTTTTCTTTTTTTCTTTTTTTCTTTTTTTCTTTTTTTCTTTTTTTCTTTTTTTAATCATATGTTTATTGTTTCAACAGTATAAGAAATAGCATGCATCTTATCGATATGGTCAAAACAAAACTGTAAATCAAATAACAAACTACAAAAGAAAAGTTCATACCCAGTACCTCCAACGCGACCAATACATGTCCCAGAACAGCTGAATGTTAACAAAAGAAACGGATAAACTGCAAACCGGACTCAAGGACTCGGGGCAGGCAGGGAAGTGCTAGCAAGAAAGGGGTTAGGCAGGGGGGCGTGCACCGAAGGGGAGAGGAGTGGCATCAACGGAGGGAAGCGTATAGCAGTGACGCGAATAAACTCAGCAAGGCCGATTAGCCCTTGCTGGTCTGTCCAGATTGGGGCCTCTGGGCCAAGATCAGGGAGTCCTTGGAGAAGGCGGGATCTCTGCCAGGCCGACAAGGGGCAGGTGAGGATGGCGTGTTCAAACGACTGGGGAGCGTCTGAGCAGCGAGAGCAGGTTGTCTCAGGGTTGGGGTTCTCCCATGAGGTGTGTGCTGCCAGGTAACTCTCCCCTGAACGCATCTGGTGGATCCTGCCAGCCACAAATTTGCCTAGGCCCATAAAGGGGTGCGGAAGGGTGGCTGCGGGCTAGGGGTAGTAGTCGGGCAGAGGGTCCGAGCCCCAATCAACAAGCAGGGGTTGTTTGGCACAGGCCTTGAGCCTCTTGTAGGAGGGGACGACCGGTGGAGCGGAGGGAAGGTATTCCGTAAGGTGGAGGGAGATTGGGGGGAGGGTGACAACTCAGATAGGAGGGGGGTGGCCATGAAGGCCAAGGTGGTAATCGCGTTATATTGGTATCTTGGATTCTTGTTCTTATCCAGAGGACAGTCCCAAGACCAGTTGAAGAATAGGTAAGGTTTGTCGATGATCTTTTTCTGGGAGAGATGAGGAGCCCGGAAAGAGGAAAAGGTGAGGAGAAGCTTTGGGAGACAAGCTGTAGCAGGGTTGACTTCCTGTGGGGAGCATAGAAGTCAGAGGCCCGCAAGGCAATGCTGTTGGAGGATCAGGCAGGGAAGGAGGGCAAGGCATGCCTCTTTATAGAGGCATATTGAGTTCGTGGTAGAAAAGCAGTTGGTTGTCCACCTGCAAACCCGTCACCAGAAAACAGACATTGGGTCCATGATGGTGGGGGGAGGGTGCCATACTGTCAAGCCATACAGGAGAATGGGAGCAAGCAGAGAACGTGCAAGGGTAAGGCAGAGGTGAGGGGGGAGACCAATACCAGGAGGGGAGAGGTGTCTGATTGTGGCAAATGCCGCGTTAGCTAGGGAGAGCCTATGAGAGAAGTGGGCTCTGGGGTCGAATGACGGGGTGAAGAGAAAGCCGAGCCACTTCAGACAGTTATGCGGGTAGAAAACCAGGCCCTCTAGGTGCACGGGGAGCCGGCAGGGGGGGTGATTCTCCCTGGGAGTCCTTCAGTGCATGAGCTCAGTTTTCGGGATGGAGAACGAGATGTTGCATGGGGTTGCCCTGGGTTTGAGGGTGGAGAAGGCGTTCTGGAGGAGGCGTACATTTCTGTATGAGGGGGAGACCACTGTAATAGTGAAATCATCCACATAGGAAATGGTCAACCCATTTGGAATAACAGAATGGAGGGAGGACACATATATGACAAACAGAAGAGACGAGATGGAGGAGCCCTGTGGGACACCGACTGAAACTGGGGCGAAGGTACGTGGGGAACCCAGGAATGTAATGCGGCTTATATGGTTCCTGAGAAAGGAACCGATCCATCGAATCAGCTAGGGGCTTACACGCTTGTGGTGGAGCAGAGAGAGTAGGACTAACGAGTCGACATTATCAAAACCGTCTTTAATACCCAGGAACAGGATGGAGACTTGATGTCGAAGTCGGTGGAGAGACTGAACGTGCTGTTGCAACATAAGAGCGGCGTTCACGGTGCTTCTCCCAGCGCGGGAGCTACACTGTAGTGGGTAGATGAGAGAACAGGTGATGGCCTGGAGCGAGAGCCTCGATGCCACTATCCTCTCCAGGATCTGAGACAGAGTACGGAGCAGTTGTCTGTCAGCATCAGTGTCGAGCTCAATATATACTGAGGTCTGATCCGTTGTCATTTTTGAGGGCTTTGATTTTCATCCAGAATGATGTCCAGCGTTTGGTGGGGATGCATTCACACCTGATAACTGAGTACTGTAGGAGGTGCTAGATTCTGTCTGCTGAGTGCCAGAAGGGGTATTCGGATGTGCTTGTGTTACTTTGGGTCTAGGATGCTTCTTTTTACCTGCTCGGTTAGTTTGCTCACTCCTGGCTGTATTACCTGAAAGAATGTCACGTGTACGCTGGCTGTGATTCACTGCTTTCATTGTTGGGTGACACAATGCCAGGCTGTCGGTGCCAGTTTCGCGCAGACAGGCTTTCCTTTTAGATGAAATCAGGTTTGGCTGGCTCGTTGCCATGATGTCGGTTCAAATTTCTCTCATAGGTCAGTTCTGATTGTCTGCTGTAACGGGGGTACCCTGTAGAGAGGTGAACTCTAAGGTTGCGACCGCACCAAACACTCAAAGTACAAGATAAAGATAAGGTAAAATAATTCAGAAGAATCAACGGTGAAACTTAATATAGTTAAGCTCGAAGCTTCACTCAATTTAGTTCTGTCGAGGAAAAGTTGGTTGTCGAAGTAGAATGCCAAACGCTTAAACTTAAGTAGATATCAGATTTAAGCCTTTGACATTCACCACTACTTCCGACCTTGTGCGAGCACCCTGTCCTGCTCAGGGTCTG
>Ga0307509_10008197_pt1 | contig 13379 bp, 10 predicted proteins | sample 10_EM_MG_FD_202245 | JGI IMG/M metagenome (GOLD analysis project Ga0307509, IMG submission 202245) | Populus trichocarpa ectomycorrhiza microbial communities from riparian zone in the Pacific Northwest, United States - 10_EM | ecosystem: Host-associated > Plants > Roots > Unclassified | place...
GCGCGGGGGGTGGCGCGCCCGCCCCCCCGCCCCCCCCCCCCCCCCCCCCCCCGCCGCGCGGGGGGGGGGGGCGCCCCCCAAGAGGAGAGATAGTCGGTATGTTATTTCTCTCTGAGCCCAGAAAAGAGGGACATTCACTTGCTAACAAAGTGCAAATCAAATCGTGACACTTAACTGGATGCATATGTACCGGTGATATACTGCTACAGCAGCTGGTACCTGGGCCAGCAAACCGTTAAAAGTGCAGTTTGCGCATCGCCTCGATGATTCCGGACTTGATCCCTGCAATAGTTTATCGGGGGTGTAAATACGCTACCACGGGATGGAGACTGGTTTGAAGAAAGGTATTTGGATTTGGAAGCCCTGTTTAGATAGGTAGAGACTTGATCGGGGTGGGTGGTGTGTATTTAATTTGTGGGCAAACAAGATGCTTGCAACCCTCTGGTTTCTTTTCTTTTCCCTTTTTTTGGCTTTTGCTTTCTTAGGTTCTTTTGCTCTGCTTGTTTTATTTTTCGCTTTATCGTCTACCGGTATTGTTGTCTGCTTTTTATATTCATTTTCTCTCGTGATTGTGTTTCTTTTTTTTCTTTTTCCTTGGTTCTGTTTGAGGGGCCAAACTGGAGCAAAGAGGGGATCATCAGTTGTAGAAATCATAGTGTTCCCGAGTGGAAGTATACTTTTCAACCACGTTGGTATTACAGTATTTGGGATTTTTGAGCTATCCCACGCCGGCGGGGGCATGCCGGGTGCTACCAACTAGGTTCTTTTACAATTGCGGCGAATCCATCGATTCGCTTTCTGTACTTCTCCATGGGCCGAATAATAGCGTTCGACCCGTCCCCACACCGGCCCTCCTATAACCCACACTGTAGGGAGCGGCAGTTCGAACGAGAGAGAAAAATATATGCTGACACCGATACAACCCAGGGTCTGTCAGTCTGTGGCCAAAGACCAGGGAGATGGAAGTGGGGGGTGGTGGGATGGTGGTGGTGGGAGAGAGGGACACAGTTTGGGACTCGTAGGTGAACAGTAGGAAACTATTAATGAATTACCACAAAGGGAATTTTGGGTCACCATACTGATGCTGTTGGGTTATGCGGGTAAGGTGCCTCTTGATTCACAGCAAAAAATCCATTGGCCGAAACGCAGGCGGGGCAACAGTCAAAGCGGAGTAAACTGGGTCTCGACGTGGCCGTAGTGACTGTGATGTAGCAAGGAAGGAGGATGGGTCAGGCGCCGACCTCGATTTTTATTTTTTTGAATAATTAGCAGCATTTTGAATAGAGCCTTGTACAACCACACCCTCCCCGTGAGTGCACTCATCCATCTTCTCTACCTTTTTGACTTGGCGAGGCTGAGAGCCTTAAAACCTCAAGCAACCGCTCCGTTTAGTTGACTATTACAGGACTTTATAAACTCAGCGAGCACTCTTCTTCAGACTCCCTCGAGATTTAGAAGTGTCAAAGCGTGCGAATACCCAGCTTCTTGTCCTTCCAACTCTACAAGACGGAATTGCTGCTACTGTCTTTTGTACACACCGGCTTTCGTCTCTCTCTTCCAACACTACTGGAGTCAATACTCTATTAAATATTCAAGATGACCAAAGCTTGGGACCGAGAGAAGGCGAGGATGCATGAGCTGTAATTTCCTCCTCCGTTCTTTGCCCATTCGAATGTGGCCTATCCAGCTAACATTTGATAGCTACATGGTGCGCAACATGAAGTTGTCGCAAATGCAAGAGATCATGCAAAAGCAGCATAACTTCACCGCAAGGTAATTTCTAAAAGAACAAACCCTAAAAGAAAAACAATTAGAAATATGCTAATACTTATAAAATAGTGAGCGGGCATACAAGCAGAAGTTTAAGGAATGGAAATGGTTCAAGAAAACTCCGGTATGTTCTTAATCTCCTCTCCGCCCGGCCCACCCATTTGCGCCTGGGGCATTTCGGTTTGGGTTTTTGCGGGTGTCTCGGACGAGAGAAAGAGAGAATGAAAAGCTTATTCAAAGCTCCCAGCGCAACCAAGGAGTAAACTCAGACACGATGATCGGCATTGCGCGAACATCGCCGACTTCACGCTCGTACGGACACACCGCCGCCGACCTGCGAAGATGTTCGGACTCGAGCTCGTTAAACAGCATGGACCACCACCATGGCCAGATGTCGCCCCCAGCATCATATGCCGACCCAAGTGTGAGCCCCGAACATGCTGTTTATCCAACTACTCAGCACAACTTGTTGAACTTGGGGACCGTTCACAGTCCACAACCGATCGTTCGAGACTACCAGATATCGCTACCCCCTGTGTCGGAGCTGTTACATTTCAAAGAGACTGTGAAGGACAGCATAAGGACGGCTCAGATTCACCTGGAATCAGGGGATCTGGTGTCTGCGGGGTCTCACCTTGAGTATGGCTTGAAAACCCTGCAATGGTTGACTTCCAAGGGGTGTCGGTAGACGACGATTTTCCTTCTTGTTTATTCGCTAGGGGCATGGGGTTTTTTCTTCCTTCTACTTCTGTTTCTACTTCTTTTTTACATTCGTTTTTCGGTGTTATTGTCTTGTTTCCTCTTTCCTTTATTTCCGGTTGGGGCGTCAAGGGTTCGACAAGGGCTATCGTTATCCGATTTTTTTATGGGAAAATGCACGAAAGCGAGCAGGGGATCAAAGTCGATGCGCATCTTTTCCGAAGTTGATGCGTAATACGCAGATTAAAACTGTTATACTCCCCGATGTGGACCTACAGATAAGAGTCTTCTGACTAGCACTAGTTGGCTCAAGAATACAAACTATTTTCAAGAAGAAGAAAAAGAGAGAAAGGGAATGGACCAGTGAACTAATGGACCAATCTCTCGCGAGTGATTAAGCGTGCACACCCAGTAGGGATTTATTGGGGAATAAGAAAAACCTAAAAAACTCCCCTTCTCCGGTTACTTATGCTACTAATTCTGGTAGGCTAGATTCGGCGCCTATTAAGTTCTTTGAGAAAGGAAGTGGTCTGTAATTAGCTAGTGCATTGTTGATACCGGTACCCTGTCCATCTGCCTGCAGCAGGCCGATCAATTGGGTTTCCCCCAGGCTGAGGCTTTGGTAAACCGATTTCCCGAATGCCCCCTCCCAGGGTGTTTATCCCAAGGCTACGAAATCTCGCAATTTCTCACATTTCCCCGCTTCTCAAAGTTATCAGTTTTCTGTGCATTCCCGTCCCACATGAAAGTTTGAGGCAGTTTTTATGAGAAGAAGTCATGGGAAATCACTCATCTGGCGTTTCTTACACTTGGCGCATCCTGTTAGGCCTTCATGTTCCTACATACTTGGAGCCCTCGGCTAGGTACGTTTTCGAACCTCACCGCTGAGAGAAAGCTCTAGGTATCTGAAGAACCTGGTGGATGAGATGTACTTGAGACTTTTTTGTGTGCTAGGGCACCCGTATGGCACCTGACTCTCACTAGTGGGTTAAGCCCGGTTCGATAGATTTCTCACTTTGCTTCCAAAATCAGGAATGTGCAACTCTTGGGCTCGATAGGTCTGGGCTAGTAGGACGATGCTACCGGTATGATTTCTGGGGTACCGTAGTAGATCATTGATGACCTACCTATCCTTGTACATCAGTCGGTTGCATCGTTTTCGCATTGGCAAGTGCTGGAATCATCTTCAGGAATCACTAGACTGGGCTCAAGGACATGCATATATTGATATCGCACTTTGCTTTCTTCCCACCCCCAACAAGTAAGGTTTTTATCCCACCCTACGCATCATCTCCGCCGGCCATACTGGGGATAGATGGATGTTCCCATGATCATCCTTCTCATTACTTTGGTGGCCGGCAAGTAATGCTTTTTAGCAGCCTGATCACCTCATACTACCGGCAATCTATCCTACCGTTCACTAATGTATTACCATAAGTTGACCCTCCTCGCACGTCCGTTAATCATAATTGACCACCAACGAGCACTCCCCTTCGCCCTCTACCCTCCCACCGCCCGATCCGCAGTCCAAGCGGAGTTATTTCATTCCAACGAAGAAAAGGAACCAACCCTCTCAACGAGACTTACATGTGCGGGGCGGGCCGCCAAAAAAGCCACCGTCTCAAATTCGAAGCCCACCCCCTCCCTTCCTTGGGTAGTCCATATCATAAATTGCTTTTTGGAAGGCTGAGCGAGGCTGAGAATGTGATTGAGCTTTTCCCAGGATACTGAAAGAAACTCGAATGATCAGATTGACGCTCCGAGGCGATAGTGTGCAGATATCGGTCCGGCGGTACTGAGAGGTACTGTTATCCCGACACGTGGGTCTGGTTAATCCCCATTCGCGGGCTTTGCGGTGTTTTTATTCATCACCGGGAAGAGAGTGGGAGAAGGATGGGAGAGAATGACAACTTCTTGTAGTGGGGAAAAAAAAAAAAAATCTAAGGAAAAGCGCCTATCAACTAAATACCGAGATATCAAGGGTAAGATTCGCATTGCAGTAGTGCAAAATGTTTATCGCCGTGGTAACTTATTGTATAATCGTCATGTGTTTTATGAGATGTATGTAGGTTTTTCCCGCGTAGGGAACCCCAACATCCCGACGGTCCACTTAGCTTGGGCTTAGCCAGCCCGAGCGCCCGTCGTCGGGCAAGAAGCACACGGTGTGTAAAAAAAAAACACCCAATTTCCGGGGTCCTGGGAAGGCTCTCACCTTTCATCACTCGCTCTGTTTCTCTCTAGCTCTATGATCGGCAAGATAAAGACTTTGGTTGACGGTCGACGATACGCTCCTTTAATCGAGCATTCCATTGCGAGAATAAAATACTCACGCGGACAGAAAATGTCGTTAGGGCGCATGCCATACAGTTCTTGTGCTTTCTATTCCCTGCCTGCGCCTAACCAACAATATTTTTCGGAATTTTTTTCCTCCCGAGACGCAAGGAAAGAAAAAGAAGAGTCTGGGTTTGCCTACGCGGTAGGCGCGGGGCTCTTCGTCTACGGGCTTATTGGATTATTTTCTTCTTCCGTGTCTCGAGATTTGTGTGGACTGATCCCCAGAGGCCCCCTAATTATAAAATACCTCTTCGATATCTCCCTATGGATTAACCGTACTGTGCCTACCATACCCATACCTTTCACATACATACATATTAGCAAGGTGGGTTGTTTGGTGTGAATGCCGAGCAGAGAATCTCACCAGGCTGTGCAAAAACCTCAAAGTCAGAAATCCGCAGGGGACTAACCAGAGGGATGCAATAACCTATTGGCCATAGCGTTTTGTTGTGGGACAGGGGGTGTATTTTTCTCAACGAGTTGGTGCGAGCCCTACTGGTTGACTACTCACAGCCAATCATTATTAGTCCGGGCAAGCTTGAGGGACAACTTTCTCCTCCTTCTGTCCCGCTTGATATGATAACGAATCCCTCCCCCTCTTGAGCCCGGGCTTGCAACATATGGCTTATGAAAAGGATATGGCACATGAATCACTCCCCGCGATAGCTAGGGCAACACGGGAAGGACGACGACGAGCAAACCCAACAGTAATCTGTCAGGCAAAAGCACTCACTGCTATTCTCCAGGGTTATGCCGGGCCAATGACGCCCTACACGGGGCGAGCGTATGTATGTACACGGTTGCCGAGAGCCTACACCATTATGCCTGCGTCAGTGCATTGCCCGAAAGCGCCCTGCTATTCGGTGCGGAGTGGTGCCAAGAATCAGGAAATTCGATCCGACAGCCAGGCAATTGGTCCTTTCGAATGAAGACGGTTTCCAATTCCGGCGAAAATAGCTGTTTGGTTGTGTTCGTACTCTACTGCCAAGCAGTCTGGGCGCGGACATTGATAGGTTGGTCAGTAAGCCTTCAGGCAAGCCATCATCAGCTGATTGGTCCGCAGGTTTTCCAAAATGAGACGGATACCGTTTCCTCCTCAGCAGGCGGGGGACAAAGCGTTCGATCATAGAAACTCACTCGTGCCTCACGGTTGATATTGTACCTGGGACGAGGTAATCCGTCCTGAGATCACGAAGTGCGTTCACGGGAAGTGCCGTGGAGGGAGTAAATGCGAACCGTATTTTGAGGGTGCATAGCTTGAGGCGATGCATGCACTGCTGCTACCTGTCTGTGGGGTGTACTAAATATAGTAGCACTTTTTCAGCATCATGGATTCGTCGTTACAAAAGGACAGTGCAGTAATAACAGATCATCCCTATTTTCAAGATGGTTGTTCTAAAAAAAGGGTTGTGCGCTCATTGGGCGGAAATTTCCAGAAGGAAATCACGGGGTGACCTCTCTGCAATGAGTATCTCGATCCCTCATCCAGCTAACGTGTTCCAGATATGGTACTTTCGTTGATATGGCATCAGAGTCATGCTCTTGTTTGTTTTTTGTTACGAGCACGCGATTGAGACACGCGTAATGGAGGTTATCAGAGTGTTTATCAAAGTGCAGGCTTTTATCAGGTTTTCGGCTTAGAAACGGTGGATGGAGCTGCACTGCCCCCGGAGAAGTATCAGCGAAGAATATCTAGGAGTAATGGAAAGTGATAATTTGGGTCACTGGGTAGAGATGTGAGCCGGAAAAACTTGTGACCTTCCAAAGCTGTAGTCACAGAGGATAGAGATCCTTTCCAACCGATTTAGTATGGGATTTTCAGCGAGCGAATCGAAATAGACGAGAGGGTTGAGCTGAAAGCTGCCATGAACATGATAGCTCGATCGTCGGTCTCTGTCTTGGTTTAGTGGTGCCAGCGTTTGCTCCGGGGCTGAGGTGCAAGTGAGAGAGCAAAATTAGACTTCATGTTGATTTCCTACATGTTTCGATCCTGACATCCTTCGGAGCTGTGATGCTGGCGGCAGACACCGAAGCTTCTGATGAACCCTTTGTGGTGAGGGCTCTGGGACTATACTGCCTAGAAATCTAGCGGAAGCTATTGACTAGGCATCTAGAGTTCTTGTTACTTCACTACAGCATCAGTTGCAACTCTTTCATCTGTTGGGTAAACACCTCCACATACCTAAGATTCCTGGCGCTATGGGAATAGCAACTCCGCCTACGGTGGGAGGATTAGATCTAATTTCCATGTTACCCATAACGGAACGTATCAGGATGCTTAACTCTTCACTACAACAAATTCGCAGTGCGTGAACCTGGCATGAGTTCCAGGCTGGCATCAGCATCACGAGAGATCACAGGCCCCGCACCAAAAGATTCCCACAGCTGAGAATCAACTCTTTGCTCTAGCGATGTGGGCAAACGAAGCCATCTTCTTACGAAAACCTCTTGGGCATGTCTCGACTTCTGAATACCCTAAGTCTCCGGGGTGGGCCTGTTAGACTGGCGCGATATCTAGTAATTTTCTGAGAGAATAGTTAAGGGACTCGGGCTTGCCATTTCAAACTTTCGAGCAGCAAAGATTGTTGTACACCTATCTCTGTCCTCCTTCGTCTTCGAAGTGAGTATCGACACCTAGACCATCATGAGAAGTAAGAGTAGCGGTATATCAAACCGCGCGTAGAGTCTAGACACATGATCTTCTAGAACTATTAGCTATGTTTATTAGAACTAGAGTAAAGTAGTAAAAGCCCATCGCTGATCTACTCTATTGCGCACCCCCCCGCTACACCTCTTAAGGACTCTACTTGCTACTAGGCAGTGTTTTGCCATTGCGGAGGAGGTATTGTTCAAAGTATCATATAGGCAAATGTGATCCCAAGTTTTCAGTCACTCTTAAACCCCAGCCAGCTCATTCTGCTCAACTAGAGCAGGGGCTTCACTCTCACACAATAATTCCCCGTGCAACTCTAACCTACATCTAGAGTTTCCAAGGCTCGTAATCCTCTAGTCCTCAGCGACGGGTCTGCACATATTATCTCTCGGCAGCTAATGCTTTTCAGATCAGGAAACATACAATTACCACAATCCTTCTGAGATAAGAGAGAGGAGCGGAGTGGAGCAACCTTCCACTGCACTCCGGTGGAAAACCATCTTCATGGCAGCACTTCAGGCCTCCAGCTATCCAGGAACACAAGCTAATACCAGTCTGTGTGGTACGTTCGGAGATGATGGACGCGAGAGCGGGAGCTCGAGATCGTAGAAAGGATTTCAACCCGTAGTTTGTTGATCGGATGGGGTAGGAATGCGGTCTGTCTTGATGTGTCTCTCCACTGGCGGCCTTTTTACTGGCATCGAGGGCGTTGTCTGAACATTCCTGTGATTCTGTACTCTCCAGTATTTGAAAATAGCAAGTGATATAGCTAATTCTTTGGACGATAGGGTGAAGTGAAGAAATCTTTCATGCTTATCCATGGCGGGATTACACTATAACCTTATCCCCAGGGGGTTTCTTTTTCCTTCTCATTTTTTTCAGGCCTCCCGTAAGTCCAACCCGGTTTGCTCTAGAAAGCTCTTGGAGATCGCGGCTGTCGGATGCTCAGAAGGTAAGTAAGCTATAATCCATTCCGGCGGGAGCGGATGAGGGGAAACAGGTTTGTGAGCTCATTGTAGGCAGTTCGCGGGGGTCAGGTGTTATCTAGCTCACCTTTCTAGTGAGTCCTAGATGCGAGGCTCGAACTTCTGAAATCTGGTAATAGGGAAGGTACATCAGATTCGACTGAGGAAGGTGTATTTTATTGAAAGTGCGGTGTGCAGAAAACATTCTCGGGAGGGGATACAAACTGCCCCGCTCCCGCGGTCCGTCGAAATCAACCCGCACTTAATCTGCACTCCTGCACTGAAAAGGTGGAGATTTTGGAGGCTCTGGTGTCCCTGCCAACCTCGAACGCTAGTTTTTTTTTATTTTTAAATCAAGCAAAAGAACAACAGGTTCCTGGACCGCAAGTTTTGGGGAAAGAGACATCCAAAATGACAATCCTTTTTCTGCGGTATGCGGTGGGGTGTGCTCAGTATAGGACCTAACGGAACTTCCAAAATATTATACTTAATGGGGGGTCACCGTCCCAGGCTCAAAACTGTTGCAGATACCATTGCTTCGATGGGGCGTTTGGCCACAAGGTTACAGATCGGAAGGTAGTGACCGCCCTTAAATATTCGAGTAAAATAGAGGAATTGAGTTTATGTTACCCTCGTGGTATCCCCCCAAAGACTAACTCGAACTCTACTTCCAGGAGCAAGAACTTTGTAATAAGTCCCAAAGTAGTGGTCAGTTGGTAGGTCTCCCCACCATTTGTGGGAGCGAACTGGAACTTCAAAGGAAAGGATGCTCTCAAGGTTTACCATCTTGTAATATGAAAGGTATACACAATGTCACGATGATCTTCTGGGACTTTATTATCTAGGGGGAGCAGAGTGTGTAGTTCATCCAGCACACAAACTTGCTCAATTGGATTTTCCCTCCATAGAGTTTGATAACTGATAGTTTCCACAACGCTCGACCGGCGCTAGGTATTGTTCATTCAGGTAAATTTCATAGCCGGTATTTGGCACAATTGGTGTATTATCATTCACACCTAGTGGCGATATGTTCAAGCCTCACATTCACTCAAGCGATCTACGGGGTCAAGGGAAAACTATAGCATAAAGCCTAGGAGAAGGAGGAAAAACATCAAATTGCAAAACTTAAAGTACAAACCGTCCCCTAGCATCCCACTATTTATTTATTTATCTATCCGCGAGCAAAGGAAATGCTTTGCCCATTTTTTATCTGTCGGCCTATCGCTTCCCCCTCACACAATCCCCACCATCACAAGCCATTGCCAGCAAGTTCGGCTGGCCGATATCGTTCTGAATATGCCGGGAATTGAATTTTGTGACCTTCTTGAGACCCTGGAATTCCTCGTTCCCGAGGCGAACGGGCGTCTCAGAGACGAACCAGAGGATTCCCTCTGAACAGGGCGGGAATGGAAGCGAGCCGTTATAGTAACGGATGGTGGAGGTTTCGATGTTTTTGACAATGTTCCTAATGAAAAAAGAGACAGGATGGATGGTGAGTAATAAGAAGAGTAAAGGGGGAGAAAGGAGGGAATGTTCACTTGAGGTCTGCCTCTACATATAGCCGTGCAGATCTGTCCCTGCCCAACGCTTCGAATCCCTGTTTGAGAGAAGAAAATACCGGGTCTGGTTCCCCGGCTCCTTTCAAGAAGTCTCCGAAAACCCCAACGACGGCAAGCTTCCCAGGTACTAAAAAGTATGTCAGTTTTTTTCTCCAACTACATAGAGAAGGAAAGGAAAAACTCACCATCAACACTCTCATGAACAAAGTGAATCTCCAACGGAAAGTACTCCCCTTCAAGAGTATGTTCTCCGGGCAATTGAAAATGGAATTGAACAAGTTTATACCTCTGCCCGCCAAGCACGGCCGTGAACTGCTGAAAGCTATTAGGAGTTAATTGGACTCTTAATGCATAGGCGTCGTAGAAAATTTCAAACAAAGGCGATGCCGGGTACAAGAATTTCGAGCCTTTGACGGTTGCGGTGGTAGCACGGATGTTGATGGGGGACTGCTGCTTTGAGGTCGCGCACTCTTTCCACTGAGGGGACATCTTGTGCCAGAGGTTGGGACCGGTGGCACCGGAGTAGCCGTATGGGAGGTCAGCATTGGAGGTGACATTTCCGGAGATGGAGGCCGAGAGGGCAAGTGAGAAAAGGCTGAAGAGAGCCAGGAATTTTTCGAGAAAGACAAGCATTGAGTAGATCTTGGGGTGTTTGTGGCTTGTAGAAGGTGGTAATGTCCAATTGGGATGGATCGGAGTTGTGATGGGTGTGTGGATGAAATGAAGCAAAGATGATGAGTGGAGAGGAGGTAAGGTGGGGAGCCAGCAGACGGTGATTAAATACTCAATCACAAGGAATTTTTTTGGCCGACATAGTTTTGACCGATGTAGAGACGTAGGGTAGTGGGGAAAGAATTGGGGTAGGGAAAGAAGAGAAAAACCCCTATGACTGGAATAATCCACGGTGGAAACACTAACTGATATGAAATCCAACAGGGCTCACGGCCAAGGAGGAACTTGAATATCGGGGGCGACAAATTCTGCTTTGTTCAGTTATAATAGCTTCTCCCAGATTTCTCCTATGGGTACACCCTCAAACTTCATCAAACACCGCGAAAGGGAATCATCCCATCACAAGGCATCACTCGTCATAAACCAAGACAAATTAACCAACAATCTCACACACGCTCATCACCGCCAACTAAACAGCACCCTTTGCACCGATTTTTCATATCCATCGCGATACACCCCGAAATATATACACATCTCCAACTCATCAGCCGTGACCCAGAATCCGCCAATACCCCTGGGCCCTCTTTGGTAGCCCTCTACCCCACGCGAAAAAAATTTCCCTATCAATAACCATTAATTTAGTCTCAACTTCGACCAACCACACCTTCACAAATCAACTAGGTCAATCTCTGTGAACTGCGACCGTAGGAGCACTCGTGCACTAAACTACACGTGCCTAAATATCTAGTGACAAATGATGAATCAAATTATGCAATGCTCTCGTTGTCCACCTTGTGCAACGTGAACCCCTACCGCTGGAAGCCTAATTCAACCTTCTCGCACAGGCAAGGAAATTGTGCGGACAAGGCTTCCGATGAGATATCTACCCTTTGGTACGGGTAGCTGCTGGTGCTGTAACAGGATGGATCTCGGGCTTGGTGTGATTGTGATGGGAAGCCTAATCTGTGGAGGGGGTGGGTGTGTTCCAGTATTGTGGGGTCCGTAGGTGCGGTGGCGTTTCGCGATGTGTATGTTATAGTGGAATTAAAGTTTGGCAGGTGTGCATTGCTGGTATCTGTGAGTAGGTGGTGAAGATAAGATAGGAGGGACTTGATTGGGAGTAGGCAGTATTCAGGGATTTTCATGGAGGTTATAACAATATATACCAAATCCTGTTTCTTTGAAGAGGGAGAAATAGAAGATATAGCCCAAGTGAGGGCCGAAATGAAATCATCATGTGTTCGTGACCTATGCAACCCCTCCTCTACCAGAATGATAATATTACGTCCTGCCTAAACCTTCTCTATAACCCCTCCGCACACCACAACCTCCTGTTTCTGGTTCAGCGCACTTCCCTCTCTATGGCGGCACTCATCCCGCTTACGCAGCCACTGCATAGATATCACGAATGCCCCCGCCGCATCACGGAAGAGACCACCGCGATCATTTACCCCTTTTACCAGTACCGTGCGTCGACCGCCGAGAGCGACGACCAGGATCCAAGCATGCACCACCCAAGCAAAGCGTGATCACAGATTGTATGGTGAAGGCGCGGACGCTCACCCTCAGGACCTTGTTGGCCTAACAGAACAAGATAGGACCCATGGCTACAGAGAAGCAGGGGAGGTCGTAGGATACAGCTCTTGCACCACTTTGGAAAGCTTGAAGTGGAGGTGAGGCGGGGGTCCATTCCCCGCCACAGAGAACCACACACCAGCAAATATACTGTGATTCTATGGATAATACTGAAAGTTACACGGATGGTGTGCAAAGTGCAATGCTGGCTGCTACAAATAATCGCAGGAATAATAGATACTGTGACCGGGAAGTCGTTTGCCTGCGGGGTCGAACAGGTCCAGTGGTCTGTCTTCTGGCCTTTGAGCCATCGACCTACTTGCCCATTGGGATTAGCAAAATTCAAGAAGCTCTATACATAAACTGAGAGAGCTATGTTCACTATGGGATTGAACAGGAAGGGGGATTATAGCACAAGATGCAAGCAAAAAAAAAAAACTACATAAAGTGCCAATGCGTGAGCATCCTCTTCAATATCTTGTTTCCAGTATTCTGGTTTTTTTAGCACTCTCACTCTCCATCCTGTGAATGACAGCCTGGCACTAGCCTCTGTCAAAAGCCACTGCTCTCCAGTGGTAGAAATTCCGATGCATAGCTAGCCAGTAACTGAGCATCGGAACTGGAACAGTGATAACTTAATTGATAGTAAACAACCCCTTCTCTTTCTTCATTAGCGCTGCTCCTCTCTTCCTCTTCCTGCGGTGACTCAATGCGATATAATAATATTATATCGTCTCAATCCCACCAACCCTCTCCATCCTAGTCCTTGCGGGCGGAGCCCTGAAAGAACCCAGAAAGCATCTAGCCCGGGTTTCTGGACACATACCAGAAGTCCGAAGAGCTATCGGGGCGTCACTAGAAGCCTTGGGCGAAGTTCGTTCTATAGAACGCGGTGATTTTAACCTTCAAGGACTCCAGGCAGGAAGTCGATGCCCTAGATTTGGGGAGTGTTGTTTAGACAGGATTTGTAGAACTATGGTACAGCGCTAGCTAGAAGGGAGGGAGGGAATGATGTATGGTGAATTGTGGGGGTGAAAGGGGGGGGGGGGGGGGGAAATTAAAAAAAACAATACCAAAAACACAAAACAAAAAAGTGAAAAAAAAAAAAAACCCCACAAATAAAAAAAAACCAAGAAAAAACCAAACAAAAAC
>Ga0307509_10008198_pt1 | contig 13378 bp, 16 predicted proteins | sample 10_EM_MG_FD_202245 | JGI IMG/M metagenome (GOLD analysis project Ga0307509, IMG submission 202245) | Populus trichocarpa ectomycorrhiza microbial communities from riparian zone in the Pacific Northwest, United States - 10_EM | ecosystem: Host-associated > Plants > Roots > Unclassified | place...
CGTGAAGCGGAACAGGGAGCGAGAATTTCTTCTCAGTTACGGCACGACGAGTCGGACTCGGGACACTTGAACCGCACGTGCATGTGGTTGTCGTGGTTCACGACGTGCCGCACGAGCGACGCCGCACCGCGGTTCGGATACTGGAACAGCTTGTCGAGGATAGACACGTCCTCGCCGTTGTCCTTCGCCCACCGGTACAGCAGGCCCTGGACGTTGTAGTCGAGGAAGATCACCTGGACGCCGCCATCCTGGTTTGCGGTCTCGGCGAACTCGTTGAGCAGCGCGTAGGTCGCCTCGCAGTCGAGGTTGTCGGCGCTCGCGTGGACGAAGTCCTCCGGGTAGCTCGCGGGCTGGGTCTTGTAGATCAGGCCGATGTCGACGTCCCGGCCCGACTGGTGCGAGTGGTGCTGCGTGATCTGACCGCCGGACTCCTGCGAGATGTCGCCGACCGCGATCACGTGAGCGTCGGGGAACTGGACACGGATGTCGGTGAGCGCGTGGTGGATGATGTCGACCGTGGTCGCGGTTCCGAACGCGCGATACGGCCGGCGGATCACGTAGCCCTCGCCCGCGGGGAGCTCGGTCGGCTCGCGCAGCTTGCCCTGCCAGGGGAGGCCGAGCGACTGGCCCTCGACCGGACCGCGGATCACGTACGGCGTGCGGATCCGGGGCATTGGCTTGCCGGCGTGCGCGCTGCGCTTCGCGGCTTTCTTCGCGGTCGTCGCGTGGCGGGTGTCGCGCTTGGGCGGCTTCGCATCTGCGGATGCGGTGACGAGCAAGAGCGAAGCGACGACGAACAGACGCATCAGAACCCCCGGATCCTCATGGTGCCGATCCGGTGGACACTGATCCATTTTTCTTTTGACCACCAAGCTGTTTCTCGGCGAGGCAGCGCTCCCCGAGCAGCTTGCCGATCGGGGTGAGGTCGTCCTGGAGCGTCTTCGCGAAGTCCGAGCGGTGGAGCGTCTTGCCGGCCCGGATCAGCGACGCCAGATCACCGCACACCCGGTGGGCCGCGAGGATCGGCGCGGCGCCGCCGTTGTAGACCCGCGCCTCGGTCAGGGAGGCGTTGTTCGGCCGCTTGCGCAGCTTCAGATCGGCGACCAGCTCGTCGATGATCTTGGCCTTTTCGGCGAGCTTCTGCTCCCGGGTCCGCGCCGACTCGTAGACCTTCTTGAGCGCCTCGTAGGCGGCGAGCATGCGGACCGTGCGGGGGTAGTGAAGCGCCTGGCCGAGGGTCCAGGCGAGCTCCTCGGGCGAGCCCGGGCCGAACCGCTGCTCGATCCAGTGATCGGTCAACGCGTCGGCGATGTACGAGGCGAAGCTCTCGTTGAAGAACGGCTCGTCGGGGACCAGCACGGTCGCGTGGACCGACTCGTGGAGGATGACGTTCGCGAGGTCCGGCAGGGCGTCATCGCCGCCGCCGAGCATGGTCGACAGCACCGGGTCGGGGAACCAGCCGCCGGTCGAGTACGCCGCGGCGGGGCGAACCAGGGCGTCGAAGCCCTGCTTCTCGAGCTCGAGCTTCCACTTGATCGCCTCGTCCTCGTCGAACCAGCCGAGCCCGGCGAAGCAACCGACGATCGGGAAGCACCACTTGCGCGGCTTGAACGCGACCGGGTCGGCGGCACCGACGAACCACACCGCGGCGGGCCGGCCGAGCGCGGAATACTGCTCGTAGTTGCGGCGGATGTGGAGGCCGTAGCTGCGGCCGTAGAGCTTGATCGCGGGGATCTCGGCGAGCAGCATCGCGGTGCGCAGCGGGGTCGACGGATCGTTGATCACCTTGTCGATCGGCTGCGCCTTCGCCAGCAGCTCGAACTGGCCGTTCGCGGCCTGGGCGACGTACTGGGTGTAGAGACAACCGGACAGCGCGAGGGCCGCGAGGACGACCGCTGCCTTCACAGCTTGGCCACGATCGCCTGCGCGAGCGCTTCGCCGTCCTCGAGCTTCTTCGCCGGCCAGCCGATGCCGAGCCCCGACGCGTCGTCGTACTTCGGGATGATGTGGAAGTGGACATGGTCGACGGCCTGATGCGCGATCGCGCCGTTGTTCTGGAGCACGTTGAACGCGGTGGCGCCGGTCGCCGCGAGCACCGCGCGCGCGATCCGGGGCAGCGCCCGGCCGATCGCCGCCGCGGACTTCTCCGACAGCTGGTCGAGCGTGACCGCGGCTTCCTTCGGGATCACGAGCGTGTGACCGCGCGCGATCGGCATGATGTCGAGGAACGAGAACACGTCGGCGTCCTCGTAGATGATGTGGCTCGGAATCTCGCCGCGGATGATCTTGGCGAAGATGGTCATCCCCGAAGCTTACATCGCCGCGCGCTCACCTGCCGTCGCCGGGGCGAGCTTGATCGGCGCGAGCGGGGCGGTCCGCGCGGCCGCGACCGGCAGCGTCACGGTCGCCTGCTTGCCCATCGCGCTGGCCGAGACCTCGATCGTGCCGGAGGTCTTCTGGGTCGAGAAAGTCACGCAGTTACCGAGGACACCGTTGATCGGGGCGACGCCGTCGACGGTGAAGTGCCACACGAGCTGGGCGACGTAGCGACCATTCGCCAGGCCGTCGAAGCACACGGTCGAGGTGAACGAGGGCTGGACCGTGGTCGGGTTGTGCGGCGCGGCCTCGATCTGGTCGAGGCCATCGACGACGACCACGTCGAGGTTCGCGGTCGGCCGGTCACCGGCGGTGATGCCGAGGCTGTAGGTCCCCGCCGCGGCGCCGTTCAGGGCGACCGCATCCCACGTCGTCGGCGTCGCGCCGGCGAGGTCGAGCGCCATGCTGTCGTCGACGACCCGCTGGTCCTCCGGGCCGTGGTCGGTCTGGACCTGACCGAACAGCGCGACCCCGACCTCGATGTTGCCCGCCGCGAACGCGATGTCGAGGTCGTCGGGCACCGACTCGGCCGAGGCCGTGATGATCTGGAGCTTGTCGACCGCCGCGCCCGCGAGCTCGTGGCGATCGAACAGGAGGCCGGAGTCGGCGTCGCTGATCCGGAGGTAGTTCGTGCGGCTCGCAACGCCACGCACGCCCACGACCGTGCCCTCGACATGATCGATCTTGATGCCGAGCCCGCCGTCGTCGTCGGCCGTGAACGCGTACTGGAGCGGCACGTAGACGCCGAGCGCGGCCTCGATCTCGATGTGGATGTCCTGGGTGCCGCCGATCGCGGTGGCGAACGGGCCGACGAGATTCGTCGATCCGGCAAAGTTCTGACCGACGAACTGGAGGCCCTGCGGCGTGAGATCAGAACAGGTCTCACCTGCCGGGCATTTTCCGGAATCGGCACGCTCGCCGCCGAAACAGGCAGGCACGAGGAGAAGCGAACTAAAGACGAGGCTCTTCATTTGGTGCGTGATCGAAGCACTGGTCGTGCCACTCGACCGCACCGCAACTTTCGAGGAGTTCGCCGTGCGCGTGACGATCTTTGCCGTTCACAGCGAGACGTAAATGTCAGGGATCGAACCTGTAGCCGGAGCCGCGCACGGTGATGAAGTGGCGCGGCTGTTCGGGATCGGTCTCGAACCGCTTGCGCAGCTGGCCGACGAAGTTGTCCACCGTGCGCACCGAGCCCGCCGACTGTCCCCACACCAGGCTGAACAATTGCGCGCGCGAGAACACCTGACTCGGGTTGCGCAAGAAGAACACGAGCAGCTCGAACTCGAGGTGGGTGAGCTTCACCTCCGCGCCGCCGCGGGTCACGACGCGCTGCGCGAGATCGACCGCGACGTCGCCGAAGCCGAGCTGGTCGCCGCTCGGTGGCGCGATCGGCGCGGCGCTTGGCGTGGTCCGCCGCAACACGGCATCGATCCGGGCGAGCAGCTCGGCGAGCGCGAACGGCTTGGTGACGTAGTCGTCGGCGCCGAGCCGGAGCGCGGCCACCTTGTCGAACTCGCCATCGCGCGCGGACAGCACGATCACCGGCACGAGGTTGTCGGCGGCGCGCACCGCGGTGAGGACCTCGAGGCCGTTCTTCTTCGGAAGGTTGATGTCGAGCAGGATCAGGTCGAAGTCGGTCGACGTGGCCTGGACGATCGCGTCGTCGCCGTCGCGGCTGATCGTGGTCTGCCGGCCGGCGAGCTTGAGGTTGAGCGCGAGGCCGGTCGCGATCGCCTCGTCGTCCTCGACGATCAAGATCACGACGGCACCTCGACGTGATTCGCCACGGTCTCGGGCTCCTTGAACCGAGGGAGCCGGATCCGGAACACCGTGTTGCCGGGCTCGGACTCGAAGTCGAGCTTGCCGCCGTTGCCCTTGACCACGGTGCGCGTGAACGCCAGGCCGAGGCCGACGCCCGGGATGCCGCTGTCGTGGATCGCGCGGCCGCGGATGAACTGCTCGTAGATCGACGGCTGATCCTCGCGCTCGATCCCGATCCCGTTGTCGCGGACGAGGATCTCGACCTTGCGCCCGACCGCGTGGGCCTCGATCTCGATCTTCTTGTCGGCGTTGGTGTACTTCCACGCGTTGTGGAGGAGGTTGCCGAGCGCGCGGACCAGCGTCGGCCGATCGCCGAGCGCGACGAGGCCGCGCTCGACGTCGATCGCGACCGGCGTCGGGTTCGACAGCGTCGAAGCGTCGAACATCGCGACGGCCTCGTCGACCAGCTCGCGGACATCGACGCGCGTGCGCGGCCACACGTGGCGCGGCCGGGTCTCGAGCTTCGACAGCTCCAGCACGCGATCGACCATCGTCTCGAGCCGCTTGGTCTCGCGCGCGAGCAGCGTGAGGACCTCGGCGCGGTCGCTCGCCGACAGCCGATCGTCGCGCAGGGACTCGAGCAACAGGCGGATCGAGGTCACGGGCGTACGGAGCTCGTGCGAGACGGCCGACGTGAAGTCGTTCTGGACTCGCGCCAGGCCGGCGCCGCGGGTGACAAAGATCGAGACCAGCACGTAGCCGGTGATGCCCGACGTGCAGAACGTCAGCACGAGCACACCGGAGATCAGCGAGGTCGTGCCGCCGCCGAGGACGAGGAGGATGATGCCGACGCCCGTCATCAGCACGGTCGGCACGAGCACCGCGAGCATCAGCACGAGCTGCGCCCGCCGGAGCTGGATGTTCGCGGGTGGGAACTTCACTAGGCCACGTCGGCCAATACGTCCGGCTGCGGCTCCGGTGCATTGGCGCGGATGTGGTCCGGCACGCCGTGGAGGTCCCACACGAGACCTACGAACGACAGCGCCTTGAGGCCGTAGTACGTGACGTCGTACTCCCACCAGAAGAAGCCGTTGCGCGCGCTCACCTGATAGTGATGGTGGTTGTTGTGCCAGCCCTCGCCCAGCGTGATCGCGGCGAGCACCGGGTTGTTGCGCGAGTCGTCGCCGGTCTTGTAGCGGCGGGCGCCCCACACGTGCGAGAGCGAGTTGATCGTGAACGTGCCGTGCCAGCACAGGACCTGCGCGACCGCGAAGCCCCAGACGAGCGCGAAGAACCCGCCGATCAGGAACGTGAGCGTGCCGACCGCGATCGGAGGAATCACCCAGTACTTGTCGAGCCAGCGCAGCTCCGGATACTTCGAGAAGTCTTTGATCCGCGAGTAGTCGGTGTCCTCGAGATCGCGCGACAGGATCCAGCCCATGTGCGACCACCAGAAGCCGCTCTGGATCACCGAGTGGAGGTCGCCCGGCTGATCCGACAGCCGGTGGTGCTGGCGATGATGCGCGGCCCACCACAGTGGGCCCTTCTGGGCGGTCGATGCCGCGCCGAGCGCGAGCAGGAACTGGAACCACCTCGACGTCTTGTAGCTGCGGTGCGAGAAGTAGCGGTGATATGCGCCGGTCACGAACCACATCCGCGGAAGGTAGAGCGCGGCGCACAGCGCGAGCCCGGTCCACGAGAAGCCGAGGATCGCGATGCCCACGATCGCCAGGATGTGGACCCCCCAGAACGGGATCGAGAGCGCGTTGAAGTAGATGTGGCGCCAGCCTTTTTGACTGGCTTCCGCGACGGCGTTCACCCCCCTCACTTACCACGGGTGTTCGCGTCGCGGCATGAAATACCAGCTACTGGTTCAGCATGTCGGCGGTGATGTGGTTGTGCAGACAGAGCTGGACCATGTGCGACTGCTGATCGGGACTCATCCGCTTCCAGTACTTCCTCGCGGCCTCGACGCGCGCACCGTCGCAGGCGGCCATGAACGCGAGCTGAAGCGTGTGGCTATCGAACTTGCACGCGAGCGCCGCGTCGTACTTCGCGAGCGCACCGGCGTGATCGTGCGCCGCCTCGGTCGCGTTCCCGGCACTGACGAGCTCGCCCGCGTCGCAGCTCTCGTTCAGCATGTCGAGCGTGATGTGGTTGTGCGCGCAGATGTTGACCATGCGGCTCTGCATGTCCGGGGACATCCGCTTCCAGTACTTGCGGGCGAACTCGACCCTCGATCCGTTGCAGGCCGCCAGGAATGCGAGCTGCAACGAATGGGTGTCGAACCTGCACTTCAGCGCCGCGTCGTAGTTGGTCAACGCGACGACGTGATTGCCGCGCGCCTCGGCGGCGGTCCCGGCGGTCAGGAGGTCGTCGGAATCGCATGCCTTGGCCTTGGCCCTCGCAACGTCGGCCTTGATCTCGGCGCGCACGCGGGTCTTCAGCGCTTCCGCTGCGGCGGGATCTTCGGGCTTCAGCTTGTCCGCGCAGAGCGACACCGCCGTCCAGTTCTTCGCCGCGACCTGACGCCGGCACTCGGCGCGCAGCTCGCGGGTCGCCGCATCGGGTTCCTCGCCCAGCATCTCCGCGGTGATGTGGTTGTGCAGGCAGATCTGGAGCATGTGCGTTTGCATGTCCGGCGACATCTGTCGCCAGTAGCGGCGCGCCGACGGGAGGACGGTGCCATTGCACGCGGCCATGAATGCGAGCTGGAGCGAGTGGGTGTCGAATCTGCAGGCGAGCGCCGCGTCGTACTGTGCGAGCGCCTGGACGTGGTTGCCGCGCGCCTCCTCGGCGGTGCCACCGCTCAGCATCGCGTCGGCGTCGCAGCCCTCGATCGGATCGATCACGAGGTCGTCGTCCCAGGGTGGTGCGTCGGCCGGCGCTGCGGCGTCGACCGGCGGCGCGTCCGGCACCGTCGCGATCACCACGATGGGCGGTCCGGCGTCGCGCGGCGCGAGCGCGACCGCATCGGCACTGCCGCGGGTGGTCGCGACCGCGATCGTCACGCCGAGCAGGACCGCGACGGCGGCAGCGAGCCATACCACGCGGGGCGGGCGGCGCTGCTGTGACGCGACGGTGGTCGCGAGCTCGTCGGCGCGGGTCGGCGGATCGAACGGGCTCGCTTCGAGCGGCCCGACGTGACGCGCCGGCTCGGCGGCGGCGCGGTCGAGCGCGTCGATCACCTCGATCATGGTCTGCGGGCGATCGTCGGGAGACTTCGCGAGCATCCGCGCGATCAGCGCTTCGAGCGCCGGCGGGACCGAGGGTGACAGCTGCGACGCGAGCGGCGGCGCGACGAGCTGGTGCTTCGCGATCAGCTCGCCGGCGTCACCGTCGAACGGCGGCCGCCCGGTCACGAGCTCGAACAGCATGCAACCGAGCGTGTAGACGTCGCTGCGCGCATCGACCCGCGAGCTCGACTTGCATTGCTCGGGCGACATGTACATCGGCGTGCCGAGCATCTCCATCGAGTGGGTCTGGACGGTCGCGCCCCAGCCGTCGACGAGCTTCGCGATCCCGAAGTCGAGGATCTTCACGCGCTCGCCGCCGACGATCGCGCCGTCGGGCACGAGGAACACGTTGCTCGGCTTGAGATCGCGGTGGACGATCTGCGCGTCGTGGGCGGCCGCGAGCGCCGCGGCGAGCTGACGGCCCATCCCGATCGCGATGCCGAGCGGCAGCTTCTCGCGCCGGATCCGCGCGGCGAGCGTCTCGCCGGCGAGCAGCTCCATCGCGATGTACACCGTGCCGTCGGCGCGCGTGTTCGTGCCCGCGACCTCGCCGCACTCGAACACGGTGACGATGCCGGGATGGCTGATCCGGGCCGCGGCGCGCGCCTCCTGCAGGAAGCGCTGGACGACGTGCGGCTTGAACGCGTGCTCGGGCCGGAGAAACTTGATCGCGACCTCGCGATCGAGCTCGGTATCGCGCGCGATGTAGAGCACGCCGAAGCCGCCCTGTCCCAGCTTCCGGCCGACCGCGTACTTGCCGACGCGAGTGCCGCTGTCCACGCGGCGATTGTAGCGAGCTACGCCGCGGGTTTGCGAGCGAGCGCGTCGTCGATCGCGGCGGCGAGACGGTCCAGCTGGTCCTTGAGGACGTAACCGGTCGCCCCGAGCGCCATGAGCTCGCCGGCGCGCTCGGCACTGACGCTGCCCGACACGAGGAGGAGCGGGGTCGGGACTCCACGCTCGGCGATCTGCTCGAGGGCGCGGGTCGGGGAGAACGCCGGCATCGCGTAATCGCAGATCACGAGATCGACGCCGGGGAGCGAGTCCGCGAACGCGCGCTCGGTCTCGACGCGCCGCCACTCCACGGCGTAGCCGGCACGCCGCGCGCGATGGACGATCAGGAGCGCGTCGTCCGGACTGTCATCCGCGATCAAGAGCCTCAAGACCTTCATCCGCTCGCCGGCGCCGCCACCATCGCATCGACGCATCGGCCGGCTCGGGCCCGCGTCGAGGCCTAGTCGCGCATCGGCACGCTGCCGATGTAGTCGGTCTTGCCGAGTGGCACGCCGTTGTGGCGGAGGATTGCGTAGGCGAGGCTCACGTGGAAGTAGAAGTTCGGCAGGGCGAACTGGGTGACGTACTCCGCGCCGGTCATCCACTTTCCCTGCATCCACGGCAGCGAGATCTTCCGCTCCTCCGCGCCTGCGAAGTCTTCCGACGTGAAGGTACCGAGGTAGGACACCAGCGCCGCGATCCGCGCGTGGAGCTGCTCGAACGTCGTCTCGGTATCGGCGTGCGCCGGCCAGTCCTTTCCGGTCAGCCGGCCCGGGATGAACTTCGCGTTGTCGCACACGGTCTGGACCTGCTTGACCAGCGTGAACTGGTCGGGAGCGAGCCGCGCCGCGATCAGGTTGTCGACGGGGAACTTGCGCGAGGTCGCGTAGTCCTCGGCGGACTTCAACCAGCGATCGAGGTTGAGGAGCGTCTTCGCGAGCTGGGGGGCGGTGAGCTCGAACAGGTTCATGGCGGCCGAGAGTAGCGTACGCTGGACCCATGAGTGACGACCTCGAGGGACTCGCGAACAACACGGTGAGCCGCGCGAGCGTCGGCGCCGAGGATCTGAAGAGCCAGGTGCTCGCGCTCGGGAGTCGCTGGACCATCGTCGGCCCGGATCTCGTGCTCACGCTCGCGGGGCAAAAGGGCATGAAGAAGTGCGGCGAGGCGGTCGCCTTCGCGACGCAGCTCGCCGACGAGATGGATCACCATCCGCACGTCGTCATGGACTACCCGCAGACCACGCTCGCGATCCATACCCACGACAAGCAGGCGATCACGCTGCTCGACCTCGTGTGGGCCGCGCGGCTCGAGCGCTGGCTCCGCGAGCACGGCTGGGAGTGAAGCCTAAAATCGTACTCGTGCTCGTACTCGTACTCGGATATCCCAGCTCGGGATCGACCGTCGAGCCCGCGGGCCGATCAGAGTCCGCGCGGATCTAGATCGATCTAGATCCGTCTAGATCCGGTCCCGGACCAACGGTCCTCTCGACCGACGAAAGTTCATCCCGAGCGAGACGAGTACGAGCACGAGCTAGTAGCGAAACACGGTCAGCTCGTCGAGCTGGCGACCGTCGACGAACCCGGCGGCCATCGCGGGGAGCGCGGCGCGATCGACGACGGTCGCGACCGCGAGCAGCTCGGGATCGAGGACCGCGGGGCCGAGGACGTTGAGGTGCGTGCCGCGGCGCACCTGGGTCGCGAGGACTTCCGTCGCACCGTGGATGCACACGATGTCGGCGGCGAGCGCCTCCGCGATCGGGACGACCCGGCCGGGGAGCGCGGCGTGGGTGACCCGGATGTCGGCGGGCGAGAACCACGTGCGATGCGCCTCGAGGCTGAGCGCGGCCGCGGCGAGCTGGGTGTCGGCGTCGACGATCAGCGACAGGCTGCGCGGCGTGCCGACCGCGAGGAACCGCGAGGCGACCGCACCGGAGGCCGCGGCGATCCGATCCGCCGACTCGCGGCCGAGCTGCAGCTCGATCGAAGGGCCGCCGCTCGTCGCGATCGCGACGGACGCGCGCTCGACGGCGAAGACCCACTTGCTCACTAGAACTCGGCCTGCCGGGGCGCACGCGGGAACGGGATCACGTCGCGAATGTTCTCGATCCCCGTCGCGTAGATGATCGCGCGCTCGAAGCCGAGGCCGAACCCGGCGTGCGGCACGGTGCCGTAGCGGCGAAGATCTCGGTACCAGTTGTAGTCCTGAGGGTTCAGCTTCATCTCGGTGATCCGCGCGTCGAGGACGTCCAGGCGCTCCTCGCGCTGGCTGCCGCCGATGATCTCGCCGATGCCGGGCGCGAGCACGTCCATCGCGGCGACCGTCTTCCCGTCGGCGTTCTGGCGCATGTAGAACGCCTTGATGTCCTTCGGGTAGTTGATCACCGCGACGGGACCCTTCACGACGACGTCGGTCAGGTACTTCTCGTGCTCGCTCTGGAGGTCGATGCCCCAGCTCACGGGGAACTCGAACTTCTGCTTCGCCTTCAGCAGCTCGGTGATCGCGTCGCCGTAGTCCATCCGCGCGAACTTCGTCTCGACCATCGTCTGGAGCCGCGTGATGCAGTCCTTGTCGACGAACTTCGCGAAGAACTCCATGTCGTCCTTGCGCTCCTCGAGCAGCGTCTTGAAGATCGACTTGAGGAAGTCCTCGGCGAGCTGGGCGTCGTCGGCGAGATCCGCGAACGCGATCTCCGGCTCGATCATCCAGAACTCGGCGAGGTGGCGGCGCGTGTTCGAGTTCTCGGCGCGGAACGTCGGGCCGAACGTGTACACGCGCGACATCGCCATGCAGTACGTCTCGACGTTGAGCTGGCCCGACACGGTGAGCCGCGCCTCCTTGCCGAAGAAGTCCTTGTCGTAGTCGATCTTTCCGTCGCCGGTGCGCGGCAGGTTCGCGAAGTCCAGGGTCGAGACCTTGAACATCTGACCGGCGCCCTCGGCATCCGACGCCGTGATGATCGGCGTGTGGATCCAGAAGAAGCCGTGCTCGTGGAAGAACCGGTGGACCGCCATCGCGAGCGTATGGCGGACGCGGGTCACCGCACCGATCACGTTCGTGCGCGGACGGAGGTGCGCGACCTCGCGCAGGTACTCCATCGTGTGCCGCTTCGGCTGCATCGGATAATGGTCGGGGTCGTCGACCCAGCCCACCACCTCGAGCGAGTCGGCGCGGAGCTCGACCGTCTGGCCCTTGCCCTGCGACGCGACGAGCTCTCCGATCGCGCGCACCGCGCAGCCCGACGTGATCCGGAGGATGTCGCTCTGGTAGTTCGCGAGCTCCTGCGGGGCGACCACCTGCAGCGCCTCGAACGCGCTGCCGTCGTGGATCGCCACGAACGACAGGCCCGCCTTCGAGTCGCGGCGGGTGCGCACCCAGCCCTCGATCGTGACCTTCGAGCCCACGGGCACCTGACCGCCGAGAACTTGCGCGATCCGCGTCGGGGTCATGTTAGCGCTCGGCGTCCTTGCTGCCGACGATCGTCATGTTCATGCCGATCTGGACCGACACCGCCTTGCCGTCGATGCTGACGACGGTCTTCGCGTTCATGTACCAGCCGAAGCTGCCGGTCGAGAACTGCTTGACCTCGGCGAGCATGTCCTGGCCGTTGATGTTGACCTTGAGCGGCTCGGCCTTCTCGAGGAACTGCGTGAGCGTGACGGGGCAGGAGGTCTTCGGGGGCATTGGGGTGTCTTATCATTAGTGCAAAGACAGGTGTGCGAACGCGACGACGACCAGCGCGTGATCGATCCGGCCCTCGCGGATCGCGGCGTGGCACTCCGCGAGTGTCGCGGTCTCGACCTCGATCACTTCAGAACCTTCGGGGCGCGGTTGGCTGGTCTGGACCGCGTCGCGCGCGAGGAACGTGTGGAGGTGGTTCGTCATGATCGCGGGGTTCGGGTTGACCCGGCCGAGCGGCTCCCAGCGGGTCGACGTGTAGCCGGTCTCTTCTGCGAGCTCGCGCGCCGCGGCCTCGGCGGGCGTCTCGCCCGCGTCGACCATGCCGCCCGGAATCTCGAGGCAGATCGCGTTCGCGCCGATCCGGAACTGGCGGATCAGGACGACGCGCTCGTCGGGGCGGATCGCGATCACGTTGACCCAGTCGACCGCGGTGATCAGCGAGAACCGCTTGATCGCGCCGGTCCGCGGATGCGCGCCGTCGACAAACGCCGTCTCGAACACGCGATAGTTTGCCGCCGGGATCGGGGTGCCGAGCTTCCAGGCCAGGTCGTCGGGCATGGGGCAGTGTAGGATCGGCCGGTGCTCACCGCGACCTCCGCGATCCGGATCGGCAACGCCGGCGTGCACTCGACGATCGTGTTCGATCGCGCGGTGCGCGCGACGATCGTCCGCCGCGACAAGCTCGCGTTCGACACCCGTTACTCGCCGCCCGCGGCCGGCAAGCCGGAGAAGGTCGGCCACGTCTATCTGATCGTGACCGGGCGCTACGCACCGGCGGTCGGCGAGGCGGTCGCGGGCCCGGTCGCGTTCGTGCTCGGCGACGACGAGATCGAGCGGGTCAGTGCGAAGTCGCGCACGTTCCGCACCGACGGCCAGACGATCGACGTGCTCCACCTCCGGTTCGAGCAGCACGAGCTCGCCGCGCCGATCGGCCTCGCCGCCGGCCCGCTGCGCCTCACGCCCGCGTGCTGGGATGTCGCGCACCGCGTCCTCGCAGCGCCGGAGACCCTCGGCGACTTCCTCGATGCGCTCGCGCGCGACGGCGTGACCCACGGCACCGCGAAGATCCACGAGGAGCCGGAGCGCTATCGCCGGTTCTGGGACGCGCTGCGCCCGCTCTACGAGACGTACGGCGGCACCGTGTCGTTGAAGCAGCTCGCCGCGGCCCTCGACATGTCGATGCGCCAGGTCGGTCGCGATGCGAAGGACCTGGCGAAGACGTTCGGGTTCGGTGAGGGTTATCGCGACGCGCTGTTGATCCTGCGCCTGCGGATGGCGGTGCTGCTGCTGTCTGGCCCCGACTCGTCGGTCGCCGATGTCGCGAGCGCGGTCGGCTACGGCAGTCCGATCGCGATGGCGCGTGCGTTCCGCGATGCGCGCTTGCCGGCGCCCAGTGCGGTGCAAGCCGCACTGCGTGGAGAATAGAAACGGACAATCATTACTTCGCGATGGACCGTCGCTATCGCGCGGGGTACTTGCGAGGGAGTGAAGTGGCTGTTCGCGATCTGTCTCGCCGGTAGCGTGGCGCACGCCGGTGGTTTCGGGAT
>Ga0307509_10008199_pt1 | contig 13378 bp, 10 predicted proteins | sample 10_EM_MG_FD_202245 | JGI IMG/M metagenome (GOLD analysis project Ga0307509, IMG submission 202245) | Populus trichocarpa ectomycorrhiza microbial communities from riparian zone in the Pacific Northwest, United States - 10_EM | ecosystem: Host-associated > Plants > Roots > Unclassified | place...
CGAGAGCAGCACGGTCGCGTGGGCGAGCCCGGCGATCCGCAGCGCGTAGGACGGATCGACCTGCTGGAGCACGTCGAACGCGACCGCCTTGTGCTCGATCTCCTCGGCGGCGTGCCACGCGAGGAGCTCCTGCATCGTCGGGTGGAGCGCGTCGAGGATCCCGTTGTCGAACGCGCCTTCGGCGAGGATCGCGGTGAAGTGCTCGGCCGCGGCGGTGCCTGCGAGGTTGAGCTTCGCGGGCATCCGGGCCTCGAGCCACTTGGTGATGCTGTAGTAGCGCGCGAGGAAGCCGTCGATCTCGAAGCCCTGCTGGCGGAGGATCTCGTTGAGCTCGTCGTGCGCGTGGGCGTGATGGCCCTCTTGCTTGAAGAACGCCACGACCTGCGCCCGCAGCGTCGGGTCGGTGATCTGGTCCAGGTAGTGGTGGACCGAGCGGACGAAGAACCGTTCACCGTGCGGGAACAGGAGGTTGATGCCGTTCGAGATCGCCGTCGCGACCGCGTTCCCACCCGCCCAGTGCTTCGGGACCGCGGAGAGATCGAGCGCCGGCGCGCGCGGGATCGGGATCGCCATGGCCACACTTTAGCCAGTATTGACCCGTAGTCAATAGCGGTGATGTATAGTCACCCCGTGCCACCGGTCCGACGAGCCATCCGCCGCATCGCGAAGGTCGCGACGCGTGGTCAGCGCCGGCCGCGCGTGCGACTCGACAACGACGCGAGGCGGGCTCAGCTGCTGCTCCTCGCCCGCAAGGCATTCAGCGACCGCTCGTACGACGAGGTCTCGATCGACGACCTCGCGCGCGAGGCCAAGATCTCCAAAGGCCTCCTCTATCACTACTTCCCGACCAAGCGGGACCTCTACGTCGCCGGGCTCCGCGAGATCGCCGACGAGCTGGTCGAGCGGATCAACACGGTGCCGACGAACCTGCCGCCGGCCGAGCGGGTCCGCGCCGGGCTCGACGCCTACCTCGAGCACATCAGCCAGCACGCGCGCGCGTTCGTGTCGCTCATGCGCGGCGGCATCGGCTCGGATCCCGAGGTCGCCGAGGTCGTCGACAGCGTGCGCCGGCGGCTCTCGGATCGGTTCCTCGAAGGCTCGCCGTTCAAGCCGATGCTCGCGGGCAACCCGAAGTTCGAGACCGCGCTCCAGGGCTGGATCGGCTTCGTCGAGGCCGCGACGATCAACTGGTGCGCGACCCCGAAGCTGACGCGCGACGAGCTTCGCGATCTCCTCTCGGAGATCTTGCTCGCGATCATGACGGCGATCACGCCGCAGCTCTTACGCTAGGTCGAACACGAGCACCTCCGCGTCACCGGTCGCGGAGATCTCGATCGCGCCCTCGCCCTTCACCGCCGCTCCGTCACCGGCCGACAGCGCTTGGTCACCCACGGTCACGGTGCCCTTCGCGATCTGGACCCACGCATAGCGATTCGGCGCGAGCACGTGGCTGACCTTGTCGCCCGTCTTCAACACCGCCGCGGCAAGCGTCATGTCCTGATGGACGGTGAGCGAGCCATCGCGGCCATCCGGCGACGCGACGACGCGCAGCTTACCTACCCGATCGGGGAACGCCTTCTGCTCGTAGCTCGGCTGGAGACCGCGCTGCGCCGGCATGATCCAGATCTGATAGAAGTGGACGCCGTTCTGCTTGCTCGGGTTGTTCTCCGCGTGCGTGACGCCGGTCCCCGCGCTCATCCGCTGGACATCGCCGGGGCGGATCACCGAGCCGTTGCCCATCGAGTCCTCGTGCGCGAGCTCGCCCTCGAGCACGTACGTGAGGATCTCCATGTCGGCGTGTGGGTGACGACCGAAGCCGCGATTCGCCGCGACCTTGTCTTCATTGATCACGCGCAGCGCGCGGAAGTTCATGAACTTGGGGTCGTAGTAGTCGGCGAACGAGAACGTGTGCTTCGTGTTCAGCCAGCCGTGGTTCGCCCCGCCGCGCTCGCCGGCCTTCCTGATCTGCATTTCCATGACGGCTCTCCTTAACCACGTTCGAAGACGAGTGGCAGGGTCACCCGGCTGGCGCCACGTTGTTTCGCGAACTTCCAGCCGGCAACAGTTTGTCTCAGTTTCGCGACGAGTCGCCGGCGGTCCGGTTCGTGACCGGTGGGCACCTTCGTCGTATCCGACAGGAGGCGGACGTTGCGCGCGCTCCCCGCCGGCGAGACCTCGAATGCGAGCGCGAGCATGCCGGCGAGCGGCGGCGCGTCGGCGAGGACACCGTCGAGCTCGGGCAACCGCGCGGAGAGCTCGCGCGTGCGCAGCGGACCGATCACGAACGGACGCGGCTGGACGAACCAGCCGTGGATCACGAGCCTGCCCTCGCGCGGATCGCGCGTGCCGGTCACCTCGCGAACCCCGTGCGGGATCCGCGGATCGAACACGGTGAGCCGCCCGAACTTCGGCTCGATCGAGCGCACGAGATCGGGCTCTTCGATCGAGCGTTCGCTCCGGAACGCGTCCCAGTATTCGAGCACCTCGTCGCGCAGCATCAGGGTCTCGCCGCCACGGAACGCGCGACCTCGCCAGTGGGTCAGCGAGAACACGAACGCCCACGGACCGTGCGGGAGATCGCCGTGCAGCTCCTGGCGGCAGCCGTCGACGTAGCAAGACAGCCACGGCGGCGAGATGTCGTGACAGCCGAGCGTCTCGCGGCCCCACGCGACCAGCCGGCGATGAAACGCCTCGTAGATCCCGCGCGGGAAGTAGGTCCAGGCCGGCGTGCGCAGCGCGGTGTACTGACCCGGCACGTGCCACCAGTCCCACACGAACCGATCGGCGCGGGTGCTGCGAGGCTCGGCGAACCGATCGTCGAACACGGAGCGCAGCTGCTTCGCCTCGGGCGCGAAGTCGTCGACGATCAGCATCGCGCCGCTTGTACACCGAAAATGCAAACACCGCCGAACGAGCGGCGGTGTTCACGGCAGACCAGAGCGAGTTACTTGGTCGCCGGCTTCTTCGCCGGGGTCTTCGCCTTCGCGGGCGCCTTGTCGGTCGCCTTCGCGTCGGTCTTCGCATCGGTCTTCGCGTCGGTCTTGGCATCCGTCTTCGCGTCGGTCTTCGCGTCGGTCGCCGGGGCCTTGTCGGCGGCCGGGGCCGGGGTCTTCGCCGGGGCCTTGTCAGCACCCGCGAACGCGGCGGTCGAGAGGAACGAGACGACGAGAGCGGCCTTGATCATGTTGCGCATGGAGATCTCCTGGATCCTGAGAGTTGAGAATTCGAATTCGAACGGCCGGCGTTTGTGCACCCGGTATGCCGTCACGACGCATGGATTCCGCGGGCTTGCGGCCCGCGTTTCGGAGGCCGAAAGCCTCACGGGGCATTCGACCCGGGGCATGAATACGCAGCGCAAATCCCGCGTTAGATCCGGTCCCAGAGGTACGCCTGCTCGACGACCGGAAAGCCGCCGACCTGCGTCTGCTTCGTGTGGCCGATCGTCCCACCCATCGCCTCGTAGAACCGGCGCGCGTGCGGGTTGTTCGCGAGCACCCAGACGATCATCGATTGCATCCCGCGCGCGGGGAGCCAGTCGCGCACGCGCTCGAACATCTCGGTGCCGAGGCCGTATCGCTTCGCGTGATGGAGGAAGTAGATCGCGTAGACCTCACCGGCAAAGCGCGCTTCGCCCCGGCTCGCACCCGCATCACAGAACCCGACGATGTCGCCTTGCGAGACGTCGTACGCCACGAGATGCAGGCCGCTGCGCGCCTGGAGGATCCGCTGGCGCGTCGCGAGGCGCTGGCCGACGTCGATCCGATCGAGGACGTGATCCGGCAGGATCCCGCGATAGCTGGTCTGCCAGCTCTCGGTGTGGACGCTCGCGATCTGTCGCGCATCGTCGAGCGTCGCCTCGCGGATCGCGAACCGCATGGCGCTACGCTAGCCCGATTCCCGCGGCCGGGAACCTGCCAGGTCGGCTAGCCGTCGTTGACGCCCCACCGCAGGAGCTTGCGGTAGAGCGTCTTGCGGTCGAGGCCGAGGATCTTCGCGGCGTCGGTGCGGTTGCCGTGGCACGCCTCGAGGACGCGCAGGACGTGGCGGCGCTCGACCTCTTCGAGCGTCAGGAGCTCGGGCAGCTCGTTCGACGTGATGTTCGTCGAGCGCGGGGTCTGACGATTGCGGATCTTGTCAGGCAGGTCTTCCACTTGAATCTCCTCGAAGTGGGCGAGCGCGACCGCACGCTCCAGGCAGTTGCCCAGCTCGCGTACGTTGCCCGGCCAGTCGTAGCCGACGAGTCTCTCCGCCGCCGCGGGCGAGAGACCCATGACCTTCTTGTCGAACACCGCCGCGTACTGGCGGAGCATGTGCTGCGCGAGGAGCAGGACGTCACCTCCACGCGCGCGCAGCGGCGGCAGCGGGATGTGGATCACGTTGATCCGGTAGTACAGGTCTTCGCGAAACGCCTTGGCCTCGACCATCTCCTCGAGGTCGCGGTTGGTCGCCGTGATCAGCCGGACGTCGACGGAGACCTCGCTCTCCGCGCCGACCGGCCGGATCTTGCGCTCCTGGATCGCGCGCAGCACCTTCGGCTGCATCGAGATCGCCATCTCGCCGATCTCGTCGAGGAACAGCGTGCCGCCGTTGGCCTGCGCGAACAGCCCCTGGCGCGACTGCTTCGCGTCGGTGAACGCGCCCTTCGCATGACCGAACAGCTCGCTCTCGAGCAACGCCTCCGGCACGGCCGCGCAGTTGATCGCGACGAACGGCGCGTCCTTGCGCCGCGACCGCTCGTGGATCTCGCGCGCGACGACCTCCTTGCCGGTGCCGCTCTCCCCGGTGATCAGCACCGTCGCGTCGGTCGCGCTGACCTGATCGATCAACGTGTAGGTCTGCTGCATCGTCGGCGATGCCCCGACGAGACTGCCGCGACCGCGGGTCGACGCGACGACCTCGCGCAGGCGCTTGACCTCACCCGACAGCCGCCGCCGCTCAGCCGCGCGCCGGATCGCGACCGCGAGCGCCTCGATCTCGACGGGCTTGGTGACGAAGTCATACGCGCCCGCGCGGATCGCACCGATCGCGGTCTCGAACGAACCGAACGCGGTGAGCACGATCACCGGCAGATCCGGACGATCGGCGACGAGCGTCTGGCACAGCTCGAGCCCCGTCATCCCCTTCATGTTGAGATCGGTGACGACGACATCGACGTCGTGCTCGGTCAGGCCGGCGAGCGCTTCGGCGCCGCTCGCGAACGGCACGACGACGAAGCCGCGCTTCTTGAGCCCGAGCTGGACGAGCTCGACCATCTCCTTCTCGTCGTCGATGACGAACACCTTGGTCTGCGCGCTCACGCGACACCTGTCGGGAGAAACACGGTGAAGGCCGAGCCCTTGCTGATCTCGGACTCGACATCGATCCAGCCGCCGTGCTCGCGCACGATGCCCCAGGTCACGCTGAGGCCGAGGCCGGTGCCTTCGCCGACCTGCTTGGTCGTGAAGAACGGCTCGAAGATCCGGCGGCGCGTCTCGTCATCCATTCCGATTCCCGTATCTGCGATCCGCAGTGCGAGCCACTGATCGCTGGTGCTCTCGACATAAGGCGGAGCGGTTTCGGTGACCCGCTGCGCGGTGATGGCGACCTTGCCGCCTGTCGGCATCGCCTGGATCGCGTTGACCACGAGGTTGATCATGACCTGATTGAGCTGGCCGTCGTCGGCTTCGACCCGGAGCGCTTCGTCGTGAGGTGGCACCAAGATCTCGACCTGCGCCTTCTTCGCGATCGTCGCGACCAGCTCGGCGACGCGCGCGGACAGGGTGGTGACGTTGACCGGCGCCTTCTGCAGCGCGCGCGGCCGGGCGAAGTCGAGGAGCTGGCGGATCATCGCGGTCATCCGGTCCGCCTGCTCGGCGACGATCCGCGCCGAGTCGACCGCATCGGCGCCGTCGACCTCGCCATCGCGGATCAGGCGCGCGCGTCCCGACACGACGTTGAGCGGTGTGCCGAGCTCGTGCGCGATCCCCGACGCGAGCTTGCCGACGGTGGTCAGCCGGTCCGCGTGGCGTAGCTGATCGGTCGCGGCCTCGCGCGCGCTGCGCTCTTCGGAGAGTCGATCGCACATCAGGTTGATCTCCGTCGCCAGCTCGCCGAGCTCGTCGCGCTGCTTGAGCTTGAGCGGTCCCGCGAGATCGCCGGTGCCGACGCGCCGGGCCTTCGCCGCGAGCCGCGACACCGGCCGGCCGATGAACAGCATGCCGAGCATGAGCGCGAGCGTCGCCGCGACGACGACCTGGCTGACGGAGCCGAGGATCTGGTTGCGCAGCGAATCGGCGGTGTACTTGTCGAGGTCGGCGAGGTTTTGCGCGATCTCGATGCCGCCCTCGCGGTGCTCGATCTCGCGCGGCTCGTGACTCGACGCGATCGTCGGCGGTGGGTGCGGGACCTCGACGGGAATGTACGTGAGCAGCGCGTTCGACGACTCGTCCTTGATCGTGACGGTCTGGCCCTCGTGCATCGGCGCGAGCGCCTCCTTGCTCGCGTGCGGCGGATCGGTTCGCGCGTCGAGCCAGACCCAGCGCGCCTTGATGAACTCGCTCTTGCTCGACGCCATCAGGAGGAACTCGCGGGCGGTCGCCTCTCCGTCGCGCGCCCACACCTCGGCCATGCCGCGCGCGAGCGCACGCCCGAGCGCGGTCGCCTCGGCACGCATCTGCTTGTCGAACACCTCGCGCTCGCGGCGGTAGTCGAAGAAGCCCTGGATCAACGCGACGATGGCCACGCCGACCACCAGTGCCGCGATGAACTTTCGGGTGAGCTTCATCCCTCCGAAGAGTTCTACCCGATCGGCGTGCCCGACGGGGCTGGCCATCTCAGCGGGACTCCACGAAAATCACCCGCGAATTCGACCATGCGCCCTGCACCAAAACCGTGAAGAAACCATTATCTCGGGTGGCCCGGAACATGAAGAAACCACAGGGGTGACCCCGAAAACCATCCTCGTTCCCACCGACCTTGGCGAGGGCGCCGACGAGGCGCTCGACTACGCGTGTGACCTCGCCCGCCCGTTCGGCGCACGCATCTACCTGGTCTCGGCGATCACCATCCCCGCGATCGGCGTCCCCGAGCTCGGCGTCGCCATGACCGGCAGCGTCGTCGACGGCATGATGGCCGACAACCTCCACGGCCTCGAGCTGCTCGTCGAGCGCAACAAGCACCGCGGCACGTTCGCGAAGCCGATCCTGAAGAGCGGCGATCCCGTCGACATCATCAACGAGACCGCGGCCGAGGTCGGCGCGGATCTCATCGTCATGACGACCCACGGCCGCACCGGCGTCGCGCGCTGGCTCCTCGGCAGCGTCGCCGAGTCCGTCGTGCGCACGTCGACCGTCCCCGTCCTGACGATTCACGTCACGCCCAAGGAGGCCGCCGCGTAGGATCGTCCCGTGGCGACGCGCGCAGACATGATCCTCGATCAGCTGCGCCGCCGCGGCATCCGCGACGAGCGTGTCCTCGAGGCGTTCGCCCGCGTCCCGCGCGAAGACTTCGTCGGCGAGTCGCTGCGCGGCGAGGCCTACGCCGACTCGCCGCTGCCGATCGGCCAGGGTCAGACCATCTCCCAGCCCTACGTCGTCGCGCTGACCGCGCAGGCGCTGGCGCTGACCGGGACGGAGCACGTGCTCGAGATCGGCGCCGGCTCGGGCTACGCCGCCGCGATCCTCGGCTGCCTCGCGGCGCGGGTGGAGACGATCGAGCGGATCGCCGAGCTCGCGGCGTTCGCCGCAGCGAACTTGCGCAGGGTGGGCATCGCGAACGTCGCCGTCCACCACGGCGACGGCACGCTCGGCTGGCCGCAGAGCGCGCCGTTCGACGCGATCGCCGTCGCGGCGAATGCGCCGGCGCCACCGAGGTCGCTGCTCCAGCAGCTCGCTATCGGTGGCCGCCTCGTGCTGCCTTACGGCCACGACGATCGCCAGCGGCTCGTGAGGATCACGCGCGAGACCGAGACCAAGTTCGTCGAGAGCGACCTCGGTGCCGTGCGGTTCGTGCCGCTCGTCGGGCGCGAGGGCTGGGCCTCGTAGCTCACTCGTACGTGATCGTCACGGTGTCGGCACTGCCGGCGCGCGACGCGACGATCCGGTGCGTGCCGGGGGTCGGCACCCAGCGGTCGGCGGCCTCGCCGTCGATCGTCCACTGCGCATCGGCGGGCACGGCGACGAGCGGCGGGCGTTGCGAGGTCGCCGGGCGGAACGTCTCGAGGACGAAGTGCGAGCCGTTCACCGGCGAGACGATCGCGAGTGGCTTGTTCGGATCGGGCGCCTCGCAATGTGGTGGCTCGGGCCAGCCGGCGGCGGTCGCCCACGCGCGGACCTCGGGTGGGAATACGACGGTGGGCGTGCCGCACACGAGCTGGTGCCAGTCGCACGTCTCCTCGGGGACGTGGCCGGCGATGAACACCTCGCGCTTGCGGTGATCGCAGTGCGGGCCGGGCCGCTTGCCGGAGAGCGGACAGATCTCGGCGGTCACGATCGTGGACGGTCGATCGGGCTCGGTCGGATCGCCGAACCGCGCCGCGATCGCGGTGTAGGCCGCGCGGACGAGCGGCGTCGCGCCCTCGGTCGACATCACGTGATAGGTCGGCGAGCCGTCGAAGTTGCCGGCCCAGACCCCGACGGTGTACTCGCGGGTCACGCCGATCGCCCACAGATCCGTGTACGCCTTCGTCGTGCCGGTCTTGAGCGCGACCTTGAACGGCAGCTCGAGCGGGACGCGATCGCCGAACATCGGTTTGCGCGCATCCGGATCGCTGAGGATGTCCCACAACAGATACGCGACCTCGTCGGAGAACACGGCCGGGCGGACGGTGGTCGGCTCGCTCCACGTGTGACCGTCGACGCTGGTCGCCCGCTCGATGGCGCGCGGCGCGATCGGCCGGCCGCCGCGCGCGATGAACGTGAACGCGCTCGTCAGATCGAGCAGCCGAACTTCGGCGTGGCCGATCGCGAGGCCCCAGTCGTAATCGCCGTCGGGCCGATCGAGCGTGACGAGACCGGCGGTGCGGAGCTTGCGCAGCACGTTCGCGATGCCGACCCGCTGGAGCGTGTGCACCGCGGACAGGTTGTACGAGCCCGCCAGCGATTCGCGGTAGCGCGCGAAGCCGTGGCTCTTCACGTCGGTCGTGTAGGCCTCGTGGCTGTCCTCCGCGAGCGGGAGATCGAGCGCGAGGGAGGCCGGCGTGTCGCCGCGCTCGAACGCGGTGCCGTAGACGAACGGCTTCAGCGTCGAGCCCGGGCGGAGCCGCGCGGTCACGCCGTCGAACGCGCCGTTGCTGGCATCGTCGTGGTAGTCGCGCGAGCCGACCATCGCGAGGATCGCGCCGTCGGTGTTGCGGATCACGACGAGCGCGGCCTGATCGACGTGCCGCGGGGCGAGGCGATCGAGATGCGACGCGAGCGCGACCTGAACTTGCTGCTGGAGCGGCCAGTCGAGCGTCGTCGTGACCTGCGCGCCGTGGCGAAACTCCGGCGGCAGGCGCTGCTTGACGAGCTCTGCGAAGTGCGGCGCGCGAAAGCTCGGCTTGTGCTTGTCCAGCTCGAGCGGCACGCGCTCGGCCAGGCCGCGATCCGCCGCTGTGATCCGACCCGTGCTCTCCATCAGCGCGAGGATGTGCCCGCGGCGCAGCATCGCTCGGGCCTCGTGGCGGAACGGATCGTAGGTCTGCGGACCGCGCGGCAACACCGCGAGAAACGCGGCCTGGCCGAGCGAGAGATCCGATGCGCGCACGCCGAAGTAGATCTGCGCCGCTTGCTCCGCGCCCCACGCGCCGTGGCCGTAGTAGACGCGGTTCAGGTACTGCTCGAGGATCTCGTCCTTGCCGAGCATCCGCTCGAGCCGGCCCGCGAGGACCATCTGGCGCAGCTTGCCTGCGACGCTCTTGCGCGGCGTGCCGGCGACGATCCGGACGAGCTGCATCGTGATCGTCGAGCCGCCGAACTCGAAGCCGTGGCCGCGGACGTCGAGCCACGACGCGCGCGCGAGGGCCGTCCAGTCGACGCCCGCATGACCGTAGAAGTCGTTGTCCTCGGACGCCAGCGTCGCGGCGACGAGATACGGCGAGATCTGCGCGAGTGGAAGCCAGCGCTCCTTCGTTCCTGCACTCGTCGCTTCCTGTCGCAGCTGCACGCCGTTGGCGTCTGCGATCGCGAGCGAGCTCGCCGGTTGCTTCGCCAGGAGCTCGCGCGGAAACGCGACGACGCGGATCGCGACATGCCACGCGACGATCGCGAGCGCGCACACCACCGCGATCGCCGCGAGGATACGGCGCGGCCAGCGCAGGCGACGACTGCGCAAGATCTCCCACCACCGCTTCACCGCGGTTTGACCTCGATCAGGTCGAGCGCCGTGTTCGCGTTCGTCTTCGGCTCGTACATCAGCTGCGCCGTCGCGGGCGGACGGGCGAACTTGCCGACGGCGATCGCGCGGATCGAGTACACGTAGTCGAACGTGCCGAGGTAGCTGTACTCCGCGGCGAAGTCGACGCGGTCGTCGTGGATCTCGCGGAACTCGCCCCACCAGGTCGGCTTGTCGATCACCGCGCCTGCCCCGACGGTCGCGAGCTTCGTGTTGAGCGCCTCGAAGCCGGCCGGCAAGGCGTCGCTGACCATCAGATGCATCGACTCGTTCGGCACCACGACGTGGAGCTTCACGACGACGACATCGCCGACCTGGAACGTGGTCTTCGGCTTCCCCGCCTCGTCCTGGTACTCGCGCGTCAGCTCGATGCCATGGCTCTCCGCCTTGATCGTCTCGGGCCGGGCGCGATAGCGGACCTCGACGCTGTAGGCGACCTCGCCCTTCGGCGTGATCGCGAGCTCGGCGTCTCGATCGATCGGGGCGGTCACGACGCGGAGCTTCTGCTTGCCGCCGAGCGTCGCCGACATCAGATCCTTGCCCGCGAGCTGGATCGCGACCGACGGCGCCGTGCCGGACACGGTCTTCGCGTACGACGTGAGCGCGAGCAGCGAGTAGAAGTTCGCGTGGGTGTCCCAGTACGTCGTCGCGCGCCGCGCCTTCATCAAGGTCTGGACCAGCGGCTTGATCGCGGCGTTCTTCGGGTCGAGCTCGACCAGGCCGAGGAGCACGGCGCTTGTCGTCCGGGTGTCGCTCGACATGTAGTAGTCGTGATCCTTCTCGTCCGGCTCGTGGATGAGGCCGTCGCCCGCGCTGCCCGCGATGGTCGCGAGCTCTGCGACGACCTTGATCACCGCCGGATCCTTCGCGCCGACCGTCGCCGCGAGCGCGCGCGCCGCGTAGACCTTGCCGTAGATCGGCAGCTTCGCCGTCGCGAGGAGGTTCGTCGCGACCGCGGCCGCACCCTTGTCCTTGTAGAGAGCGCGCACGTACGCGGCGAACGCCTGCGCCGCGAGGTTGCCCATCTCGTCGTAGACCGGCGAGTTCTTGTCGGGATTGAGGCCGTCGTTCGCGAGATACGCGAGCGCCTCGTCGATCCGGCTGGTGTCGACGGGATAGCCGGCCTGCTTCGCGAGGTAGAGGCCCCACAGCCCGTACGCGGTGTAGAACGCGTTCGGTTCGCCATCGGGCCACAGCGAGAACCCGCCGTACGCGGTCTGCTGCTTGTTGATCCGCATGATGCCGGCCTTGACGAAGTCGTCGAGCTTGGTGCCGGCGAGGCCGTCGATCGCGAGGGAGTCCGCGAGGTCGCGGACCGCGATCATCGCGACCATCTTCGAGGTGGTCTGCTCCATGCAGCCGTACGGGTAGCCGATCAGCTCGCCGAGGCCGTCCTCGATCCCCGACAGGCCGTCCGGATCGACCGAGACCACGATCTGCGCGGAGGCCGGGACCGCGTCCGCCGGCAGCTTCACCTGGATCGTCTTCGCGGTCCGCGTCGCGCCGTGATCGATGTCCGCGGTCTTGACGATGCCGGGATGCTTGACCGGGAGGTCGAGCTTCACCGCGTCGGTCTCGCCGCCCATCGCGACCGAGAACGTCAGCGCGGCGGTGCCGACCGCGGCGGGTGCGAGATCGAACAGCACCGGGACGCGACCGCCGACGGGGACCTTCACGGTCTTCGTCGTCTCGCCGCTGACCCGGAGCCGCTCGTCGCTCGCGAGCACGACCGTCGCCGTGCCCGCCTTGCCGGTCTCGTTGTGGACGACCACGCCCGCCTGCAGCGCATCGCCCATCTCGACGAATCGCGGCAATGCGGAGTGGAGCTGCAGCGGCTTCGAGACCGTGAACCGCTTGTCGGCACTGCCGAACCGATAGGTCTTGTCGGCGGCCACCGCCATCATCCGGAACGCGGTGAGGTTGTCGGGCGCGGCGAACGTGACCGTCGCGATGCCGTTCGCGTCGGTCACCGCGCCGGGAACCCACACCGCACTCGCGACGAACCGCGAGCGCACCGTGCCGACCGAATCGCCGCCGGTGGCCGGGCGCTCGACGTTCGGCGCCGGGATGTCATGGACGTACTCGTACTGGGTCGCGCTCGTCACCCCGAGCCCCCACGGCGCGTAGAACGTCGGCACCGGATCCGGCGTCTTGTACGCGATCAGCGACAGCACGCCTTCATCGGCGGCGGTGATCGAGACCTCGGCGGCGACCGGCTTGCCCTGCCCGTTCACGACCTTGACGGTCGCGGTGACCTGATCGCCCGGTCGGTACGACGGCTTGTCGCTGTCGATGCTGACCGTCAGGCGATTGTCCTCGGGACGCACGGCGAGGTTCGCGATGCCCATCCGCATGCGTGGCTTGCCGCGCGGGCCGTCCGCGGTGCGGCCCTGGACGAGCGCGACCGAGACGTAGACGTTCGGCGCGTAGCTCGCGAGGATCGGCACCGTCACGCGCTTCATCTTCGGCGTGACCTCGATCAGGCGCTGCTCCATCACGCCGTCGCGCTCGATCGTGACGATGCCGGTCGCGTTCGCGAGGTCGGTCTTCAGGATCAAGTTCGCGGTGTCGCCCGCCTTGTACTCCTTCTTGTCGGCCGCGATCTCGAAGGACAACGTGTCGTCGCTCTTCCACGAGCCGCCGCCATCGCCCCAGGCGTAGATCCGCTGCGCCGCGACGCTGACCTCCTTGTCGGTGTCGCTGTCGACGACGATCAGGTAGTCGCCGCCGGTCGCGGGCGTCAGCTCGATCTCCGCCGGCTGACCACCGGTGATCTGGACCGTCTTCTCGAGGATCGGCTGGGTCGTGTCCTTGCACTGATACGAACCGCGATACCCCCAGTCCTCCCACACGCAGTTCCAGTCGCGCCGCGTGACCTTCACCTTCGCGGGTCCGTCGATGACCTTGCCGTCGGGCCCGACGCTCGTGATCGCGAGCTTCTGCGGCTTGCCGACGTCGAGGAAGTAGCCGGGCGACTTGATCCCGAAGTAGCGCTTCGAGCGGAAGTACGGGATCGTGAACGACTTGC
>Ga0307509_10008200_pt1 | contig 13375 bp, 8 predicted proteins | sample 10_EM_MG_FD_202245 | JGI IMG/M metagenome (GOLD analysis project Ga0307509, IMG submission 202245) | Populus trichocarpa ectomycorrhiza microbial communities from riparian zone in the Pacific Northwest, United States - 10_EM | ecosystem: Host-associated > Plants > Roots > Unclassified | place...
CTAGGGCCTATGAGATTGAACTGCCAGACAGATGGGAAATCTATCCTGTATTCCATGTCGGGTTGTTGGAGCCTTATCGAGAGGACCCCAATGGGAGACCTCAAAAGGAAATACCAACGCCTGATATCGTGGACAATGAGCCTAGTTATGTCGTCTCAGAGATTGTTGATAGTCGGTGGTATGGGAATCCTAAGAACACATTTCCCTCCCAGTTTGTGCAGTACAGGGTTGCTTGGGAAGGGTACGGTCCAGAAGAGAATTCTTGGGAACCGTTCGAGATGTTAGAAGATACTGCAATGCAAGCATTGCAACAGTTCCAGGAGAGGTATCCGTCTAAATCTAAAGACCATAGTGTCATAGACAATCCAAACCGTGGGACAAAAAGACGATGTTCACTGTCTGAGGACAGACCAAGAGTAGAGGGGAGTAGTGTAACAACCCTACGATAGGTAGCTACAATGACTATTACCTTAGCCCAAATGGTATACCAAGTGGTAACCAGAGGTGATCTGGTCTGGTATACTTGGTATACAAATAACTGGTTAACCTAGGACGAGGCCTAGGACATAGTAGAGCAGCCTTGGGTACTCTACGAGGCAGGGTAACCTTTCGGGAGTAAGTTCGCATAAAGTCAAGGAATTTATGGGAAGGTTAGACTGACCTCCGAGACAACATTTAGTGTTGACGGGCGGACTGCCTGAGCGGTTAAAGGCATAAAAAGGCAAAGTTACCCTACCTTGGGAATTTGACCTTTATGCCAATGGACCCCAGTTACCCTACTGTGGAGTCCTAGATACCCTACCTTCACCAGCAAAGTCATCCTAGAACTTAGAGATCGATTGCCTCACATTCTATGGGCCCTTAGATGTTCTTGGGCACACACGCATCTGCGCGGGGAAGCCCCACGCCTGTGCAAAGGTGGCCCAAACATACTATCGTCCTTGGGCGGGTTTTGCTAACACCCCCCTCTAGCACCAGCGTTGGGACGGCGCGTCGTAGGCAGACAGCTGTGTAGTTGCTCGTTTGCTAGTTAAAAGAGGTCATTGGAGCAGCTGTCGCAACACCGTATAAGTCGTCGCCGTCCGTAGGACTGAATGTCGTTCGCAGGATATAAGCGGAGTATGGGTAACCGCCAAAATAGAGGTCGCCCATATATGGTCTCTCGCGCACCTAGGAGTCTATTCTTGCCTACGGGTAGTAGGGTAGTCTTCCTTGTGGTACTCAGGTAGTCTCAGAAAGCCAGGGTGCTTTCGAGACAAATACCTCAGTCACCAGCCCGGGCCTTCCCCCCTTGATTTGTAGCATTACTATCAGTTGTTATTGGACTCTAGAGGTATGAGTCCTATCACGGTAGAGTATGTCCCGAAAGGCAGGCTATGGGTAGCGCCCACTTAGCCAACCATCGGCTACATCTCACCAGGGGAGCTTGCATGTCACTTTATCACATTAGATAGACGCGTAGATTAAGTGATAGACTGCATAGCTTGTATAGACGAAACTACCACTGGGCCAGTGAGTCCACCACCTAGATATTGACTCCGGTTGTTGTCATAACAGTTAGCCACTGGTATGACTTCTATAGGAAGAGTTTTTCCACCTGCGGTTGTATTGGAGATGTATTGCAGAAACTAATATCCTATTGACGGAGTTAAGTGTACCCGAGTTGGTCCGACACTTCCAGCTGGATAATTCCTGATGGAGGGTAGACCTCGGACAAACCCTGAGCACGACAGGGTGCTCGCACAAGGTCTGAGTAGTGGTGAATGTTAAAGGCTTAAACCTGATATCTACTTAAGTTTAAGCGTTTGGCATTCTACTTCGATAACCAACTTTCCTCGAGAGAACTTATTGAGTGAAGCTTTCAGCTTAACGATATTAAGTTTAACCATTTTGATTCTTCGTGAATTATTTACTCTATCTTTATCTTCTACTTTGAGTTTTGGTCCGGTCGCAACCTTAGAGTTCACCTCTCTATAGGGTGCCCCCGGTACAGGGTGTTATCTGTAGTGGGAATGAGAAACTGGTGGATTAGAGAGCTGGTAACTAGTCATCTGGTGGTTGCTGCTAAGCCTTGTTTTTTTGCTTCCTTAGGACCCACACCAATCCGAATCACTATGCCAGACTTACCCACAACCCCCTATACAGTACCGATATTCCTAGGGTATCATATAGGTATGTAGAAGTATTCGTTCATAACACACACTGTGTTACCAGCTACAAGCCCAAAGTGCCCAAAGTACGCCACAAAGCCGATAGCGCGCTCAGTATCCACAAACCTTCTCCTCTCCCTCCTTCTACATATCTCCCCTGCAGTTTTCAACTCGTGACCAGGAGATTATAGCTCTGGCCGTGGTGGTAGGTTTCACGAGGTTTTACTGTATTGTACTTGAAACATAAAACCTGAGGCCGATAGGTCTACAGTACCCTCTGGGATACAGGAGCCACTAAAGCTGCACTAGCCAAAACCCCTGGATGAAATCAAATTCCACAAGCCATAACCAATTCAATTGGAAGTAAGCTAAATATTGACTCTTCATCTATGCTCAATGCCACAAGGAAAGATAGAAGAGAAAATTCCAACATACTCTGCTTGTTGGACTATCTATGTAGTGATAACCCTCTGTGATCATCAAGTCTTCTGAAAATAGTCCTGTTGCTTCTCAGATCCTCCTTGATAGATCCTTTGGTGGTAAGCTATAGTTGCAAGGTTTTGTTTTTCATGCGAATCGAAAAAAGTGGCTTCCTTAAATTATACTATAATCAGAAAGCGGGGTAGAGAACTGCTTTTGTAGGAAACATGACATGTTGTCTTGGCTTCAAGAGGCCAGGCAGGCACTCTCCCCCTCTCCTGAGGAAAGTTATCATACATGAGGAACTATTATTGGCGCCCCACAAGAACTGACAATAATCGGGATAAGAATACTTAGCAAGGCGTGACTGATTTTACCCCCTACAGTACTTCTTCGGCGGAACAGAGCCAGCCCACATCTGTCACAACAAATGAGGAAACCAAATCTTAGCGCAGAACCGCACTTACTTTATATACACCCATCATTCCCACAAGCGGAAATCTCAAGTAACCCTGACCATTACAGTCTCACTCACTGGGCTCTTCTCGGAGTGCAGCACAGCCACAAAACTCGATTTCGGCATCATTGTAGGATTCCGTGTCCAGAAGGTATCATGGCACATGGAAACCAAGTTCTTCAGCAACAAGGTTTATTGAATCTTTAGTTGCTGCGAGGGCATGTGGGATATACGTAGGGTCAATAGATCGCTGCGCATCCTGAGATTAAGGGCAGAGCCGTGAAATGAATTTCAGTGCAGCCGCCCTGCCTGGATCCGGTTCTCTTGTTGGTAAATACGCCTTTAAGGACAATTCGGCCAAACAGTCAAGGTGATAGAGCGTTTTGTCCCCGCGCTTGACACTTGTAACCAGCGAGAATCTGGATAGTTTCCCAATAGCGCGATGAAACTCAGCCAAATGAGGCGTTACTTCTAGACTGCACTTGGTCAGTAGCTCCTGGGGTATATTTTAATCATCGAAGAACGCCATTCGCCGCAGAAGATCCGCTGCTAAGGGCATCTGTCGCCCGATTTGGTCAATGGTGGCAAAGAATATGCTCAGGATACTTTCTTGGGCGGCTTCTGGTTAGATGTCATAAAATGGCTGCGAAAGTATGTTCTTCATAGGTTCCTCGCTCTCTTGGAAAATATTCCGGTGGATGGATGGCAATATGGCAGTCTTGGTCTTATAGGCTACCGAACCTACGACAGCCAATGGCAGGTGATACACCGAACCCCGGATCGCTGCGACATCCTCATATTCTTTACCTTCCTAATTTCCGGAGCGGTCATAGCGCTTCGAAAACAGCTCCAAGGCTTCTTCCTCTCCCATTTTTCCAACTATAACTGTTGCCAAGCACTGCTGAAATACAAGCTGTCGGTATCTAATTGTAAATATCAGAGTTCCACTAGTCGCTTGTGGTATAAACTTGGCGATTGAGCTGCCGTTCGTAGCTGCATCGGCTTCGTTATCGGCATTGTCAATAACAAGAAACCTGGTACCACTGTATCGGCCTTCAAACTGTTGTGAAACCTGTCTTTTTGAGAGTAGAGATTATATTCTTACTGACCCATCCTCTATATGCCGCAGGAGTGGAGGTCTTTTATACTACAGAACAGCAGTCACAACTAAGAGTACCCGTGTCCTCTCCCCGGCTTCCCTAACCACATTCGCAGCCCCCTATCACACCTGACCCGCACTCTTTCTCCATCCAGTAACACCGACTCTGCTGCTAACCTCTCTGATCATACACACTAGTACCCCATCCCTAATAATATCCTACACTTATACAAATCCGTCTCCTTCCTACATGTAGTCATTGATTCCTTAGTTATGAAGCCTTCCTGAAAGTTCAGGCACTTTGTCTCCGGTCTAGCGCTCTCCAATATATGGATTCTTCGTGAATGTTTTCAACACGCCCCCTCACGAAGAGGTCCATATTCACTTGCTAGTCCTATTGCCCCCCGGTGCTTGACATGGGATACCTATGGCAGCGCCTTCGTCATAATGTCTGCAATCAAGTCCGTACTGGTGTAACAAACCAGCCTCCCTTGCAGGTGTTCGTAACGGGAAACGACTATCTTACTATCATAGGCTATCGACATAGCCTTCGTAGTTTGCTTCGTCTATTATTATAGAGTAACATCTTGCATTCGTAGTAGGTGTAGTGATCATAGGAAGTCCTATCGTGTAGAAATAGAGTACTCGGATACCAGCGAGGTATCATAGAGATAAGGGTATTAGGTATCTCGAACATATTGCACCTGTGGAAGGTCACTGTCAATTGGCATGGCCCGTGCCCCAATATCTGAGTGGTGTATTACTTAGATGGTTGCGTGAAGAGCTCTAACTACTGTGACCAAGTCTCCTACTTATAGACCCTTCACGCCAACAACCCTAACCCTGGTGACTCATAACTCGAGTCACGCAGTCCTATGACGCATAATGAGACATGCCCAAAATCCATCAGATGACTCCTATGAGTCACTGCGCAACATGCGGTAAACCAATCATAAAATATAAAACATGTCAGGTGCGCAAAGCGCGTCACCTGCGTGGAACTCGTGACTCATAATGTGAGCCACGTGCAAAAGTCACTACATCATTAAGACTCACAATCGTGAGTCATAGAAACATCAACCAATCATAATATAACGATAACACACAAGTGCGAGTCATGTGAGAACTATGAGTCAACTGACTGCATAGTGTGAAACATAAACATAACTTATGACTAATACCTATTAGTCATGTGAAACCTGCCTTGCTTAGTCACAATTTGTGACAACTGGGACAAAACTGTACGGGTATCTGATTCGTGGTGACAAGGTTCCGTATGAAGTGATATTGGATATCTATATACTCAGTACGTGGGTGATAGTCAGGATTTCGAGCCAGCGCAATCGCTCCTTGGTTGTCTGCATTGAAGGTCGATATTGGAGCTATAAGCCTTAAGGCTCCAATCTCATCAAGAAGTACATGCAACCAGAGAATTTCCTTGGCAGCCTGGGTCATGCCCATGGATTCCGCCTCTGTTGTCGAAAGGGCAATCGACGTTTGCTTCTTGCTTGCCCACGATATTGCGCCCCTATTCAAAAGAAACACAAATCCTCCTATTGATTTACGATCATGTCCTGAGCCCCAATCTGCATCAGAGTAGCCTCCGGTCCCATTCCGAGTCCTCGTCCCATATTGTAGTGACATGCGCTTCGTTCCAACCAAGTACCGAAATATCCTCCTAACTGCGATCCAGTGTTCTGATCCTGGCGCATGGTTGAACTGGCTAACCATTCCAACTGCCTATGCAAGGTCTGGCCGAGACCCTAGCATAGCATACATTAACGAACCTACAGCTGACTGGTAGAGTTCTAAGTCGACTTCATTGCTCTCTTTTTCGTTATTGGGAATGGTGCGGCACGGTTGGAGTCGACAATTCGGATCGAGCGGCGTCAGACTCGGTCGGGAATCCTGCATCCCATGGTGATGCAGTATTCGTTCGATCTATTGGTGTTGACTTAAAGTGATTAACCTTTGACCGCGAACTCTCATAACCTCCAGTCCAAGAAATGTACTCAGTTCCTCCAAATCCGTCATTTCAAACGATTTCGTAAGTTCGCCCTTGATCCACCCAATCGCTTCCCTACCTGCAGCTGCCAGTACTAAATCATCAACATAGACTAAGGCCAAAATTCTTCTTTCATAGTTGATATACAAACTGTAGTCTTGCGTACTACGGTAAAAATGATGCTGAGCAAAGAAGGTATGTATCCTATGGTACCAAACTCTCGGTGATTGGCGTAGCCCATAAATTGCCTTGATCAACCGGCAGGCATACCCTGGTCCAGGAACCTCATCCAGACCTTCTGGACATTGCATGAATACCTCCTCTTCGAGCTCACCATTCAAAAATGCTGTCTTCACATCTATACTGTGAAGCACCCAATTGTTCTCCGCAAAAAGCGCTAGCAGTACTGGTAGGGTACTAAATTTCGCAACTGGTGCGAACGTTTCATGAAAGTCTACTCCTGGCTGGTGCGAGAAGCCTTTTGCAACTAACCTGACCTTAAATCTCCCATCTTGCTTACATTGAAAAAGCCACTGGCAGCCAACAATCTTTCGACCTTCTGGTATGCTTTCGATTCGCCAAGTTCCATTCTTCCGTAGCGAGTTCAACTCGCTCTCCCATGCCTTTTCCCAGTCTGCAGGATTCTCTCCATCTAGTGCCTCCCGTAGAGTGAGAGGTTCCTCGACAACCGCTAGGTATGCAGACCACGCTCCTAGTCCATACATTTCTCGCTTTTGGTGAGCCCTTCCTGATCTCGTTGTGTGGGTACACTGACTGGCGCTTCAGCAGCTGCTGCGGTCATTTCAACCGCAGGCTGTGGTCTCCTTACCACAATTGTTTCCTCATCATATGGGTTAACTGGGCATTCGCTATCGGTGGGGTCGATTGGCGGCAGTGGGTCCCCTTCACCAAGATCTTCGCCTTCCATTGGCGATACAGCAATTCCCGGTGGATCAGTCCTTCCGTCTGCCAAGTTCTCTTTACTCGCTAGACTTCCTGCTGTTTCTGCATTTTTCTCTTCCTGTACCATTTGTTCTACTCTCTTTTCCAGTGTGTTCCCCTTTAGCTTCTCATCAAACACTATATCCCTTGTAATGATAACTTGGCCTGTATTCTTATCGTATACCCTGTAAACCCTGCTTCCGCTCTTTTCCTCATAGCCGATTAACTGACATTTATGTCCTCGGCGGTCTAGTTTCCGGCGATTCTGTGCCGGAATGTGCCTATCGGCCGTACAACCAAATACACGCAGATGGCTAACGGAGGGTTGTACTTCAAACCATATTTCGAATGAAATCCTGTTGCCGTGAGTACTTCTAGGAAGCCGATTGATAATATGCACTGCTGTAAGAGCTGCATAACCCGAAAATCTCTGTTCTAATCCTGCGTCAAACAGCATACACATAACCATCTCGATGATGGTACGGTTTGCTCGTTCTGCTGTACTATTATGCTCCGGGGTATATGGTGGCACAATCTTCTGCGTAATGCCCCTCTCAGCGAGATATTTTCGAAACAACTGACCCGTATATTCTCCACCTCCATCTGATCTCAGTTCCTTAATCTTGTTTCCCGTTTCTCTTTCTACTCTGGCTTGATATTCCTTGAATCGCTCAAAGACTTCAGACTTCTGTTTTAGTAGAGCGATCGCCATCCTTTCAGACATTTCATCAATGAATGTCACAAAGTATCTTTCCTCCAGTAGTCCCTCAAGTGGCATAGGACCGCAAATGTCCGTTTGAATAGTGTGTAGTATTTCCTCACACCTCTGTCGTTCTCCAGTAAGATTGTGCCTTGTTTACTTGCCTTCCATACATATCTCGTATATCGTACCTGCTTCTAGCTGGGTCACCTGCATATCAAATCCTGTTACTGACTGTTTAATCTTTGCAGTTGACTGTGGACTTAAACTCTAGTGGCCAATCCTTCGATGCCAAGTTTCCTGTGACGTCCAGTCACCCATTCTCGCAATTCCACCCAAACCCATTTCCTGTAAGCCGGTTAAGTAGCAAATATTCCCTTTTCTCTTCCCAATTCCTCGTACGGTCTGTCCTTGACTGACAGCACATTGAGTTTTCGTAAACTAAACTCGAAAACCTTGATCAACAATACTAGCAACACTTATAAGGTTGCTGCCTATGTCTGGAACATACAACACCTTTGCAAGAAAGATGCTACCCGATGCTGTGGGAATCGTGATGTTCCCTTCCCCTACTGCTGTAATCTCTTTTCCATTTCCTATCATTATGGCCGTAGCTGATATGTTTGTATAGTCTTCCAATAGAACTTTATTTGCGGTGAGATGCCGTGATGCTCCTGAATCTATTATCCAGTCTGTTATGCTTGCCTGCTGACTTGCCAGCCCGATAAACGCTAAATGTCCTCCACCGCCACTCTTCTGCAGGTCTCCCTTACGGTTAAGGCATTCATTGTTCCAATGCCCTTCCTTATCACAGTAGTGACACTGTCCAGTTCTTCCTATTTGGCTATATCCACGTCCTCTCAACCCACCTGAAGAACCCCCTCTGCTCCCCCGGCTAGAACTTGCTCTGGGTGCCCCGCCATTGCCCATACACGGACTACCCCTTCCCAATTGCCAACCTGACCGCAATCCTGAGTGTGCCGACATAGATGATAGCGGCTGAAGGTCCACATCTGCTGTACTGCTGCTTGCTGCCTGCCGTCTTGTTGCTTCTTGGAGTAACCGGCCACAGTGGAAGTCAAAAGTGACTGTGTCAGAGCGGGACTGTACTGCCATTATCAATGGCTCGTAAGAACGTGGTAGAGACAGTCTAAGCATGGATACAAGATCCCCATCAGGTATGCCAATTCTGTTCGATGAAAGATTGGCCACCTGTGTTGACAGTTCCTTGAAGCTGTTAAGGTGCGCAGATATATTCTGACCTTACTTAAGATGCAGGCCCCATAACCGCTGCATCAAGACCATACGTCTATTCGCACCGATTCCTTGATAGACCTTAGCCAAAGCCTCCCAAGCCTCCTGTGCGTTACTTGCGGATTCGATGTGAGGTATCTAGGAGTCATGTATGTTGAGACAAATGATCGTGAATGCTTGGTCGTTGACTCTTTCCGTATTAGCGGTATTGGAGGAGGAATCAGTTTCATCAGTAGTGGTATCTACCACAGCACTTGCAAGGCCTTTCTCCTTTAGAATCCGAAGTACACGAAACCTCCCAGCAACACAATTTCTTTTTCCAGTCGCTAACGATCCGTCTAGTTTTTCAATTGAATGACTTAGCGACGTGTAGGGATGCCCAAGGCTACTACCAGAGGTAGCAGCGGTCGCAGCTGGAGCAGCTCGGGTACTGCTTGCCATCGCGTATCTGTATATGAGGTCACTTGGGGCAGTAGTCAAAGGTCCTTAAGCGAAGAAATCTCTTTTTAGACGCGACCTGGGCTCATAACCTGTTGTGAAACCTGTCTTTTTGAGAGTAGAGATTATATTCTTACTGACCCATCCTCTACATGCGGCAGGAGTGGAGGTCTTTGATACTACAGAACAGCAGTCACAACTAAGAGTACCCGTGTCCTCTCCCCGGCTTCCCTAACCACATTCGCAGTCCCCTATCACACCTGACCCGCACTCTTGCTCCATCCAGCAACACCTCCTCTGCGGCTAACCTCTCTGATCATCCACACTAGTACCCCATCCCTAATAATATCCTACCCTTATACAAATCCGTCTCCTTCCTACATGTAGTCATTGATTCCATAGTTATAAAGCCTTCCTGAAAGTTCAGGCTCTTCGTCTCCGGTCTAGCGCTCTCCGATATATGGATTCTTCGTGAATGTTTTCAACACAAACCACCTCCTTACTACCCGCAGTCTCACTTCCTCTGTCACAGCGTTGTGTAGAGGAATTTGAACATGCTGTGCAATAGCCATCAAGGCCTTACTAAATTGTGAATCCCTCTTCGTTGCACCCAGAAAATGTTACAGTTTCTATCGCCGACACACTGATGAACGTATTCCTGGGTGATCTGAGTTTTGCTATACAACGTTAGCGCACCCTTCATACCGCGAAATGTATAAAAACAGCACTAACTTGAATAAGAGATCCCTGTCTCAGGACACACAGGTTGCCCCTTTAATAAGGTGTTGGGCTTTGCTGGTATTTCCTCCTCTCGCCGTTGAAATGGGAAACTCATATGCCCTAAGAGAAAGTTCTCTTATCTAGTTAATACGGTCCTAGTGCTTACCCAGAACCGCCTAATCCATAGTGTGCGACTCGGTTGTGCTGTTTGGGCTCGGAAAATCTCTTTATCTTGTCCAAGAGACCTTGGCGACTAGTGAACCTACTGTTCCTGCAATATGGAATTAGCCGATAAAACCTGGATCCTTATTTCAGTTGGGATATCCCATTATTTCTTTGGCAGAAATCACTTGGGGATCCTGATAATACCTGCCTCTCCTACTTCAAATAAACTACTGTGATTTCGAACTCCAAAATCGGCTACACCAGGGAGCACAAATGTAGTATTATAACTACCATAAGAACTGCAATTTCCTGTGTTTCCACTGCAGGTTCCATGGATGTTGGATTGGGATTGGGCAATACTAAAATAGTTGTCAGAGGGGCGGGTGTTATGCCTGACACCAGAGATTTTAAAGGAAAGAGTGGCATACTGAGTCATCGGGTTTAACCTTAGGAGATAGCTTTATCAAGAGTCCCCGAAGATCAGATATGATGTTGAAAAGATGTCGCAAGCTCGTTTGGAACAATATCCTTCTGTGCCTCTGAAATAAGCTGGTAGGGGAGATATGCTGAGCGGAGAGCCTAACGTTGGACACTGAGGTGAATAATTCCCTGCCTCTGTATCGGTTGGGGGGCAGAATCTTAGTAAGTGGTGCCTAAGTCTGTAAATCGATAGAGTTTGAGTGCAGTATAGAATAGATGAGATAATTTAGAAAAGAGAAAACAGAAGCTTGAGGGCCCAGAGAAGGAAAGAACAGTGAACATATGGGGAAGAATGTGTGCCCCACAATTGCCAGCTTTGTTCCTGTTTGGGCAAAATAATTGGCTGGGCCTCACGTGGGATTTGGACTGCAGAAAGTCCACGGAAAGAAGGGTCTTGGGTGGATGTTAGCCACTGGGTGTCACAAAGCAGGTGAGAACTGTAGGAGCCTCCGAACTGCTTGCAATGCAGATCTCCACAGTAAAATCACAAAACATCACTACATTCACTGAGGAGTCTAGGTAGGAGTTATCCATTCAATTGAAAAAGAATTAAAAAACAAAATAGTAGCTAATAGCTACAAACGAAAAAAACCAACCAACCCGAGCACACATTCCATCAGCGCTTGGTTATCCTGATGTACAGGACGAATCTTGCAGAGAGCGAGCTCATCGCTGGTGGGCAGGTGGTAGGCACTTAACAACTCGCTGATTTCAAACTCTACCAATCGTCAGTTTTCCCAACCGTCCCGGGGGCCGTAAATGGCCCGCCAGCACTGTAGTCCCGGGTGTCCCGGGCAGGGTGAGTAAGGACAGCAGAGCAAAGCGTCCGAATCTTAGTAAGACGGCCGGGCCCTGCAGTCTTTAGTAAGATGGGTTCTTCCGGTAGTCATTTGTAGGGGCCGGCTGTCATCTACAGAGGGAAAACCAATTTCGGTTAGTGTATTGCGCCATCCAAGATACCTGCCGTCCCCACAGTCCGTCTAGGGCAACCATTAGGGCGGACGCCACAACCGCTGTCCGTCCTGGGCATCCATCCCAGTCCGCAGTCCATCCCGTCAACAGCCAAAGACGGACGGACTAGGCGTTTGGGTTCACTTCCAATTGTTAGTCAACGTCGTCCAAGCAGGCAGGGAGTGCTTGTGACTCACCGTCTAGCGCTTCAATGCTGGCTTTATTTTCCGGAAAGTTCGGGACGGGTTCATTCAAAGGAGGCCTTAGCAGACACAAAGCTGCCCAGCGACTACTGATGGAGGAGTTTTCAAGTCGGGCAATCGAATTGTAATGGCTGAGTAGAAAAGTTAGCCTGTATTGTAATGAAAAAAAAAACAAGAGGAATGTTCCACATACTGGAAGTCAACGTGGAGCTCAACTGTATTTACATTCTTGATGAGCATAGTAAAATGATTATCAACCAAAGAAAAACATTCACCGACGAAATCGAAGTTGTGATCGATGGTATCGAAAAGTTCCTGTATGGCCATAAAGCCCACATTTGCCATGTCGAAATTCTTGTCAATAGTATCCGAATGGTTGTTGATCGTCTGGACAATTTTGGTTAGCTGATTTTCGATAGTGGTGAACCATTTGTCAGCCGCTTGTACAATCTCAATTTGACCATTCTCGATCCCGGTCAATGTTCCCAACCGTCCAGGGCGGCTTAATTCAGGACGGCAGCTTACGGCGTCCGTTTTTCATAAAGACCGCCGTCCTAGGGGTTGACGGCATGGCCCCACAGTCTTAATCCAAAGGGGATATTCCGGTAGGGCCCGGTGAAGATCTGCAGGGCCCGGCGATGATCTGCAGGGCCCGGCCGTCACCTACAGGGCCCGGCCTTCACCTGCAGGGCCCTATAGTTACCTGCAGGGCCCTGTAGTCAACTGCAGGGCCCGGTCGTCACCTGCAGTCCTCAGTCGTCAGCTGCAGTCATCTGCGGGCCCAGTCGTCAATGTTTGATCTATTGGTAACAATTAACACACTATCACAAATTGATGATCCAAGTGAGACACCACCTATAGGGCCCTGCAGTCCGTCCCGGGCAGACGCAAGGACGCCCCATGGGATTGTCGTCCGTCCCGGGCACTGTCCTGGAAATTGGCGTCCGTCCCGTCTTTAGCAAAAGACGGACGGACTGGACGCTTGGGAACACTGATCCCGGTAAGGCGATGATCGATGTTGGTTAGGTGATGGCTAATATCACGGATGGCTGTCAAAATCTCGTTGTTGATGTTCATCTCACTTGTGTTGAAACCTTCACGGGAAATTCGCGGAGTATCTCTGCTCATCATAGCGAGGTCGGTCATTCTGAGTCGGTTGTGGACAGTGTTCGCAACGGGGCAGTCCGTCCGTCCTGAGCCAGGACGAGGACGGACGACAGTTTGTCGTCCCGTCCGGTCATTTTCTAAAGTTGCCCGACAAGTCAAAATCAAAGACGAGGACGGACGGCATTCTGTCGTCCCGTCCGGTCTTTTCTGGAACTTGCCCCACTCATCCGAGCGAAGGACCGTCCCCCACCGTCCCCCACCGTCCCCGGCCGTCCCATGCCGTC
>Ga0307509_10008201_pt1 | contig 13375 bp, 15 predicted proteins | sample 10_EM_MG_FD_202245 | JGI IMG/M metagenome (GOLD analysis project Ga0307509, IMG submission 202245) | Populus trichocarpa ectomycorrhiza microbial communities from riparian zone in the Pacific Northwest, United States - 10_EM | ecosystem: Host-associated > Plants > Roots > Unclassified | place...
ACCTGCAGATGACGAGGAAAATCTTATAACGCCATGCCCTAACACCCGTACGCCGCAGGAAGCCCTCGCCAGCGACCTTGATTGGGATGAAGATGAGCTTGCGATCTCAGCCCATTCCTCGCTTCACCAGCCTGTTCATACCTATAACGAGAATGACGACGAAGCGCAAGCGACAGCGCCCAGGATTCACATGCACCTGCCAGTGGATGAGCGAACCCCACTGCTTCCCAGCATGGCGGACGAGGCACCACGTCCAACTTCCCCGGGCCACCCCCAAAACGCTGTTCCTACAAAGTCTACCACCATTGGACAGAGCACGTTCCGCCAGACTGTAAGCCACCGAGTTTTCCGCTTCTCCCGAGTTTATCGCATTTAGCGCGTTTGACGCCGCGACCAGCTTTTCAACGCCACCGCATTGTTGCTTGGTATTGGCATGCTTTCGGAGCCTCTCGCGTTCTCCTATGCAGGGTGGATCTGTGGGACGTTACTCATCGTCTCCTATGGCTGCATCACGTGCTACACGTATGTTACTTTCCGCTAGGGATCAGGATCTACGTTGCCGGCGCGTCTTACTTACTAACGAGCTTCCATTCAAAGGGCTAAATATTTGGCGGCTATCGTGGTCTCTGATCCGAGTGTGCGCACTTATGCAGACATTGGTACAAAAGCGTTTGGTATGCGTTCCATGCCTCTCGTAAGTTTCATGTTCTGCTTCGAAACATTCAGTGTCGGGTAAGTTCTCATTATATCTTACACACGTACCCATTCTGATGTGCGATCAGTGTCGTTCTTGTCACATTGTACGCGGATTCATTGAATGCCATCGTTCCTGCTGTCTCACCGACTACATACAAGCTATTGGGTCTCGTCATGTGTGCACCCATCGTTTTTTCGCTGTCTGTCTTCCCTCGCTCATATGACATTTCGTGTCTCTTCCAGTCTTATTCCCACGGTTTTCGTCCCGCTGTCGCTTCTCTCATACGCCTCACTTCTTGGGATAGCGTCCACAACGCTTTTGGTTGTCGCTATTTTGATTGATGGCTTGTCAAAATTTGATGCACCTGGGAGCCTGTGGAGTCCTGCGAAGACTTCATTCAGTCCCTGCAACACAGGAGAACTTGGTTTGGCTTATGGTCTATTCATGGCGGGGGTACGCAGCCTTCCTGTCTTCCGTAATGTCATACATCGCCCTAACAACGACACACTCAGTTCGGGGCCCATTCCGCCCTCCCTTCACTAGCTCGGGACATGGCTGAGCCTCACCGGTTCAGAGAAGTTATGAATTATTCATTTGTAGGTACTGTTGTGCTACCTGAGTCCCTCTACCTGACTGGGGCCCTTATTTTAGGGCTTTGCGACTACCGTATACACCCTTATTGGAATCGCAGGATACCTGATGTTTGGAAACGACGTTGAAAACGAAGTAAGGAATTGATGTTTTTTTCCATCCATCCTGTTGTCTGACACGGACACGGCGGACCAGATCAGTCAGAATCTACTTCAGGTACCAGGGTACAACCCGACGTTGAACAAGCTAGTGCTTTGGATGCTTGTGGTGACACCTTTGTATGGCCAGATTTTGAATTGGCTTGCCCGAAGTAGTCTGATGTTTTGGACACAGAACCAAATTTGCTCTCAGCATTAGGCCCCTCAACATTGCATTGGAGACCTTATGCGGTCTTGACACCCACACTCTGGGTGATGGCTTCGAAACCCAGAAGTCCCAGGCTCACAAGCTCAACCACTCGCTTAAACGAGTCTTGATTGCTTGCGAGCGTATCGGATTTGTCCTCCTCGCGGTCACCGTATCGATACTCGTTCCTGACTTTGACTCGATTATGGCTATTCTTGGATCCTTCTCCGTTTTCTCATTATGCGTGGTGGGCCCGATAGCAGCGAAGATGTCTCTGGAAAGAAAGGCAACGGTTATGGACATAGCAATTCTGATTCCGTCAACTGTGATGGCGCTATGGGGAACGGGAGCAGCATTCTGGTCGACGACTCGAATGGACTAGGTTTGTTGTCAAAAAGGTCAAAAAAGGGAAGGTCTTTTGGGTCAGTAGTACACCGTCTTGTAAAGTGGTTGCGGCATATATCAGGAAAACCTTTAAACGCCAGGTTGTAGTGTGCGCAGTAATGATGACGTCTCGTGACTATCTTTATTCGTCGAGTCGATATCAACGACAAAGCAAATGTCATTCCTAGGCATCTTTTGGTTTCAAATGTTTACACCGCCGAAACGGCATGTGAGATGACTTTTGTTAGCTCTGTAGCCAGCAGTGAGCACGGTGGTCGGGGAGAAACGGCCGGAACATACGTTGTAATTTGATATCCTCCTGTACGACACTCGATGCAATCTGGTTATCTGGGTTCGGTGGTACCTCGACTACACCCGTCGACGAATCGGATTTCCACCCAAGCCTCGCAATGTACTCTTCCAACTCCGCCCCTGTGAGATAGATCAGCAGGTTATCATATCAACAAAGTGACTTGGCGACGTCACCTTCAAGATCCAAGTAGGACCCCAACCGTTTACTGCCAATTTTCTGGAAGGTAGCCTTCACCGCACGCACGGCAACTTCTCTGATCGAACCCTCAAACCCGACCACCTCCACGGTGTAATTATCACGCAACGATTCCAGGGCATCAGAGCGATATAACGTCCAAAACGCGGGGAATCTGCATTGCTGCAAGAGACTGTGGAGATTTGTAAGGTACGGGAGGAGGCCGGGGAGAGGATCCGGTTCTTCCATGTTGGCGTGCGACGCTTTATCGTCCAGCAGGGCGACGGAAAGGTTGAAATCGGGAAACGGAACGGATGCGAGGGCTTTCACCAAAATGTTTACGACGACATCGGGATTGTATAGATCGGGATTGAACTGATATCTGGAAATGAGGAAATGCCATTCGACTAGCATAAGCTCTGGTGAAGAGAAAGAAAGAAAAGAGAGAGGACAAACAGTTTTAAAATTGCGAGATTCGCAAGGCAGTCATACTCCCGGCTACGAATTTGGTGATAGAGGTAATCCTCGAGAATTCCGACGTTTGATGGATTGTAGCGGTCTGCAATAACATTTCGGTGTTGCCGAGGCTGGAGCACTCGAATGGGCACTGACCTACACCAGAGACGAGACTCTCGATGAGCTCTGGCCGTGTCGGTGGGGTGACCCAGTCTGATGTTGCGGACATGGCGGTCGTGGTCGATAAAGAGAATTGCCTTGACTTATCACCGGACCGACGCCTTCCGTCACGGTCATGGTTCATCCCACCCCGACCACAACGACACCGACCACGTCGACGCCGAATTACAAGCCCTACCTCATCTTGAGCGGACACAAGAAATCCATTTCTTCTGTAAAGTTCAGTCCAGATGGGAATTTTCTCGCGTCTGCAGGTGTGTCGCTATCGGTAGCCCCCTATACCTGTCCTCAGACCATACAGGCAAGGCGCGGACAAGTTGATCAAAATATGGGACGCAATGACTGGGGATATCATTCATACGCTGTCTGGTCACTCCGAGGGTATATCTGACATAGCGTGGTCGGCGCACAGCGACTACATTGCGTCAGCCTCGGACGACAATACGGTTCGGATTTGGAACTTGGATGCGAGTCGCTGTATATCATACCTCACCGTTTATTGATGAACGTCCCTATAGGACTCCTCGGCGAAGATACTGAGAGGGCACACGAACTTCGTCTTTTGTGTGAACTACAATCCAAGGTCCAACCTCTTAGTATCTGGGGGATTTGACGAGACCGTACGGGTGTGGGATGTTGCGAGGGGTATCAGTCTACCTTAGTATCATTGTGGGTCGCTGGATCTGATCTTTGGGACATAGGAAAGTCATTGAAGGTACTCCCAGCCCATTCAGACCCCGTCACAGCGGTTAGCTTTAGTCATGATGGGACACTGATCGTTTCCTGTGCTATGGATGGCCTCATGTATGTTGTAGCCACACGTTTACAGTGCGGAAGGACATGCGCTGACCGCCTTTCACAGCCGTATATGGGATGCAGACTCCGGACAGTGTCTGAAAACACTCGTGGATGATGACAATCCGATGTGGTATGTGCACCATCTAGAAAACTTCGCGATGCAGACATCTTCACTAACCCTATGCAGTTCACATGTCTTATTCACACCGAACTCGAGGTATGTCTTGGCATCCACGCAGGACTCAACAATCCGGTTGTGGAATTACCAAACTTCGCGCTGCGTCAAGACATATACGGGCCACACCAATCGAACATACTCTCTGGTCGCCGCTTTCAGCACCACTGGTGGCAACTATATCGTCAGCGGAAGCGAAGATGCCAAGATCTACATCTGGGATCTACAGTCTCGCCGCGTCGCACAGGTTCTAGAAGGCCATAAAGGTCGGCGGCATTGATATTATTCACACCTTTTGGTCATATTATTGACGGGTAGACCCTCACAGATGTTGTTCTGGCTATAGATGTAAGCCCTTATCTGTATCACATCAAGTGCGGTACTAAGACGGACTAGACACACCCGACCCGGAATTTGATTGCGTCGGCATCGATGGAGAAGGACCTGACTATCCGGTTATGGTCTGACGAGTAGCACAGTACTCTTACTATGTTCCCGTAAAGCCGTAATTGTAATCATGTCCGAGTCAGAGCCTGTTGAGCGCTGTGCTCTGACTGTGCTGTGCCATTGCCTACCCGAAGGTGCGAGAAAATGCAGGAGCACCGCATGAGCCACTGGCTCATTTATACTCCGCCGCTGACTGGCATACAAAAGACCGCCCCACATCTTTTCTTCGTTCTATCCTCCACCCTCCATCAGTCACTCACTTTGCTCACCCCATTATCCTTCATAACCATGCAAATCTTCGTAAAGACCCTCACAGGAAAGACTATCACCCTCGAGGTGGAGTCTTCCGATACCATTGACAATGTTAAAGCGAAGATCCAAGACAAGGAGGGGTGCGCTTCCCCTATTATCATCCCGCACCACGCAGTGTCCTGACCTTCCACATAGAATCCCTCCCGATCAACAACGTCTGATCTTCGCCGGGAAACAACTCGAGGATGGGAGGACTCTTTCTGATTACAATATCCAGAAGGAGAGCACCCTTCATCTCGGTGAGTCTTCTACCGTGACACGAGTGTTAGTCTTATCTTTACGACCCATCCAGTTCTCCGCCTTCGTGGAGGCATGCAAATTTTTGTCAAGACGTTGACTGGAAAGACTATCACCCTCGAGGTGGAGTCTTCGGATACGATTGACAACGTTAAGGCGAAAATTCAGGACAAGGAGGGTATCCCTCCGGATCAACAACGCCTTATCTTTGCTGGGAAGCAACTGGAAGACGGCCGCACTTTGTCCGACTACAATATCCAGAAGGAGTCGACGCTCCACCTCGTTCTTCGTCTACGCGGCGGCATGCAGATATTTGTGAAGACGCTCACGGGAAAAACCATCACGTTGGAGGTTGAGTCATCGGACACGATCGACAATGTGAAGGCGAAGATACAAGATAAAGAAGGAATTCCCCCGGATCAGCAGCGCCTTATCTTCGCGGGCAAGCAGTTGGAGGATGGCCGCACCCTCTCAGATTACAACATTCAGAAGGAGTCGACCCTACATCTCGTCCTTCGTCTGCGCGGTGGCATGCAAATATTTGTGAAGACGTTGACCGGCAAGACCATCACGTTGGAGGTGGAGTCCTCGGACACTATCGACAACGTCAAAGCCAAAATTCAGGACAAAGAAGGCATCCCGCCTGACCAACAGCGCCTCATTTTCGCTGGCAAGCAGCTCGAGGATGGACGTACCCTCTCCGATTATAATATTCAAAAGGAGAGCACGCTTCATCTAGGTTAGTCTCGCTTCACTTCTTGTTACTCGCTATCGTTTCTGACTCTGACTGCAGTGCTGCGTCTGCGTGGTGGCTTGTAATCTTTCTGCATTGTTGATGCCCATGTAATACTCTGCCGTTCCGCCATGTAGTTACCTCGAATTCATATCATTTTCATCTGCGGCATGAGCCTTATTCGGACGAGTGACAGTAAGGTTAACGAGGAGGAGGACCAAAGTACTAGCTAGACCTCCACCGGACCAGCACCAGACCTGTGTCTTCGCCTACGCTTCGGCCTGGGTTCTGTTTCCGTTGATAAATCACCAGCGTCTGTCTCCTGTCGCCTCCTCTTATTTTCGGTCTCAACCCTCTTAACTTGAGCAGTAGCTGCAACGGTCGTCTTTTTTACCTCATGAATTGTGTGCTTGGGTGCCTTCTTTTTCACGCTGAGAGGATTTGGACCCTTTGGACCTTTCTTCTTTCTCTTGATGCTAGGTTCTGCCCGAGGTGCGACCGCATTCAGCATGGCCTTTTCTGATATGGACGGCCCCAGCGCATTTTGCTCGGCCTGCGGGGATTCCAATGTATAATGTATATGAGTAAGGATAGCGTTGCCAGACAACCGATCGCGCAACGTACACGCTGCTTGGACTGAAGTGTAGAGTCGCTGGCCGGTTCCAGGACCATGACAGAGCGATTTACGTGCACTATGGGCACTCCAGGTATGGCGCGGAGGTTGACGCGGAGAGGGTGCGACTGCGTCGCGATCACGTATCGATGCTTGTTGGTCTCACCTGATAGATAGTGTCCACAATGTAAGTTCTCCAGTCAGCAGACATGGCGATAAGGAAACAATATCCGCGACGGGGGTATGAGGAGGAGAAACGCACCAATGACGGCGAGGATGCAATCGTTTCCCGGTATTGCGTCTTTGTGGTTGCATTTCCGTCTCTCGAACGACTTGGCGAGGTCCGTTGCGGGCTGGTGCGACTTGCCTTTGAGATAGAGCTCGTGGATGCAGCATTGGGTGATCACTGACAAGCCGCTTGGGCAGGTAGAGATTGGTGAGACGAGATCATCGTCCCCGAAGGTGGCCAAACGTTGGCTCTACTCACTCAGTTTTACTGACCCGACTAGTACGGACTCCATTCGCGTAATGAAGTCGATTTTTTGGGATACTGCCGTCTCGCACATCTCAGAGTCCACTAAACGGTGAAACGTGTAAGGAAATGTAATGGAGCGTAAAGTTTTGCCAAGAATTGGCTGATGGTTGAGGCACGCACCGAGAACCTGGTACGGCTCCCTGAAGCCGAATGAGGTCGAATACATGGCCATTAGTTTACGATAAGCTTTTGTGCGACTTTGACGCATGTTTTCTGTTCGAACGTTTGATGGTGGTGCTGAGAAGCAAGAACGACCCGAGTCGACTGTCAGTCTGTCATGTCCCGATTAGGACATGACCCCCATCACCCGCCTCGTCACCTTCGGTCTGCTCGTCGCGTACGTGTTTCTACAACTCGTCCTCTCCCAAGGGCCTTTTATTCATAGTAGTTATGCAGGAGTGCGTGCACCGCCGCGCTGTCTGCCGATCTATCCGGCTTTGTGCAGTGGAACGAGCATTGTGCAGGTAACCATTTCGTCACATGTACAGTTTGCGCCCACCTTGCACCGTAGGCTGACTCCTTCGTCCCCGCCACGCCAGATACCCTCCAACTAGGACACGCAAAAGTGGTCCTCGACAACTCCATAGCCTCGGGCAGTATCACCAAGGACGGGCGATTCGTCATGTGGGCTTTTGCATACACCATGATTAATATGCGGTTTCGCTGACTTGCCCCACCCCCACTGGCAGCCCAGACGTCGCAGCTGGGACGTACATCGTCTCTGTGATATCCCGTGATCATGTTTTTGACAAGGTCGGTCAGCTACCGCCAGGACCTCCAGGTTTCCCCCACCATGCTCACACACCATGTTAAAACGCCCTGTGCCCGCAGCTCCGCGTCGATGTCCCTCCAGAGCCAGAATCCCCTCCAGATGTACGCCCGTACACAGTCGGAACCCCGTTTAACCCGCCTTCGCCCGTAAAGCTCCCATACCCCATCAAACTCGTCCCACGACACAGGAAGAGCTACTTCATTCCGCATCAGTCATTCAACGTCTTGCAGATGTTCCAGAATCCCATGATGCTCATCATGGTTTTCGGTGGCATAATGATGCTCGCAATGCCCTATGTCATGGTGGGTCACATATCTCTTTTTATTCCCTTCGTTTCGGAGAGCTTACGCTGCCTATGATTCTTCACGATAGAAAAACGTGGACCCGGAACTATTGCAGGAAGCGCAGCAGAACCAGGCACGCTTGAGGGGTGCCCTTCAGAGCGGTGACACAAAGTCCGGGTGCGTCTCACGCCGGGCTGTACCGTATATGATTCCCTGACAGTCTGCGCAACCACGCCTAGCCTGCCGGCTCTCGCCGGAACTGGTGAGGGGCGGTCCGCAGTTACCACGGCTACATCGCCACCGCACGGCAGTCCCAACAATGCGGTGAAGAACAGGACAAAGAAGCGGAGGGGTTGAGGCGGTCACTTTGCCATGTGGATTTTAAGCCAAGAGTAGTATAGTCGTGATCGGGTATACAGAACATTTCCTTATACATGCAGCAGACGCCACTCGAAATCGAAGATATAGTAGTGGTAAAATATATAGAGTGGGAAATGAGGAAGATCATGATTCTCGTATTAGTATGCCATATCATGAAATGAGTCGTGTGCTGAAACGTGCGTAATCTGGTTAGGTCTGGAGGGGGGAAACTAGTCCACTGACATGCGCCGGTCGCTCTTGGACATCCGTCTCACGTGCCAACGTTCCCGTGTCTCCTCGCGTTTCTTTGCGTTATCTTCCGATGCCACCATCTTGCCCTTGCCCCTACCACTGGACAAAGCTACTTTGTTTTCCTTATCCGGGGACTTAGGAGAGTCCGGACGGGATAGAGAGAAGAATTTGCGAAAGCCTGATTGGGGTGGGTCACCCGACGCGCCCTTGCGCTTCGCCTGCATCGCATCGATGATGACAATCGCTTTAGCCGCAGCGGACATGGACGAGGGGTTGGCGTTCGATGGGGTCTTCTTGTGGCCATTGCCAACAGGAGAACTTGTTTGTGCTCCCCGAGTGCCAGTTGAATACGGACTCCGATCAAGGGGTGGTTTCTGCAATTTCGTAGGAGGAAATGACTGCTTTCTTCGAAGGCTAGGTCGTGAGGTCGGCGTGGAGCTTTGCGATGAGCCGTTCATGTTCGGTTGGCCATAGTTCACAAGGACCCAACCCTCAGCAGGTGTCTTGGGTGATTCGTCATCTCTGTTGTCCAGTGTCGGCTTCATGCGTGGAAGGAGCTGATCCGCACCTCTTGTTCTGTGGGTGTCCGCACGAGGAGGTTCTCCGACATAAGTCGCCTCACCGCTCCGGGGTAGTCGGTGCCTAGGATGCACTACCTCTGGGACGCTAACCTTCACTTCCTGCTCCTCCGGTCTGTAGTGTGTCGGAGGTCCTAACATAAGGCCGTGCGCGTTCAAGTCGTCAGGAGAATCGCCTGGTGCCTTGAATCCCTTTGTTTCAGTCGATGAGGGTATCCATGCGCCCGGTAAGACATCCTCCTCTGGATCACGGTTACGGGAACGGCGGCCGGCGCGAGTGAGCCTGCTCCCTGAGCCAGGCCAAGTAGATGGCATATCCCCGGCTTGGCCTGTGTTGGAGCTTAAAGCAGAGTCACGGAAGGCTCCTGGGCTGAGGAGGGGTGTCACGGGCTGAGGGGTTGCCTTCACATGTGGACGGCGCGATCGTAAAGGAATGGAGGAAGCGGCCGCTTCTCGTGTGGGAGAGGGTATCTCCGTTCGCCCTGATGATGTTTGGTCACCGTGAAGCGACTCGCTGGGTTGCGATCCCTTCATGATAGAGGCTGACATGCTCGGATATTGGTGGGCGAAACCTGGAGATACGCTGTAAAACTTGGATGGTGCCTGCTGGTATACACTCGTGTCAGGTTCGCGCCCGTACTTCTGCGTGCCTACGCCAGTCATGTCGACCGCGCTTCCGACGTCGCTTTGTAGCTCCATTCTGAGCTCCTCAGAACGGGCAGAATGGGTAGATGGTATCTCTTCGCCGTTGACGTTATAGTTTGAGCCGGTGGAGTGAGCTACGGAGACAGGGAGTTGGGCTCGTGGAGCGGGTTTTCGCACGATACCCGACTTGGACGAGATGGGGCTTGGTGTAGAGGGTTTGTGCGATAATGCGGTCACTGAGCTCACCGTTGCCGCTCGAGTATGTGATGGCCGGTTGGCAGATGTGGGCGAGTGGGCCGGCGTTTGATAGCTGCGCCTACGCTCACGAGCGTTGTCGGTGGGGGCTGCTTGAAGCTCCGTACGCGACCCTAGAGGAGTGCTAGATTGTGATTCAAGTGGAGGAGTTTGTGAAGGGCCCGCGAAGATCCATAAGTCCTTGGAGCGTGATCGATTGTTGAGCGAGAGTGATGTTAAGAGTGTGAAACCGAAGCTATCCAATGTACCAAGCATCGAGAGGATGTGACGCAGGGAATCGGTGGCAAAGGTATCCTCTTGGAACCCTACACGTGGGGGAACAACCTGTCAGTGAGGTGGGCAAGTCGAGGTGGTGGATGACGTTACATCGATAGCCTTTGAGCTTGAACTCGTAAACATTCTCAGCCACCTTCTTCTCCGAGACTACTCCACGGGGCCATGAACCCCGGACTGTTTGGAGAATGGCTGGTGTTAAATGTAATGGAGGGGCGATGACACGGAGATGATTCTGGCTAAGGAAAGAGATGGCGAAGAGAAGTTTGATAGGATGTGAGACAACGCCCAAGGAATCGTTACTCATACTTTGGAAGGTATGGGGGAAGGCAGCACCGGGGAGAGGTGGTGACTGCGGATGGGGTGGTGGTGGTGGGCGGGAAAACGCCATGACGATACGGTCATCCTGCTCACGACCATAGTCCAAGGTAGAGAGGAAATTATGGCCGGTGCGGTGGAGTACATCGATGATTTCGATGAGGAGCCTTTCTGTGCGCATTGACTTTGGATTTGACCATGGCTTTCCTTCCAAAGCGAGCTCGTAAAAGTTGTCCTGGATGAGTTCTCGAGTGTTGAGGATAAGATGTACAGTGTCAAGATGTTTGCGTAATTCTGAGACGGCGTCGGTTGGAAAGCTGTATAGTCTGAGTAGAGCCGCGCCTGATAGAGCGAGGATGGAGAAAGATGAAGCAGGGCGTTGATCACGGATGAATTCGCGTCTTGGGACGAGGTTGGTATCAGCAGGGGAGATGGGAGCCATGACGAAGAATGAGCAGGGACCCCTTGCCGCGCCGTCAGGGTGAGCAAGTAAGACGACTGGGAACCTCGTACCCTGCCACGCCAATACCACGTACCGAGCTGCGCGTTTGATGCGTAGAATCGTGCAGGCTGCACTGCCTCCCGCCGCCTGACCTTTATCGCATTGCGTCACGGACACGTTTTGATTTCATCTCTCTCTTTGATTGGATTTCGATTTCGTCAGCAACAGCTCCAAAGTCGCGCCCGGCCCGTGACGGTCCGGCGTCAATTATTAGGCTGCAATCTTGAAATTGAAGGTTGATCATAACGCTGATACGATACGTTGATGCGTTACAGGCTGTAAGTGGCAGTTTGTCGTTACCATCAACGAGACATGATTATTGGTTGTACGCCCCCTCTGGGGCCTCATGGCGGGCGCGGTGCTGGGCCTCGCTACCCCAACTTCGAGTCGCTCGGGCCGTTTACCCCTTCTGATGCTGCTTCTCATCCCTCTTGCCCCAACCATCATCCATCATGGATAAGAAACTGAACTTGTTGATGTGTAAGTGCAAGAGTATTCCCCTCGTAACAATTGATTGTCATATCTCATCATAGGTGGCACCGTGAGCAAGCTTTGCTTATACTCATTCTCACTTCTGATAATCATTTTCCATCCTGTAGGGCGAGTACACCACCGGGTGGACCGGATCTGGTGCCTCTAAATCAGACAAGAAGGTCCGTACTGAGTCTTTCACGTCTTCGAGACTACCAACCGTTGCATCTATTTAGATCGGTGTATGTCTGGCTCCCAATCATGATCATATATCATCTCATCACCTGTCATCCAAGGTGGTAGCACTGACCTTGTTTGACCTTCGAAGGCTGGGAAAGGTAAATCCATAGGATGCGCACTCCTCTGACCTATTAATGTTCTCAGGTCGATAAACTTGGCATGGTCGGCGTCAACGGGAGTAAATTCCCTGCAATACGTGCTCATCTCGAGCAAAATATCGCACAAGTATATAAAGACCTTGATATCTTGTATGTCCCCGCGCGACTGGAGGTACGACGGTTGTTAGAACCTTTCTTTCAGTTTCGATAGCTTCCCGGGAGACAACGAGAAGGACCCGGGAGCCTGTACGCCAAGGTTGCCTCGTGGGGCCCCTTAATCATTCTTATCTTTCCATAGACAAAGTTGCCATTGACAAGTTCAACCCTGGAGACGCCGTTGTGATATTTACTCCAGATAGTAAGTGTCCTGCGCATGCCCAGAAATTGGCAGTTTGTGGAGCATTGTTTTTCCTTTTTTTTTTTTTGAAAGATACGCACTACGCCATTGCTCGTTATGCGATCGAACGTGGTCTGCATGTCCTGGTTACGAAGCCAGCCACGCAACTGCTATCGCACCACCTAGAGTTGATTGAGTTGTCAAGAAAACACAATGTCGTCTGCTTTGTGGAACATCACAAGCGGTTGGCCCTAGTTCTTCCGCTCTACCTTACGCCCATGCCCGACTTTGTATTTCTTAGATATGACCCTGTCTACAGCGACGCGCGAGTCCGTGCGATGGCGCTTGGCGAGTTCAATTTCTTCAACGCCTGGATGAGCCAGCCAAAGAGTCAGTTGGAGACTTTCCGGGCCTGGGCGGGCAAGGATTCTGATATCAGGTGAGAGTGGAGTTGCGGCCATTGCGGCCACGAGGCATACCTTCATCACCAAAATGGCAGTTATTATTTATCGTCCCACCACATCGATATCTGTTGTTGGATTCTGCAAGACAAGGCCGTTCCTACTCGCGTGGTGGCTAGCGCCGCTACTGGGATAGCCACAAGCGAGCCGTACAACTGTGTCCCGGAAACCGAAGACACAATCACGCTTCTAGTCGACTGGCAGTCTGTCATGAGCCCAAAGCACAAGGGTACGGCTGTCTATACGGCATCATGGACAGCGCCTCTAAGATCCGGTGTCCACTCCGCCCAGCACTGGTATTATATGGGTGAAAAGGTCAGCCGGGTCGCTCCCTTGTTTCACCGTATTTTCTACTAAACGAACAATAATGGTTTGTATCCGTAGGGCGACATTAACATCGACCAGGCACACCGGGGGTACGACGTGACCGTTGACGACACCGGCAAGACCTGGTACAACCCGTTCTAGTACGTGAACTTTCCCCCTGTCGATCCCATCTTGCCCTCGAAACAGCATGGGCTCACGACGGGCGTAATTTT
>Ga0307509_10008202_pt1 | contig 13374 bp, 9 predicted proteins | sample 10_EM_MG_FD_202245 | JGI IMG/M metagenome (GOLD analysis project Ga0307509, IMG submission 202245) | Populus trichocarpa ectomycorrhiza microbial communities from riparian zone in the Pacific Northwest, United States - 10_EM | ecosystem: Host-associated > Plants > Roots > Unclassified | place...
TGTTTTTATTTTGGGTTGACCCGGGTGAACCCGGGTCAACCCATCTGACCCTGACCCGATCACTGAACCGGGTCGGGTTTTAAAACTATGAAAAAAAATAATTGACGCGTTGAATTAAGGTATGGAAAGCAAATATTGTCTGCATTAATTTAAGGTCTAAAGACAATAATAAATCTTCTTTATGGGGCTAAAATGATTTATTAAGGTTTCTACCATGTTTTTGAAATGTTTTAAATTAAAACAAGTTAAAATTTAAATTTTTAAGGTCTCAAAACTTAGACCCCTTATATTTCAATTACCGGAGATGAAAAGGTAATTGTGGACAATACATCAGCTGCCCATACAGACGATGTGTCGTCTACTCAATTTAAAAAAAAAATTGAAAGAAAGACATGTCATCTATTCATTTAAAAAAAACACACAAAAAGAGCATACACACGGGCTTCGCCTTCTAAACCTTACAACCGCTAGCTTTTTTTATTTGTTTTGTTTTTTAATTGGATATTTAGTTAATATCCTCTCTCATTTTTAAAATGGTTTAGTTTAACTATTTTTTAAATTGTAATAAATCTTTTGGATTGTATCCATAATTTTATAATGTCTTAAAGAGATTATTGTAATTTATCTTTAATTTTTTTTCTTTTAAAATTTAAAATAAAATATCAATTGTTTTTTTTTATTTGTGGATAAAAAGTAAAAGGTATGTTTATCTACTTATTTTTTCTTCTAATTACTTAAGTGAATCATATTTTTTTACTTCTTAACAAGTTTATTCAATATTTGATCGGATGTTTATTCAATATTTATTATATTATTTAAACCAAATTTCTTACAATTTTGATATTTTTCTCATGAAGTAACCATGACAAATATTGCCAAACTTGAGTTCATGACACTTGGTATTACGAGTAAGAATAATTTATCATGGGTCCTTGATGTTGAAATTCATTTGGATGCTATGGATCTTGGAGATACCATTAAAAGATGAAAATGAAGTATCTAGTCAAAATAAGACAAAGGTCATGATCTTAATAGGAATTTGAAAATTGAGTATCTCACAATCAAAAATCCCCTTATTCTTTGGAAAAACTAGAAAGAAAGATATGACCATCAAAGGATAATTATTCTCCCAAAAGATCATTATGATTGGATAAATTTTATGATTGCTGGATTTTTAATTGGTAAGTGAATATAATTATGCAATGTTTAATATCAGTTATAAATTGAAATTATATGGATATAATATCATTGATGGAGTTATGTTAGAAAACAAATTATCTATTTTTTTAGCCACGAATGTGCTCTTGCAGCAAAAATATAGGGAACGAGGTTTTAAGAAATACTCTAAACTGATTTCATGTCTCCTTGGGGTTGAATAAAATAATGAACTTTTAATGAAAAATCATGAATCACGGTTGACTGGTTTAACTCTTTTCCCTGAATTGAATGCTATGAGATATGATAATAATTATGGTCGTGGTCGTGGCAAAGGTTGTGGACATGACCATGGGCAAAGACAAATTAATTTCTGCAACTATAATGTTTATAATTCTAACAAGCCTTCTCATAATAAGGAGAAACAAGAAAAGGGAAAACTATACATAGTAGAGATGCCACAAAGATATAAAATATCTAATATAGGTGTGGAATGAATGGATATTGGTTATATACATGTTGTACGACCAAACATCTTGTTGATATATATATATATATATATATATCAGTCCTCATCGAAAAGAAAAGGAAAGACATAAATAAATTTTGCTCACCCACATCAAGATAATAATGATATTTATTTTGGCCCTTTGGATATGTCACACCTTAATGTTGCCGATTTCTTTGAGCAAACTAATGAGAAAGTTGATATTTCTTGTAATGATAATAATTAGTTAGTTAAATATAAGAATGTTAAAATTTAAAATTTTATTAACTTTTGGTTGTGTTTCTTTTATGCTAGTATATTTCAATGTATCTTGGTTTGTTTCTTTCATGTTGGCATATTTAATATAAAGGATTGTGTTATAATAATTGTCAGATGCAACTTTAAGAACTATGTCTTCTTATGAACTTATTATATATTATTCATTTTCATGAAAAAAAAAACATGGACTTGCGGCATACTGTAAATGAGTTCAATATTAATGGTGAAGACATATGCTTAGCAGATAGTGCAACGACGCACACCATTCTCAAGTATAAGCAATATTTTTCAAATCTAAGAATGGTGAAAGAAAAAAGTGAATACAATATCAAGTTCAACAGACTTGACTGAAGGGTCATAAAGAGCTAATATAATGCTTCCTATGGGAACATAATGTTTTGTTCTTCACCAAATCAAGGAGAAATGTGTTAAGTTTGAAGGATATACATCGTAACGAGTACCATGTTGAAACTACCAATGACAATGACATATAATATCTTTATATAGTATCAAATGCCTTTACTAAAAAAATATATTAGAAAAACTACTTGTTTTATCATTAGGTTTATATTATACAAGTATTAGTAAAATTAAGGTCAATGTAATAATGAACCATAAGTTCAATAAACCAAATAATTTTATTATTTAGCATGACTGACTGGGTCATATTAGATTAATAATGATACGAAAAAAAATTTAGAATTCTCATGGCCATCCATTGAAGAACAATAAGATTCTTTAATTTAAAGAATTCTCGTGTGCCGCTTGATCTCAAGATAAATTGGTTATTAGACCATAACTAGCTAAAGTTGGGATTGAATCTCCAAGATTTATGTAATATATTCAAGGTGATATTTTTTGGCCCATTCACCTATTATGTGGACCATTTAGATATTTTATAGTTTTAATAGATGTATCGACAAGATTGTCACATGTGTTTATTATCAACTCGTAACCTAAAATTTATGAGACTACTTGCTTAAATTATTAGATTACAAACATAATTTTCAGATCATATAATCAAGACAATTCATTTTGACAACACTGGTGAATTCACATCCCAAGCATTTAATGATTTTTGCATGTTACTTGGGATAAACATTGAACATCATGTTGCCCATGTTCATACTCAGAATGATATTGTTGAATCATTTATTAAACACCTTTAATTAATTGCAATGCCATTACTCATGAGAACAAAACATCTTGTCTCTGTTTGGGGACATGTTATTTTACATGTAATAGCACTTATACGCTAAGACTAACATCATATCACAAATTCTCTCTATTATAATTGGTTTGTGGTCAAAAGCCAAACATTTCCCATTTAAAAATATTTAGTTGTGCGGTATATGTTCTAATTTATCCATCATAACGTAAAATATGGGTCCTCAAAAGAGGCCGGGGATATATATATAGGGTTTGAGTCATGTCGATAAGTTATGAATGTACAAAAGAAAGATGGAACATAAATGAGATATTTGTAGACAATATTTTTTCATGTAATATATCATTTGATATCATTAGTGGAAACATGGACCTTGAGCTTAAATCTATCAAAGAATATCAACATAGAAATGATTGACCAAAATGACAAGAAGCAATCTAGATAAAATTAAATTCACTTGCAAAATATGAAGTTTTTGGACCTGTAATCCAAACATATGAAGGACTAAAGCAAGTTGGATACAAATGGGTATTTTTTACAAAAACAAAATGAGAAAAATAAAATCATAAGATATAAGGCATGACTTATAGTACAAGGATTTTCGTAAAGACCTGTCATTGATTACGTTGAAACATAGTCATATAGTATATGTAATTATATTTTGATATCTCATTAGCCTGACAATATATATATATATATATATATATATATGATGGATGTAGTTATAGCCTATTTATATAGGTCAAATAATAATGATGTTTATATGAAAATCCTTGAAGGATTTAAAATGCCTAAAGCATATAATTCAAATCCCCAAAATTTTTATTCAATCAAGTTACAAAGGTCCTTATATAGATTAAAACAATTAGGATGCATGTGGTATTATTGTCTTAGTGAATATTTATTAAAAGAATGGTATAATAATGAACTTATATGCCCATGTTTTTTTATAAAGAAGTCAGAATCTGATTTTGCTATGATTGTTGTATATATTGATGATTTAAATATTATTGGAACTACTGGAGAGATACAAAAGACATTAAAGAAAAAGTTTGAGATAAAATATTTAGGAAAAACAAAATTTTATCTTGGTTTGCAGATCGAGCATTTAGTAAATAGAATTATCATTCATTAGTCAACTTACATAAAGAAGGTTCTTAAAAGATTTTATATAAATAAAGCATATCCATTGAGTACTTCAATTGTTGTTCGATCACTTGATGTGTAAAGGGACCCTTTTGGATCTTGAGAGGATAATATAGAATTATTTGGTCCTAAAGTACCATACCTTAGTGCAATTGGTGTGTTAATGTATCTTGCTAACAATACACAACTTGATATAGCATTCTCTAAGAATTTTCTATCAAGATATAGTTATTCTCCTACCCGGAAACATTAGGATGAAGTTAAATACTTTTTTTCGTTACCTAGAAGGAACTATGGATATGGGCTTGTTTTACTCAAATAATGCTAATCTTGAATTAGTTAAGTATGTTGATACATGGTATTTATCTTATTCATATAAAGGTTAATCTTAAACATGTTATCTCTTTACGTGTGGTAATATTATTATATCACGAAGATCTACAAAACAAACATTAGTTGCCACTTTATCTAGTCATCCTAAAATACTTGTAATCCATATAGGCAAGTCAAAAGTATGTGTGGCTAAGATCAATTACTCAATATATTCATAGAACATGTAGTTTATTCTCTAGCAAAGAACTCCAACCATATTGTATAGAGATAATATTATATGCATGGCTCAATTAAAAGAATGATACATTAAAGGAGATAAAACAAAACACATCTTATAGAAATTATTTTTCAAACATGATAAGTGTGGTAATATTGATGTTCAACAAATTCACTTGAAAAATAATCTAGCATATTTGTTTAATAAATCATTATCAACTACAATATTTGAAAGATTGTGACGGAATATTGGAATGCGACAACATAAAGACTTAAGGTGATAAATTCATGATGGGAGCTAATATGCATATTACTAGTTTTTCCTTAACCAAGTTTTTTTTCCCCATTGGGTCTTCTTTTGGTAAGGTTTTTAATGAGACAATTTTCAATGTGTAAGGTTTTACAAAAGACATTCAAGGGGGAATGTTATGAAATCATACATTGTATGTGGATGTCTATGTGCCTTCTTCCACCTTTTGATCTTCATGTTCTCCAATTTCATTTAACTTTAAATCTTCTTATGACTTTTGGGAGTATTAATGTACATTAGATTATAAATAGGAGTATTGTTGGGATGATGTAGTACTACAACTATATTTACAAGATGATATGAAATAATAATGCTCTCTTTTTTTCTAATCTTTATTGTTTTTATTTATTCTACTCTTAATGAGTATATTGTTAGTTTCTAAATATATAGTTTTATGATAAATTGTCAACTTCTTGTGCTCTAGATAGTCCCTCCATTCTATGTTTACACTGGAACCTGGGCTACTAGAATTAATTCTAAGAGAATATATTTCAAAAAAAAATTTAAGTTAAGATAGTAAATTAGATGTTAAAAACATTTAAGTCTTTACCAAAATCATCTAGTATTAACCAAAATGATAAATAAGCATTAAACCTATGAATATGAACAAGTAATTATTTATGGGCTGGTAAAAATTAATTTTCAAGACCACAGAGTTTTTTTAGAATTAACCTGAGCTCAAAACCCACGTAACCTAGGGTCTCTCCTCTCAAAAAAACTTTGGTATCCTATTAGCCTAATTTTTACTTTCTAAGTTACCACTATGTATATAAACTACTTGAAAAACTTGTAATCTTTCAATGTAAAATTAAGATTTTTGAGTTTGAAAACTTCACCAGTCAAAAGTTTTATATTAATTTTTTATTTATTCATAATCGGTTTTATACCTATTAACGTTCGATATTAAATTATATATATTGTTTGAAATTTTTCAACAACATCTTAATTTTAAATGAGTGAGACCCCGCGTCCCCACATTTAATTTGGTGACAAATTTGTTAAAGCAAACTCTTCGACTACTTCAAAGCTATATTACTAAAATGTGTATAGAATGTGTATAAACTTGCATCGGTTAGCTCAACCTTACCCAAATGCAAGAATAATTTACTGGAAACCCATCGGATTAAATGTCAAAAACTAACCAATTCTAAATACATAATATCTAGCTATTATTATTATTATTATTATTATACACCAAAAAAGATAGAGGTTTTACTATATCTATTTTACTGTTTATCCTCTCGCATATCACTGTAAATTTCAAAAGTGAATTTTAAAAAAATATTAATTTAATCCCCGAGCATTTATTTTGTACAATTGTGTTATTTGAGTTTAAATTAGCACCTAATTGTATATTTTTTTAGGATGGAGGGCTGAATTGAAAATAGAGGATTGATTAAAAAATTCAAATTGATCCTTGAACTTTTATTTTGTACAATTGTGCCATTTGAGACCCAATTAGCACCCAATTGCATAATTTTTTTAGGATGAAGGGCTAAATTGAAAAATAGAGGACTAATGTGAAAAGGGTGAGTAAAATAAGTGGTGGCTTTCAAATTTGTATGAAAAGTGCATTTTAGTTCTCCTATATTTTTAGCTATTTGGTAACCAATCCCTCTAATTTTAAAAATTTTAATTTTGATACTAAACTTTATTTTCCTCTTTTTTCAATCATTTTTTGGTGGAGTAGAGAGGAGGGGTCGCCGGATTCCGGCATAAAGAGTGAAAGTTTTCATTGGAAATGATTTTGAGTACTAAAACATTTGATTTTTATGTCAAATGATTTTATATGATGAGGGGAGCTAAGATTATGTGTTTTCTTTTTACCTTAAAAGCGCCTGAAAAAACATATTTAAGCTCGAGAAGATTTGTTCTCGGGTTGATTATTGATTATGGGGTGGTTTTTTGCGTTTTTGAAAGCCATGGATTTGTTTAACAAGATTCCAATAGTGTTTGCTAAGTGTTTTAGGTTAAAAATGAGTTTCTGAGTTTAGAAAACAAGAACCTCATTTGTTTTTGCTACCATAATGGTTGAAATCAGGGAATTGTAGACAACACATCGCCTATTTTTTTAAAAAAAAAAAGAATGGGTAGGACTCTTAGTGTGCCAAGCGCTTGGTCAGGTTTACCAGACCCATAACGCCTAGCCTTATTTTTAAAAAAAAATCATTTTTTTATTGATACATTTCTTTTATGTGTTTTTTTTACAATAATATTTAAATTATATTTTGTTTTTCAAAATACGCTTGTGGGGCCTAAATATTTTACAAGAAAAATAATGCGGTCTCCAGCGTAGCCTGAACACTAATCTAGTTAACAAAAGCTAATTAGGAAGGGATTTTCAATATAGCACGACATTGTTCCGTACTAATTAGAGAGTGATTTTAACCGTAACATGTGAGTAAAAAGATTGTCCATTGAAATATTATTTTCACAATTTTACCTTTCACACCAAAAAAATTTAACACCAGTTATTTGGGTTATTAAAGTTTTTTTTATAAGACCCATTAGTCATTTCAAAATTAATCACGAACAAATAAGTATTTTTTTGTTTCAATTGCATAATAAAACAACCAACATATCACATGAAGCAAAAAAAAATGGCATCGAAGGGAATTTTTTTAATTTTCACAATGGTTTTTTAGTTATTATCAGGTCAGTCGAAGGGCAATTTGGTATTTGACCAAAAAAAAAAAGCATAATGAAACAACCAAAATGCTTTTGAAAGCCAAAAATTTCACAATGGTCTCAATGAGCTTTTTCATCTTTTCGCAATGCTTTTTTCATTATTATCAGGTAAACTAAGGAGGAATTTGGTAATTGACCACAAAAAATATTAAAAAAAAACAAAAAAGTGGAGTGCGTGTGGTGCACTCTTAGTGTTCAAAAATGTCTTTCCATAATGTCTTTAAAATCATTGCCTCGTTCTATTCCTAGTGTTACAATGGAAGTCGGCGATATTGGTCTAGTTTGTTACTTGTAGGTCTTTTTTTGTATTTTCCTTCTTTTCATCTCCTTCACTGAAAATTACAGCCTGAACCTCTTTGTTGTTGGTATTTCAACCTCAATCCTTATTATTTTTATTTATAATTTTTATTTTTAACTCTTTTGTAGAAGTTTTATTTGTTTTCAATTACATCCTTCAATTCTAATTTTCCATATATTATTTCTTTTCCAATTTGATCCTCATTCTTTTTATTATTTTTTTGAAACTTTTGTTGAATTAATTTTTCTTTTCAAATTCACCTTTCAATAAAAAAAATTGTATTTATTTTTTATTTCAAATTTTGATTCTCATTCTTTCGATTGTTTTATGGTCCTTTTGTTCAATGAATTTATCTTTTCAATTTCACTCTTTAATAATAAAAAATTATATTTCAATTTTGAACCTCATTCTTTTAATTGTTATTTTTTATTTTGGATCCTTTTGTTTAGTTGATATTATTTTTCCAAGTTAAACCTTCAACATTTAATTGTTTAGGAATTGTGGCTTTTTCATATAGGGTGATTTCGGTCTAATGCTTTAGGTTACAAGTTTAAAAAGTTAGAGTGGGTTGATATTTTTTTTTTTACTTATGTTCTTTCTTACGTTTTTTACTTTTACGTTTTCTCTTCTACCAAGTTATCTTGATCTCTTAACTTGGGATGCAGGTTTCGTGGGTTAACCCGGGTTGGCTTGCCCCTTATTCCCTGAGTTATAGGTTTGTCATGTTAACTCGGATTGACTCGAGCCAGGTTTTTTTTGTCTGTTTTATATAATTTTATCCTTCTGTATTTATTGAGTTGAGAATTGAGTTACATCGTTTGTCACCTTTTACAAAACAATATTTTTTTCTCAAGTTATCGTTATCATTTTTTTGTATTTGGTCCCTTTGTTGTCATTACCTATTTTCTTATCATCTTATTAAAATAAAACCAACTTATTTGACTCAATTTAGTTTATGACTCAAGTCACAGATCATTTTTCCTTTTTAAAAAAGTATTAGTGCTACTGAACATCATTTTTAATGCAAAAAAAAAGGCCCCACAGTATAGCGCATGTACACCATTAGTATAAACTGAAAGAGATTGATGTTTTACTATAGCTATTTTATTGTTCATACTCTCACATATAATTGTGGATTTCAATAGTGAATTTTAAAAAATCAATTTGGTTCTCGAACTTTTATTTTGTATAATTGAGCTCTTTGAGCCTAAATTAGCACTCAATTGCATATTTTTTTAGAGGAAGGGTTGAATTGAAATATAGAGGATTGGAGTGAAAAAGGCGCGCAAAATAGGTGGTGACTTGGAAATTTTTTTGAAAAGTGTATTTTAGTCCTCCATCTTTTTCTGTTATTAGGTAATCAATCCCTCTAATTTTCAAAAATTCAATTTTGATACCAAACATCATTTTTCTCTTTTTTTAGTCCTTTTTGGTGAGGAGAGAGGAAGGTTGTTGAGTTCTATCATAGAGAGAGAGAAATTTTTCATTGGGGATGATTTCAGTCACTAAAACAGTTAATATTTTTATCAAATGGTTTCATATGATGAGCAGAGTTCAGATTAGGTTTTTTTACTTATGCTCAAAAAAACAGATTTAAGCTCGAGAAGATTTTTTATTTCAGATTGATTATCGGTTTTAGGGAGGTTTTTTGTACTTTTGGGGCCCATAGATTGGTTTAACAAGATTCCAAAGGTGTTTTGGGTAAAACAATGATTGGCAATGCATTTTTGGGTTGAAAAAACAAGAAACCTATTTTTCCAACCACCATAATGGCCGAAATCTAGGGAATTATAGACGACTTGTCGTCTGTTTTTTTTTTTTTTTGTCAAACAATGGGGCGAACGACATGGCGTCCATTGTTTTTTAGTGGGCCAGGCGTTTGGTCTGGTTTGCGTAGCTCACAACGCCTGGCCTCATTCTTTTCTTTCATTGTTATTCATATTTTTTTATATGTCCTTTTAAAAATATTTTCTAAATTTATGTTTTAGATTTTGTTTCAGCTTATTTAGCCTTTTTAAAATAGCAATTATTTCTTAATTAAATTAGGTGTATTTAATTTTTTAAGAGATTATTATGATTCTTCTGTGATGTTTTTTTGTTTTATATAGATTAAATATTAATTTCTTATATGATATTTTTAATATGTTTGCAAGTTATTTTTTCCTTTTATTTTATTTAATAAATTTTGTGTATGTTGATTTATATTACAAACTGATTTTAATAAACAAATTCATTAAACACAACCAAGTAAATGACATGTCTTTTTACTATTGGATAAAGGTTTCTTTCCCGTGAAATTGTTTTATATATATATATATATTCCTTTTCATATGATTCAAATAAAACCAACTTATTTAGATGGTCATGAGTCTCATGACTATAACCCGAGTTATTGAATTTTATTTTTTTTTCAAACACACTTGTGATACCTAAATATTTTACAGGAAAAATAATACGGACCAGCAGCGTAGCGCAGACACTAGTCTAGTTACCTATACCCTAACGGCGTGGGAGAAACATTGTAGCAGTCCACAGAGTTACCTTTTTTTCATATGATTCAAATAAAACCAGCATATTTAGATAGTCATGATATAACCCGAGTTATTGAATTTTTTTTCTAAATGCGCTTGTGATACCTAAATATTTTACAGGAAAAACAATACGGACCGGCAGCATAGCGCAAACACTAGTCTAGTTACCTATACTCTAAACAGCATGGGAGAAACATTGTAGCAATCCACAGAGTTTCTTCCATTTTGCCCTTGGAAAAAGTACTCCTATTGGTTTCCTTAAAAAACAACATGGGTAACCTTGTCATTTTACAAGATATAAATGTCAATGTATAATTGTTGGAGGGCATAAACGATTTTTCATAAGAATTTTAGACTTGGAAATACTACATTGCACTTTAATAAAATAAATAAATGCCTGATGCTTAGGGGTGTAATGGGATTTTTAAAGTTTTTTGCAATGTAATTACTCAATTAACCTTGGACTTAAATATTTTAAACCTTTTCTTTAGGAGCTTTTTTGTATTTGCAAACATTTTTTTTTTGTTATTATCATATTTTCATGGTGCTATTTTGGCTTTTCACATGTTTTTTTTTTTTTTGTTAATATGGGGCTTGGGAGGGGTTATTTTAGTATTTCAATCGATTAGAAAAAAAAAGAAAGTTGCATGCGTTTGCGCGTGAGGCGCTCCATCCCCTTCTAGCAACGTGCGATATAGACGCGGGCGGCACCTCATGGATTCCTAAAGATGGGTTTCAAGGTGTTTTTTGATTCCTCACGGCGGATCCAACCACGCTGGGTGGTACATGTGAGTCTATTCACGCCAGTTTAGTCCCGATTTGGTTGTTTCTTTCTCTTTCTTTTCCTTCTTTTTCTTCCTTAGATTACATGTTGGTTATGCAAAAAATTATACATGCCCTTCAATTTCTTTTTTTCTTTTATTCAATCCCTCTGCTCTTAATTGCAATTGTTTTATTTACATTTATGATTTCTAATTGTATTTTATTTTTGGTTTGATCCCTAGTAATTTGATTTTTTTCTTATTTTTTTTATTAAATTTGATCATCATTCTTTGAATTGCTCTTTATTTTGTTTTGAAGCATTTTGTTGATTGATTGTTTTTCAATTCAATCCCTAAGAATTTGTTTTCATTTAATTTTTATGTCAAATTTGGTTCTAATTCTTTTAATTGCTATTTTTTTAATCATTTTTTTAATTAATTTGTTTTTTTTCAATTCCATCCCTAAACATTTAATTTCTTTTAAGTTTTCCTTAAACATTTAATTTTTATGTCTAATTTAGTCCTTATTCTTTTAATTGCTATTTGTTTTGTTTTAAATCATTTTCTTGATTGATTTTCTTTTTTCAATTCATCCCTAAATATTTAATTTTTATGTCGAATTTAGTCCTAATTCTTTTAATTGTTATTCTTTGTTTAGCATTTTTTTTATTGATTTTTTTTTCACAAGTTCATCCCTCAATATTTGTTTCATTAAGCTTCTTTATTTTTTTGGGGTTTCCTTTAATTGGGTCACCTCGATCTCAGAACCTGGTTTATAGATCTGAAAAATTAGTCTGAGTCATCCCAATTTCAAGTTCTAGGGCATGTGTTTGATTTGTTGTCCTGTGTTGGTTATTGGGTTCACTCGAGGCTTTTTTTTTGTTTTCTTTTTATATATATATTTTTTTATCATATCAGTAGATGTTCATTCCTTACATTCTAAGTTCAGTTCAAGTTATTTGAAATTGTTCAACCTAATCGACTCAATGACATAAGTCTCAAATTTTCTTTGAGTCTTTTAAAAACTCTAGCGTCATATGAATTTTTTGTAACTTAAGTTTTGAAGATTCGCTTGGTTTTTTTATCCTTTATTTTTTTAGGGATTATGATCTATTATTTTTTTACTAATTTTAAAAATAACCAAGGCTATCTCAAATTTTAAATTAATCATTTTTTCTTAAATATATCATATAATATGTCATCATCTTCATATTTGTTCTAAACATTTTTTTAAAGTTTAGAAACAAATAAGCTCACGTGCACCGCACTTCAAATCATTTTTTTGTAACTTAAAGAAAAATATTGAGATGTTAGGAAGTCTAAAATTTGATGCAAACTAGACAAAAACACTTTTTAAATACTAAAATTAAAACATATTGGATTACATATTAAGAAGGAGGCACATTTAATTGACCCGGACAAGCTATGGTTAATCTATAAAACCCGAGATGTTAATTAAATTAATTGATATGAAGTGGGCATAGGATTTTAAATTCGTTGTATTTTGAACATGGTTGCGAGGCATAATTTCATCTTTCATGATTATTATTTTTATGTTTTATATAAATTATCTTTATTTTTATGGATAAAAAAATTATTTTGCGGTAAAAGATAAGCTTTGTGACTAAGAAAAATACATTTGCACTAGACAAAAAATTTGGCTTTGTGAAGAAATTATTTATTAAAATTCATATGGAGGATTGACCGTCATTTAGACTTCCAATAACTTTCATTGGACAGAGAAATAATTCAAGAGAAACCGGAAGTTTTTGTGAGCAGATATCTGTGTTTGAATATTTCTTTCTGTCTTCAGAAGGAGGTTTTTGTGAATTAATGCGTTTTGAGTATTTATTTATTTGTGAAGTGAATGGACTAAGGAAATAGTTTAAGTGAAATGGACTGGGTCTGAGTTCTTATGTTGGGTTCCAGTGGCTCATGATTTATTCTTTTCTTTTCTTTAGCCTTTGGAGCAGTTTTCTATTGGATCAAAATATATGAATTA
>Ga0307509_10008203_pt1 | contig 13373 bp, 18 predicted proteins | sample 10_EM_MG_FD_202245 | JGI IMG/M metagenome (GOLD analysis project Ga0307509, IMG submission 202245) | Populus trichocarpa ectomycorrhiza microbial communities from riparian zone in the Pacific Northwest, United States - 10_EM | ecosystem: Host-associated > Plants > Roots > Unclassified | place...
GTCCTACGTCCTGTCAGATCGCGGCGATATCCTGATCTCAAGTCGCTTCCCATCCTACTTATCGTCCCCCCTCCCATTCACGTTGCACGGTCACTGACGCCTTATCTACGCCCAGATACCACGCTCTGCTCAGATCCGGATATATACTTGGCTATTGTCCGCCCGTCCCAATCCCACGTTCTCCCTGGTCCCCCCCTCCCAACGACATGCGTCCGACTCCTACTCGTATCCTCTTCCTTCTCCTATCCCTTGCTTCTCTCGTCGCGGCGGGCAATTTCACTCGATGCTTGGAGGATTTCAGGGAGGATCCCGACGCGATTGGAGGCGTTGACGCCCGGGGTCACCCAACGAGCCCCGCAAAAGCGGTTGGGCTCACCTACAAGACCTGTACCGCCCTGTGTGGGAGACGTGCAGAGAGTTTCAATTGGGGGGAGTTTGCGCAGTTATTTTCCACGTGGCTTCTCCCGTGGCTGGCTCTCACCACCCAGCTCCCATTCTGTTCTAAACACTATGATGACTTAATCTCAGGTTAGCCTCCCTCCCACTTCTTCACAGCCCGTGGCTCACGCGAGAGCATTTCCGCGCAAAACCAGTTGCTCTGACCGTGGGGTCCCCTGCTCTGGCAGCCTACTCCCTCGCCCTCACCTCCCTCAACACACGGTTGGTTTATCGCATGGCGCAACGCGCCAGGCACGAAAACAAGCTTTCCGTGGCGAGAGCGTTGGTATCACTTCAGCAGGCCCCTGTCAGGCTCACCACAAATGAACGCCTCCTCGCTTTCGTCGCAAATCCTAAATCATGGGGACCAGAGATCACCCATCGCCTAACCTGGACCGTTACCACAGGTTCATCCATCGCATGGGTCATCATCTCATATGTCTTCACCCTCGTCGACTCATTCGTCGACTCCACCAACAGCGTGCCCCAGGGCCACGCAGTTGGTACGCTGTGGTTGTGGTTGTTGTGCTTGGTTACCGGCTGGTTATGGGTTCCAGCTTTCACCAGCGCAGAGCTGGAGTCTGCCATCGGCCAAGCAAACAAGAGGACAGCGAAGACAGCCGCAAAAGGGGCCAAAAAAAGCCAGATGGGTGCGGTTGGCCTTGCAATGGCCAAGGCTACCGAGCGGCTACTGGTCCCGGTGTTCGACCTCCACAGCCAACCCGGTGTCTCTTCCCACTTACCTACCGAAACCGCACATGAGCACCCCAGCGCCAGAGCGAACTGGGCCGCAAACAACAGCAACCTCAGCTTGGATCACTCGGATGACACGCACTCTATCGCCACCCAGAACTCGCTCAATCCCGAGAGGGACAGGTTCCTCATCCCTATCGACGATTCCAATTTGCTCAATCGGGATGAACTTCGACTCGCGGCGACATTCAACTATTCTAGGATCATCCGGTATTTCGCCCTCGTGAATGATATCTTCTGTGCCTTGGATAAACTCGAGAGAGACGAGGTGGGCACCTATATAAATCATCTGATCTTAGAGGTTGTCTCACAATTCTTCGCAGAAAGGGGTGCCTGCCTCTGAGGTTGATGTTGAGCCCGATGGGAATGCTGTGTTTCCCCCTGGAGCGCTTGCCTCGATGTTTGGCGCGGCAATTTTAGCACTTATTCTCCAGTGCGGAACAACCGTCTCGGCGACGATCATCATAGTATACACCCCCACAGTCGGCTTGGGGTGCCGTTCTCTTGGATACACTATCTACGGAGGGATATCTCTTCTGATTTTGCTCCTCACCACCGCCTCGACAATCTTCGCCCGCATCTCGGAGACTCGCAGAGGATCATCCAGATTCACCATCAAGTCGGTCACCGCCTTCACCGCCATCGCCCTGCGCAAGATCTGCCTCTCGCTCGCGGTCATCAACGCGACGGGGTTGATCGTGTTGTCCTGTTTCCAATTCTCCCATTTCCTCGACAACTGCTACTGCAACTCGAGCGTTACCGGCCGTGGGACGGAGTCCTATATGATCGTTTCTTACGAGGGGTGGATCACTACGATGAGGACGGCCCGGATCGTGGGTACTGTTCTTTCTGCGGCCAGTATGGCCGTCTATATGATCTTTATTGCTGCCATGAGTTCGTTTCCGTCGGGGATTGAACATTTGTAGTGTATTATTTGGATGTACTATACCCGTCCTTGGGGCTTTTTGACTGACTATGCTGGGTGACTGGATGACTATCTGTTCGGCTACGCCATGTATACACGAGCCCGCGTAGATATCGAGGCATTTATACGGAACTCGTTACTGAGGATCCGTCCGTTTTGTTGGATCGTGGAATTGTCTCGGGGACCTATGCCCAGGACCGTTTCGTTCGAAACAGTCGGTCTTCCAGATCACTGGGGACTGGCAGGGCTGGAGCCCCGCCCGCTCCGGGTCCGCAGAATGCCGACATCATCTCTACATTTGGTGATGATGATACTTCATTGTGGGAGGAGATAGGGTGAGGTTAGCTCCCCAAAACGAGGAGGGGGGGAACTCTGGCTCGGAGTGGGTGCAGCCGATAGAGTTCCACGATGCGAGTTGGTTTCTCTTCAGTGAGTTTCGTGTGGAGTCTGAGGGCAGATACGACAGTGATGAGTTGGATCGCCGACGCAGAGACAAACTTAGCGGCGTTTCTTCGATTGGGGAGGGGAAAGATACGCCCATGCCACTTTAACACAAGAAGAGTAGATGCCAACATAGAAGGCATGTTTTGCCCACCTGATTGATTGAGACAGCCACCATCGAAGTAGGCCCCCAACCAACCAACCAAACCACAATTGAAGGAAGAGAAAGATAAGCATCCTTATGTACTCGGAATGGCACCGGGGAGATGATAGTCCGCGTGTGTATTCGTGCTTGACGACAATACATTCAATATATGTCGGAGAATATCTCCCGTGGCTTCCCGAAGCCGGACGGGCCTCAACATTAACCCGGAACGGGAACGTATGATGGCGTTGAAGTAAGCAGGTGGGGGGGGGGCCAAACTTTTGAGTGATCCAGACACCCGAAAGCACAACGTCGTCTGAAATCGGGGTAGGACCCTCTTCCTGTCGAATCCGACTATACGCGATTATGGCCAGGGTCTACGAGGTGTCGATGGGCCAGGTGGCGAGCGCACCCAAGTCATGCGGTAAGTCAATCAAGGGATCACCAAGTTCTTCTCGATTCATTCGGAACGGTCGGTTCAGGGTCTACCAAGAGATCCGTTCCCGGTCACCGAGGAGAACAGAAACCGCGCCGCGATAATCTCGGAGACGGACCTGCGCAGCCCGAGATCAGGATGATTGGAGGAAGCTTTGTTCGTCACGTACGAGGGTGATCTCGCGAACGCACGAAACAGGGGATTGCTCTCCTCGGGAGGACGTTGAAGAGGGGTGACGCGCAAGAGTCAAACCGAGAAGAACAAGGTGGATCCTGGACCCTGTCCATCGTTTTGGTGGAACCCATCGACGGGCTCACACAAAGGTGGTTGCTGGAGAAGGCCAGGCGGCACCACGCTGAAGTTGCTGGCCATGATGGCAGGATGGTTCGATCAAGCGCTTAAAATCTGCGTGCACGCACGACCCCTGCTGTATCCCGTTCTGCCAACTGCGCAACTGATTGGTTCTGGTGTCTGTCAGAAACGCCGGGCGAGTGTGCAGCACTGGTGAGGGATACCTGGGGTGAAACCTGAAATTCTGTTTCCGCCAGCGCTCATAATCCACTTCGGAGATCCACGACGACGGCCACCAAGCGAGCAAATTCCAAAGGGGTATCACCCATATTCCGTGCGTCATGTTGAGTATATGTACAGTGTATCATTAGTATCATGAGCTAGATAAACCAAGCAACCCGAAAACCACCAACGCCAGTAGGCACGACGCGCCTTACAGCATGCCATAAAGAATCCTCGCGCTCTGCACCGACACCCCACCCACAACCTCATCCGGTACAGCCCAAACAGTCAACGAATCCCCAGCCTTCGCAAGCACACACGGTTCATTCGACCTCACTTTCCCATGCACCCCAATCAAACGAAGCCCGTGCTCATCCCACGTCCTCTTCACCGTCTCGTGCGTGATCTCCACTTCGCCTCTCCACTTCTCTAACCCCCGGACCGGCTTCGCGCCTCGTGCCATGCGCAGGGACGTAGGGGCATTCAGCGATAACTCGAATCGCATGGTCAGGTGAGGCGCGAGAACGGTCATCTCGATGGAAATGAATTCGACAGGTGTTTCTGGTATCGGAGGCGTGGTGATATAGGGTACGCTCTCCTCATCCACGTTGATCTCGCCCGACCGTTCGACTGAGTAGGATGGTGGTATCGTCGGTAAAGCTTTCATCACGGTAACTCCTTTTGGTGGGTCTTCTTCCGGAGGATCGGTCAACGGCGGTTGAGGGTCCGACGGAGTCAATTCTGGTATAGGATCGGAGACCCGGTTAACATAGAATCACCCACAGAAAGACGGAGTGAAAGGGGTTGGAACAAGGAATCATACCGGAAGAATCGCTTACTGTTGTAAGATCCCAATCATCCTCATCCATCTCTACATCCTCGTCTGCCTGCGGGGAGGGTGGCCTCCAAGTCATAGAAACCCGCTCCAAACACTCGAGTACGGCCTCGATACTTGGCCGGCTCTCTGGTTCTGTCGCCCAGCACAGATTCAGCGTCCTCCATAAATCATCCGTGAACCGCGCCCCTTCCAACCCCTCCGGTCGTTCTGGGCGTTCCCCCTCGATGACTTTCCGCATGACGATAAAGTCTTTGAACTGCGCGAAGGGAGCTTGGCCGCTGAGCACTTCGTAGACAACCATCCCCAAAGCGTAACAATCGGATTCCTTCGTCGGTCGACTATCCTTAAAACCGAACTGATCTGGATCGAGAAGTTCTGGGCTCATCCATCTCGTCGTGCCACCCTTCGCGGATGAACTTGAGGCGGTTGGGTTTGTTGGGTCTGAGACGATAGTGAGAAGCCCGAAGTCTGCCAGGCGCGCGTGGCCATTTTGGTCGATCAGGATATTGGCCTTGATAAGAGAAAGAGCGTCAGGAGGCAGGCCGGCGACTGAGTGCTCGAAGTCATACCCCCTTCAGGTCCCCATGAATCATTGCCTGACCGTGCATATATATTAAACCCTTGGCAACGTCTTTGAGCTACCGGCAAGAATATCAGCAATAGGTTCGCGCAGCAGAGGATGGGGGCCATACAAGCTCAAACCGGTTCGCATCTCTATGCGTGTTGAGGAATTCGTTGATGTTCCCGTTTGCCATCCACTCCGATGCCATCGCAAATTGGTAACTACCCATTGTCACCCCTAATAACGGTAACACGTTTGGATGTCGAAGTGCTTTCCACGTCACGACCTCCTTGCAGAATCTCTAAACGGACCAGTATTAGCTGGTTGACACAGGGTTTTGACCGGACGGTAGGAACCCACACTTGTAATCTTTTCAAAGTCACTTGTTGAGTAGACCCTCAGAACCTTGACCGCAACATTGCAACCTTGGTGATCACCCTTCCACACGTCGGCGAACCCTCCACGATACAGTGGGTTATCCAACCGATCATAACAAAGGGGAATCTGCAGTGATCTCGGAAGCGAAGCCTGACGGCCGCATATCCTGCACAGGGCGCTCAAACACTTCCTCCGGAGCCGTGGCGGGAGATCGGGGAGATCCAGAGCCTAATCAGTGGAGAGTGGAAATTCGGAACCGAAAGGCACGAGGAAATCAGGCCGCGCCTCGGGAATGAAGGGTGTCGGAGGCGTACCTCGTGTATAACATCGATGAAGGTCTGAGCCTCGTCCCCACGGAGGAAACCGATCATCTTGACCTCGTTCTGGTTCGTGAAGATTGCCTCAATTAGCGGGATGACTTCGTGCGGGGAGAATGCGCGGCTAGTTAAGCGTTTGCAGGCGGGCGCGTCGAGGTCGAGGAGGATGGATGAATCGGGGGTGGGGTAGACTGAGCGGGAGATCGCCGTTATTGGTATTGTCGGAGGTCGAGAAGAATAGTTGAGAGGAATGGTAAGCGTTCCGTACGTTAATAAGAGGCAAAGACGAGGAGAGTACGCACCGCTCTCGTCCTGAGACCCATTCGACGGTGAATCCATTGTCACTTCCTAAAGTGAGAGCGGAGGACGGTGATCCGGAAATCGATGCGGCGTCCGTTGGGAGAATGGGTCAACCCAGCAGGCTTGTTGCGGTTGGAGCGCCTTCTGGGAGAATAGAGAGACCGGACAGAGTTGAGGACAAGCCGCCAGCACAAGCGAGTGCGGGGGTAGTGTGTGTTAGGCGCTGGCGAAGGTCGACTGGTTTTACGTATTCTTGGCTGCCGCGGTTGTTTGGGTCGATGTGCGCCGTATGGCCTGATGCTGAGGAGCGCGAGGGGGCTGGCGGAGCTGGAGTCTTCATGGGTGGTTTGGATGCTCATCGGAGGAACCCGCCATCGACTCTCTTGTCCCGTCCCACCACCATCTCCGACGTGGTTTTGCGGGATCAGGTCCATCGCCACCTCACCCCATGCTCCTCCCCCAGGAGATCCTTGATGAAATCATCGACGCAATCGCAGGTGGTCCGCGCGCCGCCGCCCAGCCCTTCCGCCATAGAGTCCTCCGAGAATGTAGTTTGGTCGCTAGGTCGTGGACACGCAGAAGCCAAAGACATATATTTTCCTCCGTGACCCTTACGCCGGAAAACATCGATTCTTGGTGCAGGATCAATGCGCAGAACCCGAATTCGTTGGCCCATTATGTGAGGATCCTGGAGGTGAAGCAGAACGACGAACACGGCACCACAAAATTCGAGCAAGACAGTATGGATGCAGCACTCCCTCATCTAAACTTCCCAAACCTCGAGGATTTGGCCCTGGTGCAGTGGGACAATCTCGCCACGTTCTCCCTCCCGCGGACCTTCGGTCATTATTTGACTCCGTCACTACGATCCCTCACCGTTATTGACTCAATCTCCAACGGAGACGTCTTATTGGAGCTCGCTGCGATTTTCCACTCTGTCGACGAGTTCGTGATCGACTGCGCCTTCACAACCGACGAACGGATTACCAGAACGTTCTCCTTCCCAGATTTCATTCAGTGGAGAACGTTGCGTTTGGTTTCCATCGATGACAGCATGATGGGGGTGCTAAACATGATCGCTGGACTTCACCTCCAGTGTCAAGCATTGGACATCTCGTACGAATTACTCGACGATCCTGGCCCGATAATGCGCCTTATTCAGGCTTGCTCTGGGACTCTCAAATCCATGAGGCTCGAACAAACCTACAGCGGTAAGCCTGTCCTACCACCGTGCATTTGTCCGTACTAACCTGCGTCTCGCGACAGAAGAGCCATGCCCGGGGATTACACCCTCTCTTCTACCAGAACTTGAGGAGCTCACCCTCTGTTCGGAAGATCTGTTTGAAGACCTGGGACAACCGGATACCCTCAAACTAGATGTCCTGGGCTCAGTGGTCTGTCCAAAACTCCGAAAAATCGTCATCACCCATACCGACTCGACGATGTTTGACGACAACACGTACGAATTCGATACCGGAGATTGGGCCCAACTCGATGGGTTCCTCGTCAGGCTTGCCGAAAGGGCGAAGCCCAGGCTCAGAGTTGAGCTCCAATTACTGGACGCATTTAATCCACATAATATGGTGATGATTAGTGGCATCCTACCTGCGTTCAGGAAGGTCGGCGACTTCGCTACTGTGCTTACCCGTGAGGGCGAGCGACACTATCGGTCGTTTCGGTGAAGCCCCCTTCTCCGTTTGTTACCCCTGGTATGCTGTCAGTATTCCTCCCTCCCACATCACATGTTCCTTACCGTCCTGTGGCACCAGGGTTTTGCGGACCGCGCGAATTTAATACGCTAAACATACCATAATATTACCGAGCCGAGGCTCGTGCCTCCACTCGTCCAGCCCAGACGGCAGCGCGTCATTCCCACATCTCACTAGATCCAGTCCCCCCTTTTTTTACTCCCGCCGCATAGCTGGCCTTTGCTTGTCTTAGAAAATACCCAATCACTGGGTGTCGTGTTGTTAAGAATTCCCCCTTTCTGCGTCCGAAATCTCCTAATTTGTTTACCCTTAAATGGAATTTCCGTGAGTAATATGTCCCAAGTCCATTGGAAGGTGCTTTTTTATCCTGGAGTCGACGTACGAGGTTCTGGGGCTTTGCTTATCAGCATACACCTGGCGTGATGCTCCCTCCTTCTCCTGCTCCTACCGTTTAATTAACCAGCCAAACGGATTCCTCGGATTCGGTGGTCCACCAGACCGCGTGAATCCGTGTTTTCGAATTCTTGCTGTTCAGTGGGGTACGATCCCGCTAGGAATTGTTGGACTCTATTTTTTGTTTAACTCGTTGGATCCAACTGTACCCCCCTCCCCTCGCTCGCATATCGAGCGACTGAGGTTCAAGGTCTTCTCCTTGGACACCCTATGCCTTTTGGGCTACTTGGGGTTCAGCGCGCCTCTCGGACCCGTTCATTGCGATCGGGGGCCAGAGGTGCCGTTTCCGCCCGGTGCTAGGTAGATGTGGAGGGAATGTACGTTATGTACTTAACCCACTGAGTCCGGGGTGCTTATATACGGTACATGGGGGTGAAGTCGTTAGTCCGAACGGAGGAATAAAGCCCTGGCGGGACTAGCACGCACTGCCCGATCTGAATGCAAAAATAATATTGAAAGTTTTACTATTGAATACCTCAAGGCCTCATGCTGAAGGCAACCACCGGTCCTTTGGTGACGCTGTGGTCACTTGGTACCCCCAGCTTTGTGACCGGCCGGTGGGAGTCGGCTTCATGGGCACACTCGGAAAGCTCCGAAGGAAGGTAAACACACCCACGATCATTATCATTGGCTTGGACGCGAATGTTGACGCGATGGTGGACAGCACACGTCCTCCGAACCGATATCCGCCGCATCCTCCACAGGGCAACGAAAATTCACCGAATCACACATGGGGAGTACGGCGTCTCGCTGTTAAGATTGGGAGGACACGACACACGTGGCATACCTATGACAACAACAGCCCAGAAGACCTGCCATCTGTGGGGAGGGTTTCAAGGACTTCGACATTCAATCCTGCTGGTGATGGTGAGTGCCCGCCTTTCGGGACTTTTGACAGCACGTCACTGACCACTGGGTTGTCGGGGGCGTAGGCGCTGCAAACTACGTCCATTCACTCGGGTCATACCTCCCACAACCACAACGGACATCGCCCGTATTGCGGATGTCATCCCCTCGAGAGTAAATTATTTTCGACCACCGATCCCCACAGCGCATCCGCCGCCCCCGGTTGGATTGTATCACACGACGACCATTCAGGCCGAACCAGAGTCGAGCTTGTGTCTCGACCCCTACGTTGACACTGCCCAACCCGGATGATCTGTTACCGTGGCCAACTACGAACGTCTGGGTCACCGTCCCCACGCCTTGGCTGTCGGTCGGAGCGCTTCCGGGGTGCCGTGGTACTCCTAACGGAGGCCAGTGGAAACCGGCCCGGGATTTCCAAAATTTCGTGGAAATTGACTCAGCATTCCCCCCGATTGAGTGCTTTCATTGAGTTTCGCGTTGTTTATATGTTTGCTGTTGCTCACATCGTCATCACGCAAACTCCTCACCATCTACCCCCACACAGATGGATCGTTACCAGAGTTGTCCTTTTATAACGCCATGTTCTTGCTGGGGTTTCGCGTGTTCCGTTCCGTCGGATCGTAATGCAACGACCCGCTCTTCCTTGGACCACTTTACCCCTGTGTTGTCCCTGCACGATGACTGTATTGCAGCTGGCCTGTCGCTTTCGTATTGAACAGCGGGAGATGAATGGAAGGGAAGAATACACCGGAGTCGAATGGAGACCTGCACCTGACCCTAATCTTACTCACGCCCGGTGTTTGTGTTCGGAGTTCCCCCTTGTGGTCTACTATCCTTAGTGGAGTGCAAACAGCCGAAGCTTATCCGAATCACTCATCCCTACCTCTTCCCCGAATTGCCGATCACGAGGAACAAACTGGCTGTGGCCTCGTGGATATCTTGGCCCGGCAATAACCGTGTTCAATCAGCACGACATTCAACATACTCTATATATATTCGAACCCACTCGACCTCTCTAAGCCTTCGCCCCACCCCCCACGATGCCGGCCTCCAAATTCCTCAGGAAGTTTTTCTCCAGGAGCCCGTTTGAAGGCTCCCCTCGCTCGAGCTCCGATGTCACCCCTACGGTCCAAAGAGGGGTGATTCCTCCTCCAAAGGCACCTACGATTGCAGATCCCAGGGCTCCCCAATACTCCGATGCCATGAAGAAAGCTTGGGACGCGGCAAATACGGAACAGCCTAAAGCACGTGGCGTAGAGAAGTTCCTCAATAGTCTCGGTACGCTGATCGTCTCGGTTCTACAGCGATTGTACACTGACGTTGATAAAGAAAAGGTGGAAAACGCGGTGATGCCCTCAGATGCGGAGCAAGCAATGGTCCAGACACTTGTCGCCCCGGTTAATGAACTCGTGGCCGATGACATAGAGAAGGTTGTAAACACCTTCGCGGAAACGGTTCCTATCCTCATGAAGGCGCTCGACGAAGTTGCAAAAGTCCATCCCTTCATAGCCGGTATGGGCGAGTCGGTTCCGAACGTTCAAGTTCTCATTGGTGGTTTACTAGTTGCTGTCACCGCATTCAAGGCTGTTTACAAGCTCGAGGTCACGCGTCGGAACAACGATAAAAGGGTTATCGCAATCTATGCCGAGTACGTCACGGGTGATTCGCCTTGACAACCTTCATCTCATTAATCGACCTCCAGGATGAGAGATATGATGGGGGTACTCATCCAGTATGTCATCCCATCGACCATGCATCGTTCGCCTGATCGGGCTGCCCATAGGTTGAAAGACGTATCGGATCCCGAGATGGTGGCACCCAGCGGTCACACGATTGGGGGGCGGATGCAGGAGCTGTCCGCTAGCGTCGCACATGATATCACGCGGTGTGGCAATGTTTGTGACGCCTACCGGAAGTTAGTACTCGTCGTGTGTCATCATCTCCCCATTCCTAATCGCTAACCAGGAAGCGGCTGCTTGCGAAAATCTTCGGTGGTTTTGCATGGGAGCTCCGACTCGTGGAGTTTGTCGAGGTTTTCGCGAACAGGCGGAAGGAGTTTCTACTTGCTCTGTCGATCCATTCTACCGTTGGAGTCGGTGAAGCGAATTTCAAACTCGGCATCATCGACAGAACTACTGCGGAAATCAACCAGAGGCGCGTTCCTCGGATGCCGGTTGTTCACCTGACGGCTGACACCTTGAGTTAGGATGGAAGTGATGATGGAGCTATTCCGAGAGAAGTTCGTCCCTCTTGAGCAGAGGCAGTTAGCTGCTCTAGTCAAACAGAAAGGTGGAGATGCGGCTATTCACGATGAGCAGTCCATGAAGGAACTTGTCACTAAAGAAACCTCCATCTCCACACTTGTCGGGAGCGAAAGACGCAGGTCTGCGAAAAAGTTCGATCTTGGGGAAATTCAGCGGGAGATCCAAAGTGACCCTGCCGAGGCGATTGAGAGGAACGAGGAGTCCTTCAACGCCAAGTTCCGTGTTCAAATGAGGCAGATTCAAGAGGATGTCGAGCGCGCCGTTAGACAACAAGGAGACAGGATCATCTCAGCTGTGACTGGGGGCCCGCATGAGCGTATCGCAGACCCGGTACGTGTCCTTGTTAGATCACGGGGTATTGCCTAACCTTTCCTTCAGGACCTCCGTCAAATCTGGAAGGACATGGTCAGTGAATCTGACTCATTCGATTATGCCCGTACTCAATGAGCGCAGGGGTGGCGCGGGAACGTCAAGGCTAGACATTTTGTCCTTGCACTGAAAGACCATTACGCAGAGATTATCGCTGGAGGTGATGAAGGTGCCACCGGTTCAGATGAGTGGGCACTGCGGTTCACCAACGTCAACTACGTTCGGAATATCATGGAAGCTTTCGACGAAGATGCGAGTGGCTTCGTTACAATTAAGGAGGCTAACAATTTTACTCGCTCCCGGCCACAAGGCTGGAGGTGGGTTCTCGGAAACCTTACCTGGCGCGACCCGCTAACACAAACCACAGCCTTCCGCACTGGTTAGCATATTGGGCCATCGGTGATTACAACTTTTTGATCGGCTGCGGTCACTTCGGACTGACATTTACAAGGTTGGCAGATGACCAGCACGAGCTACTGCAAGAAGATTGAAAATATCTTCGATGTTATGATCCGTTTGTCGGACGAAGTCCTCCCGGAGAATAGGAAGGGGGTGAACGAATATATCTGGTATGTTTGGATAGAAGTGGCCACCTTCACGAGGTCGATCAAATGGGAAGATGGCACGGACGAGCTCAGGGAAAAGTTCCAATCCCACGTTGACGCGGAAGAGGAAAGGCTGCAGAAGAACCTTGAGGATATCAAGTACGACATCGACAGTTATGATTCCGTTCACCTGATTTCCCACGGGCGGATTGAGACGGTACGTTCGCTCTCACTCCACACTCGTGCCTGGCTAAATCTCGAACAGACACTGTTCCCGATGTTTTATCTTCTCCTCCAGAGAGATTTGCAGAAGATCAGCCTCGCTCGTGAGCACGTTCTTTCGGAATCCGAACTCCCCGACGCTCTATCCACGATCCAATGGATCACCCTTGCCGCTCGATATAGGATGTTGGACTTGAGAGGTGAGAAAATAGTTGTATTACCTGTTATCTTGGTTTACCTGGTATCTGCAGCGATATTTGAACAACAGGGTCCATCATCCAAGGAACAATTCGCGATTCATGCTAAAGGCCTGGTAAGCGTCACAGGTTCCTGAATCCCACCGGGTCGATCTGACTGCCATTATACAGTATAGGATAAGCAGTGATGGTGATGGCTTCTGGGGAAATAATCGTCATGAGTTACCGGATGTTATTCCGGCGGATAGGGAGATCGTCCCAAGCCAAGATTCGGCCCCGTTGAGCGTCTTGAACCATCCCATCGGCAAGAAACACGAGTCCGACTTCGATGCGTATGATTCCCTTACCTCCACGATTTCATCATCCGTTGATGGGCCCGACGCTGTGTGGGTTTGGGTTTCCGTTGCTGTAGGCCAAACTGACCGAGTTGGATAGACTTGGGACGTATCACGGGTTCGTTTATGGGGGTGGCAAACCCATCGGACCGATGGTCAAGTGGACGCTCAACCGCGGAAGCGGAGATAATTCACTCGTCGCGTCGGGGACGCATTACCACTTGGGGTACCACAGGGTGTACACTCTAACCGGAACCGTAGGACCTCTTGAGGGTGGAAAGATGCGAGTGGACATGAAGGTCGACTATGCGACCGCGTGGCAGGGTATCACCATGACGGGTCACTTCGACGTGGAAGAGAACTCTC
>Ga0307509_10008204_pt1 | contig 13373 bp, 8 predicted proteins | sample 10_EM_MG_FD_202245 | JGI IMG/M metagenome (GOLD analysis project Ga0307509, IMG submission 202245) | Populus trichocarpa ectomycorrhiza microbial communities from riparian zone in the Pacific Northwest, United States - 10_EM | ecosystem: Host-associated > Plants > Roots > Unclassified | place...
AGCAGTTGCGCTGGGTCCGCACGAGCCTGCTCGGTCATGTCCCAGGCTGGGCACCGCCGGCCGCGCCGGTCGGGCCGTGGCGTGGCGTCGAGCTGATCGAGCATGGCCCGGTCACGGTCTCGGCGCTGCGCTTGCGCAGCCATGTCGACGGCCACGACGGCGTCGTCACGCTGGCCGTCGCGCTGAACCCATCGGACGCTTCGGCGCAGCTCGAGCTCGAGCTCGAGCGCGATGGCGTCACACACCGCGCCGCACTCGCAGCCGGCACGACCACGCTGCGTGTGCCCGATGCGGCGCTGTGGTGGCCGCACACCCACGGCGAACCGGCACTGTACGACGCACGCATCGTGCTGCGCTCGCGCGGCAGCGACGCGCCGGTCGTCGTCGATCTCGGCCGCATCGGCTTTCGCAGCCTCGCGCTCGACACCGCCGGCGGCGACTTCGCGCTGCGCATCAACGACGTGCCGGTGTTCTGCCGCGGCGCCTGCTGGATGCCGCTCGATGTCGTGAGCCTGCGCTCGAGCCGCGCCGCCTGCCGCGCCGCACTCGAGCAAGTGCGCGACGCCGGCATGAACATGCTGCGCGTGACCGGCACCACGGTCTACGAAGAAGACCACTTTCACGAACTCTGCGACGAGCTCGGCATCCTGGTCTGGCAGGACTTCATGTTCGCCAACATGGACTACCCGCACGCCGACGAGGCATTCGCCGCGTCGGTGCGCGACGAGCTCACGCAACAGCTCGAACGCTGGCAGGTACGCCCGTCGCTCGCCGTGCTCTGCGGCAACAGCGAGGCCGAGCAACAGGCCGCGATGTGGGGCAGCCCGCGCGAGACCTGGGCTCAGCCGGCGTTCGACCGCACGGTCGGCGAGCTCGTGCAGACGTGGTGCCCCGATGTGCCGTACTGGCCGTCGAGCGCGCACGGTGGCGCGTTCCCGCATCAGAATGACGTCGGCACCACCTCGTACTACGGCGTCGGTGCCTACCTGCGCCCGCTGGACGACGCGCGCCGCGCCGATCTGCGCTTCGCCACCGAGTGCCTCGCCTTCGCCAACGTGCCGCCGGCCTCGACGCTCGAGCGCATGCCGGGCGGAGCCGGGCTGCGGTCGCACCACCCCGGCTGGAAGTCGCGCTCGCCGCGCGACCTCGGCGCCGGCTGGGACTTCGACGACGTGCGCGACCACTACCTGCAGCGTCTGTACGGCGTCGACCCGGTGGCTTTGCGCAGCAGCGACCACGAGCGCTACCTGTCGATGAGCCGCGCCGTCAGCGCCGAGGTGATGAGCGCCTGCTTCGGCGAATGGCGTCGCGCCGCCTCGGGCTGCCGCGGCGCGCTGGTGTGGTTCATGCGCGACCTGTGGGCCGGTGCCGGCTGGGGCGTGGTCGACGACCAGGGCACGCCCAAGGCCGCGTTCTACGGCCTGCGCCGCGCGTGCGCGCCGACCGCGATCTTCATCAGCGACGAGGGCACGAACGGCCTGAGCTTGCACGTCATCAACGAGCCGGACCGCGAGCTCGCGGCGAGCATCGAGGTCGCGCTATTTCGCGACGACGGCCTGCGCATGCAGCACGCCACGCAGGTTCACCCCATTGCGGCGCGGGGTGCGCTGGCGCTGCCCGTGGCGCAATGGTTCGACAGCTTCATCGACCTGTCGCGCGCCTATCGTTTCGGGCCGGCCGAGCATGAGCTCGTGGTGGCCACGCTGCGCGACGATACCGGGCTGGTGCTCGGACAGGCGTTTCATTTCCCCGAAGGCCTGCCGTCGCGGCGCGTGCGCGACATCGGCCTCTCGGCGCAGGTGCAGCTGCTGGCCGACGACAGCGTCGCAATCACCTTGACGACGCGCGGCTTTGCGCAATCGGTATATTTCGACCTGCCCGGCTTCACCGCGGAGGACGAGTATTTCCACCTCGCCCCCGGCGGCGAGCGCACACTGCGTCTCGTGCCGACGCGAGCCGGCATGGCGTCCACGCTGCGTGGCAGCGTGTTCGCACTCAACTCCTGGACGCCCGCGCCGCTGCGCGTTGCGTCGTGAAGCGATGCCTGTGCCAGATCGATGCCATGACGTTGCCCGCCCCCACCCCTCTGTATTTCGGCGCGCCGGGCGCGGAGCTTTTCGGCTGGATGCACGATGCGCCCGAGGGCAGCGGCTCGGCGTTCGGGCTGCTGGTGTGCAGCCCGTTCGGCTTCGATGAAATCTGCGCGCATCGCAGCCTGATGCATCTCGCCGCCGCCAGCGCGGCGGCCGGGATTCCGACCCTGCGCTTCGACTATGCCGGCTCGGGCGACTCATGCGGAGACGAGTTCGGACCCGAGCGTCTGACCGCATGGGTGCGCGCCATCCACCAGGCCGCCGACCAGCTCAAGTCGGCCAGCGGGCTGCAGCGCATCTGCGTGGTCGGCATTCGCCTCGGCGCGACGCTCGCGGCCCTGGCGGCCGTCGAGCGCGACGATGTGGACGGGCTCATCGCCGTCGCGCCGGTCGTGAAGGGGCGCGACTACGTGCGCGAGCTGCGCATCCTGGGCCAGGCCACCGCGACCGAATCGTCGACATCGCGCGCCGGCGACGAGCTGCTGGAATCCGCCGGATTCGTGCTGACCCGTGACACCGTCCAGGCCCTGCAAGCGGTGAACCTGCGCACGCTGACCAAGGCGCCGGCACCCCACGTGCTGATCGTGGAACGCGACGATGTGCCGAGCCCGACCGAGTGGCCGAACGACCTGACGCAGCTGGGGGCGAGCGTCCGCGTCGAAGCATGGCCCGGCTACGGCGCCATCATGACCAACCCGCAGGACGCCGTCGTCCCGCAGCTCATCATCGACGGCATCCTGTCCACCCTCGCGCAATGGCAATCCGACCCGCCAACGATCAGCGGTCGCCACGCACCGATCGGCGCATCGTCGATCCGCATCGATGTGGCGCAGGCCGGCGCAACCACCACGATCGACGAGACGATCGTCCGCATCGACACCGGCAGCTCGGCGTTGTTCGGCATCGTGAGCGCACCGATCGAGCCAGCCGTCAGCGACGCGCCGGCGCAGCGGCCGGCCGTGCTGCTGCTCAATTCGGGCTCGGTCCACCACATCGGCCCGAATCGCCTTTGGGTTACGCTGGCACGGCGCTGGGCAGCGCGCGGCTTCACGGTGCTGCGCCTGGACCTGTCCGGCATCGGCGACAGCGCGGCGCGCAGCGGCCGGCCCGAGAACGTGGTCTATTCGGCCGAAGCCGCACACGACATCGCCGTCGCGCTGACCTGGCTGCGCCAGCAGAACGGCGTCGGCCACTGCCATCTGCTGGGGCTGTGCTCGGGCGCGTTCCACGCCATGAAGGCAGCAGTGGCAGGCCAACCCATCGTCTCGTCGCTGATCATCAACCCGCTGACCTATTCGTGGGACGACTGCGGCCAGCTCGGCGATGGCTTGAACGACTACGAGATCGTTGAACTCTCCGCCCGGTATCGCAAGCAGTTCCTGTCGGTCGACCCGTGGGTCCGGCTGCTTCGCGGCAAGCTGGATCTGAAGATGATCTCAGGGGTCATCGTGCGCCGGCTGCAGGACTCCGCAGGGCGCTCGCTGGTTCGGCTGAAGCAACTCTCCGGCACTCCGCCGCAGACCGAGCTCGAGACCGAAATCGCGGCAGCGATGCGGCACAAGGTCCAACTCAAGTTCGTGTTCGCCGAGGGCGACCCGGGCCACGAGCTGATGCGCCGGCAGAGCGGCCGAACCTTCGACGACTTGCTGCGGCAGCACCGCGAGATGTCGATCGACCTGATCCCGCATGCCAACCACACGTTCACCCAGCTCGACTCGCGCGAGCGCCTGATCGCGCTGCTCGACACCTTGCTGCCCGCGGCATCCACCAGCGACCGCGCCACCGCGAGCAGCACATCAGCCGCAGCGGCGGGCGCCGTCGGTGCCCCGCCAGTTCGCAAGTGCGCGTAGCCCCTGCCCCCGCGCAGGCCCTCGCTCGATTTTGCAAAGCCCCTCCGTGAACGCCGCCATGCTCCCGACCCCGCCCGTCACCGCCGTCGTCGTGACCTACCAGTCCGCGCACACGCTGGATGCGCTGTTCCGCTCGGCGCGCAAGTGCCACGACGAAGGCCTGCTCGACTGCGTCGTCGTCGACAACGGCAGCACCGATGCCACCGTCGCCAAGCTGCAGGCCGAGTCGTCGTGGCTGCGCTCGATCCCGACTGGCCGCAACAACGGCTTCGGCCGGGGCTGCAACATCGGCTTCGAACACGTCTCGACGCCGTACACGCTGTTCCTCAACCCCGACGCAGCGATCGAGCCCGATGCGCTGCGCACCCTGCTGGCCTTCATGGAAGCGCATCCGCAGGTCGGCATCGCCGGGCCGGCCACGATCTGCGGCGCAGACGGTGTGCAGCCCGTGTTCCAGATCACCGGCAGCTTGCCGACGCCGACCTCGGTGCTGCTCAATGCCCTGCCCTTGCACGCACCGCGCAGCGCGGCGGCCCGGCCGATCGTGCCGGGCACGGCGCCGTTCCCGACCGGCTGGATTTGCGGCGCGGTCTTTCTGGTTCGCACCGACCTGATGCGGCGCCTCGCGGGCTTCGATCCGCGCTTCTTCCTGTACTGGGAAGAGACCGACGTGTGCCGCCGCACCAAGGATGCAGGCTTCGAGGTCTGGGCCGTCGGCACCGCCGTCGCGCGCCACATCATGGCCGCCAGCTCCTCGGAAAGCGACAAGCGCATCGATGGCTGCATCGCCAAGCACTACTACCAGAGCCGCCGCTACTACCTGGTCAAGCATCACGGCTGGCTCGCCGCCACGGCGGCCGAGCTGGGCGAGTTTCTGCTGCTGTGGGTGCGAGCCGCCGGCGACGCGCTGCGCGGGCGCGGGCTCGGCCGGATCCAGCCACGCCGGCAGGCCAGCCTGCTCAGCCAGCCCGAGTGAGCCGAGCGGCTCCGCGCCGCGTCTGTCACGGCAGGGACAGAAGAAAATCGCACGGTCGTGCTAAAACACGCGCTGACCCCAAGATCGAAGCAGATCGGAGACACCCGATGGACCTGAATTTCACCCCCGAAGAACAAGCCTTCCGCGAGCAGATCCGCGCCTGGGTGGCCGAGAACCTGCCGAAGGACATCAGCCACAAGGTGCACAACGCGCTGCGCCTGTCCAAGGACGATCTGCAGCGCTGGGCCAAGATCCTCGGCGCGAAAGGCTGGCACGGCTGGGCCTGGCCCAAGGAGTTCGGCGGCCCGGGCTGGAACGCGATCCAGAAGCACTTGTTCGAAGAAGAATGCGCGCTCGCCGGTGCCCCGCGCGTCGTGCCCTTCGGCCCGGTGATGGTGGCGCCGGTGATCATGGCCTTCGGCACCAAGGCGCAGCAAGAGCGCTTCCTGCCCGACATCATGAGCGGCAAGGTCTGGTGGAGCCAGGGCTACAGCGAGCCGGGTTCGGGCTCCGACCTGGCCTCGGTCAAGACCAAGGCCGAGCGCAAAGGCGACTACTACGTCGTCAACGGCCAGAAGACCTGGACCACGCTGGGCCAGTACGGCGACTGGATCTTCTGCCTGGTGCGCACCAGCAACGAGGGCAAGCCGCAGACCGGCATCAGCTTCCTCCTGATCGACATGAAGAGCCCCGGCATCACGGTGCGGCCCATCATCACGATGGACGGCGAGCACGAGGTCAACGAGGTCTGGTTCGACAACGTCGAGGTGCCGACCGACCAGCTCATCGGCGAAGAGAACAAGGGCTGGACCTACGCCAAGCACCTGCTCGCGCACGAGCGCACCAACATCGCCGACGTGAACCGCGCGAAGCGCGAGCTCGAGCGCCTGAAGCGCATCGCCAAGGCCGAGGGCGTGTACCAGGACACGCGCTTCCGCGACGAGATCGCCAAGCTCGAGGTCGATGTGGTCGCGCTCGAGATGATGGTGCTGCGCGTGCTGAGCGCCGAGAAGAGCGGCAAGGCGGCACTCGATGTCGCCGGCCTGCTGAAGATCCGCGGCAGCGAGATCCAGCAGCGCTACAGCGAGCTGATGATGCTCGCGGCCGGCCCGGCCAGCGTGCCCTTCATCAAAGAAGCGATGGAAGCCGGCTGGCAGGGCGACATGGCGGGTGCGAGCTTCGTCGCGCCGCTCGCCGGCACTTACTTCAACATGCGCAAGACGACGATCTACGGCGGCTCGAACGAAGTCCAGCGCAACATCGTCGCGCAGACGGTGCTCGGCTGACCGCACGACACAAACAAGGAACGACCATGGACTTCGACTTCAACGACGACCAGGAGATGCTGCGCGACACCGTGCGCAAGTGGGTCGACAAGGCCTACACCTTCGAGCGCCGCCGCGAGATCGTCAAAACGGGCGGCTTCTCCAAGACAGCCTGGACCCACCTCGCCGAGCTCGGCCTGACCGGCTTGTACGTGCCCGAAGCGCAAGGCGGCATGGGCTTCGGCCCGGTCGATGCGATGGTGGTGATGGAAGAACTCGGGCGCGGCATCGTGCTCGAGCCGTATGCCGCGGTGGCGCTCGTCGGCGCGAGCCTGCTGACTGCCGGCCAGGCGGCCGCGGCCGAGCCCTGGCTGCAAGGCATTGCCGAAGGCAAGGAGCTCGTCGTGCTCGCACACCAGGAACGCGCCGCGCGCTACCGCCTGACCCATGTCGAGACGAGTGCCAAGAAGGTCGGCGCCAGCTGGCAGTTGAGCGGCGTGAAGACCGTCGTGCCCGCCGGGGCGCATGCGAGTGCCTTCATCGTGCCGGCACGCGTCAGCGGTGCGGTCGATGATCCGTCCGGCATCGCCCTCTTCCTCGTCACGCGCAGCGAGACCGGCGTCAAGCTGCGCGGCTACCCGACGCAAGATGGCGCCTGCGCTGCCGACCTGACCCTGACCGATGCCGCGGCCGTCGAGCTGCTGCCCGCCGGCAACGCTTTCGGCGTGCTCGAGCACGCGATCGACATCGGCATCGCCGCGCTCTGCGCCGAAGCGGTCGGCGCGATGGACAAGCTGGTCGCGATCACGGTCGAGTACATGAACACGCGCAAGCAGTTCGGTGTCGCGATCAGCACGTTCCAGGCGCTGCGCCACCGCATCGCCGACGTCAAGATGCAGCTCGAACTCGCGCGCTCGATGAGCTACTTCGCCAGCCTCAAGCTGAACGAGCCCGCACCGGCGCGGCGCCGCGCTCTCGCGCAGGCCAAGCTGCAATTGGGACAGGCGATGCGCTTCGTCGGCCAGCAGTGCATCCAGCTGCACGGCGGCATCGGCGTGACCGACGAGTACATCGCCAGCCACTACTTCAAGCGTCTCACGGTGATGGAGATGAGCTACGGCGACACGCTGCACCAGCTCGGCGAAGTGTCGGCGCGCATGCAAGACACCGCCGGCGTCTTTGCGTGACGAGACTCGCCCGCAGCGTCTTGACGGCGGCACGCCGATGACACTCGCCGCGCGCGCCGACAGCCTGACCGACGTGCGCGGCATCCGCGTCGGCCACTTCACCGACACGCGCCGCCCGACCGGCTGCACCGTGATCCTGACGCCCGAGGGCGCGGTCGCCGGTGTCGACGTGCGCGGCGCCGCACCGGGCACGCGCGAGACCGAATTGCTGTCGCCGCTGAACGCGGTCGAGAAGGTCCACGCGGTGATGCTGGCCGGCGGCAGTGCGTTCGGGCTCGACGCGGCAGGCGGCGTGATGCGCTGGCTCGACGAGCGCGGCTTCGGCGTGCAGGTCGGCCCGGCGCGCGTGCCCATCGTGCCGGCGGCGATCCTGTTCGACCTGTGGGTCGGCGACACGTCGATCCGGCCCGATGCCGCGTCGGGCTATGAGGCCTGCGACGCCGCCAGCGCCGAGCCGGTCGCGCAAGGCAATGTCGGCGCCGGCACCGGCGCCGCGGTGGGCAAGCTGTTCGGCATCGCGCGTGCGATGCGCGGCGGCATCGGCAGCGCGTCGGTCGTCGTCGATGGCATCACGGTCGGCGCGCTGGTCGCGGTGAACGCGATCGGCGACGTACTCGACCCATCGACCGGCCGCGTCATCGCCGGCGCGCGCACGCCCGATGGCACGGCCTTGTTCGGCACGATGCAGGCGCTGCTGCGCGGCGAATTGCCGGCGCCCTTGCAGGTCGGCGCGGCGACCACGCTCGGCGTCGTCGCGACCGATGCGGTGCTGACCAAGGCGCAGGCCAGCAAGATGGCGCAGATGGCGCACGACGGCTTCGCGCGTGCGATCAACCCGGTCCACACGATGACCGATGGCGACACGATCTTCGCGCTCGGCACCGGCGCGAGCGGCCGCGCGGCGAACATCACGCTGCTCGGTGCGCTCGGCGCCGAGATGATGGCGCTCGCAATCGTGCGCGCGGTGCGCGCGGCCACGCGGCTCAGCGGACCGGGCCTGCCCGATCTGCCAGCGGCCGGCGACATCTGAGAACCACCCTGGTCCGACCAGAGACCGCGACGGAGACAACGCGATGACCCAGCCCCTCACCCGCCGCACCGTGCTGGTCGCCTCCGCGGCCTCCACGCTGCTCGCTGCCTGTGCCACCCACGCGCCCACCGACATGCCACCACCGATCGTGTTCGTGCACGGCAATGGCGACACCGCCGGACTGTGGTTGACGACCCAGTGGCGCTTCGAATCGAACGGCTGGCCGCGCGAACGCCTGGTCGCGATCGACATGCCCTACCCGTTGGCGCGCGACGTCGACGCCGTGCCACAAGAAGGCCGCAGCAGCACGAGCGAGAGCGCGCAGTTCTTGAAGGCCGAGGTCGACAAGGTGTTGCGCGCCACCGGCGCGAGCCGCGTCGTGCTGATCGCGAACTCGCGCGGCGGCTACGCGGTGCGCAACTACATCGCCAACGGCGGTGGCGCGGCCACGGTCTCGCACGCGATCCTCGGCGGCACGCCGAACCACGGCGTGTGGGCCGACGCGAAGAGCCGCACCGGCAGCGAGTTCAACGGCGCCGGGCCGTTCCTGATGGGCCTGAACGCGCCCAAGGGACCGCACGGCGACGAGGTCACGCCGGGGGTGAGGTGGATGACGATCCGCTCGGACAACAACGACAAATATGCGCAGCCTGATGGCGTGTGGATAGGCGCGAAAGGCACGCCGACGAATGTCGGCTTCGATGGGCCTGAACTGCGGGGCGCCGAGAACGTCGTGATCCCCGGCATCGACCACCGCGAGACCGCGTTCAGTGCGAAGGCCTTCGAGGCGATGTTCGGCTTCATCACCGGCCGACCACCGGCGACGCTCGCGATCACGCCGGAGTCGCGCATCGTGCTCGACGGCAAGCTCAGCGGCTACGGTGTCGGCAACGCCTCGGGTGCCGCGCCGAGCAACCTGCCGCTGGCGGGCGCGACGCTCGAGGTCTATGCCGTCAACGCCGCCACCGGCGAGCGCAGCGGCGCGGCCGTGCATCGCAAGACCGTCGGCGCCGATGGCCTGTGGGGCTCCTTCACCGGCGACGCGTTGACGCCCTACGAGTTCGTCATCAGCGGCGCGCCGGGCTACGCGACGACGCACATCTACCGCTCGCCGTTCGCGCGCTCCTCGAACATCGTGCACCTGCGCGCCGAGCGCCTGCCGGAGGCGGACAAGACCGCGCTCGCGGTCGTCACGCTGACGCGCCCACGCGGCTACTTCGGCCTGCCGCGCGACCGCATCAGCCTCGACGGCCAGAACCCGCCGCCCGGTGTGCCGCCGGGCACGGCCGGAGTGTCGGCGTCCAAGCTGCGCGTCACCGATGCGGCAGGGCGTGCGGTGGTCGGCGTGTTCAACGACGAGCGCATCGTCGGCCGCGCCTGGCCCGCGGCAAACAACGAACTCACACTGCTCGAGCTGAGCTACTGATTTGCGAGACGGCACGCGGGCCGAGCGCCGGGCCGCTCCCAAGCCGGCCCGCATCCCCTCGGGGGATCGGCGAACGTACCCGTTCGCCGAGGGGCCTCATCACCTCGGCGCGATGCCTTGCAGCACGATGCGCTGCACGTTGTCGACCGTCTGCTCGAAGAACTCGGGGTTGGCCAAGGTCTTGCCCGTCATCGCCTCGACCTGGACCGCGAAGTCGGCGTAGTGCTGGGTCGTGGCCCACAACATGAACAGCAGGTGCTGCGGGTCCACCGGCGCGAGCCGGCCCGCGGCGATCCAGGCGCGGATGACGGCAGACTTGTGCTCGACCAGGTCGCGCAGTTCGCGATCGAGTTCGTCGCGCAGCAGCGGCGCGCCCTGGATGATCTCGAGGCAGAACAGGCGCGACGCATCGGGGCTGTCGCGCGAGACGGCGAGCTTGCGACGGATGTAGTCGCCGATCACCTGCCGCGGGTCCTGCTCGGCGCTGAACTCGCGCAGCGGCGCGAGCCAGACCTCGAGCAAGTCGCGCAGCACGCAGACGTAGAGCTCTTCCTTGTTCGCGAAGTAGTACAGCAGGTTGCTCTTCGAGACGCCGGCGCGCGCCGCGACCTGGTCGACGCTGGTGCCGTGCAGGCCGTAGCGCGAGAACAGGCCCAGCGCTGCGTGCAGCACGGCGGTGCGTTTGTCCTTGATCGGTGCGACTGCCTTCTTGACCACGAGCTGCCATCCCCCTCGGTTGAGCCGGCGCAAGTCTCCCACACGACCCGATCCAGCCCGGCGCACGGCTAAGTATTTGTCCATATGGTCAAACTGGCACGCGGGTTGCATGCTGGCGAGACAGCGGTGGACGCGCGCGCCCGAAGCGGGCATAAATCGGTATTCGTTGAACCACGCAGGAGAACGACATGGCTGAAATCTCACCCCCACGCTCACTTCGTTCGCTGCCCCCCGAGGGGGCGCTCGGCGCCTTGGGGCGGCCCGGCGTCGCCGAGTTGAAGATCAACGGCGATCGTCTGTGGGCGAGCCTGATGGAGATGGCCAAGATCGGCGCCACGCCCAAGGGCGGCGTCTGTCGCCTGACGCTGACCGACCTCGACAAGCAGGGCCGCGACCTGTTCGTGCAGTGGTGCAAGGACGCCGGCTGCAGCGTCAAGGTCGACCAGATGGGCAACATCTTTGCGCGCCGCCCGGGCCGCAACAACAGCCTCGCGCCGGTGGGCACCGGCAGCCACCTCGACAGCCAGCCGACCGGCGGGCGCTTCGACGGCGTGTACGGCGTGCTCGCCGGCCTCGAGGTGATCCGCACGCTGAACGATCTGGGCATCGAGACCGAGCGCCCGGTCGAGGCCTCGGTCTGGACGAATGAAGAAGGCTCGCGCTTCGCGCCGGCGATGGTCGGCTCGGGCGTCTACGCGGGCGTGTTCTCGCTCGAGTACGGCCACTCGCGCACCGACCAGCAGGGCAAGACCATCGGCGAGGAACTGAAGCGCATCGGCTACCTCGGCAGCGAACCCATGGGCAACCGGCCGGTGCATGCGTTCTTTGAGACGCACATCGAGCAGGGGCCGATTCTCGAAGCCGAAGGCCAGACCATCGGCGTCGTCACTGACGCGCAGGGCCAGCGCTGGTACGAGCTGGTGCTGACCGGCCAGGATTCGCATGCCGGCCCGACACCGATGCCGGTGCGCCGCGACGCACTGCTCGGCGCGGCCAAGGTCATCCAGCTCGTCAACGAGATCGGCCTGAAGCACGCGCCGCTGGCGGTATCGACGGTGGGCATGCTCAACGTCTTCCCGAACTCGCGCAACGTGATCCCGGGCAAGGTCTTCCTGACCGTCGACTTCCGCTGCCCGGACAACGACGAGCTCTTGAAGATGGACGCCGAGCTGAAGGCCGGCGTCGCGAAGATCGCCGCCGAAGGCAAGCTGGAGCACGACCTGAAGCAGATCTTCCAGTACGACTGCGTGCACTTCGACGAGAGCTGCGTCGCGATGGTGCGCAACGGCGCACGCGAGCTCGGCTACGTCACGCGCGACATCGTCTCGGGCGCCGGCCACGACGCCTGCTACATGAGCACGGTCACGCCGACCGCGATGATCTTCGTGCCCTGCATCGGCGGCATCAGCCACAACGAGATCGAGGACGCCAAGCCTGAGTGGATCGAGGCCGGCGGCAACGTGCTGTTCCGCGCGATGCTCGCGAAGGCGAGCGAATTGCCGGAGGTGTTGCGTTCCAGCGCTACCGAGGCGTTGGCGTGAATCGAACCCTCCTTCTTGATCGCGAAGAACGCAAAGGGCGCAAAGGACGCCAAGAAGAAGACTGTCTTCTTCCTTTGTGATCTTTGCGTCCTTCGCGTTCTTTGTGATCAAAAAATAGCTTGGAGTAAGTACAACATGACCAGCATCCTGATCCGCGGCGGCACCGTCATCAATGCCGAAGCCAGCGTCAAGGCCGACGTGCTGTGCGAGGGCGGCCTGATCCGCGCCGTCGGCCCCGATCTGCAGGCGCCTGCGGGCGCGACCGTCGTCGATGCCGGCGGCGCGTTCGTGATGCCGGGCGGCATCGACCCGCACACCCACATGGAGCTGCCCTTCATGGGCACGGTGACGAAGGACGACTTCTACACCGGCACCTCGGCCGGCGTCTCCGGCGGCACGACGATGATCATCGACTTCGTGATCCCGAACCCGAAGCAGCCGCTGATGGAGGCGTTCAAGAACTGGCGCGGCTGGGCCGAGAAATCGGCCGCGGACTACAGCTTCCACGTCGCTGTGACGTGGTGGGACCAGTCGGTGCACGACGACATGGGCACGCTGGTGCGCGAGCACGGCGTGAACAGCTTCAAGCACTTCATGGCCTACAAGAACGCGATCATGGCCGACGACGAGGTGCTGGTGAACAGCTTCACCCGCGCGCTCGAACTCGGCGCGCTGCCGACCGTGCACGCCGAGAATGGCGAGCTCGTGTTCCAGATGCAGAAGCGCCTGGTCGAGCAAGGCATCACCGGGCCCGAGGGCCACCCGCTGTCGCGCCCGCCGGCGGTCGAGGCCGAAGCCGCCGAACGCGCGATCCGCATCGCCGAGGTGCTGGGTGTGCCGCTGTACATCGTGCATGTGAGTTGCGAGGACTCGGTCAACGCAATCATCCGCGCGCGCAGCCACGGCCAGCGCGTCTACGGCGAGGCGCTTGCCGGGCATTTGACGATCGACGAGTCGGTCTACCTGAACGAGAACTGGGATGTGGCCGCGGCCCACGTGATGAGCCCGCCGTTCCGCGCCAAGCATCATCAAGATGCGCTGTGGGGCGCGCTCGCCGCCGGCCACCTGCACACGACGGCGACCGACCACTGCGCGTTCTGCGGCGAGCAGAAAGGCGCGGGCCGCGACAACTTCGCGAAGATCCCGAACGGCTGCGCCGGTGTCGAGGACCGCATGGCGGTGCTGTGGAGCGCCGGCGTCAACACCGGCCGGCTGACGCCGAACGAGTTCGTCAAGGTGACCTCGACCAACGCCGCGCAGATCTTCAACCTCTATCCGCGCAAGGGCG
>Ga0307509_10008205_pt1 | contig 13371 bp, 9 predicted proteins | sample 10_EM_MG_FD_202245 | JGI IMG/M metagenome (GOLD analysis project Ga0307509, IMG submission 202245) | Populus trichocarpa ectomycorrhiza microbial communities from riparian zone in the Pacific Northwest, United States - 10_EM | ecosystem: Host-associated > Plants > Roots > Unclassified | place...
GCGCCAAAGCTGATGCGCTCGCTGGAGCGCGCCATCGCCTTCTGCCAGTCGACCCTGTCCTATGGACGCGCCCAGGAGGCCGAGCCCGATCGCCGCATGATCCCGGTCGAGCCGATCGTGGTCGAGGTCCGCGAGACCGCGGGGCTGGCGAGCGATGCCTCGATCACCTGGATCAGCGCGATCGAACGGGGGCTCAAGGTGGATGCCGATCCCGATCAGCTGTTTCGCGTGCTGTTGAACCTCGTCCGCAATGCCGCGCAGGCGCTGGAGAGCCGCCCCTCGGGTGATTCGGGTCTGCACCAGATCCGGGTCACCGGATTGCGCGAGGGCGCGGTCGCGATCCTGGAGGTCTCCGACACCGGCCCTGGTGTGCCAGCCAAGGCGCGCCAGCATCTGTTCGAGGCGTTCCAGAGCTCGGGCCGACCCGGTGGCAGCGGGCTCGGGCTGGCCATTGCGGCCGAACTGGTGCGCGCCCATGGTGGGGATATCCAGCTGGTCGAGGGCACCATCGGCGCGACCTTCCGGATCGTGATCCCGGACCGGCCGGTGGAACTGCAGACCATCCGCAACGAGCGGGCGCGGGCGTAGTTAAGCGCCCAGGCGTGATGACTTTTGGACGAATCAAAGCGATAGCGGGCCCCACCTCTCCCCGGCGGGGAGAGGTCGGCGCGAAGCGCCGGGTGAGGGGGCGCCGCAAAATCGATAGACCGTAACCCCTCACCCGATTTGCTGCGCAAATCGACCTCTCTCAACGGGAGAGGTGAACCTCCATTGCAGGACCAGATCAACCTCATCTCATCCCCTGGAGCCAGGCTCGGGGCGGATTTGGGGAGCGCCTTGCCCGCCATGGCCCGGGCCGGATCGCCGCACAGATTGCATGTCCGGGACCTTGCCAATCGGAGCCGGAGCGGGTAGCTAAGGCCTCCTTCGCAGGCCTTCCGGGCACGACCCGGAAGCCTTTCGGGCTTTCGAGCCCGGGATTGCAAGCGAAAACGCGCCCGTAGCTCAGCTGGATAGAGCACCAGACTACGAATCTGGGGGTCGGACGTTCGAATCGTTCCGGGCGCGCCAGTCAAATAATTAGAAATAAATGGTTTTTTGCGTCTTCCCGGAATCCGCCGGACCAAAAATCCTGTTTAGTCTGGGTCTTGTCGGGGCAAGTTTTTCCTACATCACTGGAGCCGGCGTCTAGAATAGCGAGGGTCGCGTCGGGGGCAGCATTTCTCTCCTAGGAATCGTCACCGAGTCGCCACGCGCGTCTATTTCATTTGCCGCGCATTGGCGTGGCGATTGATCCCGCAATCGCGGGCAACAGACCGACGCCCCAGAGGCGGCGCCTTCGGTCTGTGAGAGAATCGATGCGGCGAAGAACTTGGTGATGGTGGACTTGGCGATCCTACAAGTCCGGCATGTATAAGATAGCAATAGAGTTCCGCTACGATCCCCTGCCGGCTGAAGTCCGAACTGTCATTATTGCTTCTTGGAAGCGCGGCGGATTGCTGCCGGCTTCCGTGGTTGAGCAGATGGTTCCGGTAGCTTTGGATGCTCCGTCCCAGCCGTCCGGTGAACAAACCGCACCGCATCACGGATGACGTAATAGAGGTTTCTCAGGTCCATCGTGTCGCCGGTATCGCTGAGCCCGAGCGCGAAGCGAATTGAAATGCCCGGTCGCGAGGCAGGTGTCTTTTCGTCCGAACTCTTCACATGCTTGAAGTGGTGCGCGAGCACATCGACGATTTTGAACTCGTGGGATTGCCCCATAGCGCACGCAGACGCGCCGCGCGTTCTCCCGTTTCTTCAGTGACGCGATCGATCGAGTGATAGATCGTGACGTATGTCAGGAATCCCAGCCGTATCGACCCGCAATTGACGTGGAAATCGTCGAACGTGGGATCGACGATCAGCTCCAGGTATCGCGCCAACGGCTTCGTTGATGCCACTATTGCACCCACTTCGCATACAGACGGAGGTAAACGACCGTGAACTCCGAAATGAAATCCTTGATCACGGGCACCTTGTGAAGGTCCTTGCCGCGAAACTGGAGCAGCGGTGGCTTCTGCTGCGCTGGTCGCTTGCCGCGGCGTACCGCTCGATTCAGCACCCAGTTGTGGCTGCACTTGTTTCTCATGGTATTTAATTCCATGAGTTGCTTGCGACCGGCCGGCGTTATTAATCCGAGTCCGACGGCGAAATTCATCTTCGTATCGAAGCCGAGGCTTTCACGATCGTATAGCATTCTGCGGAACGCCTTGCCCTTCTCGCTCGACAGCCGGTGCTTCAACTTCCTATCGGTGATTCCGAGCGCGCAATACAGCATCAGCTTTGTGAGCAGGTCTTCAATCTTAGTATGCACCTGGAGTACGGCTGAGCGTACCATGTCATCTCGCTTGCGCTCTAACATCGCAGCCACGAGCATGGGGTCATCATCGCCCGAATAGCTCGCAGCATCGATTTCCGCGATTTCCTTATTGAGCCGCCTTATCGTTCGCTCAATTCGTTTTGGGCCAGGCTGCATAGTTGCCTCCTACGTAACGGCGAAACTAAGCTATGCTACACCGAATTTGGCTATACCGTTCAGGGGTGCAATAGAGGAGGTCTGATTGGGCTCTAGAGATGTGCTTACCTTTCACCTTAAGAAAGCCGAACGACGTTTCGGACTCCGCGCGCGCAAGTTTTGTACTTTGAAGGTGCAGCGAGTGTAGCCCGGGTGAGCACAGCGATACCCGGGACTTGGCAATGAAAAGACAGCCCCGGGTGTCGCTGCGCTCACCCGGTCTACTCGCTTGCCTAACTACCGGGCCTACGGCCGATTTCTGATGGAGGGGGAAGCCGAGGCAGGCAGCGTTATTGAAAATGGCGGCGTTACCCAAGTCGGGAAGATCGAAGGCGGCCGACATCAGCGCCAACATCCGAAATAGACTTGGACGTGAGTGTCGGATTGTGTAGGGGCGGATTGAGCGATCCCTGGCGCATGGGAAGCCGATGACGAAAGAAAACGAAACGGACATCCTGGGGTTGAGCCACCATTCGTGGTACTTTTGCGCATGGCGATTCTCCCTCTTGGCCCGTATTGCACCGGCACCCCTTTGTCAGCATGTACCGAGCTGACCGAGCGCATCTGGCTTACATACAACGATCTTGTCGGGCCGTACCGGCACGGGAGCAACGAGAGCCGCGAGTTTCTGATAGTTCGGATGCTCTACATCGCCGAGGTCACCAGCACGGCCGTCCGGCTCAACGCGAGCTGGGCGCTTACTCATGCCGCCATGTCGCTCTTGCGAGACCGGTACGAGCAAACCATCCGCTTCTCATGGCTGGTGCGAAACCCGGACCAAAGCCAGTTCGCAAAATACGAGCGGTCCATGTTCGCCAAAATCAACTCGATCGTCCGAAATATGGACTCAGCGACGAGAAACAAGCGCGTTGAAACCGCAGGTCCCTTGCCTGCCTGGGCGACCGAGCCGCTTACAAAGGGAGAGAAGGCAACCCTAGATGAGTGGGGCTCGCTCGACTTGCGGTCGATGGTAAAGAAGCGCGACGCCCTGCCGCCGATCGCTGATACCCTCCTAGCGAAAGAGAGCCTAGCCTCATCCTATGAGGCGATCTATTCGCAGTTCAGTTCGGTCGCGCACTATGATCGTTTCAGCATCGAATTGCTCGGGCTCCAAAAGTCCCCCAGCGGCGGAGTCATGCTAGGCACAATGCCGTATTGGGCCACAGTAATTCTCGTTAAGAATGCACTCTTTGACCTGATCCAATGCTTTGAGGCAGCGCAGATTTGTTACAAAAAGGACACCGCTCAGATATTCGAAGCGCTGCTTGTCGAATGGATCGGAGTTTCCAACCAAATTGTGCCACGATAACTGTGGGCGGGGAATTGTGCGCTGGATCAGCGCCTTTCTATTCCTTTCGGAAGCCGTCGGACTATCGCTTCAATCCGAGCCTCGCGCTCACCGCGCTCGCGCCTCAATCGCGCCGACTCCTCCCGCTTCTCCTTCGCTGCCTGCGCTTTATCCTTGGCTTGCTCCACACGTTCTTCCTTCAAAATGTCTACGGGATGTTCATCATGCTTCCCGTGAGCGTGCTTCTCGCAATAAATCGGCAACGTATTTTTACAGTCGATCTCACATTCGCTTTTGTATGCCAGCAACTCATATATATTCTCTGGTTCACTCGGTGGTTTGGCGGAACAATCAATGTTGTCCCCAGCATGCGTAAATGTCGTAAATCCCAGAAGGCCGACCACGACGACCAATGGTGTTTTCATCAGAGTGACCCCCGCAATCCCCTTCGTCGTTCTACCGCAACGTGCAAGCATGTTATAGCGAGCGTAGCCCGGGGTGAGCACAGCGATACCCGGGACTTGACGCTGAAACGACGGCCCCGGGTGTCGCGCTCACCCGGGCTACTCGCTAGTTTTCCAAGCTGGAAGCTGGTGTAATTGTACCACCAGCATCATATGATGTGGGGGGGGCCTAAATACCTGCCGCGAAATCCAGCGCCAACAGAGTTGTCGGAGTCGGACAGGCCTCAGCAAAGCTAAAATAGTGATTGCACACACAGCTATTCATTTGAAACCCGGTGTTGAAGCTATTGCTGAACGGTCCCGGTTGAGTGTCGCATCTCTCTTCGGCCTTCGAGCCAACAAAGCTGAGATTTACTGCCGCGAAGAATACGAAGATCGCAAAGATCACAAGAAGCAGCTTGCCCGGCGTAATCAGGACAGAAGCAGGAAGGGGCAATCCTACGTCGCTCATGATGTGCCTCAAATCAGCCAGCCCATCGAATCGCTTGGATGTTGATAGCCTATCATTCGATGTGGGGCGCGAATAAGAAACGATTCGTTAACTAAAACGACATTTAGATCAAACGTAAACCTCTCATTAACCATCCGCGCCTTAGATTTTGAAAATGGAAAAAGCCTCGGGGGGAAATCCGAGGCTCTTCCGTCGAGTCGAGCTGCGTTAGTGGTTGTTGAAGGCTTCGAGTAGTTCGACTAGGGCTAATACTAGGGCAAAAAACGCTTTCAGCGCTGTGTATGTCATAGGAACCTCCTTTCCTTACGTACACGGTGCTATTACGTTCCCAATTGGTTAATAGAATGTAAGTGAGCGGGCGGTTTTCCATCGGATATGTTTCATTTCAATACGAGCGATTTTGACGTCTTGTAAATATTTTGGAGTCCGGACGATGGTTCGACGTTAATCCAATAAGCAATTCCCCTGAAAGCCCGCGCGGCCTTCGGCGACCCCGCGGGAATGTGTTGTTCCCGCTAAGCCCCAATCAGTTAGGTCGTGCACAAGTCGAGAACATAAGTGAGCGGAGACGGTGCGCGGCTGCGAGGCAGCAGGGACGAGAGATACCTGAGGTATTTCACGACATTCGACCTGTGAATGTCTGCTTCAGAAGGGCAGCCGGCGGGATGTCCGGATTCATCTTCACCCAATGCTTGGACCTGATCGGGACGGTCACGATGCTACGATACCAAATCCCTAATCCGAAGACCGGAGATGCCCCGGAATAAGAACGTACCATTGGGGTTGCAAAGACAGTCTCGCAAAACTTCGGGAGGTTGTCATGGTCGGAAAATCCCTGCGTGCAGTCGCCATTTCAAGTCTCATTCTGCTTTCCGCTGTGCTTCAGGCGTCAGCGCAGGACATGGTGCGCGTCCGCGGCACGGTCGAGCGCATCGAAGGCCCGGTCTTCGTGGTCAAGACACGCGAAGGATCGGAAGTGAAACTGACCGTGACCGACAACCCGCTGTTTGTCGCGATCGTCCCGGGCAAGATGAGCGACATCAAGCCGGGGATGTTCGTGGGCTCCGCCGGAATGATGCAGGAGGACGGGGCTCAGAAAGCCATCGAGGTCCACATCTTCCCGGAAGCGATGCGCGGGACCGGCGAGGGCCACTACGATTGGGACCTTCTCCCCAAGAGCAAGATGACGAACGGCAATGTGGAACATGCGGTCACCGGCGTGGATGGACCGGTGCTGTCGGTCAAATACAAGGACGGTGAGAAGAAGCTGGTGGTCACGCCGCTGACCGTCGTGGTGACCTACGAGATGGGCAAACGCGAGGAGATTCAGCCGGGCACTAGGATATTTGTCGCCGCGGCCAAGAAGCAGGCCGATGGCACGCTGCAGACGCCGCGCATCACCTACGGCAGAAACGGCGAGGGGCCCGCTTTCTAATCCGACTGCGTCATTAGATCCTCATGGTGAGTTGGGACCGGCCTTGGGCGGACCCGCTTGGATGAAACGGGACTCGTGTCCCGGACGCGGTGCAGCGCTCTTCACGTTGCGCCGCAGAGCCGGGACCCAGCCTTTCGTCGCGCGGCTTCCTGGGCCCCGGCTCAGCAGCGCACCACGCCGCAAGGCACAGCGCGTCAAAGACGCGCGTGAACGCGCTTATGCGGGGGTCGTGATGCGCTCGGACGGTAAGATCACCGCAAAGCTACAGCTGCGAGCAGAATTGCTCGTCCATCGGATCCGGCGCGAGTTACAAGATGCATCCGCGGGTCCGCGGATCATCGCTATCTTGATTCGGCGGCGAGCTGACGCAGCCCCGCGAGGCGCATGATGGCGTGCGCGGCAAGTTTCTGCGCCAATTCCATGCTGCTCTGATCGGCGGCGCGATCGGCGTCGTCGAGATAGATGTTGGACAGCTGCTCCGCGCGGCGCAGGGCGCGACGCTTGATCTGTTCGATATCGGCAACGCCTTCGTCGGTGCGGTTTCCGTCGGCCGGTGGCAGCGGCTCCGGCAGGGGAGCCGTACCGAGGGTTAGGAGCTGTCGGCGCTGGGCGGGGTCCAATCCCTGCGCCCAGGTCATCATGTCCCTGAGCAGCAGGCTCTCCAGCAACGCCGCCGATTCGGGCTGCTCGGTTGCGCCGGTTTTCGCAGCCGCATCGGCTGCGGCCCTCCGCTCGGTCCTCCAGGCCAGCCGACGCTCACGACGCAGCAGATTGCCGTCGTACAGCGCCTCGCGGGCCAGGCCTTCCGCCGTCTGCCTGACAGCTGCGTCCTCGGCAAGCGCGACGACGTAGGTCCAGAACACGAAGGCGCGCTGGCGCTGGCGCACCGCGAGCGCCCATGCGGTGTAGGCCGTCGACAATCCGGAGTTCCCGAGCTCGGACAGTTCCGCCGCCGGGACCAGATCAATCGGAGCCCAGCGCAGATCGCTGGCGTCCGGACGCTTGCCGCAGGCGGCGAGGCAGTCTGCCCACAGTGTCTCGGCCCGATCGCGTTCACGCGTGACCAGCGCCTTGAACACACGGCGCAGCGGGGCAAAGCCCTCGTCGCCTCTCGCGGCAAGGGCGCCATAGCGCTGGATGGCCTTCTGGGCGAAATCGAATGCGATCGCGTAGAGCTCGGCCAGGCTCTGCACCGGACCTGGCGGCACGGCGGTCAGAAGCGGCTCACTGCGCATGTCGGATTCCCTCTTGTCATATTTTGACCCGATAACAGTGCCGCAGTTTGATCCAGCGCAAACAGCAAACGGCGCGGTGCTCTAAGCAGGTTTCGCGGGCCATGACGCCCGTGCTCCAGAACAACGGCGTTCTGCTGAATTCTGGATACACGCGCTTTGAAAAGATCCGTCAACCGCATTGTCGTATTTGGAGCCCTGGCCGTTCTCGGCTGGTTCGCGTGCCTTGGCGAGGCCTGCGCCGCAGGCCGGCTGAGCGATTACCTTGCCAAGGCCGAGCCCGCCGAACTGGTCGCAGGCGCTACTCGCTTCGGGCCGCTGCAGGGCGATCCCGCGATCGCGCCAGCCTACAAGGATGATCAGCTCGCAGGCTTCGTCTACCTGAACTCCGACTTTGCCAACGCCGTCGGCTACTCCGGAAAGCCGATCCAGCTCTTGATCGGCATTGATCCGAAGGGCGTCATTACCGGCCTCAAGCTCGTCGAGCACAAGGAACCCATCGTGCTCGTGGGCATTCCGGTGGCGCGGATTCTGGAGGCAGTCAACAAGTTGATCGGGACCGACATGGGCCGCGTCGCGAGCGGCGCCGTGCCCGCGCCGCAGGTCGATATCGTCAGTGGTGCCACCGTCACCGTGCTGGTGATGGGCGACAGCATCGTCCGCTCCGCAACCAAGCTGATCAGGAGCGGCCGGCTTGGCGCTCCGGGTAACGCCACCGCCAGCGCGGCGCCGCAGGCCGCCAAGGTGATCGATCCCGGAAAGAGCGAGATTCGCGATTGGGCGAGCCTCGTCGGTGACGGTTCGGTCCGCCGGCTGACCCTCACCATTGCCGACGTGAACAAGGCCTTCGAAAAATCCGGCAACGCCGGCGCGGCTGCGCATCCCGAGGAGGGCGATCCCGACGACATTTTTGTCGACCTCTACGTTGCCGATGTCGCGGTGCCGACCATCGGCCGCAGCCTGCTCGGTGATGATGGATTCAACCGGCTGGCCGGCCGGCTGAAGCCCGGCCAGCAGGCGCTGATCGTCGCGGGATCGGGCCGCTATTCATTCAAGGGAGCGGCGTATGTCCGCGGCGGCATCTTCGACCGCATCGAACTGATCCAGGACACCAACAGCATCCGCTTCCGCGACCGCGACCACACAAGGCTGGGCAGCCTTGCCGCCGCCGGCGCGCCCGAGTTTCCCGAGATCGCGCTGTTCGTGGTCCCTGCGGAATTCACCCTCGATCCGACCGAGCCGTGGGTGCTGCAGCTCCTGGTCCAGCGCGTGGTCGCCACTCGGGAGAAAGCCTGGCTCACCTTCGATCTCGGCTACACGCTGCCGGACGTCTACATGAAACGTGAGCCGGCGCCGCCGCTGCAACGGCAGGCCGTGGCGCCGCCAGCGGCGCATCCGGTGACCGAGGCCCCGGTCGCAGCGAGGATTGCGGAGGGAAACATTTTTGCGCCGTCCGAGGACGATCCGCTGTGGATGAAGATCTGGCGCGGCGACGTCGTCAAGATCGCCACCACGGTGTTTGCACTCGGCGCGCTCACCCTGATCTTCTTCTTCCAGAATGCCCTGGTGCGCCGCCCCCAGCTCTATGCATGGGTTCGCCGCTCCTATCTGCTCTTCATTCTGGTCTGGCTCGGCTGGTATGCGAACGCCCAGCTTTCGGTGGTCAACGTCCTGACCTTCGCCAACTCGCTGCTGACCGGGTTCAGCTGGGAATACTTCCTGTCGGCTCCCTTGATTTTCCTGCTCTGGGCCTCGATCGCCGCCGGACTTCTGTTCTGGGGGCGCGGGCCGTTCTGCGGCTGGCTCTGTCCGTTCGGGGCGCTGCAGGAGCTGCTGAACAACGTTGCCCAGGCGGTGAAGATCCCGCAATACAGGCTGCCGTGGGGCCTGCATGAGCGGCTATGGCCGATCAAATACATCATCTTTCTCGTCCTGTTCGGCATGTCGCTCTACTCCACCGCATTTGCGGAGCAACTGGCGGAGGTCGAGCCGTTCAAGACCGCCATCGTCCTGAAGTTCGCGCGCGAATGGCCGTATGTCATCTACGCCTTGACGACGCTGTCCGCCGGCCTGTTCGTCGAGCGATTCTTCTGCCGCTACATGTGCCCGCTCGGCGCCGCGCTGGCGATTCCAGGGCGGATCCGGATGTTCGAGTGGCTGCGCCGCTGGCCCGAATGCGGCACGCCCTGCCAGCGCTGCGCCAAGGAATGCCCGGTGCAGGCGATTCACCCCGAGGGGCACATCAACGTCAATGAGTGCATCTACTGCATGCATTGCCAGGAATTGTATTTCGACGACCACCGCTGCCCGCACATGATTCAGGTGCGGCTGAAGCGGGAGAAGCGCGATGCGCTGTCGTCGCCTTCGATGCGCAGCGGCGGCAAGGGGCCGAGCACCATCATCACCGCCGGCGGCAAGCCCATCAACCTGCCGACCGCCGATGCGATCACACCACCTGCAACCTGAAAGCCTGGAGGCTACCATGAGCGACAGCGAAAACGGAAAGAGCGTCAGCCGGCGTACATTGCTCGGAACGACCGCGGCGGCCGCGGGTGTGGGCCTCGCCAGTGGCGTTGGCCTCGGCACGGATGGCAAGGGATTTGTCACGGCTGCCGATGCGCAGACCAAGACCGCGGCGCCGCAAGCACCTGCCGCGCGGCCCGCGGTTGTTCAGAAGACCGAGGTGGCGCCCGGCGAACTCGACGAATATTACACCTTCTTTTCCAGCGGCCAGTCCGGCGAACTGCGCATTGTCGGGCTTCCCTCGATGCGCGAATTGATGCGCGTTCCCGTGTTCAACCGCTGCAGCGCCACCGGCTGGGGATTGACCAACGAAAGCCTGAAAGTGCTGACCGAGGGGCTGCTGCCCGAAACCCGCGAATTTCTCAAGAATCGCGGCGGCACCTACATGAACGGCGACCTGCATCATCCGCATCTCTCGTTCACCGACGGCACCTACGACGGGCGCTACGCCTTCATGAACGACAAGGCCAATACGCGTGTCGCGCGGGTGCGCCTCGACGTCATGAAGTGCGACAAGATCATTCAGCTTCCGAACCAGCACTCGGTGCACGGCCTGCGCGTGCAGAAATTCCCGCGCACCGGCTATGTATTCGCCAACGGCGAGGATGGCGTGCCGCTGCCCAACGACGGCAAGATCCTCGACGATCCCAAGCAGTATCGTGCGATCATGAGCGCGATCGACGGCGATACGATGAAGGTCGCCTGGCAGGTGATCGTCAGCGGCAACCTCGACAACGTCGACGCCGACTACCAGGGCAAATATGCCTTCTCCACCTGTTACAACTCCGAAGAGGGCGTCACGCTGGCGGAGATGACTGCCAGCGAACAGGATTGGGTCGTCATTTTCAACCTCAAGCGCATCGAAGAGGCGGTGAAGAAGGGCGACTTCAAGGAGATGAACGGCGTGCCGGTGATCGACGGCCGCAAGGGTTCGCAATATACGCGCTATGTCCCCGTCTCAAACAATCCGCATGGCATGAACACGGCGCCGGACGGCATTCATATCGTCGCGGCCGGAAAGTTGTCGCCGACCGTCACGGTGATGGATGTGCGGCTGTTCGACCAGCTTTTCGACGACAAGATCAAGCCGCGTGACGTCGTGGTTGCGGAGCCGGAACTTGGTCTTGGGCCCTTGCATACGGCGTATGACGGCAGGGGCAACGCCTATACGACGCTGTTCCTCGACAGTCAGGTGTGCAAATGGAACATCGATCTGGCAAAGCGTGCGTTCAAGGGCGAGAAGGTCGACCCGATCATCCAGAAGATCGACGTCCATTATCAGCCCGGCCACAATCACACATCGATGGGGCAGACCAAGGAAGCCGACGGAAAGTGGCTGATCTCGCTGAACAAGTTTTCCAAGGATCGGTTCCTCAACGTCGGCCCACTGAAGCCGGAGAATGATCAGCTCATCGATATCTCCGGCGACAAGATGAAACTGGTTCATGACGGTCCGAGCTTTGCCGAACCACATGACGCCACCATCGTTCATCGTTCCAAGATCAACCCGATTTCGATCTGGGATCGCGCCGATCCGATGTTTGCTGATGCGGTCAAGCAGGCGAAGGCCGACGGCATCGACCTTGAGGCCGATTCCAAGGTCATCAGGGATGGCAACAAGGTCCGCGTCTACATGACGTCAACCGCGCCGGCGTTCGGTCTGGAGCAGTTCCAGGTCAAACAGGGAGACCAGGTCACCATCTACATCACCAATATCGATGCGGTGGAGGACCTCACCCATGGCTTCGCAATTACGAACTACGGCATCAATATGGAGGTCGCGCCAATGGCGACGGCCTCGGTCACGTTCTCGGCAGATAAGGCCGGTGTCTACTGGTACTATTGTTCGTGGTTCTGCCATGCCATGCACATGGAGATGAAGGGCCGCATGTTCGTCGAACCCAAGCCGTCGGCTTGAGACGGAACCGACACGTGCTTTGCTTCTCACGCATCATTCCGGCGGCGATCTTCGCCGCCGGAGTCACGGGCTTCGCGGCTGCGGAGACGCTGAAGATTGCCCCGCAGCCGCCGCTGCAGGCGGTGCTGGACCGGGCGCAGGTCGGCGACGTCATCGAGCTTGCGCCCGGTGAGTACAAGGGCGCGATCAGGATCGACCGGCGCGTTGTCTTGACCGGACGTCCCGGCGCGGTGCTGGTCGGCACTGGCGCCGGCAATGTCGTCACCGTGACGGTGCCGGACGTCACGATCCGGGGCGTGACCATCCGGGGATCCGGCCACGATCTGGAGACGATGGACTCGGGGGTGTTCCTGGAGAAATCAGCGGAACGCGCCCTGATCGAGAACAACCGGTTCGAAGCCAATCTGTTCGGGATTTATGTTCATGGCGCGTCGGGCTCACGCGTGCTGCACAACATCATCGAAGGCGCGCGCGGCGGGCGCCTGCAGGAGGCCGGCAACGGCGTGTCGCTGTGGAATGCGCCCGACGTCACCATCGCCGAGAATACCTTCCGCTACGGGCGTGACGGCATCTTCACGATTAGCAGCCGCAAGGACCGCTTCATCAACAACCGCTTCGAGCAGGTGCGGTTCGCGGTGCACTACATGTACACCAACGACAGCGAAGTGAGCGGCAACGTTTCCGTCGGCAATCACGTCGGCTACGCCATCATGTATTCGAACCGGCTGACCATCCGCAACAACATCTCGGATCGCGACCGCGACCATGGCATGCTGTTCAACTATGCCAATTATTCGGAGATCGAGCGCAATCGGGTATCCGGCGGTCCGCTCGATAACATCGCAACCAGCCAGGACGAGGGTCCGGAGGACGAGCGGGGCATGGTGCCGGAGGTCAAGCCCACCCCAGGTCTCCGCAACGGACCGGAAAAATGCGTCTTCATCTACAACACCAACCATAACAAGTTCAAAGACAACTGGTTCGAGGGCTGCGGCATCGGGGTGCATTTCACCGCCGGCTCCGAAGGCAACGAGATCACCGGCAACGCCTTTATCGGCAACCGCAACCAGGTGAAATATGTCGGCACCCGCGACCTCGACTGGTCGAAGGGTGGTCGCGGCAATTATTGGAGCGACAATCCGGCCTTCGATCTCAACGGCGACGGCATCGCCGACACCGCCTATCGTCCGAACGATCTGGTCGATCGGGTGTTGTGGACCGCGCCGGCGGCCAAGGTTTTGATCAACAGTCCGGCGGTGCAGGTGCTGCGCTGGGCCCAGGCGCAGTTTCCCGCGCTCTATCCCGGCGGTGTCGTCGACAGCCATCCCTTGATGGCGCCGCCGCCGAAACCAACCTCCAGCCGGAGCCTGCGATGACCGTCACTGTCGCCGTCAACGGCGTGGAGAAGAGCTACGGCGCGGTGAAGGCGCTGCGCGGCGTCTCGTTCGACCTCGGTCCGGGACGTCTCAGCGCGCTGGTCGGCCATAACGGCGCCGGCAAGACCAC
>Ga0307509_10008206_pt1 | contig 13369 bp, 11 predicted proteins | sample 10_EM_MG_FD_202245 | JGI IMG/M metagenome (GOLD analysis project Ga0307509, IMG submission 202245) | Populus trichocarpa ectomycorrhiza microbial communities from riparian zone in the Pacific Northwest, United States - 10_EM | ecosystem: Host-associated > Plants > Roots > Unclassified | place...
TACTCCTTCAAAGTACTTGCCACCAGTTCACTCTTAGTACAAGTTGTACTATCAAGGCCCATTGAAGCCTTAACAATGGATTTGCTTACCCCCTGATAATTTAGACTTGGTTAGACTTGGTTAACTCAGATAATGGCCTCTAAAACCAAATAATGATGAATAAAAATCACCAGGATATTTATTTCAAATGTTTAACAAATGTCCAAATGACGTGACAGGTATATAGGTGGATGGTACATCACCAGGACAGGCACCAGAAGGAAATGTCAATACAAGAGGGAGCAACAGTATGAAAGGGAACAATGATACGGAAGAACAACAATATGGAAGGGAATGATGATATGGAAGGGAATGACAATACGGAAGGGAATGATGATACAAGAGGGAATGACAAGTTGAAAGGGAACAATGATATAAAAAGGGACAATGACATGAAAGGAAACAATGATGTAGCATGGGTGATAGGTATGGGGGTGACTGCAGCTGTTGAGCTGTTTCGAGGCACGTCAACAACAAGGAGACAAAAAAGAATAAAAGCTTACAGCTACAGTGAATCTATTCACAGGGAACTACTTGAGTTCTTCAAAGTTGAGACCAGTCATGGTCGCGGCTGTGGTCCCTGAAGTAGATGTGCTAAGTGAGTCCAGTCAGCATGGTATCACAAAGTGGACAAGATATCAATGCACCTTGCTGCCGAATATATGAACACCATAATATGATTGAATTTCTCCCTGCTGCCAGCCTGGATGTCCTTCAATGTGTTGACATGTCCTGTATGGACATCATCAAAGGTGTTTGTGGTAAAGTCAATGGGTTCATGAACCCCATTCCTCCATTCATGAAGCGCAGCAAAAAGCTAAATATAAAAAAAAGAACTGCCCTGAAGTTAGCACAAAATCTCGAAATATAAGGATTCCCAACTCACACCAGTTGACACCAGAGCAACCAGAGCCAGAGGTACTTGGTAAGAAATGGTAGAACCCTCATGTTTGGCAAAAAGTATGTTGAAATGTTGGGCTAATGGCATATTCCCACCTGTGCCAATGAAGAGTAACTCTTGTATGACAGTAATTATACGATCATTTCGGTACAGCTTTGTATGCTTTATGAGTGGCTGGGTGAGCGGGTACTGATGATAAAATGTTAGACAGAATCTAGGGTTAGACGTCTACTCACATTCAGTGCAATTGGGCATGTGTAGGAGTAATTCCACAGTTGTTTCTTAACAGCCTCCTTGATTTCCACTGGGTTGCCGATTGCCACCATCATTGGTATAACAAGGGCACAGCACTTCTCCTTGACCTCTTTACAGAAAGTGTAAATCCTAGCATGTGTCTGTGGATAGCTTCAGCTGAGGTAGTGATGAATGTTACATGGCTCACCAATGGGATTATATGTCCAATATACATCTTGTCATGATGGAGCCTCTGGTAAATCGCAGCTGCACCAGGTGAATGTTTCAGAGCAGAGCGATAAAGGGCATCTTTGACAAATCAAATGATAAGGGAACCCTTAGGAAATGCATTGTTGAAAGAGAGCAAGACACAGAGAATGTCGAAGGAATCTTGGATCACAACACGGACCAAAGGTCGCTGCAGCATGAGCATTAACTTGCCTGAGTCTGGAGCAAATACTAGATCTGTCTCTGTACTCCATCCTGTAATTGAGTCAATAAATGTGCGAACATATACAAGTAGTACAGACCTGGAATAGAAGCAGGAGGAATATCCTGACTTAACCCAGTATAACACTGGGTCAAGGACAGTCCACCAACTCTCTGTGTTGAGAGACCAACAGGGGGACCAGCACCTTTCTAAGTTGGTATCTGGGAATGAAACTGAGTTAATGCCCTTGGGAACTGACAGAGCGATTTACCTTGAATGAGGGACCAACAGCGGAACCAGCCCCTTTCTGAGTTGGTGTCTGTGAACAAAACTCAGCTAACGTCCTTGGTAACTACCAGAACAAGATGACCTTGATCGAGGAGGGACCAACAGGGGGATCAGCATCTATCCAACACAGCCTCTGTAAACAAAACTGGGTTATGTCCTTGCAAACTACGACAGCAAGTTTACCTTGAGGGCCATTTTTTCCAAAAGTTTAGCAGGATTATTCTGGGACAGCTCTACAATGTGCTGATCACCAATCCAGTTACCTACATCCTCAGCATTGCCATCAATATTGAAGTCATCAAGGGCAAGGGTATCAAAGTCAGAGGGCGGGTCATCATTGCAATATGGAAATGGAAAAGACAACACTGAAAAGAACTTGATCAGCTGGAAAACCAACAATGATTGGTAAGTGGGGCTTACAGTCCATTCATTGATCCAAACCTAAGTCACGATTGTCCAAGTCACATGGCTTGCCTTTGCCTTTGGTGTTGCCAATTTCGGGACATTGCTTGAGTTTGACCTTAGCGACACATGTCAGAGTTTCATCTTCTTCTGTATCACCTTCACCACCCATCACATCGAGTGCCATCAGATGACCATCTTTGACCACAGTCAGCATTACTTCATTTTCTCAATCATTTCATGACTTACCCATGCCTCAAGCACGCTTGATGGTAGTATCTGAGTTGGCTGGACCTGCCAGGTCTGTGGGTTTGGAGAGGTTCTAGGACATGCCATGTTTCCTTTCTGCTTATTGTGGTGAGTGTTACGTCGCCCTAAATGCTCAGATAAATCTCACTCACTGTGGTTAGGTTGTGTGGAGTTGGTGACATTTTGAGTGACGCTTTTGGATTGGACATCTGTATCTTGATGTGTGGCAATGAGTGGAATTTGAGGAATGTTTTCACTGGATGACCTCTGGGTGCGATTGGGCAGTGGATGGCTCACTGCCTGAGAACAATGTCAACAAGGGGGCATGGGTAAAGCACAAGCACAAGATAATAAGCAGGATGGATGTGTGAGATAGACAAGTAATGACAGGAATGTTGATGGGGTCTTTGGTAATGGTATGTGCTCCTTTTATACCAAACCTTCAGGCTTCAGGCTGAGACTTATTAGTAGGGCAGCTTGGTGATAGCTCTTGTTCTTGCCCCCATCCCCCATCCACCTTGCCATGAATGCTGCCGAGGCCATATGCCCAGGCAGCAATACAGTTTTTACACCCAATGGCCTCTCTCAACATATTGCTAAGACCCATAATGTGTGCTGCCTTACTGTGCATGCAGCATCCCAACCCTGATCTCTCTTTCAACCTTCCCCTTACAAGCGACTGTTCCTAACATTGACACCAGGTTCCACATTGTGGGACCTCCCTGATTGGTCTTTTGGCAGTGAACATCCCTCAGGACATGATGGGATCCCCTGTTACGATCCTGGACCCCATCTTTCATTTTCTGCTATTTTTGCACATTTATTTTTATTTATTTATTTATTTTTTGAATTGATTTGAGTGTGCCTCGGGGTAAAGAACCCCACGTAGCACTTCGAGAACATGTACATGCTGCCTGTGTAATAAAAGGGAATATAGGATTTTGAACTCTGCCGCTTTCTCCCCCATAGCTCTGAGGCCATCATTGCATAACAATTACTGCAGTAGAATCAACAAGCGCGGAAGTTCGCGCTGGGTGCTGTGACACCCTGAGATCGTCGTTATACTTGAGTCTTGAGGAGAGCACTTGCGCAGTACTAGTGCGCGCTTCATTGTTACAAGGGGGAAAGTTTTTGGGTTTGTGCACTGTCCGCGCAGGAGTGCATTACTCTGAAAAGTGGTATGAACTGGATAGTTTTGTGGTGTAGCAGGTTATGTTTGATTCAACAAATGCTCACCACACGTCGAGAAACGGTGTGTTGCATTGATGTAGTTCGCTAACGGGATCACCAGATTGGGTTCTCCAAGCAGGGATTCTAGAGATAGCACTTTTCTGTTCTTTTTAACCTGTCAGGCTAGTGCCCACCTTTCGTGAGCGTAGCCTGGGCAATTGAAGAGAAAATGCCCAATGGTTTCGTTGTCCACTCCGCAAGAGGGACATCTGGCGCTGTCTGCTCTTTTGAACTGTTCGAGGTAGCTGTTGAGCAGGATGTGGGTGAGCCTTAGCTGGGATATCAAGCTTGCGGATCTGCGCAAGAGGTTTGGCGCGCTGATGGCTTTGAGAAACTTGTTTGACGGGGTAGACACATCGATCTGGTGCATTTTGCCACCTCTTTTCAATTTTTGCCAGGTATTGTTCCATTTGTTTTTAATCCAGTCGCTATATGCTCTTTTTATTGCTGAGGGATTCGTTAGCAATGGTTTTCTCAGATAAGCAGGGATGAGCTCTTTGTCTGAGGTGTGCCCTTCTACCACTTTCTTTGCCTCCCTATCCACGATTTTGTTGCCCTCAATGCCTTCGTGTCTGGCCATCCACCTGATCACTAGTGCGTATTTGGTTTTCTTGTTGCGGTTATGAATTTGGTGGGCAAGCCGAAGGGCTGCCCGTGCGAGGTGATGTCCTGGGCTTCGAAAGTTTGATTGAAACGCCTTGATAGCTGCCTGGTTGTCAGACCCAAGTGCAAAAGTGGTGCTGCCCTTCTTTTCTGTACTGATAAGGTGCAGTCCCAATAAGATTCCTACCAGTTCCGCCTTGTGGACTGTGTGTTTTCCCTCCGAGCCAAGGTGGAAGTGTAAAGTGCGCGTAGGCCTACCTTCTCTCAGAAGGATAGCTGCCGCCCCCACTTTACCCTCTATGGCTAACCCGTCTGTAAAGACTTGAACCTTCTCCATCGCGTTCTTGGCTTCCCTAATTGAACTGTCCCTGTCTTCAGGGATGCTTATCTTGAATGGGGTCAACCCTATGAGGTTTGGGTTTCATGGCGCTGCAGGGATCTTTTCGATTGAGTTCGGGTCAAGGTTGTAAGTGTCGAGAAGGTGGTGTAAGGCCGTGCGGTGGTGCTTGATCCCCTTCACGTGTTTGCTCTTCATTGTCTTGTGTAGCGGATGGTCTTTCGGTAACATAGCCATTCTAACGAATGCTCTGTGGCACCATTTGTCGATATTCATTGAGGCTGGGAGAAGGAAAGCGCAGGCATCCAACGCGTCAGTGGGCAAGGTGTATAGTCCACCCGTGATCACTGTGGTGGCAGCGCGCTGTAGCATTGCTAATTGTCTTGTCACTTTTGCTGAGCCTGTGGCTCTTGGTCCTGAGCGGTCATTTTGGGTGGGGATACACCAGAGATCGACAGCATATAAGGCTCTGGGGAGGGCGATGCTAACGTAGAGCTGCCTTGCATACTTGGGTGTAACGCCCCAGGCCTGCTTCGCAATACGTCTAATTTGTGCTGCCCAGATGGTACCTTTCTTAATTGCATGGGCTTGTTGTGCCCTCCAGCTGAGGTTTTGATCGAAAATTATGCCTAAGTATTTAGTGCTGATGGAAGGCTTTACCTCTCTCTCAGGGAGGTGCAGAGGAGGTCTGGTTTTTGGACTTTGCCTGTGTGCGAAGTCGATCAGAGCTAGCTTAGAGTATTCCAAGGGGGAGTTGTGAGTGGTGGACCACTCAGCTACCCCGCCTTCTCTACCTATCATATCTGCCAGCTTAACATGTGCCTCCTCAAAGCTGTCTGCTACCGCTAGCATAAATGCATCGTCCACAAAAGCCATTGCATCTTCATCTTTGCTATTTGGGATGTCGAGAAGGTCCACATTGTAGAATTGGTATAGCACCATTGAGAGCGGGTCGCCCTGACCAATGCCATTGTCAATCTGGATTGCGTTTGAGGAATAGCCATCAAATCTTAGCGTAGTTACCCTATTGCAAAGCATGTTGCTGACAAAATTTGTGTATTTTGTTGGTACTCTCCGTTTTCTGAGGTTATGAACAAGTCTTTCTGGGACTGCATTCAGGAATGTGCCTTTGATGTCCAGAAAGAGAACTGCCGCAACCTTGCCTGAGCGCCAGGTGGCCTTGATTCTGAGCGCGAGGAGGTGCATTGCATCCATAGTTGTACGGCCTGGTTGCCCCCCAAAGTGGTGTTTCGGCAGTAACTGATGGTCTTCTGAGAGGAACGTAATCTGGTCAGCCACTATTGCGGTGATGACTTTCCACATGGTATTTAGCAAAGCAATTGGATGATATGCCTTGGGGACATCATAATGCGGCTTGCCGGGCTTGCGGAGGACGACTGTGGTGAAGGATTTCCACAGCTTGTAGTGAAGACTCTTGTCTAGCATCGCTATGTAGATCGGGTGAAGTCTTTCAACAAGCAGATCAGCGTTTTTGGTCATCACTATATTTGGGATGCCGTCTGGCCCTGGAGCCTTATAGGGCTTTAATTTCTTGAGCTGCCTGAGGATTTGCTCTACCATCACGCTGCCTGCTTTGCAGCATGCCTCTGGATAGTCTGCGCTTTCTGAGAGGTCTTGCATTTGCGGTTTTCAGGGGAAGAACCCCTTGGCTAGCACAGAAACCTTTTCACTGTTGGTAACTGCGGTTCTATCTTCCTCTCCGTCTCTGAATTTCAGTGCAGGAATTCTTGCCTTCCCTCCGTCGCTGGCCGGTGCAGAGGTGAGGCGATGCACAGTCCAGATGTCTGGGTCCTCTGCTTTTTCAAGGTATGAGCGCCAGTGATGCTCTTTAGTACTTTTCAACGTTCTGTTATATAGTTTGGCTGCCTCCGCATGCTCAGCGTGTACTATGTGCGTGCGGTCGTTACTGCGCTTGTACGACTGCCTTCCCAATTTGTTAGATCGTTTGCGAAGTTGGGTAAGCTCCTTCGTCCACCAACGCTTCGACTTCGGGGTGATTTCCATGATTGGAACTTGCTCTTGAATGGCTCTTTGGATTGCTGCCGTTAGGGTTTCGCAGCTAGCAGCCAGTTGGGCTTGGTCGCGTATCCGCTCTGGGGGTGGGATCCTCGCTAACTGCCCCTCCAGAGCTGTATGGAATTCTTCCCAGTCCACCTCCCTGAAATTGGTGAAAGGTTTATTGGTGGAGGGTCCAAGGTGAAGGTCGAGCTCAGTAAGGACCGGAAGGTGATCAGTCAGTATACCTCGTAGGTCTGTCCGCGTGTCACAGGATAGTAGCATGTCCATAGAGTGATCTGACAGGAAGACCTGGTCCAGTCTGGTCCAACTTTTTGTAACGTTGTGCTGGTGCATTGGGATTCCGCTTGGGAGGGCAAGCTCTAGCCCTGTGTCCGCAATTGCTTCAATTAACTCTTCTGCTGCATAGACCGCATTGGGTGTGAAGAGGCGGTCATCGTCAGGGTCGTCCCACAGTGGGTGGTGCCGATTGAAGTCGCCTAGCCAGATGATATGTGCTGCGCCCGTATCTGCATGCTCAAGTTGGGCTCTATTCCTGCTGTAGTAGTTTGACAGCAATTTGATTGTGTCGTTGTTGTCGCAGTTGCTGTAGATGTTGAAGATTGTAATTTTGCCCCAGTTTCCTTTGATTTGTATGATGGTGACGTTGCTAGATGGGAAGTCAAGCTGGGTCCAAGAGTCCGTACTGATATTTGAATGCAATAGCATGATAGCCCTGGATCTGTTGGGTGTAGCACCATGCACAGAGGGGTAGATCGGCGTCCAGTCCCTGGTAGCGATAGTATAATTGAAGTGGTTGATGGCTGGTTCTTGCAGCGCGATTAAGTCCACTCCCATATTTGCCAGATGGTTGTTGCTGATGAGATTATGTTGACAAGAAGGCGATTTATTTACATTTTGTTGCCAGATCGAAAGCTTTTTGGTTGTATCTACCATCCTTTCTGACCATTGAGTTGGTATTGCTCCTCATCTTCTTTAGTCCAGTTGTAAAAGGGGGCATCACTTGCCAGTTCATCATGTCCATCTGCTCCAGAAAGTTTGCCTTCCTCTCTATCGTGACTAAGGGGGATAAGATTAGATCCCGTGCGCTGAGGTCCACGACCCTGAGGGTTTTGCGATGTGGTGGCCCCATTAGCCCTGCGCGGTGGGCGCGATCCCTTAGGAGGGTGATTTCCACCTAAGGCGGGGAGACTGTTTACTGTATAAACTCCCAGGAAGCGTTCGTCAAGAGGGATTCTGTGTGGCCTCACAGTCAGTGTCCAATTGTGCTCCATTGGGAAAAATGGCATCACGTTCTCTGGGTTTCTCTTGTCTTGAATGGTGCAGCGCCAGCTGAATTCTGGGCAAGTTCTGTCCCAGCTGGTATGAGACTTGTCACCATATGATACACAAAAGATCTTCTCCTTGTTGGGACATGTGTTAGTACGGTGAGGTTCGCCACAGGTTCCACATGTGTCTGTGTCCGCTGGGCAGTCACAGACGTAATGCCCCCATTTCCTGCATTTCATGCATTGGACTGGCTCCCACTTTTGTTTCGTGGGTCTGACTCTCATGTTACAAATGTTCATCCCATCCCTGATAAGCCGGTTAGCTAAATCCACCGAGGACAGAGTCATAATGGTGAAGGCATGAGTTTGATCCAGTCTCCGCCTTTCTGTCGGCTTGATCCACCTGGCTTTCGTGATTTCATTTGGGCATAATCTGTTCACCTCCTCTACTTCATGAAGATGCTTCTTGTCCTTGGGGTCAAAAGTGATTGGGATTCTTGGGACGATCACATTGTACTTTCTTGCTGTAATGTGCGAGCCTTCCGAGAATGCTTTGGTGAAGGCTATCTCGATCTCCGGATTACTGATCCAGGTGGCAGCATCTTTGCTGTTGAGGACAAGGACTAGAGCTTGTCGGTGAGTCTTGAAGAGCGTCTCGACTTTTATGTCCTTTGGTTTACCTGAGTCCTCGATCTTGCTGATGACTTCGTTAGCTTTGTCGGCCAGATCTGTAAGGCTTTTTCCAAGGGTGCTGTCCCCTTCAGTGCCAAAAAGTTCAACTAAGATTTGCCTGGCTTTGCGATCTAAGTCTCCCAAGACCTTAGGATCAGTGTTAGCTCTCAGCGTCAGCGTGGGTCTAGACAGAACAGCGTCGCGGTATTTCGATGTGTCTGTTGCGATTTTATCTGCGGTGTCAGTAATTTTACTGACCTTGCCCAAGAGGTCCCTTGTGGCGGCTGCTACGTCCTCTGTATCTTTGAGTAGTTTCCCCGTACTCTCAAGGGTTGCGTTCAAGGTGTCCTGGATACTATCCAGTTGTTTTTTGAGGGAGTTATACATTTCCACCAGGTCCGCTCTGATGCGTTTCCTCAAGAAGCTATCTTCGGTTGAGGCCTTTAGATTGGCTTCCCTCAGTCTCTCCTTTTCCTTCTCCTCCTGGATGAAGGATATGACCTTATCAAGAGATTTCCTGGTTGGCCTGTCTACGTTGTCCTTCACTGCGATTAGGGCGATGGCGTCAGCTATTTTCTGTAATGTGGACACCACATGACTGGTGTCATTGCTCGGTCTGTTCTCAGCTACCATGGATTCCGTCGTTGGGCCTTGGGCTCCTTGACTACAGGGCTTTCCTTTACAGTCTTTGTATTGAGGACTTTGTTTGCAGATGTCGTGGCTGTGGCAGCTCGCGTAAGGTGAGTTCTTCCACCCGGTGGGCGCGTATTGGCCAGAGGTAATGCCTTCCCCTTTGATGGGGGCTTAGACATTTTTTAAGATGGTGAATTCGTCTTATGAACGGGTTTTATGAAAGATATGTGAGGTATGTAGAGTGATGTGTTTGTGTTTTTATTGACTATATCCTACTTCTTTGCTAGCACTTTCGTTGGCAAGGTTTTTTAGCCGTGGAGGTGGTGGTTGCCGAAAAAGGAAGTCCTTGCCCATTTATTCTGTGCTCTCGGTCACTCATTCCCCACTCGTTCCCTTACGTGCCACTCGGACCACCACCAAATCACCTGACAAGTCACCTGATGGATCACCTGACCATTCCGCAGTCAGATATCACACGCTATCACTCTGCAGTCCACAGCATTCTGCAGCATTGCCATTTAACTCTTTATGGATTGCCAGCTCATGATGCGCTATTCTTAGACTGCCAGCTCATGATGGAGCTATACTTAGAATTGCCAGCTCATGATGAACCTTACTATATGTGACTCTATTATTCTGTGACTCCCATGACCTGTTACTTCTCACTTGTATATAAGCGCCCATACTTTTAGCAGTTAGGCCCTAAGCCTAACTTGGTTTTCAATCCAAGACTTGTAGCTTCCACCCAGGACTCTCAGAGTCAAACAGCCCGAACCCTTAGTCGCTTCAAAACCCCCTTTGAAGCTCTTCCCTCTCTACTTCTATCAGAACACTCAGGAGTCGCCCTTATCATCGGGGACTTACTTGTTATACTGTGTAGCCAACCGGTACTGCACTACTCATGTGATCATTGCCTTAGGAGGACAACCCACTGAGCAATTCCAGTCGTCGCCAAAACCAACCCATGCACGTCACGTCTTTAAGGCCCTTGGACCTTAACATCCCCTCTGATTTGCTAGCCTTTCTGCCATTGGGTAATGTGTCCATTGCAACACAGAATATGGATGATGGTAAGTGTCCAGTACATCAATCTGGGCCCTGCACTAAACTCAGAACAGCTATGAACGTCAACGGTGCTAGCAACAGTACTGATATTCAAGTTGACCATCAAGCCAATAACTCCACAGATGGTGATGGCACACCCGACACCACCAATCCAACAGATGGTGATGTCTTTGAAGTGGACAATCCAGCCAATAACACCACAGATGGCAATGGCATGCCCAACACCACCAATACCACAGACACTGATCTCTTTGAAGTGGATGATCCAGCCAATAACACCACAGATGGTAATGGCATGCCTGACACCGCCAATACCACAGACACTGATATCTTTGAAATAATAACTCAGACACAGATGGGCAGGTTTCCAGACTCGAATTTGACTATGCCCAACTGTGAACAAATCCTGTCTGAGTTGGCCAAATCGGGCTCACTTCCCAAAAATCCACCTAACCTGGTTGAGCCTAGCAGTGCTGATGTTCTCCCTCAGGTGGTGGTAGAACATTTTCCATTTGGAAATCCAGGCACGCTGATCAATAGCATGCAAGATTCCTCTGTATACAAGTCAAGGCAAGAGAAGTTTGGTGGGTCTGTCTGGGCACCTTTTCAATCTGACAGTGATTGGCAGGTTGCACTTTGGGCGAAGATGAATGGGATAAGCTCTTTAGCAGTAACGGAGCTACTTGCAATTTCCAATGTGTGTCACCCGCTTTTTATTATTATTATGTTGCTAAATGTAGTTTAAGCTTGTGGAGAGGCTTGGTCTCTCATATTATATGGCAAACAAACTCAATTCAATTATCAACGATTTGCCTGGCCACCCACCATTCAAGTCCCAAGATTTTCTCATTGGAAATGAAACTCTTCGATTTCATTTTCGGGACATCGTGCCTTGTATCTGTGCAATCTTTGGAGACCCTGAGTTTGCACGGGACTTGGTTTTTGCTCCTGAGCAATATTATGTGGTCCATGAGCAAACATGCCAGGTATATAGTGAGATGTATACTGGTGATTGGTGGTGGTCGAAACAGGTGCATGATATGAAATCATTTTGATTCCTGTACTGACAAATGGAGCTAGGAATCACTTGAATTACAGCGATCTGGTGCAACTGTGGTGCCACTCATTGTATCCACAGACAAAACGCAGCTAACTGTCTTTGGTGGGAAGATGGTGTACCCAGTGTATATGATGATTGGAAACATCCCAAAGGAGATCTGGCAGAAGCCATTGCAGTGCGCTCAAATGCTCATCAGCTATATCCCTACAACCAAGCTAAAGGGCATTCAAAACAAGGCTGCCGTAGTTGCATGCTTGTTAATTTGTTCCATTCTTGTATGTGGATTGTCTTGGGCCCTATCGCATTGCATGGTGAAACTGGACTAGAGATGATGAGCAGGGACAGGATCTGGCACCAGTGCCATCCTATCTTGTCCAATTTCATTGGTGACTACCCCGAAGAATGCCTAGTGACTTTCACATACTATGGTGAATGCCCCAAGTGTCAAGTCCCTTGTGACCAACTTGGGGATTAGGAGCAGTTCCTGTCCCACAACTACAGAGAAGCACTCAGGTCCTTTGCTGTGGCCGATGGCAATGAACGTGCCTTTCACACTGCCTGTAGGGATTCTGGAATCAAACCCATTTATCACCCTTTCTGGGAGTCCTTGCTGCTAGTGGATATCTACGTTTCCATCATACCAGACATCCTCCATCAGCTGCTTCAGGGGATCATGAAGCACCTGATTGCATGGGTAACAGATCCTTTGGTCTTTGGGCAGCAGAGTGTCAACACACAATGTTGTTTGGTGCCCCCAAACCACCAGATCGTTCTCTTCCCAAGGGGGTTTACTTCGTTTTCTTGTGTTTTGGGCAAGGAGCACAAAAACATATGCTGACTCCTCTTAGGACTCATTGTTGACCTCCAACCTGCAGATGGTTCTAGCCCAGCACATGTAATCAAGGCTGCATGTGGCCTTCTTGACTTCCTGTATCTGGCGCAATTACCTTCCCAGACAACTGATACAATTGTTTGCCTTGATCACTTACTTGCCACATTTCATGAAAATAAAGATGTGTTTATGGATCTTGGGGTGCAATGCCACTTCAATGTTCCAAAGATCCACAGTCTCCTCCACTACAGCTCATCCATCTGTCTATTTGGCACAACTGATAATTACAATACCGAGCAGACTGAGTGGCTCCATATCAATTTTACAAAGGATGCTTATCGTGCAATGAATCATAAGGATGAATAGGATCAAATGACAACCTGGTTGGAGCGATGTGAGAAGGTACAATGGCATGCAATGTTCATTGAATGGCAACAGCAGGAGCACTTGCCGATAACCACCCCATCTCAAAGACCAATTGCTAGGCCTCCACAACCCACTATACAGTATGTCCAGATGACCCAAAATCCAACTAGAAGGGCTTCATTCGATGACATTGTATGCAATTAAGGTGCTGTTGACTTCCAAGATATTCTCAGCGACTTTCTTGCATATCTTCGGCAACCTCATCTCTCAGGCCAGGCTCTACTCAATCATGGAGGGAACACCTTGATTCCATTCCAGCATGTCCCTGTCTTTCACAAAATCAAATTTAGGAACAAAAATGGAGCCATTATTGATACTGTTCATATTTGGCTGGAACAAGCTGACTCACACAAGCGGATCATACCAGCATGCTTCAACACAGTACTAGTCTGGACTGGTCAATGGCCAGACAGTGCACATGGAGTTCAGGGTAAGTTTTTGCCCTGATCATTATAGAGTCAAGACCCACTGACTTCTGTTCCCTTCAGGTCATAGAATAGCACAGGTTCGGCTTGTTTTTCAAATCCCAGATATGGCAATATTGCAGATTTTCCCATCACCCACCCCACAAGTTCCATCCCATCTTGCATATATTGAATGGTTCAACCCCATTCCCCCCATACCAGATAGAAACCATGGTATGTATAGGGTTTCCAGGTCATT
>Ga0307509_10008207_pt1 | contig 13368 bp, 13 predicted proteins | sample 10_EM_MG_FD_202245 | JGI IMG/M metagenome (GOLD analysis project Ga0307509, IMG submission 202245) | Populus trichocarpa ectomycorrhiza microbial communities from riparian zone in the Pacific Northwest, United States - 10_EM | ecosystem: Host-associated > Plants > Roots > Unclassified | place...
ATTTTACCATTATCTGTATAGAAAGTACAGAATTTTTATTGATTGATGCATTATTAATTATATCATCTCATAATTATACATGATTTTTCTATCAATAATGAAATAATTCAAGTTGCAAGTCTTATTCATTAAAATCGATGATCTTCTGTAAAAGAAGAAATCGTAGCATTAGTTTCTAGTTGATTTTAAAAAAACTTATCTGTGTAATTATAAATGATCGAGTAGAATTTTACCTTCGGAATATAACTCTTGGAATATTTATTTCCATCTACCCTCTCGAGCAACAAAATCTATTACTTACTGGGCCGTAAGAACCCATGCTATCAAAGTAATTGAGCATTTGTCGCTCACTTAACAATAGCAGCACAAGCATGGCTCGATTTCAAGTGAAAGAGGTACTGGGTAGAAGGCTACGAAAGTACAGAACGAGCCCAAATTTTACCACGCACCAAATTAAAGACGGGCCAAGCAAAGACTAATGACTGATTCTCAAACATCTCTCGTGTCAGGCTGTCAGCGTCTTAGTACTGATAAGGCTAAGAGACCCCTTGGTTTTGGGAAGTAAAAAATTGGTAAATTTTGGATGGCCGCAGCCATCGAAACAGCACTCGGTCAAAACTCTCTTAAATTTTGATGGGCTCTTAAACTTTCGGTATCTGACACAGTGATCCATGGGTATTGAAAAGAACAGAAATTAAATTTAACTAAAAGAATTTTTTGCGGGGGGCTGGTTGCACAATCACACAAAACAGTTTGCATTCATTCAATAAAATTGTAAGGAAATATAAATCTATTTTAGCTCTCACAAAACAGGTGGCTGTGACAATTTCTAGATTGTTTTGGTTTTAGAACAAAAGAGCAAATTGAACTAAATGTCCCACTCTGTTTAAATGATTGTGACCAAGCAGACACTTGCTCGGAGTCTTGATACATCAAGTTAAGGAGATTGACTGACTGTCACCACGTAATACAGGTCTGTTCGGAACCTTCGGGGCTTGAAGAGTTGAGTTTCTATGCCCCACCAGTTTATAACAGGAAGCAGCCAAGACCTTACAACTATATGCAGACCTAACACCATTTTAAATTACTGGTTGGGCTTATTAAGGAATTAGTTAGGCCTCAGTTTGCTCCAAAACGGAAGAGACAGTACTTTTCTAGTGCCGTGAAGAACAAAAATGTTAATTGAATGACAGGAAACTATGCATCGGAAAAATACAGCTGTTTCCACAAACCTCATGTTATGATCGCTGGCAAAAGCCTGACCTACATACATCTCCTTCCCTCTCCCTCAAAACCTTACTATCAGATACATACCTCTGAATGTGGACGGGCCTCCTGTCAAACAGACCCTTCCTGGCATTGACAGGATGAGGAAATATTCCTTCAGAACTTGCTATAATTGAATTTGAGGAGGTTGCTTCAGGACCTAAAATATGGTTGAAAGCAACAGATGCCTGCCTTGAGAGGCTTGATTTCAAAGTTCCAGTTTCAGTGGCCAAGAGTCACAACACTTCCCTAGCAACTGCTATTAAACAAAGAAACTTGAAGGGGTAAGTTCGTCTCTCTTGCGTGTTCAGAGAGGGTAGTGTTGTGTTTATCCTTTCCTCCCCCTGTATTACAAATCAGTTTTAAGGGATTGAATTTATTGGAACAAGCCGTCCAGGAGTTTTTAGGCCCGTGGTCCCCGTGAGAGAAAAAAAATGAAAGTGCACAATTCTTTGGGATTCTCCAGCCTCTTTTGGTATGGCAACCATTAACTAGAATAACAAAAGTAGTCAAATACCAAACGATTTACTTCCATTTCAAGATGCAAACCAAAATTGATAAGAAGAAAGGAAATTACTAAAGACAACCAGAGATGACTGTCTATTTTATCCAAAGAAAAATAGGAGAACAATTTGATTGATTCCCTGAACAATCAGGAATTATTCGCAGTTCTCCCAACTCAAACCGGAACAGAAACCCCAAGGGGACATAACCAAGAAAACAAACAACCACACCAACTAATAAGATGACCAAATCCAACAACTTGGCAAAACTTAAATGAAATTGGAATCAAATTCCATTACTTCGAAAAGTTACTTGATGAGAATATATGATATCCAACGAGGGGATATCTTAAGATTGAGAGACTTGTTAATCCATGCCTTCCAGCTCCCACTCCCCCCCTTCTGGGCAAATGCTGCAGTGGATCTTCCATCATCCGCCGCTTTCAAGTGCTGTGGTTTCTTGCATAGCATAAAATTGCGAGCTCCCAGTGATCCAATTGTTTCCCAGGGGCTTATAGCTGCAATCAAATTCCACACAGATTACAAATACTGAACCTAAATCATGGAAACATGCAAGAAACAGACATAAATTGCTATCTTTCTCCGAAAATAAAATGGGTTCACAAGTTTCAAGCAGAATCGGAATAATTTCTTATAAATTAAATACAAAACGAACAAAATGACACAAAAAAATTGGGGTTTTGGAACAAGCAGCTTACCATCAGAAGCAGCATTGCGGCAGTAAAGCAAGAAATCATTGAGGTCAGAGCCTAGAATTGGAAGGCGACCCTCACGCGCATAAGACTTCAAGGCAGTATCAATAACAGCAGCCACTAGCTCCTCCTCGTTAACAACAAACCGGATCGGTCCTGCACTCCCCAACACCGTCACGCTAAGCAAGAACCTTTTGCCCTTGGCTACCTGGTTCTTCTTCTGCTTGTAAAGCAACATTGTTTTTCCTTTTGTTTTTCTCTCGAACAACCGACAAAAAAAATAGAAAAATCTGAACAAAAAAGTTTTGAATTGGCTTTTTTTTTTTTTTGCTTTCTTTGAACAAAAACAAATAATCAAGAACTGGGTAGTTGTTGTTATTAAAAATCAGCAAGAACAAGTTCCTTTTTTCCTGGTTTTTCTCTGTTTACGGGTCGACACCGATGCAACGATAGTACCAGCCTTCCTTGCAAGATCCGAAAGCAAAAGCAGAGGCCACAGAGACAACGCCCGCCCTTGATCGACAAAGGGAGAGCATGTAATTACTACTACTTAAGATTTCCACCATTCACAACGATAACAATTGGATCTTCTTCTTTGATGATCTATTTCTACAGAACACAAAAAAACACCGCCTAAATTAAATTAAATTGCTTTGCTTCTGCTTTCGTTGGTGACAGACGATAAAGGGGTATTGAGATCTGAGAGAAAATTGTGGGGTGCCTTTTTTTCGGGGTTCCGGATATATATGAGGACGAGGGAAGGAAAGGGGCTTTGGAGGAGATGAGGGTTTGGGTTTTGATTGTTGTTTGTTTCAATGAGGTGGGCTAATTAAACAGAGGGATTTTGTTCTAATTTTGCTGGCGTCCGTTACTTAGCGCCGACCTCACCTGACAGCAAGGAGAAACCTTTTGCACAGGCAAACACGTTTTTTTGTTTCTTTGAAAGTTTGTTTCTTCTCATACGCTTTTTCTTTCCTCCGTGAAACAGCATGTTTGTTTTTAAAAAGTTTTAAAAAATATTTTTTTACATTAATATTTTTTTAATATATTAATATCAAAAATAAATTTTAAAAAATAAAAAAATATATTATTTTAATTTATTTCTAAACAAAAAATACTTTTAAAAAAATCACTACCACGATATCAAATAGATTTTAAAATTGTAATTTTTAACAGTATCTTATTAAATGTTTGGAATTTCATTCTAAATCCAGGTTAGATAAAATATATTTTTTAAAATTATTTATTTTTTAAAATTTTTTATGTATTGATGTTAAAAATAAATTTAAAAAATAAAAAATATATTATTTTGATACATTTATGAATAAAAAATATTTTGAAGAGCAACTCTAACACATTCCTAAACACCCTTTTTGCAATTATTATAAATATTATAATAGTTATTAAACCTGATTTGAAATGACTAAAAATTTAATCTGAATCACATAGATTAAAAAATATATATGTTTAAGGTTAATTAACCGATACTTTAACTTTTTTATTTTTTTAAATTAATATGAGTGTTCGGGCCAGCTTGCGTGTAATTCAACTAATTTTATGGATCTTGAAGTTAACGACCATATAAGCTTTTAATAGCCATGAGATTTGTAAGACTCGAATTGATGATATTTAAAAAGCAAATCTAAGATATAAATAGTTAAACTACATCATTAAAGTTCACTTTAACTTTTTATATTCTGTTATGGCAAGATCCCACCACCGGCTTAAAAAAAAAAAAAAACCTCCTTATCTTACCAAAAAAATCTATCGTGCGCCTACACCTAGGAAAGAAACACAAAGTTTTTTTGGTTTTCTAATCAAAACTTGGGCCAAAAAACAGTTGAGATCTCTCTTCATTTTTTTTTTAATTTCTTCTCTACCCAGATTGAGATATAATCCATTAAGTTAAAGGCTAGAAGATCAAAGTGTAAAAAACAAGAAAATTAACCATTTAGATAGTGGTGTAGTAGTAAGAGTTTGAGATCAAGAAATTTGCTTCTTCTATAGTCTGAGATTCGAGCCCTATGGTTGCTCATATGATGGTCACTGGAGGCTTACATGGTCGTTAATTTCAGGGCCCGTGGGATTGGTCAAGGTGCGCGCAAGCTAGCCCGGACACCCACATTAAACTAAAAAAAATAAAATAAAAAAACAAGAAAATTTCATCGTAAATCTAAGTTTTGATTCATGAATTCATTTTTAACCTTCTACTTTCTCTTGTCAACCTTGAAAGTCTTTATAATTTCCAAATAACTGATTTTGATTTAAAAGTTTTTTTTTTTTTTAGTTTTTGGTTTCCATATCATAGTTATTAAAATCAGGTAAACTCGGAAAAAATAAAAATATGGCTTGACAAATAATATAGATGGTTGTTTGGCAATGACCAGAAGGCTATCTGAAAAACCCAACCTTCATCGTGACGAAGAAATTTAATAATGCTTGACAAGTCAAATGCCGGATCATCTGCATAACTACATATATAATTTGTAATATTCAGAGACCCTTGCGCTATCGACAGAATTTGGCTTCAGATAATTTACCACCATGTCGGCAGATAAGTAGCCTTGCAGTAGGTGGTCGATATGTACGGTCGTTTATTAGAATATCCATCAATGGTCAGCCATAAGTCTCAAGAGCCATCCATACTGATTTCAAAATGAGCATACCGCCAGCTAATTTCGATTTCTTTTACAATTTTTTTTTCTTTAGCTATTTTGTTGATTTTATGCAAGAGAGTGATGGTTGAACCACCAGTGTGCCTGAGGAGTGAGATCAGTATTTGGATACTTGTGGAGGAGGTGTTGGTCTCTCCAATTAATGTCTTCTTGCTGACTTGAATTCAAAGAAGAGATTGTAGCTGTTTACTTTCGGAGGATTTCCCTGTCGTCCAGCAAACCTAACACCAAGGAAAAAGTTCAATGAATTGGATTTCCGACTCGGGCTAAATGTCGAGGTAACCTCTAATTGATTAACACAAGGACAAAATTGTTTTCAGGGAAAATGCAGAGCTGATTTCAGCATTCTGAAATGGATGCATGCTTTTTTGTGCTAAAGGAGGAGCTACTGTTCGGTGCTCCGTGAAAATAAGGAGAACCTGCACGGCAGTCGATCAGCTCCTCAATCCTCCTCTTCATTACATTCCCTGGATACGGCGCCGAGTAATGGCTTGTCTTGCTCGTTTCCCGAATCAGCTCATGCCTGCACTTTGGAGTGTTTAATTTCGCTTTGACTTCCTTTCAGATAGCAAAATTTTCAGTAATTTATGTGTATCTGTACAACTTTTTGGCTTTTTTAAAGAATTGTATTTTGGAGGCTTCGATAATATAATTGTTTAAATGTATATTTTTTTGGTGAAAAAGAAAAAATCATCGCAATTTCTAATACTATACCCTACTACGTATCATGCTTGCCTGGATTCTAGCCGGCACTGTAGAAAATGATGCATGAATGAGTGTTTGAGTGGGCTTAGACCCGAGCCTAGGTGCTCCAGGACAAAGCCCAAATGGTCTTGGCTACAAGGCCGGATTTTTTTTTGTTATTTTGTATTTTTTACTTTTTTAATAATTTCTTTATTGAATTTCTGAATTTTTTGTTTGTATTTTACATAAAGTATAATATATAATTTTTTTAATGTATTTTTATGATTCTTCTCGTGTTGTTTTATGTCTATACTATCAAATTATTAAATTAATAGGAATTTAAATGTTATTTTGTTTCCATGTTATCTTGTTATCAGATTAACATTGAAGAAGATTATTTACTAAAAGTAAGGTATATATTTTATTGGTTTATTTTTTATAATTCATACATGTATAATGTAGTGAAAATTAAGAAAAAGATAAATCTCTAAATTTATATTTTAAGTATATCAGGCACGAGACTACATATAACTCTATAAACTATTAAACTATATTTTAAGTATATCAGGAGAAATTGAATTACATTCTTACATTGTACATGTAAGATTATAAATGAATCAGGGTGACATAATTCGAACCGACCCCACAACAAGAAGTTTTGTTCACTCAATCCCGACTGTGGTAAACCCAGAGAAGTTTTGTTCGTTGAAAGAAGAAGTTCGGTTGTGTTTGGGTGGGAGGTGTGGTAGTATTTATTTTAAGATATCAGCACATACTATATTTTTTAAAAATAAAAAATACATGATTTTTAGTAAAATATATGGTAGTTTTTTATAAAAAAAATCCACACCTTCCATCTAAACAAGAAAATAAAGAAGAAGAAGCCGAATCAACGTGGATAAAAGCAAGAAGCTTGATTTGACCCATCAGCCCGATAGCCAGAACCTTTTTTCAGACAACCACGTGCAAAACGCAAAATCGGGTTGAAGAATCTTCCTCCTCCAGGTTGTTGTTGTACCTGGGATCATTAATTATCTGATAATTTCATGATTGTACAATATAAATGGTCCACAGTTTTCTGGTCTTTTAGCTCATACTCTATTTCAGGATGGGGTCGGGGTGGCGCGAGACAGTAAGTCAATTGACAAGTGGAGATAGTGAATCACGAATAGACTCTCAACCTCTCCTTCCAAGTTCCGTGGGGAAGTGCCCAACTCCAGCTCGACTCTTAATCTTTGGGCCCCCAAGTGCATTGATGGACCATGTGAGAGCAAAAACAGCGAAGTGATGTTTTTGCTGCTGGCGTTTATAATAATTTGTTTTTTTATAATGTTTTTTATTTAAAAATATATTAAAATAATTTTTTTTTATTTTTTAAAAATTATTTTGATACCAATACATCAAAATAATCTAAAAACACAAAAAAAATATTAATTTAAAGAAAAATAAAATAAATTTTTTAAAAAACACTTTTGAAATACAAAAACAAACAGATCCTTAATGATGGAGCTCATCACCACTAAAAACAAACACATCAACAAAAATAAAAATATTAAGTTGCTATTTGTTTTTCAGTGTAAAAATGTATTTGAAAAAAATTAAATTTTTTAAAAATATTTTTAGATCATTTTGATATAAAACTGAATTTTTAAAAATAAATAAAATATTATTTTAATATATTTTTAAATAAAAAATACTTTAAAAAACAAACACTATCACAATATCAAATAGACTCGATGAAAGCTATGCTAAGAATAAAATTCTAGATTAATTAAAAGAGATCAATGTTATGAATACTTTTTTCTTAAATCATTATTTTTTTTATTTTTAAATGGGACATGAAAATGAATATATATACATTGATAAATTAAAAAAAAAAGTTAACCGTGGTAAGAGACCATAGCGAAAATCCTGATCTTTCTTAAAAAAATTGAAAAGATAAATGCATGTGCAGATATCTTATTCTGGCTATCATTTTTATTTTCTAAGTAATATACTTTGGTCACTACTTACAAATGATTTTTATTCACATAAATGCATCATTTAAATATAACTTATTTATTTAAAATTTTTGGTAATTTTTTTAACATAACTTATAACTAACTTTTTAAAATATTATGAAATATAAAAATAATTCAAAAAATGAACTATAATTGTTTTAAAATAAACTAAACAGTTTAAAAGACTAGTGGGGTATTAGTTAAAAATTAAATTCAAAAAATAAATGAAAGGTTAGGCATGCACGCTAACAAAAAATTAAAAAGTTCAGGCATACCCTGTTTACATTTTTTTTTATTAAAAAAAAGGATAACAATTATTTTTTCATTTAAATGGATGGCACTATGTCCATCTTGCAATCTGACTTATTGCTATTTCCTAATAAAATGATAATAATGCCGTATCATATTCTGGGTGGACAGAAGCAAATTAGAACAAAAATGGCATCTTATATTTATTATCTCAATACCTGTAATTCACAAGCACAAGTGTTTTTTCCCCCTCCAGAAACAACATTAATGGTTAGAGCGAGCATAGCGGTGGGCCACAAAGGCTTGTCTAATATGAGGCTTTTACTGTTTATAGTTTTTGATCGGCCAATCTCTTACTGTTTAAAGCCCGTTGCAGCAGGTTGCTTGTAGATTTCCAGGTTGGGTTCCACCGAGAAACAGGTGCCTGTGGAATTTTTGTCCTTAGCGACATTTATGAAGTCTTTTTTCTAGGCCATAAAAAATCTAGTATTCTGTATCTGTTTGACCTGAAAAATAATCAGTAGGAGTTTTTCGAAAATGGACAGCTTTCTTGGCCTTCTCAGAATCCGGGTGAAACGCGGCGTAAATCTTGCCGTTCGCGACCTTGGCTCCAGTGATCCTTATGTTGTCATCACCATGGGAAACCAGGCTTGCTACTGTTTCTTGATCTCCTCAAATTTTGTTACATGAACTGTTAATTTTCCCTTGGTCTTTTTTAGTTGAATTTTCGGTATCGTACATGGTTCTATCTTTTTGAGTTGTCTGTCTGAGACCTCTATAGAAATGAATATGGGAAGCGGAGATGAAGTTATGTACGAGAGCGAATTAAGGACCGCAAAGAAAAGGGTTTTCACAATTGTATTTTGTGCAAGGATATATTATTGTTATACACATGGGAAATAAACAAGAAGAGGGTGAAATTTGTTCATCTAATTGAAGCTGTAGTTGATATCGATGGGAGTGGAGTTCATGAATTCATCTTGATTTACCATAAATGCCTTCTCTGATGAGAGGAAATAGTCTTCTCACTTCTGGTTAGCTTCACATAATCACAAATATGGAGGACGGGGCCTTTTTTTTTTATGGTAGAATTGTTTGGTAACTTGGTTGTTGATTGATTTTTGCTTGAAATTTATGGTCAATGTTGGACTGCTGATGTGTTGTCATTATTTTTTGAGAGAATCGCGTTAGGGCCTTAGGGGTCTCTGTACTTGCTTGTTATGAAGCTTTGTCTTCAATCATTTATCGTGATCTAGAACTAGACAGCATACATCCTTTTAAAGTACGTCATAATTATATAAAATTAGATCTGCACACATATTCACTTCACAAGATAAAGTTCAACCACACGTTAGTTTTCTTTTTTTTCTTCTTGTCTGTTCCTTTTCCAGTATGTTATCTCTGCGCTGAAATCACCCGAACGTTGGTGCAGAAATTGAAGACTCGAGTGGTGAAAAAAAACTGCAATCCAGTGTGGAATGAGGAGCTTACTCTTTCAATTACAGATCTCAATGTTCCAATCAATTTAGTAAGTAATAGCCCACCATATGCGAGTCTGTTTATGACTCGCTATAATGTCAATCACTCAGCAATTGATTTGTTCGGTGCTATAATTACATACAGATAGTTGATGGTTGTTTCGGCAAGACACCGTTTTCCTCACTTTAATATTTTGATGAAACATGATAATCCATATCATGCAGTCTATCCAGATTCCAATTGTTTTGGCTTCCTTTGCAGACAGTTTTTGACAAAGACACGTTCACTGTGGATGACAAAATGGGTGAAGCAGGCATAGACCTCCAACCATATATCGCAAGTCTAAAGATGGGCCTGCAAAATCTCCCGAAAGGTTGTGTGGTCTCAAGAGTTCAGCCAAGCCAGAACAACTGCCTTGCTGATGAGAGCTGCATTGTTTGGGATGATGGAAAACTCCACCAAGACATGATTCTCAGATTAAGAAATGTAGAGTCTGGTGAAGTTACGATTCAAATCGAGTGGATTGATGTTCCAGGTTGTCGAGGATTGAAAACTGAAGGTACGGGCTAATGTGCTTGCAAGATGTATTGTTATATGTAATGTAAATTTCAAGCAGCCTGAACTGGGTTTAAATTATTGTACTATCTGTAGCAAGCAACAAGAGTTAAACTATGCTGATATTGAGGTGGGCTTGGCTATGATCGTGCGGAATGATGTAAAAGGATTTATATAACCGACCCCAACTAGTTTGGGATTAAGGTTTTGTTACTGTGGCAGTAGTTGTTGTTGTTGAATAAGCAACAAGTGATCTGTAGTGACATGATATATGTGCTTCAATGTGATAATTAGTGAGAACTGTCAAAGACATGATGGGCTACAGTGCCTCTAGTTTCTCAAAACTGCTTGCCATATCAATTTTTCTTACCACAGACAAACAACTTTCTTGATTCGCTCAAGCATGTCTGCATAAACTAACTGGATTACCCATCAATTTTTATCATTTTTGAAACACAGACAGGGAAGCACCATGGAACCGGGTGAAGAACCGCAACTGATCAAATGATTTTCGTAATTTTACTGCTCACTGTAACCTCTCTGGGTAAGATGCGACTGCTCATTAATTTACCGCGTCCTAACTGGGAGTTTGATGACTGCATTTGACCTTCTTCAATTCTTTGGTTTTGTAACAATTAATCCCAGGGAGAACTTCTCGGAGTGCCTTCTATTTCTGGCATAGAGATATCAATCAAGAATTACTTGAATATTTTTCTCTGTTAATTTATTGTCTTCTGTCTTTCTTCTTTTGGTTTTATTTTAAACAACTCTTTCGATCCTAGTTCCTGACGTTTTATGAGGCACACATACCGATAACCTGAGTGAAAATCAATCTTACGACGTCCCACCCAGGGAGCTCAGAGGCCATAATATCGAGACTGCCAGATAACAGCCGGCATGAAGGCTAGCTTTCTGATGTTACGGTAGTGGTAACAGATAATGGGGGTAATAAACTAATCATTACCTTAAGAATTACTCCCATGGAGTTCTCGTCTACCCTTCGACCTCATCAGTAACACAACCAAGTAGTATAACTTTCAGACTTTGTTTCTATGGAGAAAGCTATTTTTCCGATTTTCTTGCGTTTGGCTAACCTTGAGAACTTGATCAATAGAAAATATATTCGGGTCAAGGCCAAAAGAATTTTTAAATTAGACCCGTATTTCACCACCAACTAACCCTTTTCATTTCTTCCCAACACTTATTTTTCCACACACACCAAATATCACATTTCAAACTACAAACTAGTTATAATGAGGCAATTATTTGACATTATGGTTCAGGTTTTTTAAAAAATACTTTTAAAATGTTTTTTTAAAATGTTTTTAGATGTTTTTTTTAAATGATTTTGATACAAGATTTCTAAAAACTTACAAGTTTTATCTTTTGATTCTCAAAAATCTCTTTAAACTGGAAATAGTCTACTATGTTTACTAACCACTGCATAAAATCCTTGAACGAGAATTCTTTATCAAAGCAAGGAATTTATTAAAAACTAGAGCACCCCTTCCAAATAGTTTGACTGTAAGCGGCATCTCAACACTTGAAAGCGTTTGCCTCGACCTTCATAAAATGCAGTATGACTTGGGTTGACGCGAGACGAGAGCAGTATCAATGGACAAATTCGAACAATTAGACCATGATGATAATATTGGAGTCCACCAGACACTAAAATAATTCTCGATACTCAGGAAATAAAATAAAATATCATGTTATAAATAATTACCTAATTACTCAAAATAAAACTTATTTTAGCTAAATTTTAAAATATAAAAGTAAATTGAAATTGAAATTATCATGTAATAAACCAACAATTGAAGTTGTGAATTGTGATCATAGTTGGCACGTGCTGGAAACTCTCTGCAAATAACGCGTCGTTGGAGGAATTTAGAAGAGATAAACAATCGGCCTTGGGCTCTCTCGATGATGGGCTTGGACTGTTCATAGTTCAAAATCTTAAAAAATGTTAAACCGATCGAGGTGTGATGGAATTAAAATTCTTGTTTGTAAGATGAATAATTTTTAAGATTAATTTCGAGAAAAAAAAGAAAAAGAAGAAAATTTAATTAGAAGAACAATCCTCAAACCATACATGGAAGCCTAATCTTATATATCAATAAGAGTTATTAGAAGCCTGCAAGCTTAATCCAACACTGAGATTAATTTGAAAGGAACAAACTTATTGTGTTTCAATAGGATATTTAAACATCTATCTGATTTTTTTTTGGACAGCATTACAAATGCATGGTGGATTTTCTTTTTTCTCGTTCGTTCAACTGGACAATATTCATTTTTGGGTCTAGCAAGAAAAACTCAGTTTTTATGGACTCAACTACATTTGACATCTTAGACCCTAGCCTCTCTATACCTTTTAAAAGTATAAAAATCTTTCAAAGAGCCATCATATTTCCATCAAATATTAACATAGATATAAAATATATTTATCAATTATTAAATGTTATTAGGGTAAAATTACACTTCAGACTATTATTTTCATAAAAAAAACTTATGAGCTATAAATATACCATGAGATATTCAGAACAAAGGTTCATAATTTTCATTCTCTATTGTATATATTTTTAAGGCATGCATCTTTCTTTAGAATATTATTATATTTTCTCTATCTAAAACGATCTTTATTTAAGTATCGGAGAGTCTCCACTCCATCGATAGGGATCTTTTACAGGTACTAACCTCAAGTTACCTTGGTCTATCAAACACCAAATATAAGTTATCAACTACCTTGACTAGAAATAATAGATGAAATTGCTATGACTAATTAATTAATTGATTATTCAATCCATAAATTTTATTTTTAGACTAGTTGAATTTTTTAGAATATCATTACCATAGTTTTGAAACCCGGCTTGACGGGTCGACCCAGGACTCGAGGCTAGAACCAGGCCGGGTTGAAGAAAAAATAGAAAAAGGAAAAACTCGGTGTGACCCGGCAAGACCCGGTAAAAAACCCGTTGACTTTTGGTTTTATTTTTTTTACTAAAACGATGTCGTTTTGATTTTTAAAATTTTTTTTATTACTCGGGCAACTCGGTGACTCAGTCAAAACTTGGAACCCGGACCTTAAACCGGGCCGAGTTTAAAAACTATTATCATTAGATAGAAAAGAATAAGATTTGGCTATTTATTTTTACGGAATGTGCTTTATATATTTAGACAATCTGTAGTACCATGCAAGGATATCCAATTGTTCTCGTCCTGAAGAAATATCAATTGCGTTATCATG
>Ga0307509_10008208_pt1 | contig 13367 bp, 18 predicted proteins | sample 10_EM_MG_FD_202245 | JGI IMG/M metagenome (GOLD analysis project Ga0307509, IMG submission 202245) | Populus trichocarpa ectomycorrhiza microbial communities from riparian zone in the Pacific Northwest, United States - 10_EM | ecosystem: Host-associated > Plants > Roots > Unclassified | place...
TCCATCTGGTCGACGGAAACGTGATCTCTGGCGGCCGATAGGATTGGTCGAAGGTATGGCGAATGATGTGGCCATCGATGGTGTCTACACGGGCGCTGAGATCGTTGCTGTAATCCGCGTTGATGACCGGCTCCGGATTCCGGCGATCGATAATGACATCGACGGAGATCAGATCGAGGTAGCGCGCATCGCGAATGGCGCAAGCCAGGATGTTCCAACAGGCGTCGCTGTTGATGTAAGGCGTGCCATCGGGTAGCAAAGCCGCCGGTTCCTGCGAGATCAGCCGGTAATGGATGCGGCGGATATGAACGGTTGTCTGTATTTCGAAGCGCTTAAACACGCCGGCGATCCATTGTGCGCGTGCGGTGCGCGCCGGGAGATCGACCATCCACGGATCAGCCGAAGGACTCAGGGCATGGAGCGTATGCAGCCGCCGCCGATGCGTCTCCGCCAGCTCAATCAGGTCGGCGCGGTTTCGCGGTTTCTTGGCCATACGCAACACACCACTCTAGGCTTACCCATGCCGCCAGTTCTTCGTCGCCCCGGCCCCGCGTCGCCGCCGGGCTTCAATCCGCCGCCTCCGCCTTGCGGAACTTCTTCTCAAGCCAGCGCTCGGTGATTTCTTCGTCGTAGTACGGCCGGATTCCCAAATAGATCACCGGCGGCCCGGCGTGGTCATGCTCCCATCTCCGCAATGTAAATTCGGTTACGCGGATTTTCTTCGCCATCGTCTTGCGCGGGACGAGGCGTTTGCTGCCGATTGTGATGATCCCATCGTCTGACATTGCGGGTACTCGCACATGGTTGATCCGTCGCGCCAATGATGCGCGCATGTGCGCCGGCGTCAAATCGAAAGCCGGAGATAGTGCCCGTTGTCCTGATATTCTCCACATGCGCCCCGGTCGACCCGTGCGGTTCCCAGGCAGAACGCCACGGTCGGTGCGGTTGCCGGAGTCGCATGTAACGGATTCGCGGAACGCGGCCGGTCGCGGCAATTACATTCGGACCGAATGATTTAGGAAGCCCGCGTTTCGCAGGCATATCTTATTGCCGAGCAATAGCCCGCGCGAATTGCTCGCATCTCCGAACCATTTGCGAAACAGCCTGCGGCGCAATGGTTTCCGCCGCGCGAAACGCTGCGCGGCTTTGCAATCTCAGCGATTTTGATATTTAATTGCGGGATGAGGGGCCGATCTCGCTGGGGGAGCGAGACCGGCCAAGAGATGATCGCCGCCGGCCAGGTTGCGATCCGATGTGAACCAACCACGGTCACAGTGTCCCGAGTGTCAGCAAGGAACGTGTTATGAGTAACCCGAGTAAGCGCCAAGCGCAAGATCAGAACCAAATCCTCCCGAAAGGTGATCGCGAATTACCCGCGCCGGACTGGCGCCGCTGTGACGCAATCGCGAAGCCTGCCGAATCTCCCAGCCTCAACGGCCCCTGGAATGCGCGAGCGCACCGCTGCGGGAACTACGCGACGCGCCAGCGCGACGGCTATCAGGTCTGCGTCCAGCATTTCAGGCTGGCCAACGTGCGCTTCTCCCCCGATGCGCATCGCCTCCGCCGCATTTACGAATATGCCGCCATGATGGCCGTTGCCCTCGGAGACGAGGAGGCCGCCCAATGAGCAGCATCGTTGTCGATTTCAGATCGCGCGAGCAATGGTTGACCGCGTTCCGCGCCGTCGCGCTCGCGAGGAACTACACCAAGACTGAAATATTGCTGGCCGTCTCGCTGGCCCAGGCATTCTATTGCAAGACCGGCATGTGTGACCCAGGCTATCCCAGGCTCGTCAAAGAAACCGGCGCGTGCGAACGCTCCCTCAAGGAGGCAGCCAAGAAATTGGAGGCCGATGGATGGTGCAGCCGGAAGCGCGGCGGGCGCGACGACAACGTCAATTTTACGCTCAAAATCCCGACCGGCATAAGTGCAGACAAGACTGCACTTATGAACGGTGCGCCATACGTGCAGAAATCGGCCTCCATAAGTGCAGATACGCCTGCACCTCTAATAACAGAGGTAGTTACAGAGAAGAGCGCGGCTCCCGCCGCGCGCACCTCCCGCATGGATAGACCGGTGTATACCCGAGAGAACACGTCAATCTCGTCGATGAGCGCCCCTGACGGGGCTCTCGATTGCCTCATAGACGAGTGGAACCCAGACCCCTACATCCCGCCGCACATGCGGAACCAAAGACCCCAACACGCCAACCCAGAGACCACCTGCAGAACTTCTTGAAACTAGGTTGCGGCGCCGCGTAACGGAGATGCCACCATGGCCAACGACAACACCACCGATAGGCTGCTCGCGCTCTCGCCCTGCGGAAAATTCACGCTGCTGGAGCGCCTAAAGCGGTCAAGTGCAGATTGGGTCAATATCATTGTCGCAGCCGAGGACGATCAATGGATGTTCGGCTGGAACGGGCTTCGCGTCTCCTACTGCGACGACAGCGAAGACCTGCGCCAAAACCACCGCCAAGCCTTCGTCTGGATGGTCGAAATGCTCAAAGCCATGACCGCCGGCAACGGTAGCGACAGCATGTGCACCTGTCGCCGTGACTGGCTCATCCGCCTCCGGAACAAGATGGAAGCCGATCGCGCCAAACAGATCGCCGCCCTGGAACAGCAGTCCGCCGAAATCTTCGACATCGAACAGCAAATCACCCTCCTCGATGCTAGGATCGAAACAGCAGCCCCGGCCGAACCGGAACGCCGGTTACATTGAGGAACCACCGTGCCAGCTCTCAAAAACCCCAAGTGGGAAAACTTCTGCCAGCTCACAGTCCAGGGCATGAAGCACAAGTGGTCCCAGGCCGAAATCTACCAACGCGCCGGTTACGCCGCTCGCAATCACTCCGCCGAAATGGCCGCATCAAGGCTGATGAAAAAGGATGAGATCAGGGCCAGAATTGCCGAGTTGATGCAGCCAATAGCGCGGAAATCGCAGATCACGGCAGAGAGCTTGCTCGACCGGCTCGAAGCCAACATCGAGGCTGCGGCGGCAGAGAAGCAGCACGGCGCGGTCAACGGCGCGATCAGGCTTTGCGCGGAACTGCGCGGTCTGATGGTCGACCGGCTGGAGATCGTCGAGCATGGATCGGGCATCCTGACCCTTGCGGACGTCGCCCGTGCGGCGGTCGCGGAGATGGGCACAAGCCTCGCTCTGACCGTGCTGGACGAACTGAGGGCCTCCGTAATCGATCAGGCGGCCCATGAGGCGACCGATGTGACCCCAAGCTATCAGCGGCGCGACGAGGTCGGACCGGCGATGAAGGCGTTGCGGCATCGATGAACTTGCCGACACATTGCCGACATTGAGCCTGAGCGAGCGCTAAGCTATTGATAATGCTTGGCAACGACGTGACTAAATATCACATGGTCCGTTTTTCGCCGCCGCAGACCGCGCCGCCGCCGGCTCGCCCTGGCGCCCGGAAAGGCCGAGTTCCCGCGCCGGAACGGACCCTTTACCCCTCCCGGGGAGGTTGTATTAGGATCAACGTCGGTCGAAAGTTTAAACCCAGTCTCCCGGAAAGGGGCCCCCTATTTTGGAGTCCCGTTTTTCCGCAAAGCATGCTTTTCTGCGCGGTCTTGGTCCTGGAGCGGTTTTGGGCCCTTGCCCGGGTTCAGGTACCTGCCTGACCCTGCGGACGCATGTGGGAGCTGGAAAGGTCGTTTTGTCGAGGTCGCGGCGGCTATCCACCGGCGCGCGAGGTTCCGGTTTTGTCGATCGACAATCACCAGCTCTGCCGAGGTTTCGGCGAACGGGGGTGTGATCACCGGCACGGTTTTGCGCATCGCGGGTTGCATCTTGCGGCGAGGACGTCCCGGTGGTCGCGGGCGAGGCGGCGCAGGAGGCGCGAAACGCTATTTGGCCCCTGTGATCCCAACTTCCGAACATTGGTCGGAAGTAAATCCGTTCGTGTGCCTTGTTTGCGGTGCTCGACCTGAGCGCGATCCGGTTGCATCTTGCGGCGGCACCCTCGCGGGCCTACGCTCTCGGTCCTGCGCGGGATTTAACGTAGACCCTTGCCCGCGCAGACCATGAGGGCCGTTTCTCTGGCGAGGGCGGCTCTCGCCAAATGCGAAGCCTAAGCCGAGGCCGCTCCGTGGCTCGCCCCTGCGGGGCGGTCTTTTTCAGGCGTGCAGCTCGATCGGCGCGGGCTTGCGCGGCGGCGGCAGCCTGAACAGCGCGTCGCGGTCTGGATCGCTGGCCACGGCCTGGATGGCGATGGCGGCGAGGCGATAGACATCGTTGGTCCAGTTCTCGCGCATCTTGGCGGCGACGCGCCGGAGCATGTCCTGCGACGGGCGGTCGATCCTGGCGCACGTCGTCTTCGGCCCCTGGCGCTGCGGCACCGTGCCCATCCGGAAATGCTTCAGAATCGTGTTTGGATGGTTGGCGCGAAGCCGCGCGACCTCGGGAAGACCGGCCCGCCATTTTTCGATCTTGGCCTGATTTTCGGCGCAGAAGATGGCGCCCAGGCGCTCATGGCTATCGAGGTCGCTCAGGCCGTTTTCGGCGAGCCAGCGCTTGATCTGGGCATGATAGCGCGGCCCGTAGGGCACCTCGATGCCTGCCGCCGCCATGCAGATGGAGCGGCCCAGGACCAAGGCAGTGCCGATCAGGAGCCAATCGTCGAACATCGGCTTGCTGCGGGACTTGATGCGCTCCCAGGCGGCGCGACCTTGTGCGACCTGATCGAAGGGCGCCAGCACCTAACCGATCCCAGCTTGCATGAAGCAGAGCGTCGTCTTCGCCCCGACCGAGCTGGTGACGTTCATGGTGAAGCGATAGGCCGCGAAGGGCGAGAGCGACGAGGGCACGACGACTTGGCTGCTGCTGCCGGATGAGATCAGGCTGAACGCGGTCGGGCTGGAGCTGTTCGGGTTCGGGAAGACCCCGGTCGGGTCCTCGAACGCGAGATCGATGTTGAAGGTGCTTGTGCTGTTGGCGATCACCGCGAAGCTCGCCTCGAACGGCGAGATTTGCCAGTTCGTCTCTTGCCATGGCGTGGACGCGCAGGAACTCAGGGTCAGGTAATGCGGTTGCACCGTCGTTCCTCCGCGCCGTGTCCGCGCTGGCGTTGCGGAGCGATGCCGCGAGGACTATGCTTTGACGGTAGTCTCGTTTCTTGCCGCACTCAAGGGAGCGCGCACCGATGGTTGTCGTCACATCCTACGCGGATAAGTTCGCACTCGCGATCGAGGAAGCCAAGAACGCTGTTGCGGAAGCCCAGACTGAGCGCAGCAAGGGCGGCAGCGTCGATGCGGTCAACCGCGCCTATGCGCGTCTCGGTTCGGCGCGCCAGCGTTTCGTCGAGTGGCAAGATGGCCGCATTCCGGATCGTCGCGGCGAATAACAATCGGCGGTGATCGCACGTCGAACGCACTGTGAAAGAGCGTCATGCCCAGAGAGCTTAACGAGCTTCGGCTTCAGCTTTACATGCCGCAATCGATGTTTGACGGGCTGCAGCGCCTCGCCGTGGCCAACTCGGTTTCTGTCTCGTCGATCATGCGCATGATCGTTTCCGGCTACTTCGCGCAGATCGGATTTGCGCCGCCGCCGCAGCCGAACGGCCAGCACCGGCAGGCGGCGGAGTGATCCAATGGGAAGCAAAGGCAGCCAGACCTCAACGACCAATCAAAGTCAGAATTCGACCTACATCCCGACCGGCGGCGGCTACTTGGCTGGTGCGCTGAACAACGCGACGAACCTGAACAATCAAGGCGCGCCGACGATCCCGACCGCGCCGGTCGCCGGATTTTCCGACTTGCAAAATTCGGCGCTGCAGGGCTACGGCGGGCTCGGCCAGATCAGCAATCCGTTCACGGCACAGGCCCAGAACTACTTCAGCCCGCAGGGCGCGCAACAGTTCTTTAATCCGTTTGCCGATGCCGTCACCGCGCAGATGCAGAACATCTTCGGTCAGCAGCAGCAGCAGAACAACGCCAACCTCGTCCAGTCGGCCGGCGGTGTCGGAGCGGATCGCATCGCCGTTGGACAGGGCAACCTCGCCAACCAGCAAGGCCTCGCTGCGGGACAGACGCTCGCGGGGCTCTATTCGCAGGCGCAGCAGCAGGCGCAGCAGGCCGGGCAGAACACCGCCGCTCTCGGCTTCAACGCGCAGAACGCCGCGCAGTCCGCCCTCGGTGCCCAGTTCGGCGCGGGTCAGCAGCAGCAGCAGCTCCAGCAACAGCAGCTCAATGCTCCCTACCAGCAGCAGCTTGCGCAGCAAGCGCTGCCCTATCAGTTGGCCCAGTGGTACAGCCAGCAGGCCGGCGCGCTCGCGCCAGCTCTCGGTGGCTCGACCTACGGCTCGGGCACCGGCACGACGACGAGCCAATACGATCCTTCGATCTTCAGCCAGCTCGCTCAAATCGGCGGCCTGGGCCTCGGCCTCGGCCGGGGCCTCGGCAAGGGCAGCGGCGGCGCGGTGCCCTATGCGAGCGGCGGCATCGTCAACCCGTTTGCTGACGGCGGGCCGGTCGACATCAGCGGCGGCTTGCTCACGATGCCAACGCTGCTCAGTCGGCCGTCGCAAATCATTCCGCAAACGCGGCTCTCGCAAGCCCAGAGCCACGTCCCCCAGGTCAGCCTGAACCTGAACCCGCAGCAGCCGAACATGCAGCCGCAGGGCTTGCAGGGACTGCAGGGCCTCATGGCGCTTGGCAAGTCGGTGCGCGGCTTGTTCGAGCGCGGCGGCGCCATCCACAATCCGTTCGCTCTGCCGCGCTTTGACGATGGCGGCAGCGCTGGTGATGGCGGTGGTGATGGTGGCGAAGGCGGCAGTGTCGGTGATGGCGGCGGCGGCATCGGCAGCGATGCCGCAGCATCAGCAGCGGCCGATGCAGCAGCGGCGGCGGGCGATGCCAGCGAAACCGGTCCCAGCGTTGGCAACGTTGCGGCTGACTCGATGGGCCTCAATCTCGCCGACACCGGGTTCGCGGGCAACCAAGCCAACATGGCCCTTTCCGACATCGGCAATTTCAATTCAGAGTTCGGCAACCTCGACGCTCCGTCGTCCATCACCGCCGCACCTTCCAACCCCGCAGAGATGGGTTTCGCCTCGCTCAATACCGCGCCAGATTTCGGCAACTTGGCCGCGATTGGCACGGCCATGGGCCCTCAGGGCAACTTTGGTCCCGCGCCGAGCCCCAGCATCGGCACGGGCGTCGGCACCGGCAACCTCAACGACCAAAACAGCGCGACCAACGCCACCGGCTTCGGTGTCGGCGCTCTCTCCGGCCTCGGTCCCGAGGGCATGGGCTTCGGCATCCCCGGGATGGTCGGCAACACCGGCATCGGCAACAACCAGGGCGTCACCGGTTTCGGCCCCGGCAGCCTCGATGCCCAGAGCGCGGACACCTACGGCGATCCGGCATCGCCGGCCATGGCGTCTCCCGGCATGTCTCCCGGCATGGCGTCTCCTGGCATGTCGCCCGGCATGGGCGCGCCCGGCATGGCGTCACCCGGCATGGGCTCGCCCGGCGGCGGCGATTACGTGCGGCAGCTCCTGGCGATGAGCCAGCTCGCGGGCTCGCCCTACGGCAACATCCCGCGCCCGGCTTGGCTATCGAGCGTGCCCGGCTATGGCGGTGGCGGCATCGTCAATCCGTTCAGCATGCGCGGCTACGACGATGGTGGCGGTGTCAGCTTCGACGACCGCTTCAATGCAGCCTACCCGCAGAGCGATCCCGCGCCGTACCGGGACGTCAGCCCGGACGCAATGGACGCCTGGCGCAGCGGCGTCGATGCCGATCGCACCGCCGGTGTCACCGCCCAGGGCGATGATGCGCAGCAGGATGCCACGCCGCTCGGCTATGCCGACGCCGCGCCGAACGCGACGCGGGCCGCTGCAGATGACGCTGCGCCGGGGCTCAATCGTGCCGCGCTCGGCTATGCGGCGGCGGCTACGCCGCCCGCGTCGAGCGGCAACCAGGGCTACTTCTCGAAACTGCTCCACGATCCGTTGAGCATGGCGTTGATCATGGGCGGCCTCTCCGCCACGACGCCGCAGGGCTTTAGCGGCGGCTTTCAGCAGGGCCTGCAGTTGATGCACCAGCAGGAGAGCGCCGATCTCCAGGCCAAGCGACTGGAACAGGAAGCCAACTTCCACGCCGATCAGTACACGAAGCTGACGGCGGCGCAGAAGGCCGACCTTGAAAAGCCGCCGACCGGATACGAATACACCGACGACAAGAACATGCGTGCGATCCCTCACGGTCCGGCCGATCCGGAAGTCATAACGGCTACGGCCAACGCCAAGCGCGGCAGCGGCATGACCGATAGCGCGGTCGATTTCAGGGCACGCATGTGGGTCCAGGGCAACTTCCAAGGTGCGATGGCTGGTGTCGGGCGGGGCGTCCAAGGTTCCGCAGCGATGGACCGCATCGCGAACCGAACCACGCAAATGCTCGTCGATGAGCAAGGAATGTCGGAGGCCGACGCGGCGAAGTACGTCTCAAACCAGATGCAGCAGTTCAAGGCCGCTGGCGTTGGCCTGAATACCGAGGCACGCACGACAGCCAACCGTGAGGCCAATCTGAACCTGATCCTGAAAGCGACCGAAGCGGCCATCCCTGCGGCGCTGGAAGCGTCGCGCAATTTGGAGCGCACCGGGTGGGTGCCGCTCAATCGGATCATTCAGGCCGGACAGGTCATTGCCAGCGACCCGAAGCTGAAAGTATTTGGCATGGCGAATCTGCAGCTCGCCGAGCATTGGGCGCGCGCCATGAACCCGACCGGCGTGATGCGCGAAAGTGACCGCGACAAGGCGCTTGGCTTCCTCGAAACCGCCGACAGTTCCGCGACCTATGAACGTGTCGTCCAGCAATTGCTGAAGCAGATTACCCGCGAACGCGATGCGGTACACGGCGGTGGCGGCAATGCATCGCCGGCAGCGTCTGGCGCCGCCGCGCCGCAAGGCAAGACTGTTGTGCGGCAGGGCACCGTCAACTCAGGGGCGAACGCGGGCAAGAAGATCATCGAGTATTCTGACGGCACGAGGGAGTACCAGTGATGGCCGAGCAAGAGGACGTCACTTGGGACACGCCGCAGGAGGATGTCACCTGGGATAATGCTGCCGCGTCAGCTCCAAGCATCGCGTCTCAGATCGGCGAGCAGGCCGTCAAGGGCGCCAAGGGCCTCGTGCGTGGCGCGGCGAGCTTTGCCGGCGGCATCGGGCAGGCGGTGATGGGGCCGTTCGGCCCGGAGCAGCATGCCGCGCGCCTGATGCATGACATCGGCCTCGGCCCGGAGCCGCAGACCAGCCCGGAATACGGCACGCAGCTCGCGCACAAGTTCGGCGTCGAGGACAAGCAGCCGGGCTTTGCCGGGACGATTGGCGAGTTCGTCGGCAACCCGGCGTCCTACTTTGGCCCTGGCGGCTGGGCCAGCAAGCTGGTCGGCGCCGGTCTCAGCGGGGCCGGCAGCGAGGCAGCGGGCGAGCTTGCCCAGGGGACGGGCTGGGAAGGCCCTGCGCGGGTTGCCGGCTCGTTCGCGGGCCCAGCAGCGGCGCGCGTTGTTGCGCCACAGCTCGCGCCAGAGCAGGCCATGCTGGCCCGGCGCGGCGTCACCCAGATGACGCCCGGGCAGCTTGCGGGCGGCATCGGCAAGTGGGGCGAGGACGCACTGTCGTCCGTGCCGATCTTGGGCTCGTTCATCAATTCGGGTCGGCGCCGCTCAATCGAGAGCTTCAACAAGTCAGTGGCCAATCAAGCGCTGGAGCCGATCGGTGAGCGGCTGGCGCCCAGCACCCAGGCGGGCCACGACGCGGTTGCCGAGGTCGAGCAAAAGCTCGGCGATCGATACGACGCGCTACTGCCTCGACTGACGTACATCCCCGATGCGCAGTTCGGCGCCGACCTCGCGCGCATCCGCCAGCGCGCCGAGACGCTTCCTCAATCCAATATCGATCAGTTCGAAAGGATACTCGACAGCCGCCTTGGCCCGCCCGCGCCGATGCATGGGCAGCTATACAAGGAGATCGAGAGCGAGCTGAACCATACCGCCAGCGGCTACATGAGCAGCAGCGATCATGCGCAGCGCGAAATGGGCCAGCGCCTCGGCGATGTCGTTTCCTCGATGAAGGGCGTCCTGGAACGCAGCAACCCGGCCCAGGAGGCGGCGCAGCTCCGTGCGCTCAATCAGGGCTGGGCGATGTTCACTCGCATGCGGGACGCGGCAACGAACAGGACGAACAGTGCTGGCGTCTTCACGCCGAGCGATCTTCTCTCGGCGGTCAAGCGCGGCGACAAGTCGGTCCGCAAGGGCAGCTTTGCGCGCGGCGATGCGCTGATGCAGCAGTTCGGCGAGGCCGGGCAAAAGGTCTTGCCGTCATCGATCCCGACCAGCGGCACCTCCGAGCGCGCCATGATGGCAGGCCTCGCGGGCGCCGCAGCCGATGCCTTCACCGGAGGCCATGCCGGCGGCTTTCTTGCCGCCCATCCGGCCCTTATTGCCGCAGGCGCGGCCGGCACCTTGCCGTACACGCGCGCAGGCACCTATCTCGCTAACCGCTACGCGAACCCAGGCGCCGCGCGGGCGGCCTTTGGCGTGACTGGACGCGGCTGGCCGGCTTACCTGCGCCCGTTCACACAGACCAACCCTTTCGAACAGAAGTGAGGACACATGGCCGATCTCAAGGAAGTTTACGAAACCAGCATGGCGGGAATCGATGGCGCCCTGATCCAGGAGGAGGCGGCGTTTCGAACCGCATCCCTGTCCGGCGATCTGGATGAGCAGGTCCGCGCCTCGCAGTCGATCGCGGGCTTGCGCGCGACCAAGCGCGAGTACATCGCCATGGCGCACGAGGCGATGGCGCCCCGCGCCCAGGCGCCGCTCGACCACGAGGATGAGATGTCGCGCAGTGACGTCGCGCTGGCGCGCAAATACGGACTGACCTCGCAAACGCTCGCCGTCGCCAAAAATTGGACCTCGAACGCCATCAGGTCGCGCGATGGCGACCTGCCGGACGAGGCCAAGGTCAGAACCTACATCGAGAACACCAACCGCTACCGGCAAGCCCGCCGCGACGGATCGTATCGAGATGATAACGGCACAGTGAGGCGATAATGGTTTTGACCTTCAGATCAACCGTGCCGGAAATTTGGCGCATCTCGTCGGTCGACAGCAACGGCCGCGAGCGCGTCGCCACGGCGACCAAGCACCAGGGCGATTTCAATTGGCAGTTGAAGTTGCAGCATCCCAGCGGCATGCAATGGCAGGGCTCCTATCACGGCACCCACGTCATCGATGCCTTGGGCAAGCTGGTGAACGACAAGGATAGCGAGTACGCCGCCGAACGCGGCCGAGGGTACAAGCCGGAGCCGGGATCACGCGATACTTCGGTTCGGGTTGACGAGCTTGGCAACAACACGACCGCGCCACCGCGGAAATGGGCCTGGAGGACGACGTAATGAACAGATCGAGAGCAGAGGTTTTGCGGAGCGCGCGGCAGATCGGCCCCAAGGGTGAGAGCGCCGACAAGGCCAACTTGACGTACTGGGCCAACAGGGCGTCGGAGAATTCCTATCACGGCAAGAAGAGCGGCGAGACCGGCACCGACCGGCTCGGCACCAAAGACAAGAACCACGCCGGCAGCGACAACTTCATGCCTGGAACGCGCCGGGAGGCGTGAGCATGGTTTATCGCCGAAAATATAAGACGCCGAAGGGCTTCAAGGCTGGTGGCCGCGTGCCCATCGCCGATGACATGGCGATCGCGGAGGATGCCGCGCCGGCTGATGCTGACAATGTAAGTATCAGCGACGACGCCAGCGATGCGATCTCGCGCGCCCTCGCAAGCCAGCGCCATGCGGAGTCGCTGCAGCGCCGCGATCCGATCGCGGACCAGATCGACGCGATGCCGGGGCTTTCCGATGTCAAGCGGGCGCTGCTGAAGCAGCATCCCTCGCTGGTGACCGACCCGCTCCAGGGACGGGCGGCGGCGTTCTACCATCAGCAGGCGCTCGCCGAAGGCATCGCCGATGACAGCGTCGAGATGCTGCAACGAATCCTTTCCGGGGTGCAGCAGGAACAGCACCGCGCGGCCGCAGGGAGTGTCCTGGCGCGGGCTGCGCCAGAAGCCCCGCCCGTGGAGCCGGCAGCAGCAGAGCCAATGCCGGAGCCGCCCAGGGCCGCCCAGGCCCGTTCAAGTGGCCAAGTTGGCCACTTGATGCCGACCGCACCTGCAAGGAGATCAATGCCCATGTCCGCCCCGGTTTCCCGCGAGGTTCCGGGTTCGACCGGCCGACGCGACTACCAGGAAAACACCTTGAGCCCGGAGGAAAGGGACATCGCGCATCGGTCGATCATGGATCACCCCGGCGACCCGAACAACCTGACCCCGGCGCAGAAGGAATACATCTATCTGCAGAATAAGAAGAAGCTCCGCGCGAAGATCGCGGACGGCAGCTATAGCCGCCAAGGCGATGGATGATGACCAGTTCCGCCGACATCGAGGCGGTCGCGCTGCGGCAGGAATTCTGCGAGGATTTCGCGGTCCAGAGCTTCGTCGAATGTCACGTCTGGCGCTTCGACCCGCTCGCGAAGGGCCCGCGCGATCTCATCGCGGCGGCGGTCTGGCGCTTCGGCGATAGCCGCTGCACTGGTCTCGGATTTCAGGTGCACTGACCATGCCGATCCCGGTCAAAGCGGACTATGATTTGGCCGCCATCTCCGAGCTGTCCGACGTGGTCATGGTCAGGTTGAAGGTCTGGCACCGGGGCGGCCCGAACCGCGATCCCAGGGCCGTTAAACAGGCGCTGCGGGCCTATGTGGACGCGGTGCAGGACTTCGTCGAGGGGGACGCGGCATGACGAACCAAGCAATCAGAGAATTACGAGTCGGCAAGCCGCCGGCTGACAAGATCGCCGATCGGAAGGCGCGTTTCGTGACGCTGAACACGTTCGTCACGTCACGTCACGGCTGGATCACGAGCATTCCGGGCGATGAGGTCGTGCGGCTGGAGACCTTGGAGGGCTCGACCCTGCCAGACGAACTGGCGCAGCTCGGCTACCAGCTCCACCCGGATGCTCCCGGCGAGCGCATCCTGCCGGTCGCGATCGTCGAGAGCATCGAGGTCACGGCGGGCAGCTCGATCACCCGGCAGGTGGCGCACGCGGGGATTTGCCGGACGGAGCGATGGCATTTCGATATCGGCTAGGAAGTTGCCGACATATTGCCGACATACGATTTTTTGAGCGCCGTTTTTGATCTCGAAATGTTGGGCTAAGTGCTTGATTTTGCTTTGGTGGGCGCAGTAGGGCTCGAACCTACGACCCGCTGATTAAGAGTCAGCTGCTCTACCAACTGAGCTATGCGCCCGGAGCCCGCTCCGGAAAAGCCTTCGCAAGAGCCGGTCGTTTA